>Ga0247825_10000295_pt1 | contig 30934 bp, 28 predicted proteins | sample 13C_Vanillin_Day_FD_194413 | JGI IMG/M metagenome (GOLD analysis project Ga0247825, IMG submission 194413) | Soil microbial communities from agricultural site in Penn Yan, New York, United States - 13C_Vanillin_Day48 | ecosystem: Environmental > Terrestrial > Soil > Agricultural land | place... | reverse complement strand
ATATAAAGAACCGTCATCCCCGGCCGCCTCAACCTCGCTGCCGGGTGAAGCAAGCTCAGAAGCACAAGCAGTTGCGCACGCTTCCCCGCTCCTGCGGCGCGCGCACACCAGGCCCGGCCCCCGCCTAAAGAAAAGCTTCTCGATCCCTGTCGGGAGGGACTGTGGGGACGTCGACGCGCATCATGACGCCTGCGGAACGTGGCGCGATCGGCCCCGGGGGGCGGCGGGTCGGCGCACGAATCCCAATCCAGGCGGGCTTGAGCGCGGGCTGTCTCCTCGCGCAGCTGCTGGTGCTGCCCAACCAGGCTGCGGCGCAACGGGACCTCGCGGACCTGTCTCTCGAGCAGCTCGGCAGCATCGAGGTGATATCCGTATCCAAGCGCGCCGAGCGGCTTTCCACTGCGGCCGCATCCATCTTCGTCATCACCGGGGATGACATCCGCCGTGCCGGGGTGAGATCGCTGACCGAAGCGCTGCGTCTTGCGCCCAACCTGCAGGTCGCGCAGTCCAGCGCCGGCGCCTACGCCATCAGTGCGCGCGGCTTCAACAATGCCATCGGCAACAAGCTGCTGGTTCTGATCGATGGCCGCACCATCTATACGCCGCTCTTTTCGGGTGTTTTCTGGGATCAGCAAAACGTCATGCTGGAGGACGTGGAGCGCATCGAGGTGATCAGTGGCCCGGGTGGCGCCCTCTGGGGCGTGAACGCGGTCAACGGCGTCATCAATGTCATCACGCGCGCGGCGAAGGACAGCCAGGGCGCGCTGGTGGCGCTGGGAGCCGGCAACCGGGACCACGGCGCGGCGGTTCGCTACGGCGGAAAGCTCGGCAGCGACGGCCATTACCGTGTCTACGGCAAGACGAACGAGTTGCAGAACACCGGGAGAGCCAATGGCACGTCGGTTGCCGACGGCAGGCAGTTCGGACAGGCGGGATTTCGCGCGGATTGGCGCAGCGCCGGGGACGGTGACACTTATACGGTGCAGGGCGACGCTTACAGCGGAAAGAGCGAGTTCTTGCTCTTTCCGCCGCTGTTGGTTCCCCCGGTCACGGTTTCCGGGGCGAACCTGCTGGCGCGCTGGACGCGACAATTGCGAGACGGCTCGGAGTTTCGCGTTCAGGCCTATTTCGATCATGCCGATCGGGATGATCCGCTCTTCTTCCGACCGCGAAGCGATATTTTCGATCTGGAATTGCAGCACGGAATGACTCGGGGCGCGCACCGGCTGCTGTGGGGTGGCGGCTACCGCCGCGCACGCGATGACGTCGGGGCCGGGATCTTTTTTTCCCGCTTTATACCGGAGAACAGCCAGCTCGAGTGGGTCAACCTGTTCATCCAGGACGAGTACCGGCTCGCCTCGAACCTGGAATTCACGGCCGGCATCAAGCTCGAGCGCAACGACTACAGCGGCTGGGAGCATCTGCCGAGCGTGCGGCTCGCCTGGAAGCCGGGCGAGCGCGAGCTCGCGTGGGGGGCGGTGTCGCGCGCGGTGCGGGCACCGTCCCGCTTCGATCGGGATGTGTTCTTTCCCCCGGCGGGGCCGCCGTTTGCGCTGGCGGGCGGGCCGAACTTCAAGTCGGAGGTCGCAAACGTCTTCGAGCTCGGCTATCGCGCGCAGCCCGTCACGTCGCTGAGCTATTCGGTCACGGCGTTTCGGCATGACTGGCGCCACGTGCGCGGCGCAACCTCTCCACCGCTGCCGCTGTTCTTGGACAATTCCATCCGCGGCCTCGTGAACGGGGTCGAAACCTGGGCGGCGGTTCAGCCGGTGCGCAGCTGGCGCCTGAGCGGGGGATTCACCTCCTTGCATGAAAAGCTGACGGCGGGGCCCGGCAACAATGCCGAGTTGGCCAACGATCCCGACCAGTGGTGGACGCTGCGCTCCTCGCACCAACCCTCCGACCGGCAGGAGTTCGACTTGATGGTGCGTCGCGTCGGCTCTCTTCGCCTGCAGGGTGTGCCCGCTTATACCGCGGTGGACGCGCGCTGGGGCTGGCGGGTTGCCCGGGACGCGGAACTCTCGCTCACGCTGCGCAACCTGCTCGACCGCGAGCATGCGGAATTCGGCGCGCCGCCGGGGCGCAGCGAATTCGGCCGCAGCTTTTTCTTGAAGCTGCTGTGGCGGATGTGAAAGCGCGCGCGAACATTTTCATCCGGAATCTCGTTCGTCTGTCGGCGTGGACGGCCCTGGCGCGAGCCGGGCTGCTCGCGATGGCGCTCGGCTCGGCGGCGCCTGCTTCGGCCGCGGACAGCGACGGGCTGACCCTCGAGCAACGGGTCAAGGCCGCCTTCCTCTACCAGTTTGCCGGCTATGTGGAGTGGCCGCCGATGACCTTTGCGCAGCCCGGTGCTCCCGTCACCATCGGCGTCGTGGGTGCGGCGCCGCTGGCCGCCGAGCTGGCGCACGTGGCGGCCGGCCGCTCCGTCGGCGGCCGGCCGGTCACGGTCCGGCGCATCAGGCCGGGTGAGTCGCTCGCCGGCGTGCATATCCTGTTCATCGGGCGAGACGAGAGCGCGCGGGTCGGCCAGATCGCGCGCAATGCGCTGCCGCAGTCGATTCTGACGGTCACCGAGACCGACGGCGCGCTGGATCTCGGAAGCATGATCAATTTCATCGTCGTCGACCGGCGGGTGCGGTTCGAAGTGGCGCTCGATTCAGCGGAACGCGGCGGCCTCAAGCTGAGCTCGCGCCTGCTCTCGGTGGCGCGGCAGGTGAGGACGGGGACGCCCTGATGCTGAGCGCCATCGCGCGATCGATCCGTCACAAGCTTGCGCTCGTCGTGCTGGCGACGACGCTCGCGGCGCTGCTCGTCACCGGCGTATCGCTGGTGATCTACGATTTGCGCGCCTACCGCGAAGCGGGACTCGACGACCTGGCCGCGCAGGCGGACATCGTGGGCCGGGCGAGCGCACCGGCGCTCGCATTCGATGACCCCAAGGCGGCCGGGGAATATCTTGGCCTGCTGGGAGCCAAGCCGGCGATCGCGGCGGCCGCCATTTACAGCGCAAAAGGCAAGCTGTTCGCGAGCTATACGCGCAAGAACCTGGACCTGCAGCTGCCGTCCCTTCCCGAGCCGGATGTCGCGCGCGTAGATGGCGCCAGCCTCGTCATCTTCAGGCGAGTCGTGGAAAACAACGAAATCCTGGGCACGGTCTACATGAAGGCCGACTACCAGGTCATAGGGCGCCTCGCCGATTATCTGGGCATCTTCGGCGCCGTCACCCTCTTCAGCCTGCTGGTCGGGTTGGGGGTCTTCGCCTGGCTCCAGCGGGCGCTGACTGCCCCGTTGCTGAACATCGCCGGCGTCACCCGGCAGGTGGTCGAGCGGAAGGATTTCTCGGTCCGCGCCCAAAGAACGACCCAGGACGAAATCGGGGACCTGGCCGATGCGTTCAACGCCATGCTGGCCGAGATCGGCCGCCGCTCGGAGGCCCTGGAGCAGTCGAACCGTTTCCTCGAGCGCGAGATGGCCGAGCGTCAACGCGCGGACGCCGAGCTGCGGCGGCTCAACGAGGAGCTCGAGCGGCGCGTAGCCGAGCGCACGTCGCAGCTCGAGGCGGCCAACAAGGAGCTGGAGGGGTTCAGCTATTCCGTGTCCCACGATCTGCGCGCTCCGCTGCGGGCAGTCGTGGGCTTTTCCAAGATGCTGATCGAGGACCATGCCGGCCAGATCGATGCCGAGGCGCAGCGTAAGGTCGGCGTCATCCAGAGCGAAGCGCAACGCATGGGCATGCTGATCGACGACCTGCTGGCATTCTCCCGCCTGGGGCGCAAGGAAATGAGCTCGGCCGACATCGACATGACCGGCCTCGCGCGCTCGACGTTCGAGGGGCTGCGGGCGCAGCACGAAGGCGCGGCCCCCGAGTTCCGCCTGGACACGCTGCCCCGCGCTCGGGGCGACCGCGTTCTGATCGGGCAGGTCTGGGCGAACTTGCTGTCCAACGCGCTGAAGTTCTCGGCCAAGCGGGACACGCCACTGATCGAAGTCAATGCCGTGACCGACGAAAAGGACCACATTTTTTTCGTGCGGGACAACGGAGCGGGCTTCGATCCGCGCTACCAGTCGAAGCTGTTCGGGGTTTTTCAGCGCCTTCACCATTCCAGCGATTTCCCCGGCACGGGCGTGGGGCTCGCGCTGGTGCAGCGCATTGTCGTGCGCCACGGCGGCCGCGTATGGGCCGACGGGAAGCCGGGGGAGGGCGCGACGTTCTATTTCAGCTTGCCGAGGGGAGCACCGCATGGAAACGCTTGAACAAGTCGAGTTATTGCTGGTCGAGGACAACGCGCTCGACGCGGAGCTGACGATACGCGCCTTGAAATCCGGCGGGCTGGCCAACAAGCTGCACTGGGTGAAGGATGGGCAGGAGGCGCTCGACTTCCTGTTCCGGCGCAATCAGTATGCGGGCCGCGATGAGGCCGTGCCACGGCTCGTCTTCCTGGACCTGAAGATGCCGCGGGTGGATGGTATCGAGGTGCTGAAGGCCATCAAGGCCGATGAGCGCACGCGGCGGATTCCGGTCGTGGTGATGACCTCATCACAGGAGGAAAAGGACGTGGCGCAAAGCTACGATCTCGGCGTCAACAGCTACGTCGTCAAGCCCGTGGACTTCAACGCGCTGGTCCAGCTTGCACACCAGGCGGGGTACTACTGGCTGGCGATCAACCGCACGCCGACTCAATGACCCCGATATTGAACCCATTGCCGCCGCTGGCGCTCTGAGGAAACGGATGGAAGAGCCGCTGCGCATACTGCTGATCGAGGATGTGGCGACCGACGCCGAGCTCGAGGTGCGCGAGTTGAGGCGCGCCGGGATGCGGGTCGCGCACCGCATCGTCGACACCGAGGAGGCTTTCCGCAGGGCCCTCGAGGAGTTCCGGCCGAATCTCATCATCTCCGATTTTTCCATGCCGCAGTTCGACGGCATGTGGGCGCTGTCGCTCGCGCGCGAGCTGGCGCCCGAAGTCCCGTTCATCTTCGTGTCGGGCACGATCGGGGAAGAGTACGCGATACGCGCGCTGAAAAACGGCGCCACGGACTACGTGCTGAAGAATAACCTGTTGCGCCTGCCTGCATCGGTGGAGCGGGCGATGCAGGACAGCTCGGAGCGCGCTGCGCGGGTCAAGGCCGAGCGCGACCTGGAAGAGACGCGCAGCCGCCTCGACAGTATCGTGTCATCGCTGTCGGACGTCGTGTGGTCGGTGTCCCCGATGCCCTACCGCATGCTGTTCGTCAGCCGCGCGGTCGAGACCCTCTGGCGTCTTCCGGTCGAGACGTTTTACGCCGATCCCGACGCCTGGCTCGAGCTGATCCATCCGGAGGACCGGCAGGCGGTGGAGCGGCATTGGAGGACGGCATTGCGGGGCGGAGTCTTCGATGCGATCTACCGCATCGTGCACGAGAATGGCGCCGTGCGCTGGATTCACAATCGCGCGAAGTCGATACGGGACAACGCCGGAAGCGTCGCGCGCCTCGATGGCATCGCCCGGGACATCACCGAGCTCAAGGAGCAGGAGCAGCGTATCGCACGGCTGAGCCGCATCCATGCGGTGCTGAGCGGCATCAACTCGGCGATCGTGCGCATACGCGACCGCCAGCAGTTGTTCGATGAGGCGTGCCGTATCGCGGTCGAGCACGGCGGCTTCGGCATCGCCTGGATCGGCATGCTCGACCCCAAGACGCTCGACATCGCCCCGGCCGCCTGCGCGGGGGTAGAGGCCGAGTCCCTGATTGCCAAGAGCCGCAATACCGTGAGGACCGACACGCCTCTTGGCGGAGGCATCGTCGGGCGCGCGCTGCGGGAGAAACGGGCCATCTACAGCAATGACATCACGGCGGAGCGCTCGCCCGGCGGCGCGCGCCGGCAGGAGGCGATCCGGCGCGGCTACCGTTCGCTCATCTCGCTGCCCCTGCTGGTGGAGGGCGAGGTGGCGGGCAGCCTGTCCCTTTTCGCCAAGGAGCCCGATTTCTTCGATGAGCAGGAAATCAAGCTCCTGAACGAGCTGGCGGACGACATCTCCTTCGCGCTCGATCACATCGCGAAGGAGGAAAAGCTCAACTACCTCGCCTACTACGACCAGCTCACCGGACTGCCCAATCGGGCGCTGCTCCAGGATCGCGTCAACCAGGCGCTGCAGGCGGAGCATGCGGGAGGCGACAAGACGGCCCTGTTGATTCTCGACCTGAAGCGATTCCGCAGCGTGAACGATACCTATGGCCGGCAGGCCGGCGACGCGCTGCTGAAGCAGGTGGCCGAGCGGCTGGAGAACGTGCTCATGAGCCGGGACTGGATTGCCCGAATCGAGAGCAACGCCTTTGCTGTCGTGCTGCGCGAGGTGAAGCACGAAGCCGATGTCGCGCATGCCTTGGAGCAGGGGCTGTTGAGCAGCCTCAACCAGCCGTTCCCGGCGGGCGGCGAGCCGCTGCGCCTGTCGGCGCAGGCTGGCATCGCGCTGTTTCCGGCCGATGGCAAGGACGCGGAGACCCTGTTTCGCAATGCCGATGCGGCGCTCAAGCAGGCGAAGGCGTCCGGCGACCAGTACCTCTTCTATGCGCCGCAGATGAACGCGCGCGTCGCCGAGCAGCTGAAGCTCGAGAACGACTTGCGCGCCGCCCTGCTGAAGGAGCAGTTCATCCTGTATTACCAGCCGAAATTCGATCTCACGAGCGGGCGGCTCTGCGGCCTCGAAGCGCTCATCCGCTGGGCGCATCCCGAGCGCGGACTCGTGCCGCCGGGGCACTTCGTGCCGTTGCTGGAGGAGACCGGGATGATCATCGAAGTCGGCCGCTGGGCGATGATGCGCGCCGCGCTCGACCATGCGGCGTGGACTGCCGCCGGTCTGCGTCCTCCCCGCATCGCGGTAAACGTTTCCCCGGTGCAGTTGCGGCGCAGGGATTTCGTCGACTACGTGCGCGATGCGCTCGCGTCGGTGGATGCGGCGTCTGGAAGGCTCGACATCGAAATCACCGAGAGCATGCTGATGGAAGATATCGAGGGCAGCATCGGGAAGCTGCAGGCCGTGCAATCGATGGGTTTGAATATTGCGGTCGACGATTTCGGCACGGGCTATTCGTCGCTGAGTTACCTCGCCCGGCTGCCGATCAACTCGCTCAAAGTCGACCGGTCCTTCATCCTCCAGATGACGAAGAGTCCCGAGCAGATGGCCATCGTCTCCACCGTCATCTCGCTGGCGCGAGCGCTCAATCTGAAGGTGGTGGCGGAGGGCGTCGAGACCGAGGAACAGGCGAACCTGCTGCGCCTGCTGCGGTGCGACCAGGTGCAGGGGTACTTGTTCGGCAGGCCGATGCCGCCCGAGGACTTGCCGAAGCTGCTGTCGACGTTGGGGACGACGCCTTAGCGGACTGCTGGCGGAATCAGGCCGTTTCGAGCCGGCATCCCACCGCCTCGAAGCGGTAGTCGCCCGAGACCTTGATTTTCCCGAGATAGTCGAGCGCTTCCTCCCGTGTGCGGAAGCGGCGCGCGGCGCCCGAGGTCAGCGAGCACAGCCGGCCGTTCTGCCCCACCGCAATGCCATCGAGCGCGCCGGAGGCGAGGCCGGTCGCGGTCCCCGCGCTGCCCACAACACGAAGCTCGAACCATTCGTATGTCATGGTCTCCCCTGTGACCATCCCGAATTGCCTGGGGGAAAACTTTAGCATGACGGCTCGGCTGCGGGGCGCCCGCCCGTCCTTTTTCCGGCTACCGGTCGCGAATCAGCGCGGCCGCGAAGAATCCGTCGGTGCCATGGAGGTGAGGATATAGTTTAAGAAACAAGTCACTATCAATCAAAATTCGAGCTTCGCTCAACAGTGCGCCGCAATCCAGCGGGCGAAACCCGGGCTGGGCCGCAAGAAAAGCCGAAACGATGTTCTCGTTTTCCTCCGCGAGAAAACTGCACGTGGCATAGACCAGCCGCCCCCCGGTCTTTACCAGCCTGGCCGCCGAGCTGAGAATGGAAGCCTGCTTGCGCTGCAACTCTTCCAGCGATCGCGGAGACTGTCGCCACTTGAGATCGGGATTGCGCCGCAACGTGCCCAGCCCGCTGCACGGCGCGTCCACCAGCACGCGATCCGCCTTGCCGGCAAGTCGCTTGATACGCACGTCGTGCTCGTCCGCGATGGGCTGCGGATGGAGGTTGGAGAGGCCGGAACGCGCGAGCCGGGGCTTCATCCGGCTGAGTCGCGACGCGGAGACGTCAAACGCATACAGGCGGCCCTGCGAGCGCATGAGCGCTCCCAGCATCAGGCTCTTTCCGCCCGCTCCTGCGCAGAAGTCCACCACGAGCTCTCCGCGCCGCGGCGCGACGAGGTATCCGAGGAGCTGGCTGCCTTCATCCTGCACTTCGAGCGCGCCCTCGAGGAACAAGGGATGGCGCTGGATGGATGGCCGGCCGCGCACCCTCAAACCCACCGGCGAATACGGCATCGGCTCGGCTGCGATGCCGTCGGCCCCGAGTCGCTGCCGGGCTTCTTCGCGCTCGCATCGCAGCGTGTTCACTCGCAGATCGAGCGGCGCCGGCTCGTTCAGTCCTCGCGCCAGCGCGAGCAGCTCGGTTTCCGAATGCGTCCGACCGAGTCGCTCTGCGAGCCAATCGGGCAGCTCCAGGCGGACCGCGAGCGGCAGGCTGTCCAGGGGTTCCGCCTTGATTTGCGCAAGCCACCGCTGTTCGGCGGGCGCAATCGCGCCGGCCAGCTCGCGCACGCTGACGCCGGCGATGCGCACGAGGTAGGCGAGGAGCATGCGCCGGGCGCCATCGCTCGCGAGGTGATTTACGGTTCGTTTGCGGCGCAGCACGCCGTAGAGCGAGTCGGCGATGAACGCCCGGTCGCGGACCCCGAGCCCGGGCTGCTCGCGAAAGTAATCGTGCAGCACCGCATCGGCCGGGCGATCGAACTTCAGCGCGAGACCGAGCGCTTCGGTGGCGGCGTCAAGCAGAGGGCGTGAAAGAGGCATGGGGTCAAGACCAAAGGCGAGAGGCGAAGGGCGAAAGGCGGAACGCGAAAAGTGAAGCCCTGTTGCCCTGTCCGGGTGCCTGGTCTTACTCCTCGCTGAGACGGATCTCGGTCACAACCTGCTCGCCGGAAAAGCGGCCCTCGCGATCGTAGTGCCGGATCTTGACTGGCAGGTGGCGGTACTCCGAAGCGAGCCAGATCTGCACGCTCTCGGCGCCCGGACGCGGGACCTGCTTGACGGGCAGCGCGCGCAACGCGCCGAGGGGCGTCTCGATCGTCTCTTCCGCGCCGACGTCGATTTCGTACACCTCGAAGCGCGACCCGGTAGTGATCGGTACGCGGTGACGCCCCGCGGCCGGCGGCAACAGCACGAACTGGTAGATGAAGCTCATGAAATCCTGCGCATCGGGAGGCAGGGGCGCGCTGCGGGGTTGGCGGCTCACGCCGTAAGCCAGGCTGCGCGCGCCCCAGTCGAAGCGCGCCTCGGCGACCTCGGTCTGGCCGCGGCGCGTGCGGCTCATGAGAAAGGCGTGGGGCTGCAAGCCGCCGGCGGTGATGGCACCCTCGCTGAGGTAACGCAGGCGCTGCGGGCGAAAAAGCTCCACCACGCCGGAAGTCTCTGCCTCGCTGAGGATGCGGTATTCTTCCCGCCCGGCTTCCCAGGTCTGGACGACTTGACCGACGGGCATCCCGCCGTCGCCGTAGAACACTGAATAGGTGATGCGGCCACGCCGTGGCAGGCTGCGTGCAATCACCGCGCTGGAGTCCGCGGCCCGTGCCAGTTGTTGAGGCGGCTCGGCGGTGGCCGCCGGCTCGGGTTCCACCACCGGGGCGAGCTCGCGGGGTGGAGGCGCCACGACAGGACTCTCCGCTTCGATGACGGGCGTCTTGCGCGCGGGCGCGGGGCTTGAAGAAGGGCGTCGTCGCGCCGGCTGGGCTGCCGGCTTGACCGGCGGCGTCGGCGCGGTCACCGGCTTCGGCGGGGGCGGTGGCGGTGCAAGGCGCGCGATCAGCGGCGGGGGGTCGGGCGGCGCTTCCGGAGGCGTCATCCAGGCGGCGGACATGACGAGGCCGTGGATGGCCACCGACAGGAGCGCTGCGCAACCGAGGCGCTCGCGGCGGGTCAAGGGATGATCTCGATGCGCGTGGCGACCTGCTCGTAGCGCGACCCGTCCTCCTCGACGATCGTCATCTTCACGGGCAGGTGCCGGTGTTCAGGGGAAAGCCAGACTTCGGTCGCGTTCTCATTCTGTCTGCGCTGCCGCACCAGGTGCACGGCGGCGAGGCGCCCGAGCGGCGTGTCGACCTCCGTGCCCGGCCGTATCGCGTAGAGATACCGGTCGAGCTTGCGGCCGTTCGTCATCGAGATGCTGAGCTCGCGCTGCCCGTCCGGCACGAGGAACATGAATTGGTACATGACTGACAGGCGGTCCTGGGTGCCGGCAGCAAGCGGCAAGTGCTCGGTGCGGCCGTCGTGCTCTATCGTCAGGCGGCCCGCCGCCCAGTCGAACTCGCCGCGCACGCGCCTCGACTCCCTGTCGCCGCGCTGGCCCTCAAACCGCTGTGGCTGCAACCCGGAAGGAATGAGCCGCCCGCTGCTGACGAACCGCGCCGGCCGCCGGTGGAACAACGCGAGCACGCCCACGGCCTGGCTCTCGCTTACGAGGCGGTACTCTCCGTTCACGGACTCGAACGACTCGGTCATTTCGGCGATGTGCATCCCGTTCATGTAGACGTCGTAGCGCGCGGAGATGGATTTCGGAACCGCCGCCGCTGCGGCGCCATGCATCGCAGCGCAGAGCCAGACCAGCGCGACGAACGTGACGGCTCTCATGGCTCGATCCGTTGCGCCGGGACACCGTCGACGGTGACTGTGCCACCGTCGTCGAGGCGCAGCCTGCCCTCGCAGAACCACCGCACGGCCTGGGGATAGATCCGGTGCTCCTCGCTCAATACCCGCGCTGCCAGCTTTTCTTCCGTGTCGCCCGGAAGCACCGGGACCGCGGCCTGGACGATGATCGGCCCGCTGTCTACCTCGGGCGACACGAAGTGAACGGTGCAACCGTGCCGGCGCACCCCCGCCGCGAGCGCCCGCCGGTGCGTATCGAGACCCGGAAACGCCGGCAGCAGCGAAGGGTGGATGTTCATCAGGCGCCCGCGGTAGCGCTCGATGAACGGCGCGGTGAGGATGCGCATGAAACCCGCGAGCACGACGAGGTCGGGATTGTGCCGGTCGATCGCCGCTCCCAGCGCGGCGTCGAAACGTTCCCGGTCGGGGTAGGCACGATGATCGACGACGGCCGTGGCGATTCCCCGGCGGCGTGCGGTTTCCAGGCCGCGGGCGCCTCCGTTGTTGCTGATAACGGCGGCAACGCGAGCCGGCAGCCCTGCGTCCAGCAACGCTCCCATGTTGGAGCCGCGCCCGGAGATGAGGATGACGATGGTCTTGTCAGCCATCGGCGAGGCGGCTTACCCGGCCAGCTCCACTCCGGGCGCGTTGCGCCGCCGGCGCTCGATGGTGCCGATGCGCCAAGCGGTTTCGCCCGACGCCTTCAGCGCGCGCAGCGCCCGGGCCGCGTCGGCCGCGCGCACCACCACGACCATGCCGATGCCGCAGTTGAACACGCGGAAAAGCTCCTCGTCCGTCACCTGCCCGCGCTCCTGCAGCCACTGGAACAACGGCGGCAGCGGCCAGGCGGAACGCTCGATGCGCGCCGAGAGCCGGTCGGAGAGAATGCGCGGGATGTTGTCGATCAGGCCGCCCCCGGTAATGTGCGCGAGTCCTTTCACGGGCACCGTTTTCATGAGCTTCAGCACCGGCTTGACGTAGATACGCGTCGGCTCGAGTATCGCGTCGCCCAGCCTTCGGCCGTGGAATTTCGAGGACAGGTCGGCGCCCGTGACCGCGATGATCTTGCGGATCAGGGAGTAGCCGTTGGAATGCGCGCCGCTGGAGGCGAGCCCCAGCACCGCATCGCCCTCCGCGATTCCGGATCCGTCGATGAGACGGCTTTTCTCGGCGATGCCGACGGCAAAGCCCGCCAGGTCGTACTCGCCCGAGGGATACATGCCGGGCATCTCGGCGGTCTCGCCGCCGATGAGGGCGCAGCCGGCCTGTTCGCAGCCGCGCGCAATGCCCTTGACGACCTCGGTGGCTGTCGCGACATCGAGCCTGCCGCATGCGTAGTAATCGAGGAAGAAGAGGGGCTCGGCGCCCAGCGTGAGTATGTCGTTCACGCTCATCGCCACGAGGTCGATGCCGATGGTGGCGTGGCGGTTCAGCTCGAACGCCAGCTTGAGCTTGGTGCCGACGCCGTCGGTGCCCGAGACCAGCACCGGCTCGCGGTAGCGGTCGCGCGCGATCTCGAACAGGGCGCCGAAGCCGCCAATGCCGGCCAGGACGCCCTTGCGCAGGGTTTTCCGGGCGTGGGGCTTGATGCGCTCGACCAGGCGGTCGCCCGCGTCGATGTCCACGCCGGCGTCGCGATAGGAAATCGGGCGTTTACGATTGCTCAAGAGCGTGGTCCCGGCCGCGAGGCGTTCATCGGGCGTTCTGGATCAAGGTTTTAGGCTAAGATATGCGCGCGATTAAATTGGCCGATGAGGCCGCCGTCCGCTTTTGCATCGATCCCCCCGCTCCCGCCGCTCTTCCGGAGAGCAGCCGCTCGGAATTTCCGATCCGGGGTGGCACGCGATGAGGCCGGCACTGTCCTGAACAACACGCGAATTGTACCGTAAATGACACCGGCTCGTAGCGAAGGGCGGCCCGCATGAAGCAGCTTGCGCTGGACTTCGCGCGTCCCGCGCTTCCGACCCTCGACAATTTCATTGCCGGGCGCAACCGCGAGCTGCTGCACAACCTGAAGCGCCTTGCCTCGCGCGAGGGCGGCGAGCGTTTCCTGTACGTCTGGGGCCGGCCGGGCAGCGGCCGCAGCCACCTGCTGCGGGGTGTCGCCGCGGAGCTGCAGCAAGCGGGTCTGGCTTCGGCCTACGTCGCCTGCGCGCCGGGCATCCGTTTTGCCGAGGGTCTGGGCCGAATGGAGTGCGTGGCGCTCGACGACGTCGATCGTCTCGACGGCCCGGGGCAGATCGCCGCGTTCGATCTCTACAACACGCTGCGCGAGCGCAACGGCGCGCTCGTGGCCGGAGGCAGCGCGCCGCCCGTGCAGCTGACGCTGCGCGAGGATCTCGTGACGCGCCTCGCCTGGGGGCTGGTATACCAGGTTCACGCGCTCAGCGACGAGGAGAAAGCGCGCGCGCTGGCAGAATACGCGGCCGGCCGCGGCTTCCGGTTGCATACGGAGGTGTCCGATTACCTGCTGGCGCGGGCGAGCCGCGATCTCACTTCCCTGCTCGCAACGCTCGACGCGCTCGATCGCTACTCGCTCGAGACCAAGCGGCCGGTAACCGTGCCTCTTGCCCGGGAGCTGCTGCACGTGATCGAGCGGCGCGACCCGCGTCTGGGCGCGCAGGATGCGGAGGCGCGCGGTTGAGCGAGCGGCTGGTCCTTTTCGACCTGGACAACACCCTGCTGGCCGGGGACAGCGATTTCGAGTGGGCCCAGTTCCTGATCGAGCAGAAGGTCCTCGACCGGGAGGTGTACGAGGCCCGCAACCAGCTCTTCTACGATCAGTACAAGGCGGGCACGCTGGATATCCACGAATTCCTCGATTTTCAGCTGAAGCCGCTTTCACGTCATCCCCGCGCCCAGCTCGACGCATGGCATCGCGAGTTCATGGAAAGCAAGATCCGCCCGCTGATACGCGCCAAGGCGCGCGCGCTGGTCGAGCGGCACCGCGCGGACCTTTGCGCCGTTGTTACTGCCACCAACAGCTTTGTCACCGCGCCGATCGCGCGTGAGCTCGGCATTCCCCATCTCCTGGCTACCGAGCCGGCGCACCGGGACGGGCAGTTTACCGGCGCCGTGGAGGGCATCCCGTGCTTCCGCGAAGGCAAGGTCGCGCGGCTGGAATCCTGGCTGGCGCAGCGCGGTGCTTCGCTCGACTCGTTCACGGAGTCAACGTTTTACAGCGATTCGCTCAACGATCTGCCGCTGCTCGAGCGCGTTTCCCATCCCGTGGCCGTGGATCCCGATCCGACGCTCCGGGCCCATGCCCAGCGCAAGGGATGGCCGATCCTGAGCCTCGCCTGAACGCCCCATGATCACCCGTTTCCTCGGAAAAGTATTCTCCGGCGCGCTGTTCCGTTCGGCGCAGCCGAAGATCGTCCGCGCGGGCGAGCACGGCATCGACCGCAACGCGATCAGCCAGTGCGCGCTGCGCACGACGCAGATGCTGCAACGTCACGGCTATGGCGCGTTCGTGGTGGGTGGCGCCGTGCGCGACCTGATACTCGGCGGCAAGCCGAAGGATTACGATATTGCGACCAACGCGACGCCCGAGGAAGTCCGCGAAATCTTCCGCCGCTCGCGCATCATCGGGCGGCGCTTCCGGCTGGTGCACGTGCTGTGCGGCTCCGAGATGGTCGAGGTGTCCACGTTCCGCGGAGCCCATACCGCCGAGGACGGCGACGACGGCGCCGCGGACGAGCATGGCCGCATCCTGCGCGACAACGTGTTCGGCACGCAGGAGCAGGACGCGACTCGGCGCGATTTCACGATCAACGCGCTCTTCTACGACCCCTCGACGCAGGAAGTCTGGGACTATCACGGCGGCGTCGCCGATCTCAAGAAGCGGCGGTTGCGCATGATCGGCGACCCCGAGCGGCGCTACCGTGAGGACCCGGTGCGAATGCTGCGCGTGGTGCGCCTGTCGGCGAGCCGCGGCCTGGAGATCGACGCCCCCACGCGGCGCCCGGTCCGTCGGCTCGCGGGATTGCTTGCGCACGTGCCGTCTTCCCGCCTGCTCGACGAGCTGCTGAAGCTCCTGCTTTCCGGCCACGCCGCTGAAGGCGTCGCGCAGTTGCGCAAGGAGGGGCTGCATCACGGCGTGCTGCCCCTGCTCGACGCCGCAATGGGCCGGGCCGTCGGCGAGCGCTTCGTCACTGCGGCGCTGCGCAACACCGACGAGCGCATACGCGCCGGCAAGACGATCTCGCCCGGCTTCCTGTTCGCTGCACTGCTGTGGCCCGAAGTCCTGTCGGAATGGCGCACGTATGAAGCCAAGGGTGAGGCCGCGATACCGGCGCTTTATCGGGCAATGGATCATGTCATGAAGGCACAGGCGGGCATATTGCCGATTCCGCATCGCTACGCCGCCGACATGCGCGAGATCTGGGCGCTGCAGCCGCGTTTCCTGCAGCGCGCGGGCCGCCGTCCCTACCGGCTGCTGGAGCAGCCGCGCTTTCGCGCCGGCTACGATTTCCTGCTGTTGCGCTGCGGGAGCGGCGAGCTCGAAGAGGCGCTGGGCCAGTGGTGGGAACGGTTCCAGAGTGCGGACGAGACCGAGCGCACGCAGATGTTGACGGGCGAAGGCGAGCCGCGCAAGCGCCGCCGCCGGCGGCGGCGCAAGCCGCGCGGCGCGGCGGGCGAGTCCGTCGTCCCGGGCGGCGACGCCAGCCCGGCCGGCTGAACCGAAGGCGACAGGCGAAGCGGCCAGGCCCCCATGACGAGTGTCGCGTCACGAGTCACGGCTTACGTTGCGCTCGGAAGCAATCTCGCCGACCCCGTGGCGCAAATTCGGCGGGCGTTGGGCGCGCTGGCGGCGCTGCCTGATACGCGGCTCGTGCGCCACTCGTCCTTTTATCGCAATCCTCCCGCCGGCGGCCTGGACCAGCCGGATTTCGTGAACGCCGTGGCAGAGATCGAGACGCCCATCGGGCCGGGCGAATTGTTGCGCCGGCTGCTCGACATCGAGCGGGCGCACGGGCGCGTTCGCGATTATCCCAATGCCCCGCGGACGCTCGACCTCGATATCGTGCTCTATGGGACCGGGCGGGTGGTCGAGCCGGGACTGACGGTTCCTCATCCGCGCATGCTCGAGCGCAGCTTCGTGATGATCCCGCTGGCCGAGATCGCTCCCGCTGCCATGGTGCCGGGCGGTGGAAGGGTGGCCGATCTCGCCCGCAACATGGATGCTTCTGGCATGATCAGGCTTTCGGAGAACGGGAACGGCTGAGGATTTCATGAGTCATGCGATCGTATGGGCGCCGCCCGGGAACCGCGCGTGGCGGTGAATTTTCCCGAGAAATACCGCTACGTCGTTGTCGAAGGGCCGATCGGTGCAGGCAAGACCAGCCTCGCGCGCGCGCTAAGCCAGCGCGCGGGGGGCAATCTGCTGCTCGAGGACCCTGACGCGAATCCCTTCCTGGCCGGCTTCTACCAGGATCGCGCGCGTTATGCGCTGCCGACGCAGCTCTACTTTCTCTTCCAGCGCGCGACCCAGCTGCGAGCGCTGTCGCAGCCCGATCTTTTCAAGGGCATCACAGTCGCCGACTTCATGATCGACAAGGACGAGCTGTTCGCCCGGGTCACGCTGAATGACGATGAATTCGCGCTCTACCGGCAGGTATATGCGCAGCTGCGGCCGCAGGCTCCGGTGCCCGATCTGGTGATTTACCTGCAGGCGCCGCCCGAGACGCTGGTCGAGCGTGTCGCCCGCCGCGGGGTGGCATATGAGCGCAATATCCCGGACGACTATCTCGTGCAGCTCGCGGAGAATTACGCCCGTTTCTTCTACCGCTACGACGCGGCGCCCGTGCTCATCGTCAATTCCGAGCACCTCAATTTTGTGGATCAGCCCGCCGACCTCGAGCTCCTGCTGGAGCGGATTGCGGGGATGCGCGGCCCGCGCGAGTTCTTTTCCCTGGGATCCTGAGCCGAAGAGAGCGAAAAGCATCGGCCACGGAGGAACACGGAGAGTCCGGGATTCGCGGCGAACAATCGGATTGTCAGCGCCCGGCGCCCGGTGCGGGAGTCGATCCGGGCGCCTTCGAACGAGCGGCCAAACCTGTGTAATATGTCTTCTGCGGGCGCTCCCCGTGATCTCCGTGCTCTCCGTGGCTAAAGGCCTTAGACATGCGCATCACTCTCTCGACGCTGCAGAAAATGGCGCAGGAAGGCAGCAGGATCGCGATGCTGACCTGCTACGACGCGAGCTTTGCCGCGGTGCTCGAAGCGGCGGGAGTGGATTCGCTGCTCATCGGGGACTCTCTCGGCAACGTCCTGCAGGGCCACGAATCCACGTTGCCCGTTACGTTGCGCGACATCATCTACCACACGGAATGCGTGGCCAGGGGATCAAAGCGCGCTTTCATCGTCGGCGACATGCCATTCGGAACGTTCCAGGTATCTCCGGAGGACACGCTGCGCAATGCCGCGGGCATCATGGCGGCGGGGGCGCACATGGTGAAAATCGAGGGCGGCAGGCCGATGCTGGAGACGATCGAATACCTGACTGACCGCGGCATCCCGGTGTGCGGCCACCTCGGGCTGACGCCGCAATCGGTGCACCAGCTCGGCGGCTACAAGGTACAGGGCAAAGGCGAAGGCGAGGCGCAGCGGCTCCTGCGGGACGCGAAGCAGCTCGAGAAAGCCGGCGCGGGCATGATCGTGCTCGAGGCGATTCCGGCGCCGCTCGCGCGCGAGGTCACCGCGGCGATCTCGGTGCCGACGATCGGCATCGGCGCCGGCGTTGATTGCTCGGGACAGGTGCTGGTTCTGCACGACATGCTCGACGTGTTTCCCGGCAAGAAGGCCAAGTTCGTCAAGAACTACCTCCGGCCGACCGGCTCGATCCAGGGCGCGATCGAGCTCTACGTGAAGGAAGTCAAGGCGCGGACGTTTCCGGGGCCCGAGCATTCCTTTTCCGCCTAGGATTCGAGGTACGGGATTCGCTTCGGACAATCGCAAGGTCGTATGAAGATCCCCCCGCCACGATATCGTGAATCCCGACTTCTGAATCCCGCTTCCTGAATCCAGATGGACGTCATCCACTCGGCCGCCGCGCTGCGCGAGCGCCTGCAGCGCGTGCCCAACAACGTGTTCGTGCCGACGATGGGCAATCTGCACGAGGGACACATCCGCCTCATCGATATCGCGAAGCCGCGGGCGGCGTGCACGGTCGTCAGCATCTTCGTGAACCGGCTGCAGTTCGGGCCGCGCGAGGACTTCGACCGCTATCCGCGCACGCTGGAGTCGGATAGCGCCCGTCTGAAGGCCGCCGGCGTGGACGTGGTGTTCGTGCCCGACGAAAAGGAGATCTATCCCGAGCCCCAGACGTACGTCGTCGAGCCTTCCGACCTGCAATACGTGCTGGAGGGCGCGCACCGCCCGGGCCATTTCCGCGGCGTGGCGACGGTCGTGCTGAAGCTGTTCAACCTCGTGATGCCGCACTCGGCGATATTCGGGAAGAAGGATTACCAGCAGTACCTCGTGCTGCGCGACATGGTCCGCCAGTTCGCGCTGCCGATCGACATCATTCCGGCCGAGACGGTGCGCGCCGACGACGGCCTGGCGCTGTCCTCCCGCAATTCCTACCTGTCACCGGACGAGCGCAAGGAGGCGCCGCGCCTCTACCGGGTGCTGGGGAGGATCGCTTCGGAAATCCGGAACGGAGCGCGCGATTTCCAGCGGCTGGATCGCGAGGCGATGTCCGAGCTGTCGGCGCACGGCTGGCAACCCGACTACGTCGCCGTGCGACGGCAAGCCGACCTGCATCCGCCGACCGAGCGCGACCGGTCGCTCGTCGTGCTGGGCGCGGCGCGCCTTGGCCGCACCCGCCTGATCGACAACGTTGAATTGAATCTCTAGCCTGGTACTGGTGCCGGGAGCGAGAGTCGAACTCGCACGCCTTTAGAGGGCGCGGGATTTTGAGTCCCGTGCGTCTACCAATTCCGCCATCCCGGCAGGAAAGCGGGATTATCGCGCATTCCTCGCGCGACGAGAACGATCGATGAATCGCGGGAAGCGCGGCGCGTTCGGTCAGTCAACAGCCACGCGTCACGAGTCGCGCTTCTATAATGAAAAGGTGCGATTGGACGATTTCGATTACACGCTTCCCCAGGAGCTGATTGCGCAGTTTCCCGCCCCCGAGCGCGCCGGCAGCCGGCTGCTCCATCTCGACGGCCGGACCGGCGCGCTGACGGACCGGCGGCTGGCCGACATCGTCGACCTGGTCGCGCCCGGCGATGTCATGGTGTTCAACGATACCCGCGTGATGAGGGCGCGCCTGGCCGCGCGCAAGCAATCGGGCGGCCGCGTCGAGATCATGATGGAGCGCGTCCTCGGCCCCGGCGAGGTGCTGGCCCAGCTCGGCGCGAATCATCCGACCCGGGTGGGCAGCAGACTGGTGATTGCCGGCGAGGTCGAGGCGGTCGTGCTCGGGCGCGAGCGGGGACTCTTTCATTTGCGGCTGGAGGGCTGCGACGACGTTTTTGATCTGATGGACCGCCACGGCAGCCTGCCGCTGCCCCAGTATGTCGCCCGGAAGCCCGCGGCAAGCGATGAAGAGCGATACCAGACGGTGTATGCGCGCGAGCGCGGGGCGGTTGCCGCCCCGACGGCGGGTTTGCATTTCGACGGAGCGCTGATGGCGGCGCTGGGCGCGCGCGGGGCCGGGATCGTCTTTGTGACGCTTCACGTGGGCGCGGGAACCTTTCAGCCGGTGCGGAGCGACGACGTTACCCAGCACGAGATGCACGCGGAGTGGTACCGCGTGCCTCCCGAAACCGTGGCGGCGATCCAGGGCGCGCGCCGCCGCGGAGGGCGCGTCCTGGCCGTGGGAACGACCACCCTGCGGGCGCTCGAGAGCGCGGCGGCCGGCAGCGAGCTGCAGGCGGGAGCGGGTGAGACGAAATTGTTCATACTGCCGGGCTTTCGTTTCCGCGTGATCGATCGTCTCCTCACCAACTTTCACCTGCCGCGCTCGACCTTGCTCATGCTGGTCTCGGCGTTCGGCGGCAAGGCGCAGATCGACGCCGCGTACCGCCATGCCATCCAGGAGCGCTATCGCTTCTACAGCTACGGCGACGCCATGTTGATAGAACGGCGAGATCCAGCTTGACCGCGAAGACGCCCAGCCCGCCAAAGAGAGTCACTATTCACTTCCCATTCTTCAGTCACTGCGCGCGCCGTGTCCGGCCTGGACCAGGCTCGAGCTCCGTTCGACGGGTTGTGTATAGTCCTCGACCTTCCAGGAGCCTAGGCTCCAGGCGGTTCGGCAGGGGGAATGCATGAGATTCGAAGTCACGGCAACCGATGGCGCGGGCCGGCGCGGCACGCTCGCGCTGCCGCATGGTCGGGTGGATACGCCGGCGTTCATGCCCGTCGGCACCTATGGCACCGTCAAGGCGATGAGCCCCGAGGAGCTGAAAGGGCTCGGCGCGCAGATCGTGCTCGGCAATACATTTCACCTGTGGCTGCGGCCGGGACTGGAGGTCATTTCCGCGCACGGCGGGCTGCACCGCTTCATGGGGTGGGACGGGCCGATTCTGACCGATTCCGGTGGTTACCAGGTCTACAGCCTGGGAGCGCTGCGCAGGATTTCGGAGGAGGGCGTCCGCTTCCAGTCGCCGGTCAACGGCGATCCGTGCTTCCTCACGCCCGAAGAATCGCTGCGTATCCAGCGCGTGCTCGACTCGGATATCGTCATGGTGTTCGACGAGTGCACGCCGTATCCGGCGGATTTCGAGCAGGCGCGCGATTCGATGGACTTGAGCTTGCGCTGGGCAGAGCGCTCGAAGCGGGCGCACGACGGTAATCGTAACGCGATCTTCGGCATCGTCCAGGGCGGCATGCACGAGGCGCTGCGCGACCGTTCGCTGGCCGGCCTCGTCGGGCTCGGCTTCGACGGCTACGCGATCGGCGGGTTGTCGGTCGGAGAAACGAAGGAGGAAATGACCCGCATCCTGCGGCACACCGCGCCGCAGCTGCCGGCGGACCGGCCGCGCTATCTCATGGGCGTCGGGACGCCGGAAGACATCGTATTAGCGGTCGCCGCGGGCATCGATCTGTTCGATTGCGTGCTGCCCACTCGCAACGCGCGTAACGGCTGGGTCTATACGCGCCGGGGCGTGATCAAGCTGCGGAACGCGCGTCATCGCGATGAGGTCCAACCGCTCGACGAAGAATGTCCCTGCTACACCTGCCGCCATTTCACGCGCGCTTATTTGCATCACCTGCAGCGCGTGAACGAGATCCTGGGGGCGCGGCTGAATACATTGCATAATCTGCATTACTACCAGGAATTGATGCGCGGCTTGCGCGCTGCGATCGAGCGCGGCCGGCTCGCAGAATTTACCGCGAATTTCCAGCAAGAGCAGGATAAATCATGTTAATATTCAACGTTTTCTGTCCCGGGAACGTCCGCGTATGTTGATCAATCCAGCATGGGCACAAGCAGCCGGCGGCGCGCAGGGTGGGGGCATGGAGAGCCTCATCCTGATCGTGCTGATGTTCGGCGTGCTCTACTTCCTCATGATCCGGCCGCAGATGAAGCGGGCGAAGGAGCACAAGAGCCTGATCGAAGGCCTGCAGAAGGGCGACGAGGTCATCACCGCCGGTGGCCTGCTCGGGCGCATCAGCCGCATCAGCGAGAATTACGTGACGCTCGAGATTTCCAACGGCGTCGAGATCCAGGTGCAGCGGCCCGCGATCCAGCTCGTGCTTCCGAAGGGCACCATCAAGAATATCTAGCGATTCGTGGATCGTGATTCGACCGGCCCCATGAGCGGCAACGCGCGTTTTCCGATTCACGATTCACGACCCACGATCCACCGCATTCCATGAACCGCTATTCCCCCTGGCAGTACGCGATCATCGCCGCGGCCCTGTTGTTCGGGCTGCTGTACACGCTTCCCAATTTTTTCGGCGAAGTGCCGGCTGTCCAGGTGTCCCCGGCCCGGTCGGCGGTCAAGGCTGACGCCGGCCTCGTAGGGCGCGTCGAGGAGATCCTGAAGAGCAGCAATGCTTCCACCCAGGGCGTGGTCCTCGAGGCGAACAGCGTCAAGGTTCGCTTCCAGGACACCGACGCGCAGCTGCGCGCGAAGGACGTGCTGCAATCACAGCTCGGCGCCGACTACGTCGTGGCGCTGAACCTGCTGTCGAACAGTCCGGGCTGGTTGAGCCGCATCGGCGCGCTGCCGATGTATCTCGGGCTCGACCTGCGCGGCGGCGTGCATTTCCTGCTGCAGGTCGACATGCGGGCGGCGATTACCAAGCGGATGGAAGCCGCCGCCAACGACATCCGCAGTTCCCTCCGCGAGAAGCGGATCCAGTATTCCGGGGTCGGGCGCGACCGGGAAAGCATTACCGTGCGATTCCGGGACAAGGGCATGCGGGAGAAGGCGCTGCCGGAGCTGGCGCGCGCCATGCCGGATCTCGAACTGCGCGAGCTGGACGACGCCGCCGAGCCGCGCATCGTCGCGGCACTCAAGCCCGAGGCGCGGCGCAAGACCCAGGACTTTGCCCTGCAGCAGAACATCACGACGCTGCGCAACCGGGTGAACGAGCTCGGCGTCGCGGAGCCCATCATTCAGCAGCAGGGCGCCGACCGCGTGGTCGTACAGCTGCCCGGCGTGCAGGATACCGCCAAGGCCAAGGACATCCTCGGGCGCACCGCGACTCTGGAAGTGCGCCTCGTCGACGACGACAATACCAATAGCCCGGCGGCGCTGCAGGCGGCGGTCTCGGGTCAGGTCCCGTTCGGCGACGAGATCTACTACGAGCGCGATGGCCGGCCCGTTCTCGTCAAGCGGCAGGTGGTCCTGACCGGCGATCGAATCAACGACGCGCAGCCGGGCTTCGACAACCAGACCGGCGAGCCCGCGGTTCACATCAATCTCGACGGTACCGGCGCGCGCATCTTTCAGCAGGTCACCCGCGAGAACGTCGGGCGCCGCATGGCCATACTGCTGTTCGAGAAAGGCAAGGGCGAGGTTGTCACCGCTCCCGTGATCAAGAGCGAGATCCCGGGCGGGCGGGTGCAGATCAGCGGCCGTATGACCACGCAGGAAGCCCGGGACGTCGCGCTGCTGCTGCGGGCCGGGGCGCTGGCTGCCCCGATGGAAATCATCGAGGAGCGCACCGTCGGCCCGTCGCTCGGGGCGAAGAACATCGAGATCGGGTTCCAGTCGATGTGGATGGGCTTTCTCGCCATCGCGATCTTCATGATCGCGTATTACGGGCTTTTCGGCGTGATTTCGATCCTCGCGCTCTCCGCGAACCTGCTGTTTCTCATCGCGCTGCTGTCGATGCTGCAGGCGACGCTGACCCTGCCGGGCATCGCCGCCATCGCGCTCGCCCTGGGCATGGCCATCGACGCCAACGTGCTGATCAACGAGCGTATCCGCGAGGAATTGCGCAACGGTAATACACCCCAGGCGGCGATCTACGCCGGCTACGAGCGCGCGTGGGCCACCATTCTCGATTCCAACGTCACGACGCTCATCGCCGGCGTCGCGCTGTTCCTGTTCGGCTCGGGACCGGTCAGGGGATTCGCCGTGGTGCACTGCCTCGGCATCCTGACCTCGATGTTCAGCGCGGTGATGGTTTCGCGCGGCATCGTGAATCTCTATTACGGCAGCCGGCGCCGGCTCGACAAGATATCCATCGGCCAGGTGTGGAAGCCGGCCACGGCCAAGCAATGAACCACGAGTGAGGGCGGTCCGGCGACGCCCGCCGGGACACCCCTGGAGAAAGACGACAAGCATGGAATTTTTCAGAATCACGCGCGACATCCCGTTCATGCGCTACGCGCTGGCTTTCAACGTGATCTCGCTGATTACGTTCCTGGTCGCGATCGGCGCGCTGTGGGCCAAGGGCCTGCACCTCGGGGTGGACTTCACCGGCGGCACGGTGATCGAGGTGGCCTATCAGCAGCCGCCCGACCTCAACGTCATACGCGAGCGCATGATCAAGCTCGGCTTCGCCGAGCCCAGCGTGCAGAACTTCGGGACCTCGCGCGACGTGCTGATCAGGCTCCCGGTGAAGGAGGGCGTAACCGGGGCGAAGCTTTCCGAGCAGGTCATGCAGGAGCTGCGGCAGGTGGACAAGTCGGTGGAGCTGCGCCGCGTCGAGTTCGTGGGGCCGCAGGTCGGAAAGGAGCTTCTGGAGAACGGCGCGCTCGCGCTGTTGTTCGTCTCGCTCGGGATCGTGGGCTACCTGGCGCTGCGCTTCGAGTGGAAGTTCGGCGTGTCCGCGATCATCGCCAACCTCCACGACGTCGTGATCATTCTCGGCTGCTTCGCGCTGTTCCAGTGGGAGTTCTCGCTGCCGGTGCTGGCCGCGGTGCTGGCGGTGCTCGGCTATTCGGTCAACGAATCGGTCGTCGTCATGGATCGCGTGCGCGAAACGTTCCGTAACCGCCGGATGCGCACGATGCCGGTTCCACAGATCATCGATCACGCCATCACCGCGACGATGTCTCGCACCATCATCACCCACGGGTCGACGCAGCTCATGGTGTGCTCGATGCTGATTTTCGGCGGCGAGACGCTGTTCTATTTCGCGCTGGCGCTGACCATCGGGATCTGCTTCGGGATCTATTCCTCGATCTTCGTGGGCAGCCCGCTGTTGATGTGGCTCGGCCTGTCGCGCGAAGACCTGATCAAGCCCGAGAGCGAGCGCAAGCCGGGCGATTCCGGCGCGGTCGTGTAGGCCGTCCCCGGGAATGAAAACGGCTGTTGGCCTGTACCGGGCCGGTTAAGCTCCGGGCATGGAACTGCTCTCGGCGATATTCGACATCTTCGCGAACCTCGACCGCCATCTCGAATGGGTCGTGTCGAATTACGGGGCATGGATCTACGTCCTGCTGTTCGCCATCGTGTTCTGCGAGACCGGACTCGTGGTCACGCCCTTTCTCCCGGGGGATTCGCTGCTTTTCATCTCGGGCGCTCTGGCGGCGACGGGCAACATGTACGTGCACGGTCTGTTCGCGGCGCTCGCCACGGCATCGTTCCTGGGAGACAACACCAACTACTGGATCGGCCGCTGGGTCGGCCCGAAGGTGTTCTCCCGCGCCGATTCGCGGATCTTCAATCCCGCGCACCTCGAGCGCACCCAGCGCTTCTACGACAAGTTTGGCGCGAAGACCGTATTCTTCGCGCGCTTCATGCCGATCGTGCGCACGTTCGCTCCGTTCGTCGCGGGCGTGGGCCGCATGAATTACGGCCGCTTTCTCTTCTACAGCTTTTCCGGCAGCATCGCCTGGGTCGGCTCGATCACTTATGCCGGTTTCTACTTCGGCAACGTGCCCGCGGTGAAGCAAAACCTCTCGTTGGTAATCCTCGCGATCATCCTGCTCTCGATCTCACCCGGTATCGTCGAGTACTGGCGACACCGCTCGCAGGCAAGGAGGCGCGAGCCGCGGGTCGCAGATCGCGGGTAGGCCGCGAAGAACTGCAATCCGCGATCCCCGGGTCGTTATTCCGGCTTCAGTCCCGCCTCGCTGATCAGTTTTTTCCAGCGGGCGGCGTCCGAGCGCATCAGCTTGGCAAAGGCCTCGGGCGCGAGCTCGCCGGGCTCGAATGCCTGATCGGCCAGCGCGGTACGTACCGCGGGGTCGCGTAGCGCCGAGCCGATCTCGCTGTTGATGCGCTTGACGATCGCGCCGGGCGCGCGCGCCGGCAGGAAGGCGCCCACCCGCAGCGAGGCCTGGTAGCCGGCGAAGCCGGATTCCGCCACCGTCGGCGTCTGCGGCAGGGCGGACACCCGCTTGTCGCTGGTGACCGCAAGCGCGCGCAGCTTGCCCGCCTTGACGTGGCCCAGCGAGGCGGCAATCGTACTGATGTTGAGCTGGATGCGTCCCGCCAGCAGGTCGACCAGCGCGAGGTTCGAGCCCTTGTAGGGCACGTGCACCATGTCGAATCCTCCGGCTTTCTTCAGCAGCTCGCCCGACAGATGGCCCACGCTGAAATTGCCGACCGATGCGTAATGGACCTTGCCGGGGTTCGCGCGCGCGTAGGCGATGAACTCGCGAACGTTCGACGCCGGCAGCCCCGGATACGTCGTGAGAAAGTACGGTGAATCGCCCAGCAGCGCGACCGGCGCGAAATCCCGGACCGGGTCGTAGCCGAGTTTGGGATTGAGTATGGATGCCAGTGCGTGCGTGGTGGTCGTGCCGAGCCCCCACGTGTAGCCGTCGGGTGCGGCGGCGGCCACGATGCCGGCGCCGATGGTCCCGCTGGCCCCGGCGCGGTTGTCGATTACCACCTGGGTGCCCAGCCGCTCGCCGGCTCTTGCCGCCACCAGCCGCGCGACGACGTCGGTTGTCGTCCCGATGGGAAAGGGCACGACGAAGCGGATCGGCCGCGTGGGATAGCTCTGCGCCTGCAGCGGCGCGGAGGCTGCGAAGCACAGGCAGCCGGCGGCGATTCCCGCGCAGCGGCGCAGCAGGCTGGAGTGATGCCGGGCAAGCGCGGCTAGGCTCATTTTCGTCTCCTTGTATTCCTGGGTGAGTCGAGCGCGTCGTCGATCCCGAGGAGGAGCTCCTCGAAATCCCCCAGGGAATTGTAGCGAGGCGCCGCGGCCAGGTGCGGCGTGATGATCACGTTGCGGAAAGCGAGCAGCGGATCGTCCGCTCGCCCCGGGGCGTCGTAGTGCGGATCGTGCGCGAACCCGCCGAGGCGCCCCTCTCGCAGCGCTTCGAGCAGCGCCTCCCGGTCCACGAGCTGGGGCCTCGAGACATTCACCAGGATGGCGCCGGGCTTCATCTGAGCGAACTGGCCTCGCCCGATGAAGCTTCGCGTCGCGTCATTGCCGGGCAGGTGCAGCGTGATGTAGTCGCTTTCACCCAGCAAGCTTTCGAGAGAAACATAGGACACGCCGTAGCGGGCCTCCTCGCTCGGGCGAAGACGACGCCGCTGCGTGTAGACCAGCCGCATGCCGAAGCCGGCGGCGCGCAGCGCCAGCTCCCGCCCGATCTCTCCCAACCCGAGGATGCCCAGTTGTCTCCCGAACAGGTTGCGGGTCCCGGTCACGCGTGCCCAATTGGCATTCGCGGTGTGATCACGGTCGTACTTCGTCGGAGAATAGCCCGCCGCCTGGAGCTGTTCCAGGCTGACGAGCCCGGCAGTCTCGGGGATTTTACGGACCAGCGCCAGCAACAGGCCCATGGCATGCTCGGCGCAGGACATATTGGCTCGCCGGCGGAGGGTGAGCACCTGCAGGCCCGCGCGCCGGCAGGCGGCGGCATCGATGTTCGAGAGCACGGTGCCGTATTTCTGCACGATGCGCAGCGTCTTGCCTGCCGCCGCGATTTCCGCCCGGCCTACCGGCAGGGATTCCGTGATCACCACGTGCGCGCCCGGCAGCGCCTCGCGCAGCGCGGACGGGTCGGATACGAGCCGCACGTCGGCAGGATACAGGTGCCGCAGCCGCTCGCGCAGGCGTCCGCACCAGCCGGCGAAGTCCGGCTCCTCGTGAGCGAAGAAATGGTTGAAGGCGGAAATCCGCGCGGCCGGCGTGGCTGGATCCAGGATGACCTGGACGAGACGCGGAAACGGGTCATCCTCGACGACGATGACCGGGCGGCGGTCCGGGCGCGCGGACAGAGACGTGGCGCGTCTCGTCCGCGTTGGCGGACGATCCGTCGCTTCCAAGGCGGATTTCTTCCTGGCGGCAGCTTTCATGGGTGCGTATCTCCGGCCTTGCGGGTGGCCATCTGCACGCCGCGTGATTTACGAGTCACGCGCCCTCGCCGATGCGGAGTGCACGCAGCACTCGCGTATGCATGTTGTAGGCGGCGACGAGGACAGTGACATCCACGGTCTCGCGATCGCTGAAATGCCGGCGAAGGTCCTCAAACGTCGCATCCGGCACGGCGACGTTCTGCGTAATGGCGTCGACGTAGTCCAGCAGGGCGCGCTCGCGCCCGCCGAAAACGCCGGCTGCCGGGCTGCCGCGCACGGCCGCGATCTCGCGCGGCGTCACTCCCGCCGCCGGCGCATATTGCGCTTCGTGGACCTTCCAGACGTATTCGCAGCCGGTAAGCGCTGCGACCCGCATGATGACCAGCTCCCGCTCGCGGTCGCCCAGGCCGGTCTGGAAGCGCACTGCATTGTTGAAATCGAACCAGGCCGAGGCGAGCCCCGGCGTGTGCATCAGGGCGCGGTAAAAGTCATGCAGCCTGCCGCCGCGCGCGCCGCGGATCTTCTCCGACAGCGCGGCGAGCTCGGGGGTGGCGTTCTCGTCGATGAGCGGTACACGAGCCATGGTGATTCAGGTGAGGCGTGACGGGTGATCGAAATTCCGTGGACAGTCGTTGAGCCCGCCCGCGATGCGCCCAGCGCGCAGCACCAGCGCCGGAGCCGCCGCTAGATGCGCTTTGCCAACTCGGCCGCCTTGCCCAGGTAAGTGGCGGGCGTGAGGGCCAGCAGCCGCTTCTTTTCCGCGTCGGGTATCTGGAGCGAGTGGATCAAGGCATGGATGGCCTCGCGGGTCACGCCGTCCTTCCCCCGCGTCAGGTCCTTCAGCTTCTCATAGGCTTCCTCGATGCCGTGGCGGCGCATCACGGTCTGTATCGGCTCGGCGAGCAGCTCCCAGCTGCCCTCCAGCTCGCTTTTCATCCGGTTGCGATCGGCTTCCAGCTTCTCCAGCCCCCGCAGGCAGGAATCGTAACCCAGCAGCGCGTGGCCCAGGGCCACGCCCATGTTGCGCAGCACCGTCGAATCGGTGAGGTCCCGCTGCCAACGGGACAGCGGCAGCTTGTCGCTCATATGGCGCAAAAGCGCGTTGCCGATGCCCAGGTTACCCTCGGAGTTCTCGAAATCGATCGGGTTGACCTTGTGCGGCATGGTCGAGGATCCGACCTCGCCCTTCCTGACCTTCTGGCGGAAATACCCGAGGGAGATATAGCCCCAGGCGTCGCGATCGAGATCGATGAGGATCGTGTTCACGCGGGCGCACGCGTCGAAAAGCTCGGCGATCGAATCGTGCGGCTCGATCTGAATGGTATAGGGATTGAACTCCAGGCCGAGCCCTTCGACCAGTCCGCGGGCGAGCTTCTCCCAATCCACCCCGGGGTAGGCTGCGACATGCGCGTTGTAGTTGCCGACCGCGCCATTGAATTTTCCGGTCAGCCTGACGGCCGCCAAACGCTCGCGAGCGCGTCCCAGGCGGTGGGCGAAATTGACGAACTCCTTGCCCATGGTGGTCGGCGTCGCGGGCTGCCCGTGGGTGCGCGCCAGCATGGCCGCGTCCGCAAGCTCGTGCGCGAGTCCGCTGACTCTCTCGACAATGCGGTCGAGCGCGGGCAGGAGGATCTTGTCACGGGCGTGGGCGAGCATCAGCGCGTGCGCCAGATTATTGATGTCTTCGGACGTGCAGGCGAAATGGATGAATTCCGCGACCTTCGCGACTTCCCGGTTGCCCGCCAGCTTGTCGCGCAGAAAATACTCGACGGCCTTCACGTCGTGGTTGGTCCTGGCCTCGATTGCCTTGACTGCCTCGCCGTCCGCCTCGGAGAAACGCGCGGCCACTTCATCCAGCTGCGCCAGCGTCGGCGGCGAGAAGGGCGGGACCTCGGCGATCGTGGGGCTGGCGGCCAGCGTCTTCAGCCACTCGATTTCGACCCTGACCCGGTGACGGATCAGAGCCAGCTCGCTGAACGTCTCGCGCAGCGCGCCGAGCTTGTTGTGATAACGCCCGTCGAGAGGCGATAATGCGGTCAGCGGGGTCAGTGCCATGGCGGCCCTGGTCTTGGCCTGTAGGAATCGGCCGTTTATTTTACCAAACGAAGAGAGGAACCGGCGCCGGCCGCGCGCCCGGAATGACATGACAACTGCATCGCAGCAACTGGCCGAGCTCGCCGTCAGCCTGTCCTACGACCGCATCCCGCCCGAGGTGCTCGAGCGCGCCAAGGACTGCATTATCGATACGGTCGGCGCTTGCGTGTTCGGCTCCCAGATGCCGTGGACGCAGAACGTCATCGAGTATTCGAAGCGCAACAGTGCGCCCGGCGAATGCAGCATATTCGGCACACCGGTCAAGGTGCGCGCGCCGTTCGCTTGCCTGAGCAACGGGGCGGCCGCCCATGCGTTCGAGCTCGATGCGCTGTGCGAGCCGAGCGTGGGAATCCATCCCAGCGCCGCGCTCGCGGTTCCGGGCCTGGCGCCGGCGCAGGGGCGCAAGATGAGCGGCAAGGATCTGCTTGCGGCATTCGTCGCCGGCTACGAAGTGCTCTACCGGATCGGCGACGCGGCCCATCACTCCATCGAGAAGGTGGGATTTCATTCGCCCGGCGTGGTCGGCGTCTACGGCACGGCGGTGGTGATCGGCCGCCTGTTCGGGATCAGCGCCGGGCAGATGGCCCATGCCTTCGGGATCGCCGGCTCGATGAGTTCGGGCCTGATGGAGTTCTCGCGCACCGGCGGCATGGTCAAACGGCTGCACCTGGGCCGCGCGGCGGAAGGCGGCTTCATGGCCGCGGTGCTCGCGCGCGACGGCTTCACCGGCCCGGAGGGCGTGCTGGAAGGCCAGTACGGTTTCTTGAACGTCTACTGCCGCAACGCGCAGCCCGACCGCCTGACGAAGGACTTCGGGAAGGTGTGGCACGTCCTGAAAACCAAGATCAAGCGCTATGCCTGCCATTCCACGGCGCAGGTGCCGGTGACGCTGGCACTCGACCTCAAGGAAAAACACGGCGTGTCGGGCGGCGAGGTCGCGCGGATCTCCATCGCCGCCAACGAGAAGACAGTCATGCAGCACGCCATCCTCTCGCCGAAGGACCTCACGATGATGCAGTACAGCGTGCCCTTCTGCGTCGCGCTCTCGCTGTTCCGGGACCCGACCGATCCGCGCGTCTTCTCCGAGCAAAACCTGAACGACCCCGGGATCCGGGCGCTGTCCGAGTCGGCCCAGGTCGAGCCGCTTCCGTCATCGGCGGGCTTCCTGTCGCCGGCGTGCCGCGTCACGCTGCATCTCAAGAATGGCAAAACATTGTCGGCGGAGGGGCACGACTTCAAGGGTACGCCGACGATGCCGCTCTCGCGCCCGGAGCTGCTCGAGAAATTTCTCAAGCTGACGGCCCACCGCGACCGCGGGAAAGCCGGGCGTCTGTTCGAGCAGCTCCGGGCGCGAGAGCGGCAT
>Ga0247825_10000294_pt1 | contig 30955 bp, 37 predicted proteins | sample 13C_Vanillin_Day_FD_194413 | JGI IMG/M metagenome (GOLD analysis project Ga0247825, IMG submission 194413) | Soil microbial communities from agricultural site in Penn Yan, New York, United States - 13C_Vanillin_Day48 | ecosystem: Environmental > Terrestrial > Soil > Agricultural land | place... | reverse complement strand
GCCTAAGGAAGCACGGCACTTTCCCTTCTCGAAATAGCCGCTCGCATTCGAATCTTAGGTCACGGTCACGTCGTCTTTGTCTCTTCGTCCTTGTCTGTTGCCTAGCCCCGACGCAGGCAATGTCCTTGTTGTCAGAACCCGACGAAAGCCGATACAAAAATTCGGATGTCGAAACGCGATAGCGAGTCGTAAGCGGCTTGATCTACGTTGTCAACTAACACCAAATCCTTCCCCAGAGGCTGCTGGTGTCGGCCCCGGCGCTCCCCCCGCCGGGGCCTTTTCATTTCCGAGTCCTATCAGTTCCCAGCGGTGCGCTCATCGCCCCGTCCGCCGCTAGCTCGCACAGATTGGCGAAGGCGGCGTTGAAGAACTTGGCCGAACCCAGCTCGCTCGTGCATTTGGTGCCCGGGGCGGGGGTCGAACCCACATGCCTTGCGGCGGGGGATTTTGAGTTTCCGGGTTTCTGTTATCGCCGCTTGTCTGGCTTGCGGCCATCTTTGGGAATCAGGACTTACCTGTCGCGGCACATTGCCCGTGGCTGCGTTTTGTTGTGCCAAATGCCGGGAATGTCCCACGGCAGACCACGCGGACCTGCGCCCTGCTCACCCCTTGCTTTAGGCCGGCTCGGCTTGCAACAGCGTCTTGGACGCTCAGATAACCTGCGACGAGAAAGCTGCGGGTGAAGCTGGCGGCGAAGGGCTACGGGCGGGCGTTCGAGCCATGCAACTCGCGCTCGACGAACAAGTACCGAGACCGGAAGTCGCTCGCGTACTTGGTGAACCTCTACCACCATCCCTTCATCCGGGCGTACTTCGAAGACGCTGGAGTGGACATTAGCGAGGACTACCACGCACTGCTGACCATGATGCAGTGGGTCTGGCGGTCGCAGATCCGCGAGAGAAAGCCCATCACCGTGTTCATTCCTTCGGAGCGTATGCGTAGGCTCTTCTGCAGATGGCTCGACGGGAGACTTCCTGATGCCCCTGTGGGCGGAAGGCTGGCAGCACAGCCGGACTCCACAGAGCTGGAGGAAGTCGGCGTCGAAAACCACGCAGGCGAGCAGACCATAGACGACGAGGACGCTGTGTACGCATAGGCGTCTCGAAAGTGCTAACCGGAAGACTAAGTGCTTGAGCTGTAAGAGGGGTCGAGCCTTAAAAGGAGAGTACTAGGGAATTCCAAGACAGGTACTACTCACCGGGGAAAGAACCCGGTCGCTATGGACCATCTGCGTGAAGTCGCCCATACGACAATCCCCCATGGAGGAGAACTTCGCCTTAGCGACCGGGGCATGTACGTTAGCGAACAAGCAAAGCGCATTCCGTTCGCTGGCGTACATTGTTCGTGGCCCGCGATTCGCGTATTCGAGTTTGTTCGCCATGATGGCCTGCCCAGCGGCTGTTGCATCCTACCCGCCACCGTACGCCACTCGAAGGTCCCGAGCAGTCCGCTGGTTATTTCTTCAGCAGCTCTTCGAGTAGCGAGGGAGCCAAAGGCTTCGCATGCACGTCCTCGCAGCCGGCAGCCAATGCCAGTGGCCGGACCTCGTCCACGCGGAGGCCAGTTACGGCAATGATTCGCACGTTCTCCAAGCCCGGCTCAAACCTCAACTGACGAGCGAGCTTGTCTCCCTTGAAGTCGGGCAGGTTGATGTCAAGCAGGATGACATCAGGGACGAATCGTCGAGCAGCGTCTATCGCAGCTAAGCCGTTGATCGCGAAGTCCACCTCGTGCCCCATCGCCCGTAGCAGCGCCATTGTGGAGTGCACCGTATCCAGGTTGTCCTCGACAACAAGGACACGGCGCTTCCCTTCTACGTCAATGTCAGGCCGTATTGGTCGGACGTTGCTCTTTTCCTCGGCCATGCTGCCTTTCTGGGGACATCAATACTACGGGGATCAGGGTAATCACTAGTGTCGTGGTATCCACGAAACAGACGTCGCCAAAGAGCGACAGGAATGCCTCGCTAGGCGTGTCGCCTTAGCTGACCCCTAGCCTTCGCTGTTGGGGTCATGCGTGTCATCCGGTCTTCAGCCGTTGCGCCGCGCGTGACAGCTAGGCCGACTGCTGCTTGCGCTATTGCTCGTTAAGCCACTTCGCCACGTCCACACCCATGAAGACCGTCCCGAGCCTGAAGGTGACTCCGGGTATTACCTGAATGCGCCGCCCATTCGGGCCATCGAAGGTCACCTGTTCGATGCAGACCCAAGACCCGTCTGGGTCGTGGCGAAACGCCTTCATGAAGTCATGCACCTGATGTTGGTCTCATGCAGTGAGAGCAGGCTGCGCCGATTCCAACCCAAAGTCCAATCGTATTCGTCATTCCCATGAAACCCATCCGGTAATCCACTTCACGGGCCACATGCTGCCCGCCAAAGGAGGACACCAAAGGAACACCCATGTCATCACGAAGATCATTCCACGCCAAAGCGAACGAGAACCGAGGCCGCGCCTGTCGAGCTGAAGGCTGCAACATCGGTCGCAAGGCTGTGTCGCCCTACTGCCGAGCGCACGCACGCGCGGTGGAGAGATACGGCCATCCCCTCGGCAGAGCCATACGCCCGAAGGAGTACGCAGGACGATGTCCGCCTTGAGTACGCCATCGCCATCGCGGTCCTGCGCCTTGCGCCACTGACCAAGAGAGTGGGAATGCTGAAGGGCAAGCCTCGGCTCTTCTGCAAGCAGCCCGGGAAAGTGGCGCGCAGGGAAATAGGCCGGCGAATCCGCCTCTGGCTCGCTCCCTGCTCATGAACCTCGCAGTCGCCCTCGAAGCAGAGGACGCCGTACCTGCGCAGCAGCTATTCTTCGCCCCGGCAAGCGTTGTGGGCGACAACGAGAAAGGAGTCCAAAGAATGTCGCTCTACAAACGCGGTAAGACGTGGGTCGATGTCGTCTCGGCAGGCGGTCAAAGAACTAGATGCTCTGCTGGCACAACGGATCGGCACGCCGCGAAGGAGTTCCACGACAAGCTGAAGGCGGAAACCTGGCGCACAGACAAGCTAGGCGAGCGCCCGCAGCGGACGTGGGACGAAGCAGCAGTACGGTTCCTGAAGGACGCCCCCAAGGCGAGCATCGGGAAGTACAGGGCGCAGGTTGCGTTCTGGACGAAGCACCTCCGAGGCGAGCCGCTGCCGGCGATTGACGCAGAGCGAGTGGCAGGGTTGATCGAGGAGTACACCGACACCCCGGCTACCCGCAACCGCTACGTCGCGTGCATCAGGGCGCTCTTGAGGAAAGCCGTACGGTGGGGCTGGCTTGATCGTGCCCCGATGTTCACGACGTACTCGGAGCCGACGCAGCGCATACGGTGGATCACCGAGGAGCAGGCAACCGCCCTCCTCGCCGTGCTTCCAGAATGGCTGCGAGAAATTGGCCCGGTTCGCGTTGGCAACGGGACTGCGGCAAGCGAATGTGCTGGGCCTTGAGTGGACGCAGGTTGACCTAGTGCGGCGCGTGGCGTGGATTCACCCCGACCAAGCGAAGGCGCGAAGGGCAATCGGAGTGCCGCTCAACGAGGACGCCGTGGGAGTGATCCTGCGGCAGCGTGGGAAGCACTTGCGGAGGGTGTTCGTGGACGCAGCCGGGAAGCCGATGGACCGCTGGCCGAGTGAAGCGAGGAAAGCGTGGGAAGCTGTATGCGCCCAGCTCGGCCATGAGGACTTCCGGTGGCACGACCTCCGCCACACATGGGCGAGCTGGCATGTCCAGCGCGGGACGCCCCTGTACGTCCTCAAGGAGCTGGGGGGATGGCGACGCTGGCGATGGTGCAGAAGTACGCGCACCTCGCAGCCGAACACCTGACCCCCTACGCCGAGCGCGTGGCCTTCGGAGCCGGTGTCACGTCACAAATACGGCACAGTGACGTAAAGCCGGGACTGCAGGAAGTAGCGTAAGTCCTTGAGTGCCCGGGGCGGGGGTCGAACCCACATGCCTTGCGGCGGGGGATTTTAAGTCCCCTGTGTCTACCAGTTTCACCACCCGGGCATTGCCTGAGGCGGGACGGAAGGTGCTGGAGGCGGAGGTCGGAATCGAACCGGCGTACACGGCTTTGCAGGCCGCTGCATAACCACTCTGCCACCCCGCCCTTAAAGCTGAATAAAAAGGGAAGGCCCTTCCGGCGCCTTCCCTATCCTAATCTGGAGCGGGAAACGAGTCTCGAACTCGCGACCTCAACCTTGGCAAGGTTGCGCTCTACCAACTGAGCTATTCCCGCATGGGTTCGCAGGGGCGGATTATAAGGCCTGCCCCTGCCCGCCTCAACCTCGCAGCGTGGCGTGCGGCAGCGCCTTGCGCAGGTAGTACAGCATCGAGATCACGGTCAGCACGGCGGCGACGTTGATCAGGATGGTTCCGAGCCACTGACAATCGATCCAGCCGAGCAGCTTCTGGTGGTAGAGGAGCAGCGGGATGGCGACCATCTGGCTCACGGTCTTCAGCTTGCCGACGAAGGCCACCGCCACGCTCTTCGCCTGCCCGACCTTGGCCATCCACTCCCGCAGCGCCGAGATGGCGATCTCGCGGCCGATGATGATGAGCGCGACCAGCATGTCGACGCGGTTCAGGTGGAGCAGGATCACCAGCGCGCCCACCACGATCAGCTTGTCGGCCACCGGGTCGAGGAAGGCGCCGAAGGCCGACATCTGGTTGAGCCGGCGCGCCAGGAAGCCGTCGAGCCAGTCGGTGAGCCCGGCGAAGATGAACACCGCAGTGGCCGCCAGGTTGCGGCCTTCGTCCGACAGCCAGCTTTCCGGCAGGTAATAAAGGCCCACCAACAGCGGGATCAGGATGATCCGCGACAGGGTGACGACGTTCGGGACGTTGAGGATGATCACGGCGCGGCGTGCAGGTGCCTGTAGATGCGCTCGGCGAGCGGGCGGCTGATGCCGGCTACCTTGGCGATGTCGTCGATGGCGGCGGCCTGCACGCCTCGCAGCCCGCCGAAATGCTCGATGAGCGCCTGCCGGCGCTTGGCGCCGATGCCGGGAATCTCGTTCAGCATCGAGGTGGTGCGCGCCTTGCCGCGCCGTGCGCGGTGCCCCACGATGGCGAAGCGGTGCGCCTCGTCGCGGATCTGCTGGATGAGGTGCAGCCCCGGATGCGAAGGCGGAAGCTGCAGCGTGCGCTCGCCCGACTCGAGGATCAGCTCCTCCATGCCGGGCTTGCGCTCGGGTCCCTTGGCGACTCCCACGACGCACGCCTGGTGCAGGCCGAGGTCGTTGAGCGCGGCGCGCGCCGCGCCGACCTGGCCCTTGCCGCCGTCGATGAGGATGAGATCCGGAATGCGCCCGCCTTCCGCCGCCACGCGCTCGTAGCGCCGCGCGAGCACCTGGTGCATCGCTGCGTAGTCGTCGCCCGGCGTGACATCGCGGATGTTGAAACGCCGGTATTCCGACTTCTGCATCTGCTGGCGGTCGTACACCACGCACGAGGCCACGGTGGCCTCGCCCATGGTATGGCTGATGTCGAAGCACTCGATGCGCTGGGCGCCTTCGTGGAGGCCCAGCGCCTCGCGCAGCGCGACGAGGCGGCTCTCCTGCGTGGCGCGGTCGCGCACCCTCTGCGCAATGGCGAGCACGGCGTTCTTGCGCGCCATGTCCAGCCATATGCGCCGTTCGCCGTGGGACGGATTGACGACGTGGGCGCCGGACAGGTCGAGCTCCAGTTCCTGATTGACGACGATAAGGCCGGGCACCGGCTGCTCGAGGTAGTGCTGCGCGAGAAACGCCGAGACGACCTCTTCCTCGGACGCGCCCTCGGCATTGGCCGGGAAGAAGCTGCGGTCGCCGACGTGGCGCCCCCCGCGGATCATCACCAGGTTCACGCACGCGATGCCGCCTTCGATGGCGCAGGCTACCACGTCGGCATCCACGCCGCGGTTCGACTCCACGTACTGACGCACCTGCACGCGGGAAAGCGCGCGCACTTGGTCGCGGTAGGCGGCCGCTTCCTCGTAACGCTGCGCCTCGGAAGCGGCGTTCATCTTCCCGGTAAGGCTGCTGATCACGTCGTCTTCGCGGCCCTCGAGAAACAGGATCGCGTTGGCGACGTCCTCGGCATACGGCTCGGGCGCGATCCTGCCGGTGCACGGCGCCGTGCACCGGCGGATCTGGTACAGCAGGCAGGGACGCGAGCGGTTCTCGAACACCGTATCTTCGCAGGTGCGCAGCCGGAACACCCGCTGGAGCAGCTGGATGCTTTCGCGCACCGCGTAAGCATGCGGAAACGGGCCGAAGTAGCGGTTGCGCCGGTCCTTCGCTCCCCGGTGGAACCCCAGGCGCGGATAGCGGTGCCCCGTGACCATCAGATAGGGGTACGACTTATCGTCGCGGAACAGGATGTTGTAGCGCGGCGCGAGGCTCTTGATGAGGTTGTTCTCGAGCAGCAGCGCCTCGCCTTCCGAGCGCGTCGCCGTCACCTCCACCGACTCCACCTGCGAAACCATCATCTGGATGCGCGGGCTCGTGAGCGTCTTCTGGAAATACGAGGCGACGCGCTTCTTCAGGTCCCGCGCCTTGCCGATGTAGAGCGCCTCTCCCCCGGCGCCCAACATGCGGTATACGCCGGGTAGATTCGGCAGCCCGGCGACAAAAGCTTTGGGATCGAACACGTTGTTTTCATTATAAATCGTGTAAAATGCGCGCCCTTTCGCAGCCTCCAGCTCCGCCATGGCAAAAGTCGAAGCAGTCGAGATCCGCGTCGGCAACCTCATCGAGTGGGACAAGCGCGTCTGGCGCGTCCTGAAGTCCTATCACGTGCACGTCGGCGGCCGCGGCGGCGCCTTCATGCAGGTCGAAATGAAGGACATCGAGGCCGGCACCAAGACCAACCAGCGCTTCCGCACCGAGGACAAGGTCGAGCGTGCGTTCGTCGACCCGCGCGAGATGCAGTACCTGTACCAGGACGGCGACAGCTACGTCTTCATGGACAAGGAGAACTACGAGCAGACTTCGCTGCCTGCAGACTTCCTCGAAGGCCAGGCCGGCTATCTGCTGCCCAATACCGACGTGCAGATCAACTTCTACAACGGGCGGGCGATCGGCGTGGAGATTCCGCCGTCGGTGGTCCTTACCGTGGTGGAGACCGAGCCCGGCATCAAGAACGCCACCGCCACCACGAGCTTCAAGCCGGCCAGGCTGGAGACCGGCATCACCGTGCAGGTCCCGCCGTTCGTCAACGTGGGCGAGCGCATCAAGGTCGACACCAACGAAGGCAAGTACATGGAGCGCGCCTAGGCAAGGCCGCGCAGCTTCTCCTGGGCGTCGCGGTAGGCGACGCTTTTTCGCAGGTCGCGGCCACCCCTCTTCCGCATCCGTTCGAGCCGATCGGGATGCGCCAGCGCCGTATCCCCGAGTGAGTGCAGCAGCGTCTCCTGCCCCGCCGCGTCGTTGCATAGCAGAACCATATCGCAGCCGGCATCCAGAGCCGCCCGCGCACGCTCCGGGATGCCGCCGGCGGTGCTGGCGCCTTCCATCGACAGGTCGTCGCTGAAGATGAGGCCCGGAAAGCCGAGCTTGCCGCGCAGCACCTCCTGCAGCCAGTAGCGCGAATAGCCGGCCGGCTCGGCATCCACCTCCGTGTAGATGACGTGCGCCGGCATCACCGCCGCGAGGCCCGCGTCGATGGCCATGCGGAACGGCACCAGGTCTTTTTTCAGGATCTCCTTGAAGGCCCGCGGGTCGCGCGGAACCGCGACATGCGAATCGGCCTCAGCGTACCCGTGCCCGGGGAAATGCTTGCCGACCGCGCCCATGCCGGCATCTGCGAAGCCCTGCACGATGCAGGCGCCGAGCGCCCCCACCGCGGTGGGATCGAAGTGCAGCGCCCGGTCGCCGATGACGGAGCTGCCGCCGTAGTCGAGGTCGAGCACCGGAGCGAAGCTGAAGTCGACACCGTGCGCCGCCAGCTCGGCGCCGACGATGTAGGCGATGGCGCGGGCGGCGGCGCGCGCCGCGTCTCGGTCGCGGTCCCAGTACCGTCCCAGCTCGCGCATCGGCGGGATCGCCGAGAAGCCCTCGCGAAAGCGCTGCACGCGCCCGCCTTCGTGGTCCACGCAAATGACCAGACCGGGCTCGCGCAGCTTCTCGATGTCGTGCGTGAGCGCAGCGAGCTGCTCGGGGGATTCGTAGTTGCGCGAGAACAGGATCACCCCGCCGGCAGCCGGGTGGCGCAGCCGCTCGCGGTCCGCGTCGTCGAGCCCCGTGCCCTCGACGTCGATCACCGCCGGGCCGAGCGGGTGCCTTACTTTTCGCACTCGAGGATCACCGTGGCCATCGCCACGCCGCGCTCGTCGGTCAGGGAAAGATGCGACTGCAGGATCTTTCTCGCCTGCAGGAGATGCGTGAGCGGATCGGAAAACCGCAGAACCGGCTTGCCCGAGGGCAGGTTCTGCACCCACACCCCGTGCCAGTTCGCGGGCGCGTGGATGCCGGTGCCGAGCGCCTTGGTGAAGGCCTCCTTGGCGGCGAAGCGCTTGGCGAGGTAGGCCGCCGGCAAGCGGTGCTTGCGGAAGCGCGCGAGCTCCGGGTCGCACAGGATGCGTTGAGCGAAGCGCTCGCCGAAGCGGGCCAGCGCCTGCTCGATGCGCGCGATTTCGACCACGTCGGTGCCCACGCCGTAGATCAACGAGCCACCTGCACCATCAAGGCTTTCATCTCGCGCACCGCCTCGCGCATGCCGACGAAAAGTGCGCGCGACACGATGGCATGGCCGATGTGCAGCTCGCGCACGCCCGGCAGTCGCGCCACCGGCTGGACGTTGAAATAATTAAGGGCGTGGCCCGCGTTGAAGCGCATGCCGAGGGAGCGGATCGCCTCGCCTGCCGCCCGGACGCGCTCCAGCTCTTTCACCACCGCGGGGCTTTCCGCGTCGCGCCCGCGCGAATGAAACGCGTGCGCATAGGGGCCGGTATGGATCTCGCATACCGCGGCGCCGATGCGCTTGGCCGCCTCCACCTGGGGAAGCTCCGCATCGATGAACACCGAAACCACGATGCCGGCTTCCGCGAGATGGGAAACGGCACTCTTCAGAGATTTTTCCTGGGAGACGATGTCGAGGCCGCCCTCGGTGGTCACCTCGTGGCGGCCTTCCGGAACCAGCATGGCCATCTCCGGCCGGATGCGCGAGGCAATGGCCACCATCTCGTCGGTCGCGGCCATCTCCAGGTTGAGCTTGATATGGGTCAGCTCGCGCAGGCGGCGCACGTCCTCGTCCTGGATATGGCGGCGATCCTCGCGCAGGTGCACCGTGATGCCGTCTGCGCCGCCGAGGTGCGCCTCGACCGCCGCCCATACCGGGTCGGGCTCATAGGTACGACGCGCCTGCCGCACGGTTGCCACGTGGTCTACGTTCACGCCAAGCTCGATCATGGCTGCGCGATCATAAGTCGCTCAATTCTCTCAGGACGATACGCGTATGGAGCACCTGCCCATGCAGCCGCTCGCCGATCAGCGCGCGCATGAGGCTGCGCGCCTCCTCGCGGGTCTCGGGACGGCTATAGTCGTCCGCCGCCACGTCGAGCAGCGTGCGTCCCTGCACCAAGAGAGACCCGCCGCGCGGACCATTCGCCGGCACCGGGCCGCGATCCGGCTCGTAGGCGTACAGCGCATCCGGGTCGATCGGCCGGCTGGCCGCGTCGCGCTCGAGCAGCGGAGCGTAGCCGAGCTGCGCCAGCAGGCGCTTCTCGAACGTACGCAGGACGACGGCGAGGCTCTCCTGCGATGAAAGCCGCGCCAACGCTTCCGCGTATCGGTCGAAAAGCTCCTCATGGGGGTCCTCGCGGGGCAGCAGCCGCAGAACCAGCTCGTTGAGGTAGAAGCCGCACATCAGCCCCTGCCCGGCGAGGGGCTGCAGGGCCCCGGCCCATTCGGCGGATATCAGGTTGCCGAGCTCCGCCGAGCCGCTCCACGACAGCCGCAGCGGATGGAAGGAAAGCAGCACGCCGCGCATCGCCGAGCGCGGCCGGCGCGCCCCGCGCGCAAGCAGCGCGACCCGGCCGAAGCGCCGCGTGAACACCTCGGCGATGAGGCTGCTTTCCTTGTAGGCATAGGTGTGCAGTACGTAACCCGCTTCATGGTCGGCGCGTCGCTTACTCATAGCCGAGCTGGCGCAGGACGCGGGCATCGTCGGTCCAGGCCTTGCGCACCTTCACCCACGTACCCAGATAGACCTTGCCGCCGAAGAGGTTCTCCATGTCCTTGCGCGCCGCGGTGGCCATTTTCTTGAGCCGCGCGCCGCCCGCGCCCAGCACGATCGCCTTTTGACTGTCGCGCTCCACCAGAATCGTCGCCTCGATGCGCCGCAGCCTGCCTTCCTGCTTGAAGCTGTCAATGACGACCTCGCAACGGTACGGCAGCTCCTCGCCCATCTCATGGAACAGCTTCTCGCGCAGCAGCTCGGCGGCAAGGAAGCGCTCATCGCGGTCGGTGAGCTGGTCCGGCGGGTAGGCCGGCGGCCCCTCGGGCAGCGCTTCGCGCAGCGCGTCGAGCAGCGCAGGAATGTTTTTCCCGGTCTTTGCGCTGACCGGCACGATGGCGGTGAACTCGCGCGTTTTCGACAGCCGCTCGAGGAACGGGATGAGATCGCTGCGCGTCTTCACCAGGTCGATCTTGTTGACTACCGCGACCACTTTCTGGGAAGGCGGTATGCCCTCCAGCACCGCCCGGTCTTCGGGCGTGAAGCGGCCCGCCTCGACGACAAAAAGGGCGACGTCGGCATCGCGCGCCGCCTGGGCGGCGCGCCGGTTGAGTCGGCGGTGCAGGGTGCTTCTCGAGCCAGCCTGCCGCCCGGGCGCGTCGACGAACACGTACTGGCAGTCCTCGCGCGTCAGGATTCCGGTGATGAGGTGCCGGGTGGTCTGCGGCTTCGGCGAGACGATGGACAGCTTCTGCCCGATGAGCCGGTTGAGCAGGCTGGACTTGCCGGTATTGGGACGACCCGCGATGCCCAAGGTGCCGCAGCGATGGCTCATTTCTCGAGGAGCTCGAGCATGGCCCGCGCCGCCTGCTGCTCGGCGCGCTGGCGCGAGGTGCCGGTGCCGGTCGCCCTGCGGTCGAGCCCTTCCACGCTGCATTCGACCTGGAAAGACTGCCGGTGTGCCTCGCCTTCGACGCCCACCACGCGGTACTCCGGCAGCCGCCGGTAGCGTGCCTGCAGTAGCTCCTGGAGCCGGGTTTTCGCATCCTTCGCCGGGCGCTCGGGATCCAGCCGGTCGAGATGCGCGCCGAACACGGCCAGAACCGCACTGCGCGCGGCGGCATAGCCGCCGTCCAGGAACACCGCGCCGAGCACTGCCTCGACCGCGTCGGCGAGGATCGACGGCCGCGGCTCCGGGCCTGCGGCGAGCTCGCCCTCGCCCAGGCGCAGCAAGCGCTCCATGCCGAGCGCCTTGCCGATCTCGGCGAGCGCTTCCTCGCGCACCAGGCTGGCGCGCAGGCGCGTGAGCTTGCCTTCGGAAAGCTGCGGAAAGCGCGCGTACAGCTCGTCCGCCACGGCGCAGCCCAGCACGCCGTCGCCGAGAAATTCGAGCCGCTCGTTGTTGTCGGCACCGCGGCTGCGGTGCGTCAGCGCCTGCTCCAGAAGGCGCGCATCCGAGAACCGGTGGCCGAGCCGTTCCTCCAGCGCTGCGTGCCGCGACAAAGCGATCTACTGGCCCGTGTTGGCCGCAAAATCCACGTAGAGGCCGACGTTCGCGAACAGGGGCACCTCCTTGCGGTAGGAAAAGGAGATCACCATGTCGCTTCCCTGCTTGGTAATGTCCAGGTCCGACGCCTTGATCACGGTGATGTCGTCGATCTGCGCGCGTGCATTGAAGGCGCGCCGCACATCGGCGGGCGTGGCGGCGCCGTCGCGCGCGATGCCGCGGATGGCGTTGCGGGCGGAGCCGTACTCCATGTAGGCGGGGATCAGCCTCATGGCGAGGAGCGCGAGGACGCTGAGGATGACCAGCCAGATGACGAGGCCACTGATGGTGATTCCGCGCTGCTTGCTGCGCATATTGTTATCCCTCCCGGCGGCATGCTCAGTGGAAGGAGCCGAAGCGCCCCAGCTCGTTCAGGTTGAGCCAGATGAAGAACGCCTTGCCGACGATATTCTCGTCGGGCACGAACCCCCACACGCGGCTGTCGCTCGAATTGTCCCGGTTGTCGCCCATCACGAAGTAGTGCCCCGGCGGAACCGTGCACGCCAGGCCGCTCATATTGTAGTTGCAATTGCCGGCGTGCGGGAACGCGCGCGACGGCGCCATGAACGCCGGCGTATCCTCGTCCAGCAGGATTTCGTGCTCCCGGCCGTTCAGCGTCTCGACGTAGCGGCGGGAAAATTGCATGCGCTCCTTCGACAGGTAATCGTCGACCTGGCGCACCGGCACCTGCCTGCCGTTGATCGACAGGCGCTTGTTGCGATATTCCACACGGTCGCCGGGGAGGCCGACCACGCGCTTGATGTAGTCGAGCGACGTATCCTCGGGATAGCGGAAAACCATCACGTCGCCGCGCTCGGGGGTGCCCAGCTCGACCACCTTCACGTTGGCTACCGGCAGGCGAATGCCGTACGTGAATTTGTTCACGAGGATGAAATCCCCGACGAGCAGCGTCGGCACCATCGAGCTCGACGGGATCTTGAATGGCTCCACCAGGAAGGAGCGCAGCACGAAGACGATGAGGATCACCGGGAAAAAGCTCACCGAGTACTCCACCCACCACGGGTGCTTGCTCCCCGGCACGCGCCGGCGCCGCAGCCACGCCACCTCCAGCAGCCACACCGCGCCGGTGACCACCAGCAGGAGCAGCAGGAACAGCGCGAAGCTCAACTGTCGCCCCGCTGCAGCACCGCGAGGAACGCCTCCTGGGGGATTTCCACCGAGCCGACCTGCTTCATGCGTTTTTTCCCTTCCTTCTGTTTTTCGAGCAGCTTGCGCTTGCGCGTGACGTCGCCGCCGTAGCACTTGGCAAGCACATTCTTGCGCAGCGCCGTGACGTTCTCGCGCGCCACGATGTGCCCGCCGATGGCGGCCTGGATGGCGACGTCGAACATCTGCCGCGGAATGAGCGTCCTCAGCTTGCTAACCAGCTCGCGTCCCCGCGCTTGCGCGCTCTCGCGGTGCACCATGCTGGAGAGCGCGTCCACGCGCTCGCCGTTCACCAGGATGTCCAGGCGCACCATGTCGGCGGCGCGGTGCTCCTTGAACTCGTAGTCGAGCGAGCCGTAGCCGCGCGTCATGGACTTGAGGCGGTCGAAGAAATCCAGCACCACCTCGTTGAGCGGCAGGTCGTAAGACACCACCACGTGGCGCGCCGAGTAATGCAGGTTGGTCTGCGTGCCGCGTTTCTGCGTGCAGAGGGTGATCACGGGGCCGACGTACTCCTGCGGCACGAAAATGCGCGTGGATATGATCGGCTCGCGGATCTCTTCGATCAGCGTGGGGTCGGGCAGGCGCGACGGATTGGAAACCTGCTCCACCGTGCCATCGCGCAGCAGCACCTCGTAGACCACCGAGGGCGCGGTGGTAATGAGGTGCATGCCGTACTCGCGCTCGAGGCGCTCCTGCACGATGTCCATGTGCAGCAGGCCCAGGAACCCGCAGCGGAAGCCGAAGCCGAGCGCCTGCGAGGTCTCCGGCTCGTAATGGAACGAGGCGTCGTTGAGGTGCAGCTTCTCCAGCGCATCGCGCAGCGCCTCGTACTGGTTGGCCTCGACCGGGTACAGCCCTGCGAACACCTGCGGCTTCACCTCCTTGAAGCCCGGCAGCGGCTTGTCGGCCGGCTTGTCCGCGCGCGTCACGGTGTCGCCCACCTTCGCCGCGCGCAGCTCCTTGATGCCGGCGGTGACGAAACCCACCTCGCCCGCCTTCAGCTCGTCCTTCGATTTCGACTTGGGCGTGAACACGCCGACCTGGTCGCAAAGGTACGAGGCGCCGACGCTCATCAGGACGATCTTGTCCTTGGGACGCAGGGTGCCTTCGACCATGCGCACCAGCATCACCACGCCGACGTAGTTGTCGAACCACGAGTCGATGATCAGCGCCTGCAGGCGCCCGTCCGGGTTGCCCTTGGGCGGTGGCACCCGCGCGATCACGGTTTCCAGGATCTCGGCGACGTTCTCCCCGGTCTTCGCGCTTACCCGGAGCGCATCCTGGGCGGCTATGCCGATCACGTCCTCGATCTCCTGGATGGCCTTCTCCGCGTCGGCCGAGGGCAGGTCGATCTTGTTCAGCACCGGAATCACCTCGACGCCCTGCTCGATGGCGGTGTAGCAGTTCGCCACGGTCTGCGCCTCCACGCCCTGCGAGGCGTCGACCACCAGGACCGCGCCTTCGCACGCAGCGAGCGAGCGGCTCACCTCGTAGGAGAAATCGACGTGCCCCGGGGTATCGATGAGGTTCAGCAAATACACCTCGCCGCTTCTGGATCGATACTCCAGCGCGGCGGTCTGCGCCTTGATGGTGATGCCGCGCTCGCGCTCCAGCGCCATCGAGTCCAGCACCTGCTCGGCCATCTCGCGGTCGGCGAGGCCGCCGCACATCTGGATGAAGCGATCGGCCAGGGTCGACTTGCCGTGGTCGATGTGCGCGATGATGGAGAAGTTGCGGATGCGACTAAGCGTCGTCAAGGAAGGCCCTGGGCCATATAAAGAAAGAGGGTGCCCAGCAGGCACCCTCCTCGTCAGGCCGTTATTTTAGCTTGGCAATCGCCTCGGGCGTGAGGCGGTGGCGGCAGACTTCGCGCTCCCCGCTGAGCAGGACCGGCACGTTCTCGCCGTACAACTCGTCGAGCCGGGGATCGGCGTCGACGTCGATCTCCTCGAACTCGACCCCGAGGGCGCGCAGCGCGCTCGCCATCTCCTCGCAGAGGTGGCAATAGCGCCTGCCGTACAGCTTAACCCTGAAGTTCACCGCCGCTTCTGGCGGTCAACCTTTGTCCGTCATCCCCGAGATGGTGACGAACGCCACCGACTCGCCGCGGCGCACCTGCAGCGTAATGACCGCGTTCTTGTCGAGGCCCGCGAGCAGCTTGTTGAACTGCTCGACCGACTTGAGCTCGGTGTGCTGCCCCTTGTGCACCATCATGAGGAGCACGTCGCCCTTGCGCACCTCGGCCTTGGCGTCGGGGCGCACCTCCGTGACCACCAGGCCGTTCGAGAGCTTCAACTGGCTCTTCTGCTCCGCCGTCAGCTCGGCCACCACGATGCCCAGGCGGTTGGCCGGCGCCTCGGCCTGCGGCTTGGGGCGCGGCGCGTCGCGCGAGGCGACGCGGTCTTCCTGCAGCTCGCCCACCGTAACGCTCAGCTTGCGGGTCTGGCCTTTGCGCCATACGTCCAGCGTCGCGTGCGAGCCTGGCCGGGTGGAGCCCACCATGCGGGGCAGGTCGCTGGAGGATTCGACCGCCTTGCCGTTGAACCCCGTGATGATGTCGGTCGCCTCGACGCCCGCCTTGTCCGCCGGGCTGCCCTTCTCCACCGAGTTGACCAGCGCGCCGCGCGGCCGGTCCAGCCCGAACGACGTGGCCAGGTCGCGCGTCACCTCCTGGATCACCACGCCGATGCGCCCGCGCGCCACCCGCCCGTTCTCGCGCAGCTGCTTCTGGATGTCGAGCGCCACGTCGGCCGGAATCGCGAACGACAGGCCCATGAAACCGCCGGTGCGGCTGTAGATCTGCGAGTTGACCCCGACCACCTCGCCGCGCAGGTTGAAGAGCGGCCCGCCCGAGTTGCCCGGGTTGATGGCGACGTCGGTCTGGATGAACGGCACGAAGTTTTCCTGCGGCAGGGAGCGCCCCTTGGCGCTGACGATGCCGGCAGTCACCGTGTTTTCGAAGCCGAAGGGCGAGCCGATCGCCACTACCCACTCGCCGACCTTCAGCTTGTTGGGGTCGCCGAACTTGACCACCGGCAGGCCGGTACCCTCGATCTTGATCAGCGCTACGTCGGTGCGCCGGTCGGCGCCGATGACCTTTGCCTTGAAATCGCGCTTGTCGGTGAGCTTGACGTTGATCTCGTCGGCGCCTTCGACCACGTGCGCGTTGGTGAGGATGTAGCCGTCCGGGCTGATGATGAATCCCGAGCCGAGAGAGCGGCTTTCCGGGCGGCCGGGCCCCGGTCCCTGGCCGGGCCCGGGCGGCCGCGGGATGAAGCGCCGGAAGAATTCCAGCATCTCCTCGTCCTCGATGCCCGGCACCTGCGGCACCGCGCCCGGCCCCGGGCGACGCACCGCCTGCGTGGTGCTTATGTTGACCACCGCGTTGCCCTGCTCTTCCACCAGGCGCGTGAAGTCCGGCAGCTCGCGGCCCTGCGCGAGGACCATGGCACAGAACGCCGCCAGCCACAGGCCGGCCAACGCTCTCATCAGTTGCTGCATAGTGTTCTCTCCTGAGCTGTCGTTCTTACTGCGGACGGTGGAACTCGACCGAGTCCGCGATCCGCTGCACGCTGACGGCCGGGGCCTCGCCCACCACCGTCACCATGTGATCTGCCACTTCGCGCGTATAGATGTGGATGGCGCCCATGCTCGACAGGCCGGTGCGCACGCGCTCGCGGCGTCCCTCCAGCGGCTCGATGAACACCGACACGGCGGCGAGGCCGTCGGAATAGACCATCTGGCCGACCGGCCGCGATTCGCCCAGCCGCCGCTTGAGCTCCGTCACCTTGCGGAAACCCGGCAGCTCGGCGGCGAGCCCCCAGCCGGCGAGCTGCGCCGGCTCGACGCCCGCATCCTCGACGCGCCACTCGCGCCCCGCGTGGCGCGGCTTCACCATGTCGCGCGTGACGTTGCCGAGCGTCAGCTGGGTGAAATGGAACTGCTCGACCGGGTGGCCCTCGGGATCGAGCGTGGCGGCGAGCAGCAGCATGCCGCTGTTGACGTCGGCGTACAACTTGTAGCCGTAGCGCAGGTTGTCCTTCGGCTTGAGGACCACCGCCTGGCAGTCGTAGCCGGCGATGCGCCGCGTCTCGCCGAGGGAAAGATCGTAGTTGCGGGCGAGCGCCACGATGCGCTCCGGAACGAGCGCCGGGAAGCCGCGCTCGGCGCGCCGCTCGGCGCGCTTTTCGACCTTTATCACCCGGCTGTCCGGAAGGTAGCAGCGCACCGTGTCCCGGGTGCGCACGATCTCGCGCGGCACGCCGTCCATGACCTCGAGCTTCTCGATGTCGCCCGCGGCATCGACATAGCGCGTGATGCGCGAGGTCTCGCTGCGCGTGCCGTTCTGGTAGCTGAAAGTGCCGGTATAGGAAAGGCGCTGCGTGGCCTCGTGGATCTTCTTCAGCCAGTCCAAGGCCTCGGGCGACTGCGCCTGCGCCGCCCCGACCGCCAAGGCAAGCGCCGCCCCGAACACGCGATGGATCATTTGCGCGGCTCCTGCGCCTGCTCGGAGACGGTACGCACGTAGGGCGCCATGCCCTGGAACGAGACGCGCGGCGAGAACGCCTGGTGGGCGAGCAGGTAATCGCTCGCCCCGCTCGGAAGCGGCACCAGGGCCGGCTTGGCCGGCGCGGCCTGGGCGACGGCCGGCGCCTGCTGCGCCACCGGCGCGACGGGCGAGGGCTGGGGCGCGAACGCCAGCCAGCCTACCAGCGCCACCGCCGCGGCGCTTGCCGCAAGCGCGTACCAGGTACGCGGCTGAGGCTGCAGCCGGCGCGGCCGCAGCACCGTGGGCTCGGCCGCGAGCTGGCGCGCCACACGCCCGGTGAAATCGGCCGATAGCAGGCGGCTGTCGCGCAACGCGTCGCCGATCAGGTGGTAGCTTCGCCAGGCGGCGCGGCCTTCGCCGTCGCGCCCCATTGCATCGATGACTTCGCCGGCGGCCCGGTCGTCGAGCTCGCCGTCCATGAATGCCGAAATCCTGTCTTTCATGCCCCTACACCTGCCTTCCGACGATTACCACCTGCCCTTGAGGTTTACCATCGCTTGTCTTTGCTCGTTCCGAGCAGCGGCCGCAGCTGCTCGGCGATCGCCTCGCGCGCCCGGAAGATGCGGGAGCGCACCGTGCCGATCGGGCAATCCATGGCCTGCGCGATGTCCTCGTAGCTCATGCCTTCGATCTCGCGCATCTGGATCGCCCTGCGCAACTCCTCAGGCAGGCTTTCGATGGTGGCGTTCACCGTCCTCGCGATCTCGTTCGACAGCAGCACGCTCTCCGGCGTGTTGATGTCGCGCAACTGCTCGCCCTCCTCGAACCCTTCCGCCTCTTCGGCCTCCACCTCGGTCGAGGTCGGCGCCCGCCGACCCATGGCCATGAGGTAGTTCTTGGCCGTATTGATTCCAATCCGGTACAGCCACGTATAAAAGGCGCTGTCGCCACGGAACGCGGGGAGTGCGCGGTAGGCCTTGATGAACGCTTCCTGCGTCACATCTTCGACCTCGGCCGGGTCGCGTATGAAGCGCGATAGCAGCCGCGCCAGCTTGCGCTGATACTTCTCTACGAGTAGCTCGAACGCGCGCTTGTCGCCGCGCTGCGCCCGCGCCACCAGCTGCCGGTCGATCTCGCGGTCAGACATCTAGCCGCTCCCGATCGACCAGGGGCTCCCCACCCCGGGACTTGCCGTCCGTACTGCAACGCCTATGTGCCACAGACACACGCACAATGAAATAGTTCGACGCGCGGCGGGCCGGCCGGCTATGCAGCCAGTTGCTTTGTCGCCACGGCGGGCAGCCTGCCCCATAGCGCCCAGACGCGCAAACGACGGAACGAATCCGCGTCGAGCATGTCTCGGGTCACGAGCAGGCTGCGGCGCGCCGGGCGGCGCAGGAAAAAGGTCACGGCGAACCGGCTGACATAGCGCCGCGCCGCCACCTCGCCAATCAGCGTCCCGCCGTCTCCGAGGGTAATCGTGGCGTGCGCGCCCTCGAGCTCCAGTACCCTCGCCGAGGCGCGCGAGCGCAGCAGCGCCCGGGTCCACGCGGCGCGCGCACCCAGGCCGGCGAGCAGCGCGGCAAGCAACCCGCCCGGGAAGGCCGGCATGACAAGCAGCGCACAGGCCGCCGCCGCGCCATGCAGCCCGACGAGCGCGGTCGCGAGAAGCGGGGACGGCTCAAGCTCGAGCCGCAGGCGCCGCTCGTTCAAAGGCGGCGGAAAACCAGCGTGCCGTTCGTGCCGCCGAAGCCGAAGGAGTTCGACAACGCGACCCGGATGGGCATCTTGCGCGCCTCGTTCGGCACGTAATCGAGGTCGCACTGCGGATCGGGCGCGCGCAGGTTGATCGTCGGAGGCGAAACCTGGTCGCGCAGCGCGAGGATGCTGAACACCGCTTCGACGGCACCGGCGGCACCGAGCAGGTGCCCGGTCATGGACTTGGTGGAGTTGACGGCGACCTTGGAAGCGCGCTCTCCGAGCAGGCGCTTGATGGCGATGGTCTCGGCAACGTCGCCGAGCGGCGTGGAGGTGCCATGCGCATTGATGTAGTCGACCGCGGAAGCATCGATGGCCGCGTCCTTCAGCGCATTGCGCATCGCCCGGAAGCCGCCGTCGCCGTCCTCGGGCGGCGCGGTCATGTGGTGCGCATCGGCGGACACTCCATAGCCGGTGAGCTCGCAGTAGATCCGGGCGCCTCGCGACCTGGCGTGCTCGTACTCCTCCAGCACCACGGCGCCCGCGCCCTCGCCCAGCACGAAGCCGTCGCGGTCCTTGTCCCAGGGGCGGCTGGCCGTTGCCGGCTCCTCGTTGCGCGTGGAAAGCGCGCGCGCCGCGGCGAAGCCGCCGATCGCGAGCTCGGTGACTACCGCTTCGGAGCCGCCGGCGATCATCACGTCGGCGTCGCCGTAGCGAATGGACTTCGCGGCCTCGCCGATGCAGTGGGTCGAGGTCGTGCACGCCGTCACCATGGCGAGGTTGGGGCCCTTGGCGCCCGTCTCGATGGACAGCAGCCCGGCGATCATGTTGATGATGGTCCCGGGGATGAAGAACGGGGAGATGCGCCGCGGCCCGTTCGCCGCGAGCTCGTTGTGCATCGATTCGATCATCGGCAGGCCGCCGATGCCCGAGCCGAAGTTCACGCCGATGCGCTCGGCATTGTCCGGGGTGACCTGCACTGCGGCCTCGCGCCACGCCTGCAGGCCGGCTGCCATGCCGTAGTGGATGAACACGTCCATGCGCCGCGCCTCCTTCGGCGACATGTACGGGGCGACGTCGAAGCCCTTCACCTCGCCGGCGATCTGGCTGGAAAGGCGCGAAGGGTCGAAGCGGGTGATGCGGGTAATGCCCGGGGTGCCGGCGAGCGCCCGGTCCCAGGCTTCGGCCACCGTGTTGCCGAGCGGGCTGATCATTCCAAGCCCGGTTACGACCACTCTACGGCGTGTCACTTATGACTTTGCTCAGGCCTTCGAATGCGCCTTGACGTAGTCGATGGCCTGCTGGACGGTGGTGATCTTCTCCGCCTCCTCGTCCGGGATCTCGGTCTCGAACTCCTCTTCGAGCGCCATCACGAGCTCCACGGTGTCGAGCGAATCGGCGCCCAGGTCGTCCACGAAGGAGGATTCGTTCTTGATCTCCGCTTCGTTGACCCCGAGCTGCTCGGCGATGATTTTCTTCACGCGTTGTTCGATGTTTTCCATCCGCTGCTCCTTCCCGAAGAGGGGGCGTATTTTACGACATATACATGCCGCCGTTGACGTGCAGGACCGCTCCCGTGACGTAGCCGCCGCCGGGAGAGACCAGGTACGCGACCGCGGCCGCCACGTCCTGCGCCGTGCCCAGCCGCCCGAGCGGAATCTGCCCGAGCAGCGCCTTTCTCTGGTCCTCGGAAAGGGCGCGCGTCATGTCGGTGTCGATGAACCCGGGCGCCACGCAATTCACCGTGATGTTGCGACTGCCGAGCTCCCGTGCCAGCGAGCGCGTCATGCCGGCCACCGCCGCCTTGGCCGCGGCGTAGTTCGCCTGCCCGGCGTTGCCGGCCGCGCCGACCACGGAGGTGATGTTGACGATGCGTCCCCAGCGCGCCTTCATCATGCCGCGCATCACTGCGCGGGACAGCCGGAACACCGCCCGCAGGTTGGTCTCCATCACCTCGTCCCACTCGGCGTCCTTCATGCGCAGCGCGAGATTGTCGCGCGTGATGCCGGCGTTGTTGACCAGGATGGCGATGTCGCCGTGCTGTTTCTGGATCTCCTCGACCAGGCGATCGCACTGCGCGGCGTCGCGCACGTCCAGCACCTTGCCCGCGCCCGGAACGCGCTTCGCGCCCTCTTCCGAGGTTGACGTGCCGATGACCTGCGCGCCATCGCGCGCGAGCTGCCCGGCGATCGCCAGCCCGATGCCCCGCGAGGCGCCGGTGACCAGCGCTACCTTGCCTTCTAGCATTTGAGCGCCTCCTCCAGCGCGGCGCGGTCGGCGAGCGCCAGCGATTCGATCCCGGGAGAAATCCTCTTGGTGAGGCCGGCGAGCACCTTTCCCGGGCCGCATTCGATGATCCGCGTCACGCCCATTTCCTGCATCCTGCGGATGGTCTCCACCCAGCGCACCGGCGAAGCCGCCTGGCGCACGAGCGCCTCCTTGATGCCGGCCGGCTCGCGCACCACCGCGACGTCGACGTTGTTCACGAGCGATACCGCGGGCGAGGCCATGGCGAGCTGGTCGAGATAGCCCTTCAGCTTCACGCCCGCCGGCCGCATCAGCGTCGAGTGGAAGGGCGCGCTTACCGGCAGCGGCATCGCGCGCTTGGCGCCCTTCGCCTTGCACGCCTCGATGGCGCGCGCGACCGCCTGCTTCTCGCCCGCGATGACAACCTGGCCGGGCGCGTTGAAATTGACCGCCTGCACTTCGCCGCCGGCTTGCACGCACGCCTCGATCACCTCGGCGTCGTCGAGGCTCAAGATCGCCGCCATCGCGCCCTGCCCTTCGGGCACCGCTTCCTGCATCGACTGGGCGCGAAAGCGCACCAGCGGCAGGCAATCCTTCAGCGTGAGCGCGCCCGCGGCGACGAGTGCGCTGTACTCGCCCAGGCTGTGCCCTGCGACGACCTCGGGCTGCGCGCCGCCGAGCGCGCGCCACGCGCGGTAAGCGGCGTAGCCCGCGGTTACCATCGCCGGCTGAGTATTCACGGTCAGGTTCAGCTGCTCCGCCGGACCCTCGTCGAGCAGCCTGAGGAACTCGCGTCCCAGTGCCTCCGCCGCCTGGGCGCGCACCTCGTCGATGTGCGGAAGACCGTCATACGCCTTCAGCATGCCGACGGCCTGCGACCCCTGCCCTGGAAACACCATCGCGAGCTTCATAGCGTCACCACGCTCGAGCCCCAGGTGAACCCGCCGCCGACGCCCTGCAGCAGCAGCCGCTGGCCGCGACGGATGCGACCGGCCCTGACGTACTCGTCCAAGGCGAGCGGCACGGAAGCCGCCGAGGTGTTGCCGTGGTGGTCGACCGTGACCACCAGCTTGTCGCGTGGCAGCCCCAGCTTGCGCGCGGTCGCCTCGAGGATGCGCACGTTGGCCTGGTGCGGAATCAGCCAGTCGATGTCCTCCATGCGCATGTCGGCGGCCGCCACCGTCTCGCGTGCCGATTCGTCGAGCACGCGCACCGCGAACTTGAACACCCCCTGGCCGTTCATCTGCAGGAACGGCGAACCGACGATCTTGCCGCCGCACACGTTGCCGGGCACGGACAGGAGGTCGACCTGGCTGCCGTCGGCGTGCAGCCGGCTCGCATGGATCCCCGGCTGCGGATCGGCCGCAAGCACCACCGCGCCCGCGCCGTCGCCGAACAGCACGCAGGTGCCGCGGTCGTTCCAGTCGAGGATACGCGAGAACACTTCGGCGCCGACCACCAGCGCACGCTTTGCCGTTCCACTTTTCAGAAAACCATCGGCCGTGGCAAGCGCGTAGACAAATCCACTGCACACCGCCTGCAGGTCGAACGCCGCGCAGCCCTTGATGCCGAGCTTCGCCTGCAGCAGGCACGCGGTGCTCGGAAAGATGTAATCGGGCGTCGAGGTCGCGACTGCGATGAGATCTATGTCTTCGGGTTTGAGACCGGCCGCCTGCAGCGCACCACGGCTCGCCTCCAGGGCGAGATCGCTCGATGCCTGGCCCTCGGCTGCAATGTGGCGCCGCACGATGCCGGTGCGCTCGCGGATCCACGCGTCGCTGGTGTCGAGGCGCCGCGCGAACTCGTGGTTGTCGACGATGCGCTCGGGCAGGTAGCTGCCGGTGCCGATGATTCGGGAATAGATCATGGATGGGAGTGGATCTGCGCGGCAATTCGCTGCGGGACGTTGTTCTTCACTTCCTCGACGGCGCGCACGAGCGCCTGGCGGAACGCGTACGCATCCGCCGAGCCGTGGCTCTTTATGACGATCCCTTTCAGGCCGAGCAGGCTGGCGCCGTTGTACCGGCCCGGGTCCATGCGCCGGCGCAGCGACTTGCGCACCGGCCCGGCCATCCAGGCAGCCAGCATGTTCCACGGGGTGCGGGTGAATTCCTGGCGCAGGAAGCCGACGATCATGTTCGCGACCCCCTCGGATGCCTTGAGGAGCACGTTGCCGACGAAACCGTCGCACACCACCACGTCCGTGGTGCCCTTGTAGACGTCGTCGCCCTCCACGTTGCCGTGGAAGTTGAGGCCGCTCTCGCGCAGGAGCTCGGCCGCGCGCTTCACCGTATCGTTGCCCTTGATGTCCTCGACGCCGATGTTGAGCAGCCCCACGCTGGGCCGCTCCCGGTGCTCCAGCGCGGCGACCAGCATGGCGCCCATGACGCCGAACTGCATGAGCTGCTCGGGGGTGCAGTCGACGTTGGCGCCGAGGTCCAGCACGTAGGTGTAGCCGCCCTTCATGTTCGGCAGCACCGTGGCGATGGCCGGCCGGTCGATGCCCGGCAGCGTCTTCAGCACGAAGCGCGACATGGCCATCAGCGCGCCGGTGTTGCCCGCGCTCACGCAGGCGTGCGCCTCGCCGCTCTTCACCAGGTTGACCGCCACGCGCATCGACGAGTCCTTCTTGAAGCGCAAAGCCTGCGCCGGCGGCTCATCCATCGCCACGACCTGGCTTGCCGCATACACGCGCAGGCGCTCGCCGGGCGCAACGCCCCGCGCCTCGAGCTCCCGCTCCAGCGCCTGCGGCATGCCGACCAGCACGATGGCCACGTCGGGAAGCCGCGCCTGCAAGTCGAGCGCAGCGGGAACGGTCACATGAGGGCCGTGATCGCCCCCCATGCAATCGATCGCGACCGTGACCAGGGATTACTCGTCTTTGCTCTTGACGATTTTCTTGCCGCGATAGTAACCGGTGGGGCTCACGTGGTGGCGCAGGTGGCGCTCGCCGGTGGTCGGCTCGACGGCAAGCGCCGGCTGCGACAGGTAGTCGTGCGAGCGATGCATGCCGCGCCGCGACGGCGACTTCTTGTTCTGCTGGACTGCCATGGTCGTGCTCCTTTTCGTTCAATGCTTGCCGTGCAGCAGCCCGCGCAGGCCTGCGAACGGCGATTGTTTCGTCTCCGCGTCCGGCGAGGGACGCGCGCTACAGCTTTCGTGCCGGGGCGCGTACGGCACGGCGAGGATCAGCTCGTCCTCGATCAGGTCGCGCACCGGCATGTCCCTGCCGGCCACCACCCGGTCGGCCGCCTGCGCATCCACCGGCTCGGCGTCGATTTCCGCCTGGCTGCCCGCCAGCACGAGCGTCGCGTCCGCCCGCACCGCGAAGGGCAACGGCTCGAGGCAGCGCTGGCAGCGCAACTGCAGCGTGCCGCTTACGCGCACCCTCAGGCTCGGCCGTCCGCGCCCGTCGCGCACACCCTCGATCGAGTAATGCACTTCACCTGCATCGGAAGCGAGCAGATCCTGCAGCCGCGGAAAATCGTCGAGCGGCCAATCCCCCTTCCTGCTTGCGCCGGCCGATGCGAACTCGAAGCCGTCGATCACCGGCTGCTGGTGCGACATAAAGGCCGCGGATAATATCATCTTTGGGTCAAATCTGCGTCAAAACAAAGCGATGGACCAACCAAGGCGGCTCGTGCTGGCATCGACGTCCCGGTACCGAAAGGCGCTGTTGGAGCGCCTCGGACTGCCGTTCGAGGTAGCGTCTCCGGGGGTCGATGAGCGGCCGCTCTCCGGCGAGCGTCCAGCGGATACCGCGCTGCGCCTCTCCGCGCTCAAGGCAACGTCCTTGAAAGATCAATTTGCACGCGCCCTCATCATCGGCTCGGACCAGGTCGCTGCGCTGGGAGACGAGCGGCTCGACAAGCCCGGCAGCCACGACAACGCCGTGCGCCAGCTGCGCCGCGTGAGCGGGAAAGCCGTCGATTTCCACACCGCGGTAGCGCTTTTCGATACCGCTACGTCGAAGCTGCAATCCACAGTCGTTCCCTGCCGCGTTACCTTTCGCGCGCTCGACGAGGCGCGCATCCAGCGTTACCTGCGCCGCGAGCAGCCCTACGACTGCGCCGGCAGCGCCAAGGCGGAGGGCCTGGGGATCGCGCTCGTCGCTCGCATGCAGACCGACGACCCGACTTCGCTCATCGGCCTGCCGCTCATCGCGCTCACGGAAATGCTCGAAAGCGCAGGCTTCGCCGTCCTTTGATCCTTTACGCCATTCCCACGCCGCTCGGCGGCCCGCCGGCGGCAGCCTTGCCTGCCCCAGCTCTCGACACGATCCGCTCGCTGAAGGACTTCGCCGTGGAGAACGCGAAGAGCGCGCGCGCCTTTCTCTCCGCAGTGGGCATGCCGGTCGCGCTGCGTGAGCTCGATATCCGCACCATCGAGGAATCCAGCTTGAAGCCGTTGCAGGAGGGACGGCCGCTCGGCCTGCTCTCCGAAGCAGGCTGCCCGGCGATCGCCGACCCGGGCGCGGCGCTGGTCGAGGCGGCGCACAGCGAGGGCTTTCGCGTGGTGCCGATCGTGGGCCCGTCTTCCATCATCCTCGCCCTGATGGCTTCCGGCCTGGAAGGCCAGCGTTTCGCGTTCTGCGGCTACCTTCCCAGGGAGGAGCCGCAAAGAGGGAGAAGGATCCGGGAGCTCGAGCAACGCTCGCGCAGGGAGCGCGAAACCGAGATCTTCATCGAAACGCCCTATCGAAACGAAGCGTTGACCGGCGCTCTCCTGGAGAGCGCATCTCCGGGAACCTTGCTGTGCATCGCTGCGGACCTCACGCTGCCCTCCGAGAGCATCGCGACGAAGCGCATCGCCGACTGGCGCCGATGCCGCACGCCCGTCGGCCGGCGCCCGGCGGTGTTCCTGCTGCTGGCGGATGCCGGCTGATTTGCGCTAGCGCATCGCAGGGGAGTAGCGCAGCGCGAACTCCATGACCGCGTTGGCCGCGGCACCACCGAAGCGCCGGGCGAACCTCTCGGCGATGTTTTCCTTCTGCGTGTAGTCGACGATGTCCTCGGCCTTCACCACGTCGCGCGCCACCGATTCGAGGGTGCCGATGCCGTCGGCGAGGCCCAGCTCGACGCTCTTTTGTCCGGTCCAGATGAGTCCGGAGAACATGTCGGGCGTTTCCTTGAGGCGCTCGCCGCGGCCTTGGCGCACCACGCTGATGAACTGCTCGTGCACGTCCTTCATGAGCGCCCGCACGTGCTGCAGGTCCTTCTCGTCGACCGGCGAGAACGGGTCGAGCATCGCCTTGTTCTCGCCGGCGGTGATGAGGCGCCGCTCCACGCCCAGCTTTTCCATGAGGCCGGTGAAGCCGAAGCCGTTCATGAGCACGCCGATCGAGCCGACGATGCTCGCCTTGCCGACGTAGATACTATCGGCGCCCGCCGCGACGAAATAGCCGCCCGAGGCGCAGATGTCCTCGACCACTGCGTACAGCGGGACCTCGGGGTACTTCTTGCGCAGGCGGCGCATCTCGTCGTAGATCGTCTGGGACTGCACCGGGCTGCCGCCGGGGCTGTTGATGCGCAGCACCACGCCCTGCGTGTTCTTGTCCTTGAACGCCGCCTGCAGGGAGGCGATGATCTTCTCGGCGCTGGCATCGCTGCCCGGGGCGATGGTGCCGTTGAGCTCGACCATGGCCGTGTGCTTCTTGCCGCCGCCGAGCTCGGCGCGCCCTTCCCAGTCCACGAACATCACCAGCAGGAAGGTCAGGTAGGCGAAGCCGAGCAGCTTGAAGAAAATGCCCCACTGCCGCGCGCGCCGCTGCTCCTTGAGCGCCGCCGTTGCGAGCTTCGCTACGAGCTCGCGTTCCCAAATGCCGCCGCTGGGCGTTTCGTCATCCTTAGTCATCGAAGAACCCCGTGAAGTAGACCTTGCCGGCGCGCTCCTCGACGCGCAGCTTCACCAGCGGCGTGCGGTTGCACGGGCCACCGATGCAGCGGCCCGACTGCGTGTCGTACGCCGCCCCGTGCGTCGAGCATAGCAAATCGCGCCCGTCGGCATCGAAGAACATCCCTTCCTGCCAATCGAGCTCCATCGCGACGTGCCCGCAGCGGTTCAGGTACGCATGCACCTGCCCGCGGTAGCGCACGGCAAAGGCCGGCGCCGGCTCGCCGAAGTACTCGACCTCGAAGCGCACGCCCCGGCCCGAGCCGACGAGCGCCCTGGAGTCGCAGATCAGGCGTTCGCCGTCAGCCATGCACGCAGCCGCACCACATCCGCACAGCAATCCAGGGGCCTGCAGGCGCGCAGCCCGGCTTCCGGGTGCGCGCCGTAGGTTACGGCGAGCGCGTCCACGTGGGCGGCGCGCGCCATCTCCATGTCGTGCGAGGTGTCGCCGATCATCAAGGTTCCTTCCGGCGGCACGCCGAGCTCGTCCATCAGCTCATGCAGCATGGAGGGGTCCGGCTTGGGGATGGTCTCGTCGGCGCAGCGCGAGGCGCGGAAATGCGGCCGCAGCGCCGTGGCCTCGAGCGCCCGCTCCAGCCCGCGGCGGCTCTTGCCGGTGGCGATGGCGAGCGTGTGCCGGGCAGCGAGCTCGACGATGAGCTCGCGCATGCCGGCGAACAGCTGCATCGACTCCTCGCTGGCGCGGAAATGCCGGCGGTAGACCTCTACGAACTCGGGATAGCGCGTCGCCGGCAGCTCGGGTACCGCAGTGCGCAGCGCGTCCGCCAGCCCCAGGCCGATGACATGGCTCGCGCGCTCGAAGTCCGGTACGGGCAGGCGCATGTCCTGCGCCGCCCGCCGGATGCACTGCGCGATGGCGCTCGGCGAATCCAGGATCGTGCCGTCCCAGTCGAAGACGATGAGCGGATATTTCATAGACGAAGATCTTGACGTTCTATGCAAGATTCGCATCCACGAAGTTCTTCATCTCCGCCGGCAACGGCGCCTTGAGGTCGATATTCTCCTTTGACAGCGGGTGCGCGAATGCCAGCCGGCTCGCGTGCAGGAAAAGGCGCCGCACGCCCTGCTTCTCCAAGCGGTGGTTGAGGTCGAAATCGCCGTACTTGTCGTCGCCGAGCACCGGATGGCCGGCATGCGCCAGGTGCACGCGGATCTGGTGCGTGCGCCCGGTCAGGAGCCGGATCTCGAGAAAGCTGAACTCGGCCGAGCGCTTCAGGGCTTTCACGCGGGTCTCGGCGGCCACGCCGCCCTCCTTGACGCTCACCCGGCGCTCGCCTTTCGCGTTGACATACTTATGGAGCGGATCGCGCAGGGTCCGGCTCTCCACCTTCCCGGCCGCGAGCGCCAGGTAGACCTTCTCGATCTCCCCGTCGCGCAGCATGCGGTGCAGCTCCACCAATGCGCTACGCTTCTTGGCCACGACAAGCAGCCCGGAGGTATCCCGGTCCAGGCGGTGGGCAAGCTCGAGCATCTTCGCCTGCGGCCGCGCCGCGCGCAGCGCCTCGATCACCCCGAAGCTCACCCCGCTGCCGCCGTGCACCGCCACCCCGGCCGGCTTGTCCACCACGAGCAGGGCCGGGTCTTCGTGGACGATCGGAAATTCCGCGGGTTTTGCCTTGCTCTGCTGTCCCTGAGAAACCCGGATCGGAGGCACGCGCACCCGGTCGCCCGGCTGCAACCGGTACTCGGGCTTCACGCGGCCGCTGTTGACCCGCACTTGGCCGCTGCGCAGGACCCGGTAGACATGGCTTTTCGGCACGCCCTTGAGACGGCGCAGCAGGAAATTGTCGATGCGTTGCGCCGCCGCTTCTTCGCCGATTTCCAGGGTGGTCGCCCGAGCCTTGCTTAAGTCATTCATTATCCGTACTATCTCGGTGTCGCTTCGAGTTGCGAGGCACAGGCCCCGAGACCCCACGCCGTGGACGGTCGTGTAGCTGACGGCAGCCGCCCCCCGCCTCCTGTCCGGCCACAGCCGGACCTGAAGCACTGGTTAATTTCGCTCACCGGAAGTAGCGATACTACTAGAAGCGCGCGCAGGGGGATTTTCCCCTCACTCCTCCCTCAATTCTTCCTTTTGAATGAAACCCACTAGGAGAGCACGGACCGACTGACCTCGGGTCTCCTGCGCGCGCAGGAGAACAACAAGTGAAGCGCATGCTGTTCAATGCGACCCAGCAGGAAGAATTGCGGGTCGCCATCGTCGACGGACAGAAGCTCGTCGACCTCGACATCGAATCGGCCTCAAGGGAACAACGCAAGAGCAACATCTACAAAGGCATCATCACCCGCATCGAGCCCAGCCTCGAGGCCGCCTTCGTCGACTACGGCGAGGAGCGGCACGGGTTCCTGCCTTTCAAGGAAGTCGCGAGAAGCTATTTCAGGTCTGACGTCGACGTCGGCCGGGCCCGCATCCAGGACGCGCTGCGCGAGGGCCAGGAGCTCATCGTCCAGGTCGAGAAGGACGAGCGCGGCACCAAGGGCGCGGCGCTCACGACGTTCATCAGCCTCGCCGGCCGCTACCTCGTCCTGATGCCCAATAACCCGCGCGGCGGCGGGGTCTCGCGCCGCGTGGAGGGCGAGGACCGCAACGAGCTGCGCGACACGCTGGACCAGCTGCAGCTCCCCGACGGCATGAGCGTCATCGCCCGCACCGCGGCCATAGGCCGCACGGCCGAGGAGCTCAACTGGGACCTGAACTACCTGATGCAGCTGTGGAGCGCGGTGGAAAGCGCATCGGGCGACCAGTCGAAGAAGCCGTTCCTGATCTACCTCGAATCCAGCCTGGTCATCCGGGCGATTCGCGACTATTTCCAGCCCGACATCGGCGAAATCCTCATCGACACCGAGGAGATCTACGAGCAGGCCAAGGCGTTCATGCAGACGGTGATGCCGGGCAACGTCAACAAGGTGAAGTTCTACCGGGACGACGTGCCGCTCTTCTCCCGCTTCCAGATCGAGCACCAGATCGAAAGCGCCTACTCGCGGCAGGTGGCCCTGCCCTCCGGCGGCGCGATCGTCATCGACCATACCGAGGCCCTGGTGGCCATCGACGTCAACTCGGCGCGCGCCACGCGGGGCGGGGACATCGAGGAGACCGCCTTTCGCACGAACCTGGAGGCAGCCGACGAGGTGGCCCGGCAGTTGCGGCTGCGCGACCTGGGCGGCCTGATCGTCATCGATTTCATCGACATGGAGTCGCAGCGCAACCAGCGCGAGGTCGAGAACCGGCTGCGCGAGGCGCTGAAGTACGACCGGGCACGGGTACAGATCGGCAAGATCTCGCGCTTCGGCCTGATGGAGCTGTCGCGCCAGCGGCTGCAGCCCTCGCTCGAGGAAACCGCGCACATCAACTGCCCGCGCTGCAGCGGCACCGGCTTCATCCGCGGCACCGAGTCGACCGCGTTGCACGTGCTGCGCATCATGCAGGAAGAGGCCATGAAGGAGAACACCGGCGCGGTGCACGCGCAGGTGCCGGTCGACGTGGCGTCCTTCCTGCTGAACGAGAAGCGAGCCGAGATCCAGAAGCTCGAGGGCCGCCTCAAGGTCAACATCGTCATGGTGCCCAACCCGCATCTCGAGACGCCGCACTACAAGGTGCAGCGCCTGCGGCACGATGAGCTCAACCAGATGGAGCACGTGCCGGCGAGCTATGAAATGGTGGAGCGGCCGGAAGAGCCGAAGGCGCCGGGTGCGGAAGAGGAAGGCAAGCGGGAGCGGCAGGAAGCGGTGGTCAAGGCCATCACGCCCGCCCAGCCCGCACC
>Ga0247825_10000293_pt1 | contig 31066 bp, 29 predicted proteins | sample 13C_Vanillin_Day_FD_194413 | JGI IMG/M metagenome (GOLD analysis project Ga0247825, IMG submission 194413) | Soil microbial communities from agricultural site in Penn Yan, New York, United States - 13C_Vanillin_Day48 | ecosystem: Environmental > Terrestrial > Soil > Agricultural land | place... | reverse complement strand
CCAGTGCCGGTGTCAGCTCGATTCATGCGACCGCCGAGACGGAGTGGACCTTCGAGGCGCAGATCAGCGGCGTCGGAGTGATGCGCGTCCGCACGGCGAGCTGGATGCTCAGGGCGGTGATGCTCGACGGGAAGAACGTAGCCGACACACCGCTCGACTTCGGCGAGGCATACACCAACAAGCCGGTCGAAGTGGTGCTGACCCAGCGTCGCGCGGAGCTGAACGGCGCGGTGACGAACGATCGCACACAGCCGGTATCCGATTACGTCGTCGTGCTCTTTCCCGAGGACGAAGCGCAGTGGACGCCCACCAGCCGATACTTCGCGCTCGGCCGGCCGGACCAGGAGGGGCGCTTCCGGATCGCCAATCTCCCACCCGCGCGCTATCTCGCTGTGGCGGTCGAGTATCTCGAGCCAGGGGAGGAACGCAACCCGGAGGTGCTGTCGCGGCTGCGGCCCAACGCCACCGAGGTCGACATCCCGGAAGGCGAAAGCCGCTCAGTGACGCTCAGGCTGGCACGATGAGCGCGCGACCCGTCGCTCTCTCAATCGTTCTTTCAATGGTCGTTACGGCTGCGGTCATGGCGCAGGCACCGCAGTCACCGCCTCGCGATCCGCCCCGGACGCAGAACGTCACGGGCACCGGCGTAATTACCGGTGTCGTGATCGCGGCGGATACGGGAATGCCGCTGCGCGGCGTCGATATTCGTCTAACTGGAACGGACCTTCGCGCGGCTGCGCGCGGCGCGTTTACCGATGCGCGCGGCGTCTATGAGTTCACCGGCCTGCCCGACGGCGACTACACGCTCATTGCTTCGAAGGTCCGCTACATGACGATGACCTATGGACAGACACGGGCGGGCGAACAAGGCCGGCCAGTGCAGGTCGCCGGCGGACGACGTGTCGAGCGCGTTGACTTCACGCTGCCGATCGGCAGCATCATTGTGCTGCGCGTCGGCGATCGCTTTGGCGATCCCGCGATCGGGTTGCGCGTCAACCTGTTTCAGGCGAAGTCCGGCCCCGGTCAGCGCACGCTCGCACCGGTTCAGACGAGCGGCTTCGGCACGACCACGGACGATCGCGGCGAGGTCCGCCTGTCTGGTCTGGCTCCCGGCGAGTACTTCGTCAGCGCCGGTGGCGGGCCGACGCTCTCGACCGCTGCGCCCGCAAAGGAACAAGAAGTCCAGACCTACTATCCGGGCACGGCTGCCGATGCGGACGCGCAGGCGATTACGGTCGGACTCGGCGAAGAAGTCGCCGTAACGTTCAACATGGTGATCGCGCGCACCGCGCGCGTCAGCGGTACGATCAGCGGCAGCAGCGCCCGCCCGCAGGTCCGCCTGGAGCGCCGCGGTCCCAACGGTTCGACAATGATGGACGTCAACGTCGCGTCGGATGGCGGTTTCTCGGCTGTGAATCTGTCGCCTGCGGAATACCTGATGACCGCAACCACCGAAAAGGAAATCGGGACGACGCGGTTCGTGGTGACCGGCGAGGACATCAGTGACCTGGCACTCGTGATGAGGCCGGCGATATCGCTGCGCGGGCGGATCAGGTTCGAAGGATCGGCGCCGAGCGGCATCGCCCAGACCGCGTTCGTGCTGCGACCGGAATATGTCGAATATGGTGGACTGCCGTATGTCGCCCAGTACAAACAGTCCGATTGGTCGTTCGAGATTCCGCCGCTGAGCGGCAGCGGGGTGCTCCGCCCCAACTTCCCGCTCGGATGGTTCATGAAGGCGGTGCTCCTCGACGGCCGAGACGTCACCGATACCGTGCTCGACTTCGAAAGCTACCAGGGGAAGCCGCTGGAGGTCGTGGTGACCCAGTCCGCCACAGAAATCAGCGGGCGCGTGGCTGACGCGTCCGGCCGCGCCGTGACGAACTACGTGGCCGTCGCTTTTCCAGCCGATTCGCGGCGGTGGACGCCGTTGACGAGGATGATTGGAAGTGTCCGTCCCGATCAGGAAGGGCGTTTCACCATTCACGGGTTGCCGCCGGGCGCATACCTCCTTGCGGCGGCCGATTATCTTCCGGCCGGACAGGAACGCGATCCGAGGACGCTGGAGCGTCTGCGCGCGGGCGCGACGGCCCTGACGCTCAAGGACGGGCAAGCGGCGTCGGTAGACTTGCGGTTGACGCCCTAGGCACCAAATCACGAGGTTCGAGCGGAGGAACGCCCATGCTGATGCATGTCGCCCTTGGACTGGCCGTTCTCGGTTCGCTGGTGCCGTGGCAGCGCGCCGCCGCCCAGGCTCCCCAACGTCAGGAGTCCACCGAAAAGGCGTTGAAGTTCGAAGTGGTGTCGGTGCGGCCCAATCGGGACACCACCACGGTCAGCATGATCAACTCGCTGCCGGGAGGGCGGTTCATCGTTCAGAACTTTCCGCTCCGAGACGTGATCCTGACGGCGTACGGCCTGCGTGAATACCAACTGGTGGATGACCCTGCGTGGGCGCGATCCGAGCGCTACGACATCACGGCGCTCACGGGCCGTGACGAACTCGTGTCGGTTCTGCTGCTGCGACCGCTGATTCAGACGTTACTCGCAGAGCGGTTCCAGCTGCAGATCGTCCGCGAGCCGCGCGTCATGCAGACGTATGCGCTCACGCGTGTCCGTCCCGACGCTCTTGGCCCGGCCATGCGGCCAGTGACGATCGACTGCACGTCTCCGGAGCGCCGTGATCCGGCATTGAATCGGAATCCCTGCGGAACGCGTCGTTCTTCTGGAACTGTCACCGGCACGGCAGTCCTGATGCCACAGCTCATTAGCCTGCTGGACGGACACCTTGGCACACTGGTGACCGATGAGACCGGGCTACAAGGTCAATTCGACTTGACGCTGAAATGGAGTCCCGATGCTGCAGCGGCGCCGGGTGATGGCGTGCCCATCTTCACCGCTGTGCACGAGCAGCTCGGACTCAAACTGGAGCCTCGTCGCACGGCGGTGGACGTTGTTGTCGTCAAGCGGCTCGAACGCCCCACGGAGAACTGAAACTCCCCAGAAAAAACTTTGTGATCTCTGTGTTCTTCGTGGCCATGACTTCGTGTCCTTCGTGGCCGTCCTTGCCTGTGGAGTAAGATGGTCGTTTCAGGGTTTCCCGAAATTCGTGACCATCGGTATGTCCAACGACTGGATCTCCGTCCGCGGCGCGCGCGTTCACAACCTCAAGAATATCGATGTGGACCTGCCACGGGACCAGCTCGTCGTCATCACCGGGCTCTCCGGCTCGGGTAAATCGTCTCTCGCCTTCGACACCATCTACGCGGAAGGGCAGCGGCGCTACGTCGAGTCGCTCTCGGCGTATGCCCGGCAGTTCCTCGAGCAGATGGAGAAGCCCGACGTCGATCTGATCGAGGGGCTGTCGCCGGCGATCTCCATCGAGCAGAAGACAACCGGCTCGAATCCGCGCTCGACGGTCGGCACCGTCACCGAGATTTACGACTACCTCCGCCTGCTGTTCGCCAACATCGGCGTGCCGCACTGCTACAACTGCGGCCGTGAAATCTCGTCGCAGTCGCTCGAGCGGATCCTCGACCTGGTGATGCTGTATCCGACCGACGCGCGCATCAACGTGATGGCGCCGGTCGTCCGCGGCCGCAAGGGCGAGTTCAAGAAGGAGCTGCTGGCGCTGCGGCAGCGCGGGTTCACCAAGGCGCGCATCGACGGACAGTTCCGCTCGCTCGAGGACGACATCAAGCTGGATCGCCGGCGCAATCACACCATCGAGGTCGTGGTCGATCGCCTGATTATCAAGTCGGGCATCGAGCGCCGGCTCGCCGAGTCGCTCGAGACCGCCCTCACGCTCGCCGACGACATCGTCGTCGTCAACACGTTCGAGGGCGGCGATCAGCTCTTCTCGCGCAAGCTGGCGTGCGTCACCTGCGGCATCTCGATGCCGGAGCTGACGCCGCGCGCGTTCTCCTTCAACTCCCCGCACGGTGCCTGCCCCGAGTGCCAGGGCCTTGGCGCCACCTACGACTTCGACCCGCGCCTGATCGTGCCCGACGAGCGCAAGCCGCTGCTTGGCGGCGCGATCGCGCCATGGGCGGCCGGCGATCGCAAGATGGTGAAGGAGGCGATCACCGCGATCTCGCAGGCGTACGGGATCGATCCGAACGTGCCCTTCGGGAAGCTGCCGAAGAAGCAGCGCGACGTACTGCTCTACGGCCGCGCCGGAGCCGCCAAAGCGGCGAAGGCGGACGCGAAGGACGACGTCGAGCCGCAGGACCAGGAGGACGACGAACGATACGAAGAGGAGTTCGAGTTGCCGCGGTCGCGGCGGCGGCGCGACGGCGCGGACGTCGATCCGTTCGGCAAGGGCTTCGAGGGCGTCATTCCGAACCTGCGGCGGCGCTACGAGGAAGGCTCGTGGGCGGTGCAGGAGGATCTCGAGGTCTTCCGCATGCTGCGCGACTGTCCCGCCTGCCACGGGCAGCGGCTGAAGGCGGAGAGCCTGGCCGTGCGCGTGAAGAGCCGGCCCATTGCCGAGTACGTCACGCTGCCGATCAGTTCGGCCCGGGAAGTGTTCGACGCCTTCGAGCTGACCGACCGCGAGACGATCATCGCCTCGCGCGTGCTCCGTGAAATCCAGGAGCGGCTGCGCTTCCTGCACGACGTCGGCGTCGGCTACCTGACGCTGAATCGAAGCGCCGCGACGCTGTCCGGCGGGGAAGGGCAGCGGATCCGCCTGGCCACGCAGATCGGCGCGAACCTCACCGGCGTGCTCTACGTGCTGGACGAGCCGTCGATCGGGTTGCATCAGCGGGACAACCGCAAGCTGCTCTCGACGCTGTCGCACCTGCGCGACCTCGGCAACACCGTTGTCGTCGTCGAGCACGACGAGGAGACGATCCGCACCGCCGATTACGTGGTGGACCTAGGTCCCGGCGCCGGCGAGCATGGCGGGGAGTTGATCTTCCAGGGCCGCCCCGAGCAGCTGATCGAGCATGCCAACGGCTCGCTGACGGGCGCCTACCTGCGCGGCGAACGGTCGATCCCGACGCCGCCGTCGCGCCGGCCGGCGCTCAAGGGCGAGATCACGATCCGCGGCGCGCGGGAGAACAACCTCAAGGGCATCGACGTGTCGATTCCGCTCGGCACGCTGACCGCCGTGACCGGCGTCAGCGGGTCGGGCAAGTCAACGCTGGTCAACGACATCCTCTATCGATCGCTGGCGAAGACGATTTACCGCGCGGCCAGCGAGCCGGGCGCGCACGACCGTATCGAAGGCGTCGAGCTCATCGACAAGGTCATCGAGATCGATCAGTCGCCGATCGGCCGCACGCCGCGCTCGAACCCGGCGACCTACACCGGCATGTTCACGTTCATCCGCGAGCTGTTCGCGATGATGCCGGAAGCGAAGGCGCGCGGCTTCAAGCCGGGACGCTTCTCCTTCAACGTCAAGGGCGGCCGCTGCGAGGCGTGCCAGGGCGACGGCGTCATCGCCATCGAGATGCACTTCCTGCCCGACGTCTACGTCACGTGCGAACAGTGCAAAGGGCGGCGCTACAACCGCGAGACGCTCGACATCCAGTACCGCGGCAAGTCGATCGCCGAGGTGCTCGACCTGACCGTCGATCAGGCACAGCCGCTGCTCGAGAACTTTCCGCCGATTGCCAACAAGCTGCGGACGCTCCAGGACGTCGGCCTCGGCTACATCGAGCTGGGCCAGTCGGCGACGACGCTGAGCGGCGGAGAGGCGCAGCGGGTGAAGCTGGCGCGCGAGCTGTCGCGCAGGAGCACCGGGCGGACGCTCTATATCCTCGACGAGCCGACGACCGGCCTGCACTTCGAGGACACGCGCAAGCTGCTCGACGTGCTGAACAAGCTCGTCGACCAGGGGAACACCGTCGTCGTGATCGAGCACAACCTCGACGTGATCCGGTGCGCCGACTATCTGATTGACCTCGGACCCGAAGGGGGGGCCGCGGGCGGGCGGCTGATCGCGGCCGGAACGCCCGAAGAGGTGGCCGCCAATCCCAAGTCAGCGACCGGGCAGTTCCTGCGGCCACTCTTCCAGCCGGCCAATCGCTCCCACTAGCCAGTGCGCCACGCGATCACTACTGTGGTAAAATCGCCACACATTCCGCTGTTCGATTTGTGGCTCGCCTCACACAACCGGGGCGTCGCCTGGCGGTGATCGCAAGGAGCTCACAGACTGCAACTGACTTGCCTCAAACGACTTAGATGTCGGATGGCACTAAAGGCCCAGTCAGGTATCGGGCTTGCTTTCTCTTCCGCACTGCCCCGTATGCGGTCGACCTGATGCAGTCACAGCGGACGATTCGACGATCAATTTCCTGCGCCGGAATCGGACTCCATTCCGGCAATAAGGTCACGCTTTCCCTCAAGCCGGCCCCGGCCGATTCCGGCGTCCGGTTTCGACGCTCCGACCTTGGCGGCCTCGAAGTGGCGGCGTCGGCGGAGCACGTGGGCGGGATCAACTACGCCACCGGGCTGACTCGCGACGCGGTACGGGTCGACACGGTCGAGCATCTGATGGCGGCGCTCGTCAGCCTTGGCATCGACAACGTCATCGTCGAGCTGAATTCGCCTGAAGTGCCGATCATGGACGGCAGCGCGGCGCCGTTCATCTATCTGATTCAGGAGGCGGGCGTGAAGCCGCTGACGGCGGCGCGCCGCTACCTCAAGGTCCTGCGGCCGATGTCGTTGACGCGCGGCGACAAGCGCATCGCGATCTATCCGTCGGATCATTTCAAGGTCACCTACAGCATCGCCTACGACCACCCGATGCTGCGCCATCAGTCGCGTACGATCCGGCTGAGCGAAGAGACGTTCGTCGAGGAGATCGCGCCGGCGCGCACGTTCACGTTCCTCAACGAAGTCGAGCGTCTTCGCCAGCAGGGCCTCGCGCTGGGCGGCTCGCTCGAAAACGCCATCGTCATCGGCGACACCGGCATCCTCAACAACGCGCTGCGCTTTGACGACGAGTTCGTGCGCCACAAGATTCTGGACGTGATCGGCGACATGGCGCTCATCGGGCATCCGATGATCGGGCATCTCGTCGCGCATCGCGGCGGCCATGCGCTGCACACGGCGTTCGCGGCGCAGGTGCTGGCGCAGACCGATGCGTGGACGCTGGTCGACGGGCTCCCCGAGCCGGCCGACGCGCGCGGCGTTCCGGTGGTCACTCCCGTTCGAGCCAATTAAGTCGTTCGGATCGTTCGAACGATGTATTCGGTAGAGGCCGACGTTTACGTCGGCCTTTCTATTTTCCCCTCCAGTAAACTCCATCGATGCACGACAAGGTGGTGCTCATTACCGGCGCCAGCCGCGGCATCGGCGCCGCCACGGCGCGGCTGGCAGCGGCACGCGGCTACCGCGTGGTCGTGAATTACCTGCGCAATGGCGATGCTGCCGATGCGCTGGTCGCCGAGATCGAGCGCCAGGGCGGCGAGGCGATTGCCGTGCAGGCCGACGTCTCTGTGGAAGCGGACGTTCACAGGCTGTTTCGCGCGATCGACGATCGCTTCGGCCAGCTTGACGCTCTGGTCAACAACGCCGGAATCGTCGATCGGAGCAGGCGTGTCGACGAGATGACGGCGTCGCGGGTGACGCGTATGTTCGCGGTCAACGTCACCGGTCCGTTCCTGTGCGCACGGGAAGCGATTACTCGCATGTCGTCGACGCAGGGCGGACGCGGCGGCGCGATCGTCAACGTCTCATCCGGTGCCTCACGCCTCGGCTCGCCGAACGAGTACGTCGACTATGCGGCCTCCAAGGGTGCGCTCGATACGTTCACGATCGGGCTGGCGAAGGAAGTGGCCGCTGACGGTATTCGCGTCAACGCGGTTCGTGCCGGAATCACCGCGACCGACATTCACGAGGCCACCGGGAATCCAGACCGCGTCGATCGCTTGACACCGAGAATCCCGATGAAACGCATTGCGCGCCCGGAGGAAATCGCTGCGGCCATCGTCTGGCTGCTGTCAGACGAGGCGTCTTATGTGACTGGCGCGTTGCTGGACGTAACCGGCGGCCTCTGAGTGCCAGTGGACTTGTTGCCGCGGATTTACTTGAGCGCTGCGTACTCGTGCTCGATCTTCTTCGCGACCTCGACGTCGCGATCGGTCACTTTTCCGCCGATGTCGTAGCGCGACAGCTCGAACTTGATGCGGTTATAGAAGATGTGAACATCCGGATGGTGGTCCTTCAGCTCGAAGAACGGGACCAGCCGGTTGATGAAGCCGAGTGATTCGACGAAGTCCTTGAATTCGAATTCCTTGGTGATCTTCGTGCCGTCCTGGGTCCAGCCCGGCAGTCGCTGCAATACCGTTTCGATTTCCTCGTCGTTCAGTGGCTGCGGCTTGTCCATCACCTTGTGTCGCATGCTCGCGGCGTGCCAGTTGACGACGCATATTGTTGTCTCTCGCCGCCGAACGACTCGAACGATTCGAACGATTCGAACGATTCGAACCGTTTCCCCCCGACTGGGGCCTTCCTGCTGAGTCTGTTAAAATCCCGCCGGAATTGGCTGCCGCGTGATCGGAACCAGGCTCGCGCACTACGAAATCACCGCCCATCTTGGCTCCGGCGGCATGGGGGACGTATACCAGGCAACGGATACCAAGCTCGGTCGTCGTGTCGCCATCAAACTCCTGCCGGCCGCGTTCGCTGCCGACGCCGAGCGTCTGTCCCGTTTCCGACGCGAAGCGCAGGCGCTGGCGGCGCTGAATCATTTCAACATCGCGCAAATCTACGGGATCGAAGACGCCGGTGGAACATCGTGCATCGTCATGGAGCTGGTGGAAGGCGAAACGCTCCAGGCGAGGATCCAGCACGGGCCGATCGCCATCGCGGAGGCCCTCGCGATCGCCAAACAGATCGCTGAGGCGCTCGAAGCGGCGCATGAAAAGGGCGTCATCCATCGGGACCTGAAGCCCGGCAACATCATGCTGGCGGACGGCAAGGTCAAGGTCCTGGACTTCGGATTGGCCAAGGCGTACGACACGCCATCCGCGAATACGGACCTGGCCCACTCTCCGACGTTGACTGGGATGGCTGCCACCAGTGCCGGCGTGATTCTGGGAACGGCGGCCTACATGTCGCCCGAGCAGGCCAAGGGGCGCGCCGTCGACCGGCGCACGGACATCTTTGCGTTCGGGTGCGTCCTCTACGAAATGCTCACGGCAAAGCGTGCGTTCGACGGAGAGGACGTCACGGATATTCTCGGCGCGGTCCTCAGAGTCGAACCCGACTGGAGCCAGCTCCCCGACGGCCTGCCTTCCGGCGTCCGGCGGCTCCTGCGTCTCTGCCTTGAAAAGAATCCAAAGAATCGCAGAAGCGATGCGACGGACATCCGGCTCGATCTCGAGCACTTCCTGAACGAACCCGCCACTGCGGCACCGGCGCCGATCGAGATTGCAAAGCGGCCGTCGTGGGCACGCGCCGTCCCTGTGGTTTCTGCGCTCGTGCTTGGCGCCATTCTTTCTGGCGCCGCAGTGTGGAACCTGAGACCGGCGACGGCGCCGGGCGCGGCCGTGCGTTTTGCAGTGACGCTGCCCCAGGACCAGAGCTTTTCAAATACGGGCCGAAAGTTCGTTGCCGTTTCGCCTGACGGCTCGGCGGTGGCCTACGCCGCCAATCAGCGACTGTATATCCGGCAGCTGTCGGAACCGGAGGCCCGTCCCGTTCCGGGAACGGACACCCTTCAGGCTGTACTGAACCCGGTCTTCTCACCGGATAGCCGCTCGATCGCATTCTGGGCGGGGTCGGATCGTACGCTCAAGAAAATCGCGGTAAGCGGCGGAGCCGCCGTGACGCTCAGCCCCGCCGCCACTCCAGTCTTCGGCCTCAGTTGGTCGGACGGCGTTCTGGTGTTCGGTCAGGATGCCGGGGGCATCTACAGGGTCTCGGAGAACGGCGGCAAGCCCGAGCGGATCGTCAGCGTCAAAGACAACGAAGGCGCACACGGGCCGCAAATCCTCCCTGGCGGCAAAGCGATCCTGTATACCGTGCGAGGCGCCGCCGGCAATGACTGGGACAAGGCACAGATCTTCGTACAGTCGCTCGAACCGGGCAGTTCGCCTCAGCTTCTCATCGATGGAGGAAGGGAAGCCCGCTTCGTGTCCACGGGTCACATCGTCTATGCCTACCAGGGGACGTTGTTCGCTATCCCGTTTGATGTGAACGAGCTGAAAACCAGCGGTGGGCCGACGCCGGTCGTGGAAGGGGTTCGGAATTCAGGTGCGACCACAGGGGCGTCGCAATTCAGCATTGCAGACAACGGGACGCTCATCTACGTTCCCGGGCCGCTCTCAGGGGGGAGTGTGGGAGCGCCGCGAACCCTTGCCTACCGCGACCGTTCGGTCAACGGGGTCGAACGCCTGAAGGTGCCGCCACGAGCGTATTCCCATCCCAGGGTGTCTCCCGACGGGATGCGCGTCGCGGTGTCAACGGACGACGACAAGCCGGACGTGTGGATCATCGATCTTGCGGGCACCTCCGCCCCGCGCCAACTCACGCTCGGAGGCAACAGTCGCATCCCGGTGTGGTCCGCGGACGGACTGCGGGTCGCATTCAGGTCGAATCGGGAGGGTGACGATTCGATCTTCTGGCAGAAGGCTGACGGAACGGGGGCCGCTGAACGCCTCACGAAGGCCGAAACCGGAACGTTCCATGTTCCGAGTTCCTGGTCGCCTGACGGCAAATACTTGGCGTACACGGCGGTCAAAGGGAGTGACTACACCTGGCGGATTCTGTCACTCGCAGACAAGAAAGACGTGGTCGTTGCCGAGAGAGCGGGACTCCCTGAATTCTCACCGGACGGACGGTGGGTGGCCTATCAATCGGACGAAATCGGTCAACGGCAGATATTCGTCCAGCCGTTTCCTGTGACGGGAGCCAGGTATCCGGTTGTTCCCGGCGGACATCCGTTCTGGTCCAGTGACGGCAGCGAGCTTTTCTACAATCCGCGCGCGCAGCAAATTGGAGTGGTGCGCATCAATACCAGGCCGACTTTCTCGTTTGGAGAACCCGTGGTGTTTTCGACGGCGGGTCTCCAGAGCAAGAATCCTGCGACCAATCCCAGAGTCTGGGACATCGCGCCCGATCGCAAGCGGCTGATTGGCGTTACTGAAGCGACGGAGTCTACGACGACCTCCGAGGCTCCTACGCTGCAAATCGACGTTGTCCTGAACTGGTTTACCGACCTGAAAGCGCGCGTTCCGAACTAGAACGTCTCGAACGATTCGAACGTCTCGAACGATCTATTTCGTGAGCTTCCTCATATACGCCTCGAGCTTGTCGTTCTCGTACTTCACCGTGTTGAGGAACAGGCTTTCCAGCAGGTACGCGCGCCGCGTCTCGTCGTCCATCTGATCGATCAGATGCTTGATCTCCTTGATCATGTCCTCGAACGAACGCTCGAGCTCCTTGCGGGCGGTGACCTCCCGGTACAACGCCTCCATGATCGCGAGCAGGTCGCCGTCGAGCGTGATCTCGGCGCCGGTGGTCGTCTTGATCGTCTTCATGGCTATCCCCCGAAGCTCTTGACGGCGGAAGCCTCGTCCGGGTGAATCTCCAGGAAGTTCTGCGCGCCGGTCATCGTCAGCATCGTTTCCACGCGCTTCTGCACGCCGGCCAGCTTCAGCGATCCGCCGGCGGCCGCGGCCTGCCGGTACAGATCCATCAGGCAGCCGATCGTCGCGCTGTCCACGTAGGTGACGTTCGACAGGTCGAGGAGCAGCTTGCGCTCGCCGCTGCCGATCAGCGAGGTGATGGTGTTCGCAAACTCGCCGAGGATCGGATACATCAGGCGCGTTTCGTTGACATGGACGACGGACACGTCCTGATTACGGGCGGTCGTGAGGTTCATCTTCAGCTCCGGCTTTCGTAATGGCGTCCTGCTGCTCGCGCAGCTTCTGGATCTGGCGGGCCAGCTCGGTGCGCCCGCGGTTGATCCGCGATTTGACGGTGCCTTCGGGGAGGTGCAGCTTGTCGGCGATCTCCTGATACGTCAGTTCCTGAATGTCGCGCAGCATCACGGCGGTGCGCAGCGTCGGCGCCAGCTTGTCGAGCGCCTGACGGAGCATCACCACGCGATCGGCGCGCTCGAGGCGCGTATCCGCCGGCAGGTCGTGCGACACCGGGCTGAGATCCGCCGCGTCCACGTCGCGGCTGATCGTTTCGCGTTCCTTGCGGACGCTGCGGTAGTGGTCGATGCACAGATTGCGGCTGACGCTGATCAGCCAGGTCTGGAAGTTGGCGCGGCGATCGAACGTGTCGAGCGAGCGGTACAGCTTGAGGAAGACGTCCTGCGTGAGATCCTCGGCCATGTCGTGCCGGCCGACGAACTTATACGCGACGTTGAAGACCTTGCGCCAGTAGAGACGGACGATCGTTTCCCACGCCGCCTGATCGCCGTTCAGGCAGCGCTCGATGATCTCGTCGGAAGCAAGCGGCGGGGCGGATCTGGCGTCGGACGCCATCAGCGGTGCGACACTCGCATCGGCGGCGTGTCCGGGTGCAGCCGGATTGATCGCGCAGAAAAGATGGGAATGCGCGCATGATAACATGCGATTCTTCCGTGCAACTACCGTTTGAGTCGACCGCGCATGGTCTCGTGTGCGACGGCGTCAGCATTCAATCGATCGTCGAGAGCGTCGGCACACCGGCGTACGTCTACAGCGCACGCGCCATCCGCGATGCCTACCGTGCAATCGACTCCGCGTTCGACGGCTATCCGCACGCCATTCACTACGCGCTGAAGGCCAACTCGACACTGGGAATCGTTCGCGTGCTGCAGGCGCTGGGCAGCCGCGCCGACGCCAACTCGGGCGGCGAGATCGCGGTGGCGCTGCGTGCCGGTTTTGCGCCGCGCGACATCGTGTTCACGGGCGTCGGCAAGACGTCCGGCGAGCTCGAGTACGCCATCGCGCAGGACGTGGGGGCGATCAACGCCGAATCCGCGGGCGAGCTCGATCGCATCGCGGCGCGTGCCCGCGCCGCCGGCCGCACCGCCCGCGTCGCGCTCCGCGTCAACCCGGACATCGACGCACAGAGCCATCCGAACATCTCCACCGGGCTGCGCAGCAACAAGTTCGGCGTCGCGCTGCAGGATGCCCGGGCCATCTATCGGGAGCGGCGAGGTGTGGACGCCCTTCGCTTCGTCGGCGTCCACGTTCATATCGGCTCCCAGATCACGACCGCCGAACCGCTGCGGCGCGCGGCAGCGGTGCTGACGTCGCTGGCGCTCGAGCTGCGCGAGGACGGCGTTCCGCTGGAACACGTCGATCTGGGCGGCGGGCTCGGCATCGCCTACGAGGGACGCCCGATGATTACGCCGGCCGAGTACGCGGCGGCCGTTCTGCCGGAACTGCGGCGGGCGAACATCCCCGTCGTCCTCGAGCCGGGCCGGGCCGTCGTGGGCCACTCCGGCGCGCTGGTCGCGCGCGTCGTCGACGTCAAGCAGTACCCCGACGGGCGCCGGTTTGCCGTGCTCGATGCGGGGATGACCGAGCTGATGCGCCCCGCGCTCTATGGCTCGTTCCATCGCATCATCCCCGTCTTGCCGCGGCAGACACCCGAGAACCCCTGGGACATCGTCGGCCCCATTTGCGAGAGCAGCGATGTGTTTGCGCGCGAACGGCTGCTGCCGGACGTGTGCGTGGACGATCAGCTGGCGATCCTCGATACCGGAGCCTACGGTGCGGTGATGGCCTCGAACTACAACCGCCGGCCGCTCGCGCCGGAGGTGCTGGTGGACGACGGCCGCTGGTCGGTGATCCGGCGCCGGCAGACGATGGACGATGTGTTGGCGCTGGAGAGTTGACTTGGTGCTTGGTCCCTGGGCCTTGGTGCGCCGGCATGGACAACGCAGCTGGCGCCGGCCCGGACCAGGGACCTGGGACCATGGACGGACCAAGAACCATGGACGGACGAAGAACCAGGCACCCAGGACCAAGGACTAAGCGAAGCGTATGCGCGGCCTGTTGATCGCCTTCGAAGGGCTCGACCAGAGCGGCAAGCAGACGCAGGCCGAACGGCTGCGCGATCGCGTGGTCGATGGCGGCCGCCTCGTGCGGCTCCTCTCGTTTCCAGCCTACGACACGGCCATCGGCACCGAGATCGGCCGTGCGCTGCAGGGCGATCGCGACTACGGCCCGGACGTCATGCAGCTGCTGTACATCGCCAATCGGTATGAGTTGAAGCCGCAGATCGAGTTCGAGCTCGGTCGCGGAACCGTGCTCATCTGCGACCGCTATCTCGCGTCCAGTATCGCGTATGGGGAAGCGCAGGGACTCGACGCGGAATGGCTGACGGATATCCAGCGGCACCTGCCGCAGCCGGACATCACGTTTCTGCTCGACATCGATCCGAACGTATCAGCGACAAGGAAGACAACGGATCGCGACAAATACGAGCGCGACCTGGCTCTGCTTGCGCGCGTACGTTCGAGCTACGTGCGCCAGGCAGCGACCGCAGCGGGCTGGTCAACGCTTGACGCCAGCCGCGACCGCGACGCAGTCGCCGCGGACGTGTGGAAAGTCGTTGCCCCTCACCTCTGATCTTGGGAGGAGGGAAGGTTGCGGAGCTAACGGTTTCACAGGAGCAACGAAGGAACGGAGGCGTCTTAACCACGAAGGCCACGAAGAGGGCGGTTCGATTAGCCGCTGAGGCGGCTGTCGGCGCGCTGTGCGCGCCGACCAATCGAACCGCCCCTCCGTTCGTCTTCGTTCCTTCGTTGCTCCTGTGAAGCCGTTATCTCCGTCCTTCTCCGTTCTCTCTATTCAGGCGCGCGCCAACGTGACGACCCGCACGTCGCGCGCGCCGGCCTCGGCCAGTACCTCCGCGCACGCCGCTGATGTCGCGCCGGTCGTCATCACGTCGTCCACCAGCACCACAATCCGATCCGTGATGCAGCGTGCGCGCGTCTTCCGGCGGAGGAACGGCGAGATCCGGAACGCGCCGCGGACGTTGCGCCGGCGCTGTGCGGCCGTCAGTCCGGTCTGTGGGGCCGTGGGGCGGACGCGCCACAACGCATGCACGACCGGGAGGTCGAGCAGCGCCGCGAGATCGGCGGCCTGATTGAAGCCGCGCCGCAGGCGGCGCCAGGGGAACAACGGGACCGGCACGACCGCGCTGGCGCCGGCCAGGGTGGCATGATGCCGATCGCGGAGCAGCGCCGCCAGCGGCACGGCCAGCGAGCGCCGCCCCTCGTACTTCATCGCGTGGATGATGTCGCGCAGCGTGCCGTCATACCGTCCACCGGCCGCTCGCGCGTCTTCCCAGCACCGTGGACAAACCGGTCCGTCGAGCGGCGATTCGAGCGGACCATGGCAGCAGGCGCAGCACGGGGCCAGGCACGCGCCGGCGAGCGCATTGCCCGTCAGCGTCAGCGCAGCCCGTAGCGCTTGCGCTTTTCCCATAGCGCTTTCCGGCTGATGCCGAGGATCGCCGCGGCGCGCGTCTGATTACCGCGCGCGTAGCTCAGGGTCAGCTCGATATAACGGCGTTCGACGTCGTCGAGCGTCGGCCGGGCGGCAACGCCGGGCGCGAGGTAGGCTTCCTTGCCCTCGAGCAGTTCGATCGGCAGCGCGTCGGCGCGGAGCTCGCGGCCGACGCCGGCGAGCACCACGCGCTCCAGCACGTGGCGCAGCTCGCGGATGTTTCCGGGCCAGTGATAGCGGACCAGCGCGTCCTCGGCATCGGCGGCGAGCCGAGGCGGCTCGCGGTCCAGGCGCGCCGACACGTCCGACAGGAACACGCGCGCGAGCGGAAGGATCTCTTCGGTGCGCTCGCGCAGCGGCGGCAGCCGGATCGGCAGCACGCTCAGGCGGTGAAACAGATCGGCGCGCAGCGTGCCGTCGCGCACCGCGTCCTCCATGTCCGTGTCGGACGAGGCGATGATGCGCGCCCGAATCTCGCTCGACGTCGTTCCGCCGAGGCGTGTGACGCGCCGTTCCTCCACCACGCGCAGCAGGGCGCCCTGGCCGCTGTGCGAGAGGCGCGTCACGCCGTCGAGATACAGCGTGCCGCGTCCGGCCAGCTCGAAGCGGCCGGGGCGGGCGATGGTGGCGTCGGTGAATGCGCCCCGCTCGTGGCCGAACAGTTCCGCCTCCACAAGCGTGTCCGGCAGCGCCGGGCAGTCAACAGTGACGAACGGTTCGCGACGGCGGGGTCCGGACGCGTGCAGCACCCGGGCCAGCGCATCCTTGCCGACTCCTGTTTCACCGGTGATGAGAACGGTGGCGTCGACCTTCGCGTAGCGGCGCGCCTGACGCAGCAGATCGCGCATCGAGCGGCTGACGGCGGTGAGCTTCATATCTGGCACCCCTGAAGGGGTGCCCTACGACTCGCCTCGCGAACCCGAAGGGTTCGCGCCACGAGTGCCTTACGCGCGCACGCCCGCCTCGTCGGAGATTTCGTGACGCTCCGCGTTTCCCCACAACCGCTCGAGCCCATAGAACGAGCGGCAGTCACGGCTGAAGACGTGGACGACGAAGTTGAAGTAGTCGAGCAGGATCCATTCGGACCGATCGATGCCCTCCGTCAGCGTAGGCCGCTCGTCGAGCTCGCGTTTCAGCGTCTCGCGCACACCGTCGGCGATCGCCGTGATCTGGCGCGGGTTGCCGCCCGTGCAGATCACGAAGAAATCGGTGAACCCGCCGGCCTTCCGCAGGTCGAGGACCACGACGTCCTCGGCCTTCTTGTCGAGCGCCGCGCGAACCGCCCCAGCCACGGCTTTGGGAAATTGTCCTTTGGCCTTAGGCCTTGCGCCTTGGGCCTTCTTTCTGATCCCTGATCCCTGAGCCCTGATCCCTGATCCCTGGGCCCTGATCCCTGATCCCTGGGCCCTGATCCCTGCACTCTTTGGCCTCAGGCCTTGGCCCTTAGGCCTTCTATCGGTGGGAACGTTCCGTTTCGCCATGCAAGTCGTCTACCGCCAGATAGTCGTAGTGTCCGCCCTCAGGCGGACCTCTCTGTTGCCGAAGATTCGTAAAGCCGGTGATTCTGAATGTACTGCGCGACCGCTGGCGGCACGAGGTCGTCTATCGATTGCTTCGCCGCCAGCCGCGCGCGGATCTCGGTTGAGGAAATCGGTCGCATTTCCGCGTCGATCGTGAAAAACCCCGTCGGACCTGACGCTGCTGGATCGGCCGGCCGAGCGATGTCTGCGCCCTCCAGGACCGCCTTCGCCGACATGCTTCCCGGACGGCCGAGCACCGCGAAATTCGCGTACCGCAGAACGTCCGGAAACTCGTACCACGTGGAAATTTCTGCAAACGCGTCGGACCCGATGATGAAAAAAATCTGCGAGGGGTCCCATCCCTCCGCGTGCAGGCCGCGCAGCGTGTGCGCCGTGTACGAGGGGCCCGGCCGCGTCAGCTCCGCATCGGAGAGGCGCCAGCTCGCACGGCCCTGGATCGCCAGCGCGGCCAGCGCAAAGCGATGAAACGTGCTCGCCTTGGGATTGACGGGACGATGCGGCGGATCGTGCGACGGGATGACGCGAATCTCGTCCAGGTTCAACGCCGCCTGCGCCGCCTCGCCGGCGCGCAGGTGCCCGTTGTGGATCGGGTCGAACGTGCCGCCCAGAACGCCGAGCCGCCGCTTCGTCGTCATGCCTTGCGACGCACGCGCGCCGCTCGTCGCTCGGCCGCGAGCAGGTCGGTGGCCTCTGGCGTAGTGTCCGCCTTCAGGCGGACCTCCGCGGCCTCCGGCTTCGCCCGCGCCCTGACGATCTCCTTCCACGCGGCTTCCAGCAGCGCATCCACGCCCTGCCCGGTCGCGCCGGAGATCTTCAGAAACGGCAGCTTCCGCTTTTTCACATGGCGCTCGAGCGCCTTCACGCGGTCCGGTTCGCCAACAGCGTCGATCTTGTTCGCGGCGACGATCTGCGGCTTGGCGGCGACGGCGGGGGAGAACCGCTGCAGCTCGTCGAGGATCGTGTCGAAGTCCTCGACCGGATCGCGTCCGCTCGCGCCGGAGACGTCAACGAGGTGCACCAGCACTTTCGTCCGCTCGATATGCCGCAGGAACTGATGGCCGAGGCCGTGGCCCTCGTGCGCGCCCTTGATCAGCCCGGGGACGTCGGCGACGACGAAGCCGCGATCGTCGCTGAGCGTCACGACGCCGAGGTTGGGAATCAGCGTCGTGAACGGGTAGTCGGCGATTTTCGGACGCGCGGCGGAGATTCGCGAGATCAGCGTGGACTTCCCGGCGTTCGGGAACCCGATCAGGCCGACGTCCGCAATCAGCTTGAGCTGCAGCCGCAGCAGCTTCTCCTCGCCCTCCCCGCCAGGCTCTGTGCGGCGTGGCGCGCGATTGGTGGACGAGACGAAACGCGCGTTGCCGCGGCCGCCGCGGCCGCCTCTGGCGACGAGAACGCGCTGGCCCTCCTCCGCGAGATCGCCGAGCAGGCGAACATCGCCGTCGGAATCCTTCTCGAACACCAGGGTCCCGACGGGCACGGCAATGTCGAGATCGTCCGCCGTCTGGCCGGTCTTGTTGGAGCCCTGGCCGTGCTGACCGCGGCGCGCCTTGAACTCAGGATGAAAGCGGAAGTCGACGAGCGTGTTCTTGGTGGGAGTGGCGACGATGTAGACGGAGCCGCCGCTGCCGCCGTCGCCACCGTCCGGCCCGCCGCGCGGGACGAACTTTTCGCGGCGGAAGCTCAGGCAGCCGCCGCCGCCGGAGCCTGCTTGAACGTGGATGTCTACTTCGTCTACGAACACCGACTACGAGTATGAACCGAGTTGCCGGTTCTACTCGACTGGGATGACGCTGATCTTGCGGCCGTGCTGGCCGTGGTCCTCGAAGCGGACCTTGCCGTCGACCTTCGCGAAGAGCGTATGGTCCTTGCCGAGGCCGACGTTCAGGCCCGGTTCGAAGCGACGCCCTTTCTGACGCACGAGGATCGAGCCGCCGGTGACGAGGTTGCCGTCGTGGCGCTTGACGCCGAGCCGCTGGGCGTTGCTGTCGCGGCCGTTGCGTGAGCTGCCCTGACCTTTTTTATGAGCCATGATGTGTGTCCGTAGGGCACCCCTTCAGGGGTGCCTCAAATCTGAATATCGGTAATACGGATGCGCGTCAGGAAGCTGCGGTGGCCGCGCGTCTTGCGGAAGCCCTTGCGGCGCTTCTTCTTGAACACGCGCAGCTTGGGACCGCGCGCCTCGCCGTCCACCACGCCGAGCACGGTGGCGTTGGCGACGAACGGCGCGCCGGCGACGATGTCTCCAGCGTCCTTTTCGACCAGGAGCACCTGCTCGAACTTGAATTCCGAGCCCTGCTCGCCGGGCACCCCGTCGATTTCGACGACGGAACCGGGAGTCACCTTGAGCTGGCGGCCTCTGGCCTGAACAATCGCGTACACGATCTACCTCGAAGAAAGTGAGCTGAACAAAGGACTTAGCTTAACAGACGGCAGCCTGGAGTGGCAAGAATTGCCCTGTTTGGCTAATGATTCTACCTGCCTGACTGGGCGTATGTCCTCGAGCCAGTTCGCGCGCTCCCTATCGATGGCTGTGGGCTGTGGCTTCGTGCTGCTGACCATCGCGCCGGCAGCTCAGGCGCCGGACGCGAATTTCCTCGTGTCGCTGTTCGCCGAACTCAGAAAGACCGGCGGTATTTCTCCTGAGGCCGAAAAAAGAATACAGCCTGCCCTCGAGTCGATTGCGTCCATGTCGGCGGCACAGCTGAGCGACGCGATGCCGACAATCGTGTCGGCGCTGTCGGCGGCGGAGGAGCCAGTTCAAGCGGTCGCAGTCTTCGCATGTTTTGCCATCGTCCTGCGGCCCGACGGAAGTCAATCGCTCTCGGCGGCGCTGCCGGCTGTCGTCTCGTTGCTTCAATCGCCGAGTGAGCGGGTCACCAGGGGGGCGGTTCTGGTCCTCTTGAACGCGAGAATCGGGCTCCGTCCTGATGTGATGTCGCGGGTCGTTACCATGATCGGCCAACGAAATCGGAGCGCCGCCGAGCGTGTCCCCGCGCTGGCGGCGGCCGTCGGGTCAGCCCCGCGCGATCCCGCCGTCGTTCAAGCAGTCACCGCGTTCATCGTGGAACCGTTGGACGCCGCTACCAAAGCATCCGTACTTAGCGTGCTCCGCCAATCAGCGATCGATTCACCGGAGTTGCGTTTGGAAGCGATTAGCTGGCTGCGGGATTCCGATGTGCAAGTAAAGCTTGGCGTCATTTCGCTTCTGATGCGCATCGGCCGTGACGCAGTGGCTGCGGCGGGGCCGGACCTCGAGCAAATCGCGCAGCGTGAAAACGAGTCGATCGAGGTGCGCGCGGCTGCCGCGAAGGCGTTAGAGACGTTACGATGAACGGTGCCGGAGGTCCGCCTGAAGGCGGACACTACGTACGAATCCGGCTACGTACGAATCCGGCTGAAGCCGGACTCCCCTCGGTTGGATCCAGGCGCTAATTGAGCAGGATGCGCGTGCCCTTGATCTTCTGGCTGCTGAGCGTGGCGAGGAAGTTCGGGATCAGCTTGTCCATCAGCTCGAAGTACGACGACAGCGCCGGCGTCTGGCGGTTGGCGTCGTAGAGGATCGACTCGGTGAACCCCTGCGAGTGCAGCGTCGTTCCGGTACGGCCGTCGATGAAGATGAACCGGCCGGTGAGCCCGAAGCCCTTGCGTTCAACGAGGCGGCGTTCGGCAACCGTGCGGCGGCGGCCGAGCGTGTCGAACACCTCCTGCTCGCGCTGCTGCATCTGCGTCTGCTGCCGCGACGTGAACATGACGGTTCCGGTCACGATCAGCGGCTGCTGATACTCCTCGCCGATCCCCTTCCAGTACTCGACATCCGCGAACACGTGCTGGTACTGATCGAGGTCCTTGTCGTCCTTGATCGGGTTGGGAAGCGCCGCACTGGCTGCGTCGCCTTTCCGATCCTCCGACGCGACGTCCATCAGCGGCAGCACGTCGGCGTCGATGACCCGCAGCTCGGACTTGGTGCGCAGCTGGCTGCGGAGCAGGCGCGTCGTCTCGAGATTGCCGTCCACGTCGTCCGAACCGCCGGCGAGGAACCCGGCGACGAGCACACGCTGAAACGCGCCGACATCGAGCTTCGCGCGGATCGGCGTTTCGATCGGGATCTCGTAGTAGCTCGTGCAGGCCGTCGCCACAACGGCCGCGAGGCTCACGACCGTCCTATTTATTCGTGCGGTCATTGATCTCTTTGAACAGCTCGTAGTTCTGCTTGATGTACGCGTTGTTGGGATTCAGCTCCAGCGCCTTCTCGTAGGCGTTGCGCGCCTTGTCGAATTCACCCTGCTGCTCGTAGCCAATCGCCAGGTTGTTGTACGCCGGCGCATACGTCGGATCGAGTTTGACGGCGCGCTCCCAGTGGGTGATCGCCTCACGCCACAGTCCTATCTGCGCGACGCGGATTCCGAACTGCACCTGGTTCTTCGCGTCCTCACGTTCGTCCGCCGCGGCGGGCGCCGTGACCGCAACCACCAGAAGCACCGCCGCGATGATCGAGCGAACTCGCAATGTGGCCTCACTATAGTCACGCGCTCGCGACCGGTGCAAGGGCATGAGGGATCAATAGCTTACCGCGACAGAGCAAGGCATGTACCACCAATCTCGCCTATAATCTCAAGCGGAGTCGGGCGCTCCTGTCGCACGGGTGCGTCCTATGACTCTCGACCAGTCGGTTGCGCTTTCGTTACTCGAAAACCTCTCTCGTATCGGGCTGACCGCCCGTCTCCTCGAATCCGATCCTGAGCTCATCGAGCTGTCCACGGCGCTCCTCGACCGCGCGCGCGCCGAGAGAATCCGCGCCGCTGAGGCCGGCATCGGTGTCCTGGCGTGGAACGATCCGGTCATGCCGTCGCACTTAAGGGCAATCAGCGACCTCCCGCCGGTGCTCTGGTACCGCGGTTCGCTCGACTGCCTGAAGCAGCCAGCCGTTGCGATCGTCGGGTCACGCGCCGCTTCCTCGGTCGCACTCGAGACGGCGCGCCGGCTCGCAGCCGATATTGCATTGCGCGGCATCACGGTGGTGAGCGGGCTTGCCCGCGGCGTCGATTCGGCCGCCCATCGCGGCGCGCTCGAGACCGGCCGGACGATCGCCGTGCTCGGTTCCGGTGTCGATCATGTCTATCCGCCCGAACACGCCGGGCTGGCCTCCCGGATCGCGGAGAACGGATTGGTCGTCAGTGAGTACCCGCCCGGCACGCTGCCGCTCCCGTATCACTTCCCGATGCGAAACAGATTGATCAGCGGCCTGTCGCGCGCGGTCGTCGTCATCGAGGCCTCGGACAAGTCGGGCTCGCTGATCACCGCGTCGTGCGCGGCGGAGCAGGGCCGCGATGTGATGGCGGTGCCCGGAAATGTGCTGAGCGGCCGCAACCGGGGAGGACACGCCTTGATCCGCGACGGGGCAAAGATTGTGGAGTGTGGCGACGATATCGTGGCCGAGCTCGGTTTTGGCGTGCCCGCGCAAATCGATGCAGAGCCGGGAGCAAGTGGCAATGGATCAACGAGTTCCGAGGATCCGGTGCTGGGGCGGATGCATGCGGCATGTCCTTATGATCTCGACGAGCTCGCGGGTGCGTGCGGCCTCGATACGGCGCGGCTGTTGACGCATCTTGCCGATCTCGAATTGCGGGGCCTCATCCGCCGCGTCGAGGGCGGACGTTTCATGCGCCGATAACGTACGTGTTAGTGTGAATTCGTTTTAATGGCTAAACCGCTTGTCATCGTCGAGTCGCCCGCGAAAGCGAAGACGCTGGGCCGCTTCCTCGGAAATAAGTACCGGGTCGAGGCGAGCTTCGGACACATTCGCGATCTGCCGGAGTCCGCTGCTGAAGTTCCAAAGGAGATCAAAGAGAAGGACTGGGGACGTCTTGGTGTGGATGTCGATCAGGACTTCAAGCCCTATTACGTCGTTCCCGGCGACAAGAAGAAACAGGTCGCGCATCTCAAGGGCGCGCTGAAGGAAGCGTCGGAGCTGCTGCTGGCAACGGACCCCGATCGCGAAGGGGAGTCAATCAGCTGGCATCTGGCGCAGGTGTTGAAGCCGCGGATTCCCGTTCGCCGGATCGTGTTCCACGAGATCACGGAAGACGCGGTGAAAGAGGCGCTCGAGAACCCTGCCGACGTGAACGAGAACCTCGTTCGCGCGCAGGAGAGCCGGCGCATCCTCGATCGCCTGTACGGCTACACGCTGTCGCCGGTGCTGTGGAAGAAAGTGCAGACCGGCCTGAGCGCCGGCCGCGTCCAGAGCGTTGCCGTCCGCCTGATCGTCGAGCGCGAAGAGGAGCGCCGCGCATTCCGGACGGCTGTCTACTGGGACCTCGAGGCCACGCTCAAAGGTCAGGGCCGCGAGTTCATTGCCACGCTCGTCCGGGTTGGCGATCAGCGCATCGCCAGCGGCAAGGATTTCGATCCGCAGACCGGGGAGCTGAAGAACGCACACGCACGGCTGCTCGACGAGAAGGCGACGAATACGCTCGTCGAAACACTGCGGGCGAACGTGCCGTGGACGGTTTCGTCCGTCGAGCAGAAGCCCGGCGTCGAGCGCCCGGCGCCGCCGTTTACGACCTCGACGCTCACGCAGGAAGCCAGCCGCAAGCTCGGGTTCGCCACCGAACGGACGATGCAGATCGCGCAGCGGCTGTTTCAGGGCGTGGATTCGGTGGACGGCCAGGGCGGGTTGATCACGTATCACCGCACCGACTCGACGACGCTGTCGGACAAGGCGCTGCAGGAATCGGCGCGCGTGATCCGCAGCATGTTCGGCGGCGAGTATTACGACGGCCCGCGCCGCTACCAGACGCGCGTGAAGAACGCGCAGGAAGCGCACGAGGCGATCCGGCCGACGAATTTCAACCTGACGCCGAGCCAGCTCGAAGGCATGCTCGACATCGACGAGCAGCGGCTCTATGAGCTGATCTGGAAGCGCACGATGGCATCGCAGATGGTTGACGCGCGCGTGCTGCGCACGTCGCTTGAGATTTCAGCGAAGGCGTCGAACGGCGAGACCGCGGTGCTGACGGCCAGCGGCAAGGCGATCGAGTTTGCAGGTTTCCGCCGTGCCTACGTCGAAGGCAGCGATGATCCCGCGGCGGAGCTCGAGGAGCAGGAGGCGATCCTGCCGCAGTGCCAGGTTGGCGATCAGATTCACGCGGCCGCTGACGCCTCCGATAACGTAGGGCACCCTTTCAAGGGTGCCGGTGCCGACGATGCGATCGCGCTCCTCGGCATCGAGCCGAAGCGCCACGAGACGTCGCCGCCGGCGCGCTTCACGGAAGCGTCGCTCATCAAGGAGCTGGAGCGGCTCGGCATCGGCCGGCCGTCCACCTACGCGCCGACGATCGCGACGATCGTCCGCCGCGGATATGTTTTCCGCCAGGGCAAGGCGCTCGTCCCGAGCTTCACGGCGTTCGCGGTGACGAAGCTGTTGCGCGACCACTTCGGCGACTTCGTCGAAACAGACTTCACCGCCGAAATGGAAGAGGACCTCGACGAGATCTCGCGCGGTGAGCGCGAATGGATCGAGTTCCTGAGGCAGTTCTATTTCGGCACGAAGAAGCACCGCGGGCTGCTGCCGGCGGCGGAGAAGGGCGCGGAGAAGGCCGACTACCCGCTGCTCGATCTCGGCGTCGATTCGGAGAGCGAGGAAACCGTCCGCGTGCGCATCGGGCGTTTCGGTCCGTTCGTGCAGGTCGGCGAGGGCGGACCTGGACGGACCGCGTCGCTGCCGGACGACATTGCGCCGGCGGACCTGAGCGTCGAGAAGGCGATGGAGCTGGTGCGCGCCAAGGCCGAGGGGCCGCGCGCGCTTGGCGTCGATCCGGCCACCGGTCAGAACGTCTACGTGATGAACGGACGCTATGGCGCATACGTTCAGCTCGGCGAAACACCAGAGGCGCCGGCGAAGAAGAAGCGCGGTGAGCCGGTTGAGAAACCGAAGCGCTCCTCGCTGCAGGGCGGCATGACCGAATCGACGGTCACGCTGGAGGAGGCGCTCAAGCTGCTCTCGCTGCCGCGCACCCTCGGCGTGCACCCCGACGACAACGAGCCGATCGTCACCAACTTCGGCCGCTTCGGCCCGTACGTGAAGCACGGTGACGAATTCCGATCGCTCGAATCGGACGACGACGTCTTCGCCATCTCGTTCGACGCGGCGCTGGCGCTGATTCGCGCGCCGAAGCAGTCGCGCCGCCGTCAGGCGGCAAAGACGGTGCTGAAAGAGCTGACGAAGGACGGGCTGACGATCAAGCTGTTGTCCGGCCGCTATGGTCCGTACGTCACCGACGGCAGCCTCAACGCGTCGCTGCCGAAGACGATGAATCCCGAGGCGATTACCTACGAGCAGGCCGCCGAACTGCTGGCGGCGCGCAAAGATGCCGCGCCGAGGCCGCGCCGCGGGGGATTCAAACGTCGAGCCGTAATGAGCGCGGCACCGAGAGCCCGCGCTCGCAAGGCCGCCGGCGCATAATGTCGTAGTGTCCGCCTTGAGGCGGACCACAACCCAATGATCCACATCATCGGTGGTGGGCTCGCCGGCTCGGAGGCAGCGTGGCAGGCGGCCTCCCGCGGCGTGCGCGTCGTTCTCCACGAGATGCGTCCCGTCCGCCCGACCGCGGTTCACAAGACAGACCGTCTCGCCGAGCTCGTCTGCTCCAATTCATTTCGCGGCGACAAGCTGGATAACGCCGTCGGGCTGCTGAAGGAAGAAATGCGGCGGCTCGGGTCGCTGGTCATGCGCGCGGCCGACGCGCACCGTGTCCCCGCCGGCGCGGCGCTGGCCGTCGACCGCGAACGGTTCTCGCAGGCGATCACCGACGCCCTCGCCGCGCACCCCTTGATCACCGTCGTCCGCGAAGAGGTGCCGCGCGTTCCGGACGATCCGGCGATGTTTCCGCTCGTGATCGCAACCGGGCCGCTGACGTCCGATTCGCTGTCGGCGGATATCGCCTCGCTCGTGGGCGGCGATCACCTCTATTTCTACGACGCCATCAGCCCCATCGTCCTGTCGGAGACGATCGACCGGTCGAAGGTCTTCCGCGCGTCGCGCTGGGGGCGGAGCATTCGCGGCGCGGATGCTCCCGGAGAATCCGATCGTCGGGCGCCCCTTTCAGGGGTGCCAGATTCTGCCTGTGGCGTTGACGATGGCGAGGGCGACTATCTGAATTGCCCGATGACGGAAGCGGAATACAACCGCTTTTACGATGCGCTCGCCGCCGCCGAATCCGCCACCGTGCACGACTTCGACAAGGAGAAGTTTTTCGAGGGCTGCCTGCCGATAGAAGTGATGGCGCACCGCGGCCGCGACACGCTGCGCTTCGGGCCGATGAAGCCGGTCGGCCTCGTCGATCCGCGTACCGGCCGCACGCCGTTTGCCGTCGTGCAGCTGCGGCAGGACAATCTGGCCGGCGATCATTTCAGCCTCGTCGGCTTTCAGACGCAGCTGAAGTGGGGCGAGCAGGCGCGGGTGCTGGCGATGATTCCCGGCCTCGAGCATGCCGAGTTCGTCCGGTTCGGCATGGTGCACCGCAACACCTACATCAACGGCCCGACCGTGCTGCGCGAGACGTGGCAGACGCGCGCGCGCGGCGATCTGTTCTTCGCCGGGCAGATCTCCGGCGTCGAGGGATATGTCGAGTCGGCCGCTTCCGGGCTGATTGCCGGGCGCAATGCCGCCGCACTGGTGCTTGGCGAGGAACCGTCCGCGCCGCCGCGTACGACCGCCATCGGCGCGCTCGGCTACTACGTCTCGCACGCCGATCCGCGGAATTATCAGCCGACGAACATCACGTTCGGGATCATGCCGGCGCCACCGGCTGTACCTTCCGCCGTCCCTGGCGCGCCGAAGCCCGCTACGGGCGAAGGCGGCAGGAAGACCAACCGCGGCAACTCGAAACGCGCGGATCGCAAGACAGTGACCTCCGAACGCGCGCTTGCCGCCCTCGAGGACTGGCTCGGTGAAAGAGCAGCTCCGATCCTTCCTTGAGTTCCTGCGCCTGAATCGCAACGCCTCGCCGCACACCGTGGCGGCGTACGACAGCGACCTCTCGCAATTCCTGTCCTTCGCGGCCGGGCACCATCGCACCACGCGCGCGGAGCTGCGGCCGGAGCAGGTCGACCTGGCCGCGGTCCGCGCGTTCATGGCCGACCTGTACCGGCAGGGCCAGGCGCGGTCGTCGGTCTCGCGCAAGCTATCGGCGCTGCGGACCTTCACGCGCTACATGCGGCGCGAGGGGTGGATCGAAGGCGACCCGGTGGCGCTGGCCGCGTCGCCGAAGCGCGAGCAGAAAGTCCCCGCGCACCTGTCGGTGGACGAGATGTCCACGCTGCTCGCGACGCCGGACGCCGGCGACCCGCTCGGCTGCCGCGATCGGGCGATCCTCGAGCTGTTCTATGCCTCCGGCCTTCGTCTGAGCGAGCTGGTCGGGCTCGATGTCGAGGACGTCAACCTGAGCGCGCGCATGGTCCGCGTGATGGGCAAGGGAGCGAAGGAGCGGATCGTTCCGTTCAACGAAACGACAAAGCAGGCCATCCTGAAATGGCTGAAAGATCGGTCGTTCCTTGTAACCGCTAAGGCCGCGAAGAGCGCGAAGCACGCGAAGGCACAAGATCCGTTGTTCGTGAATTTTCGAGGGTCACGCCTTACCGGCCGCAGCGTGCAGCGGCTGGTCCACCGATATGTTGGCCTGTGCAGCACGCGGTTCGGGATCAGCCCGCACGCCCTGCGGCACTCGTTTGCGACGCACCTGCTCGAGCGCGGCGCCGATCTGCGCGCCATCCAGGAACTCCTCGGGCACGTGCAGCTCTCCACGACGCAGCGGTACACGCACGTCAACGCCGCGCAGTTATTGGACGTGTACCGGAAATCGCATCCGAGAGCGAAAGCGGGCTCATAGAGGGTGCGAGGTTTCTGACGCGGGTCGGTGCGAAGTTCCTGACGCTGGTCGGTGCAAAAGGTGCAATGACTCACATTGCCTTTCTTCGTGCGGTCAACGTCGGCGGGCGCGGGCTCGTCAAGATGACCGACCTGCAGAAAGCGTTCACCGCCGCCGGCGCGAAGAACGTGCGCACCGTGATCGCCAGCGGCAACGTCGTCTTCGAGGCGCCGGGTACGCTCGGCTCGCTGCGCGAGCGAATCGTGAAGAAGGTCCGGCCGCTGCTCGGCGCCGATCCGGAGATCGCGTTTCGCACGCTGCCGTACCTCGAGCGGATGATCGCCGCGGCGCCCTTCGGACCGCTCGCCAACGACCGGACCGTCAAGCTGTACGTGCTGTTCCTGCTGGGGAAGCCAAAACGGCTGCCGGTATTCCCGATGGCAATCCCGAAGGAAGTGATCGAGGTGTCCGGCATGTACGAGCAGGACGCGCTGATCGTCAGCCGGCGGAAACCGAACGGGTTTTACGGGTTTCCGGGTCTGTGGACGGAGAAGGAACTGGGCGTCGCGTCGACCGGTCGTAACTGGTCGACGCTTCTCCGGATAACGGGCCCTGCCGCGACGGTTAATCGTTGAGGAATTTCCGCGCGACTTCGACGTTGCACTTCTGGTTCGAGTGCGGCATTCCCGGTCGATACTGCAACCGGCCTGACCATTCCGCCGGCCCGGTCAGATACACCGGATCCTCGACGGTGCCCGAGTAGATCAGCGACTTGCCGTCGTCGGCCACTGCAAACCGCTCATTGAGCTTCTTCTGCGGACTGCTCGGCACGCCGGTTGAGAGGCCCATCGGGTGCTCCGTGAAGTTCGTCGTCTCCACGACGAGCGTCTTGCCTTCCCAGCGGCCGACGGAATGGCCGTGCAGGAACTGCTGGGATGCGGGCGGGTGCTTGCGTCCATCAAGGTAGATGGTTCGCAGCGTGTCCATCCAGTCAATCTTCATCAACACCTTGTCCTTCTGGACGGTGATGGTGGTGGCGACCGGATAGAACATCGTCGAAGGCAGGCCGATCGGGATGCAGTCCTTCTGCGTCGTTGCGCGGGCATCGGACATCTTCTTTCCGATCGCTCTCGCCTCTTCCGTTCGTGGCCATTTCGCCGCTGTGCCCATGTACGCGCCGAACGAGGTCGAGAACCACGTTCCGGCGATGCTTGTCGCAATCGCATCGGCCTTCGCGTCGTAGATGCTGCGCGAGGCGATGTTGAGGGGCACGTACGAGTTGTCCTTCTGCTTCGTCAGGTCGCGGCCGAGCATCAGCTTGTCCGGCTCGCGTCGGCTCGGGCTGCCGGCAATCGTGACGATGTCGCCCACTTTCAGCTTGTCCTTCGTGAAGCCGAGGGCGTTGAGCACCGATGCCGCGCCCGCCTCGACCTCCATCCGCTGCTTGGTCCCGTCCTCTTTCGTGACTTCCAACGTGAGGTAGATGTGCGGGTTCATGTAGCGGTACTCGACCACCTTGCCGGTGACGGAGATCTTCTTCTGACCGTCGAAGGCGGCAGCGCTGTGATGCGCGAGTGCGGGCGCGGCTGCGGCGAGGAGCGCAGCGCACGCGAACATGACGGCAAGTTTCTTCATGGCCGAAATTGTCCCCCTGAACGCGGCGTGCCTGCAAGGGTTTCAGCGCGACACCTGGCGCTTGATCTCAACCGAAGTTCAAATCGCGACGAGTGAACATCACGCACCCGATCAGGAAGTACACGCTCGCATAGCCGACGGTTTCCGCGGTGCGCTTTTGCTGCTCGTCGTAGTCCACCGCCGGACGCTGGGCCGCAAACGCCGGACGCGGCCCACGGTAATTCGCCGGAATCGGGAACGGAGCCCAGACGACCCCACCGTAATTGCTGTTGTATTCGGGGGCGACGACGACGTCGAGCGCCGCGCCGATGCGCTGGTACGTGCGGCTGTCCGCTTCGCGCATCGGCCCGATCAGCGACGGGACGATGGCGAAGAACATCGTGATCGCGACGGCAATCGGCGCCGATCCCATCGTGCTGACGGCGGTGGCGATCCCGGAAAACAGTACGACGCCGGCAATGGTTCGCGTAGCGGCAATCGCCAGCACGCCCGCCTCGATGTTCACGTCCATGTAGCGCGCGAGCGCGTACCCGAGCGCCACCCCGATTCCCAGCGTCACCACGCAGAACGCGGATATGCCAATCCATTTGCCGATGACCATCTGCCAGCGGCGGACGGGATGAGACAGCACGGTGATGATCGTCTTCGAGCGGAGCTCCGACGACATTGACGTGGCGCCGAGATAGATCGCGCCGCCCATGCACAGGTAGCTCCAGAGATCGAGCGAACCGGATACGGCGTTGGCCCGCAGAAAGGCCATCATCTCCGGCGTGCGGTTCTGCGCGAACAGCGCCGGGCCGGAGCGCAGGAACATGATGATGACGGCGAATGCCCACATGTAGAGCGCGCGCTGGCTCATGACCGCGCGGAACGCGTTCTTCGCGACGAGCACGACCTGCCTCACGACACCACTCCCGCGTGCTTCAGATAGGTTTCCTCGAGCGTGGCCGCGCGCATCGGCTGCACGGTGCCGATCTCGAGCGGTACGGCAATCAGCATCTTGAGCAGCGCCTGCTTGTCGGCCGCTTCGCAGCGCAGGATGGCGGCGCCGTCGGTCTCCTGCAGCACCGTCACGCCCTCACGCAGCAAGCCGCGGTGGGCCGGCGTCCAGCCCAGCACCTCGATATCCCACTGCTGACCAGCCGCGCCGAAGGATGCGATACGGTCCGCGAGCACCACCTGTCCCTGCCGCACCATTACGACTTCGTCGCAGGTCCGCTCGACATCCGAGAGGATGTGGCTGCTCAAGAAAACCGTACGGCCGCGCGCTTTTTCCTCGACGATGATGTCGAGCACGAGGCGGCGCCCTTCCGGATCGAGGCCGCTGGTCGGCTCGTCGAGAATCAGCAGCTCCGGATCGTGAATGAGCGCCTGCGCCAGGCCAAGGCGCTGCGTCATGCCTTTGGAGTAGCTCGAGATCGGCCGCCTGCCGGCATCGGTCAGCCCCATGCGATCGAGCAAAGGGGGAATTGCCATGTTCAGGGATGCCGATGACATCCCCGCGAGCTGACCGTAGTACCTGAGCGCCTCGCGCGCGGAATAGAACGCGTAGGTGTAGAAGATTTCCGGCTGGTAGCCAATCCGCCGGGCGACTGCCGGGCCCGGC
>Ga0247825_10000292_pt1 | contig 31164 bp, 27 predicted proteins | sample 13C_Vanillin_Day_FD_194413 | JGI IMG/M metagenome (GOLD analysis project Ga0247825, IMG submission 194413) | Soil microbial communities from agricultural site in Penn Yan, New York, United States - 13C_Vanillin_Day48 | ecosystem: Environmental > Terrestrial > Soil > Agricultural land | place... | reverse complement strand
GGCTTCGCGTCGACAGGAATGAAGGAACGGGTCGCCCGGCTCGACGTCGCTCGGCTGGAGCTGTTCGGCAAGGAAAGAGTGGTCACGCCGAGCGGCCGGCCGCTCACTGCCGAGCAATGGGGCCGCGAGCTGAAAGTCGCCTACACGCCGACCATCGTGTTTTTCGATCCGGCCGGGCGCGAAGTTTTCCGTATCGAAGCCTACCTCAGGCCGTTCCACCTCGCCTCGAGCTTCGAGTACGTGACGAGCGGCGCTTACCGCACGCAGCCGAGCTTCCAGCGCTACCTGCAGGCGCGCGCGGAGAAGATCCGCGCGGCCGGGGGTCGAGTCGATCTCTGGTAAACAGCAACCGCCGAGAGAATTCGAGAAAAGACATTTACCGCAGAGACGCAGAGAGCAGCGAAATTCAGCACGAACCGCCAAGCACGCCAAGAAAAGAAAAATCAATAAGCTATTTTTTATTTGGCATTGCTTATTCGATGGGCTTCCTAAATGCCTCCTCTGTCTCTGTGGTTCATTTTTCTGGATTCTCTTGGCGCGCTTGGCGGTTCGATTATTGTTTTTGACTCTCGGCGTCTCGGCGGTTCAGTATTTGAAGTACCGCGTCACAGCGCCGCGAGTATCCGCCGCACCGGCGCCGGGATCGCCGCGCGCCGCGCCTCCTCGAACGGCAGCCACACCACGCCCGGCTCCTCGGAATTGGGCAGCAGCGCCGAAATGCGCAGCCGCAGCGGCCGGATATCGAGGCTGAAGTGCGTGAAGCCGTGCGTGACCGGCTCCAGCGGCTCGACCTCTATTACGTGCGCGCCGAAGCGCTTGAGGCAGTAGGCCTCCAAATCCGCACTGCGCGCCGCCTCGGGCAGGCACCACATCGCGCCCCAGATGCCTGAGGCCGGGCGCTTCTCGAGCAGCACCTCTCCGGCGCGCGTCAGCACCAGCATCAGGGTGCGCCGCCGCGGCCGGTCCTTGCGCGGACGCGGCCCCGGCAGGCTCGCCACCCAGCCGCGCCGTAATGCCACGCAATCTGCGCGCACGGGGCACTCGCCGCAATGCGGGCGGGCACGCACGCAAAGGGTGGCTCCGTGATCCATGAGCCCCTGCGTGTACGCCTCCACCTGCCGCCGGGGGAGCAGCCGCTCGGCTTCCGCCCACAACCGATCGGCGACTTGCTTGTCGCCGGGATAGCCCTTGATGCCGTGATGCCGCGCCAGCAGGCGTTTCACGTTGCCGTCGAGTATCGCCTGCCGCGCGCCAAAGGCGAATACGCAGATGGCCGCCGCCGTGGACCGCCCTACGCCGGGCAAGGCGGCGACCTCTTCGAACCGATCCGGGAAACGGCCGCCGTGAGCCGACATGATTTCCTGAGCGGCGGCGTGCAGGTTGCGCGCGCGCGAGTAGTAGCCCAGGCCGCTCCAGAGCCGCAGGACCTCGTCCAAGGGAGCCGCGGCCAGCGACGCCACGTCCGGAAAGCGGGCGATGAAGCGGCCGTAGTACGGGATGACCGTGGCGACCTGCGTCTGCTGCAGCATGATTTCCGAGAGCCAGATGGCGTAGGGATCGCGCGTGCCCTGCCAGGGCAACTCGTGCCGGCCGTGCTTTTTCTGCCACGCGATGATTCGCGACGCAAAGCTTGCGCTCATCTCTTCAACCGTCAGAACAATCTTTACCGCGGCGACGCAGAGGGAAACTAAAGATCAAATCACTCAAATCCAGCGGGAAATGGACTCACGCCCTGCTCAACCGCCAAGCGGCGGCGAGCCTTCTTGCCGAAGGCATGCTGCCGTAATGCCTTGGGATCCTTGTCTACGGCGCGCCCGTCCAATTTGAATCATTGATGGTCTTTGCGGTGAAATCTTAACGGCCGAAGATGCCGCGCAGCACGTCGCGCGTCCCGCCCTTGTCGTCCTTCGTCGCACCCTCTTTCTTCGCCGCGTCACCGGCCTTCGCGCCGCCGCCCAGTCGTTTGCCGATCTCGTCGGCAACCCGGTCCTTGACCGCATCGGTCGCCATCGAGCTGAAGTCGAGCTTGTAGGACGGCGCCGCGATCGGGCCGGACACGCGCACGGGCACGGTTACCCCGCGCAAATCCTCGGCGGCGCGCCCACCCTGCCCCTTGGTCGTGCCGACGATCGAGGCCTTGAGGACATAGTCGAGCGTACCCTCGCCGATATTGATAACCCCTTCGCCGCCTCCCCGCAGCAGCGGCGATTTGAGCGAGAGGTCATTGTTGCGCGCGACGCCCTTCTGAATCTGGAGGGTCGCGGTCAGCTCGGAAAAGTCGGTCTTCTGATTCTTGTCCGCCGCCTGCACCTGCTCGCCCCGCAACTGCCCGAGGCGGGCCTTGGCGCCACGCAGGGCGCCGGCGATGTCGATGCCCTTGATCGCGCCATCGTTGAGCTTGACGGCGGCCTTGCCGTTGAGCGCCCGTTTGATCGCATCCACCGTGTTGCCCTGCGAGGTGACGTCGAGACTGACGTTGCCCTTGCCTTCGAGCGTGTCGGTATCCGCCGCGTCTCTGAGCAGCGGGCCGATCTGAACGCCTGTCATGTTGTGCTTCACGGCAAACGTCGGTGTCGCCGGCGCGGCATTCACCGAGACCGCGCTCGACAGCGTGCCCTGGTAGAGGCTGGCCGTCAGCGGATTCACGTCCACGCGACCGCCGTTGGCTTTCACGTCGACCCGTACATTGGACGCCTTGATGTTGTTGACCTTGAGCGAGCCGACGTGGACCTTGCCGTTCGCGTTCAGGTTACGCAGGCCGGTCAAATCGAACGGTTTCTCCGGCTGCGCGGAACCCGAAGCGGCCGGCGGTCCCTTCTTGTCTCCAGGTGCACCGGGCTTGCCGGCGGCGGCCGCCGGCTTGGGCGGCAGGTAGCGATCGACGTCGAGTTGATCGATATCCACGTTGAAGCTCAGGGCCAACGGCGCGAAATCGCTCACGCCGAACTGCGCCTTGATCTGGCTGTCGCCCACCTTGCCCGATAAATTCGCTTGCGCGTTTTCCTTGGCGCCGTCGACGCGCGCGCTGCCGGACAGCTCGCCCGCGAGACTCTTGCCCGGCAGGTGCGGCCCGCTTGCATTGATGGTGGCCTTGAGTTGCGGAAGGCTGATCTGCTGCGCCTTGACGTTGCCCGTCAGGGGGGACGCGATCCTGGCTTTGACGGCGACATCACCTCGCTTGAGGTCCAGGTCGAGCTGCGCAGCAGCCGACCGGAACGCCTCGGCGGAGCCCTCGATGCCCGGCAGCGAAAGATTCGCCTGCGTGACCCCGTCCGGCCCGGTGATTTTCGCGACGACGGCGACCTTGTCGCCGGTTGCCTTGTCCGCGGTGAGCTGCAGCTTCGGCACTTGCGCCCGGACGTCGAGCGCGTCCTTGCCGCTCGTTCCGGTGAGCGTCACGTTCAACTGGTTCGCCGTGTAAGCCGCCGTCTTGATGTTGGCCGTCGCAGCACCCGTGACCTTGAGGGCCAGGTTGGTGATCCCGGCCGCCGTGCCTTTCGCCTCGAGGTCGAGATCGTCCAGCGCGAGCGACTGACCCGGCTCGAAGGCGAGCCGCGTCTTGAGCACGGTTTTCAAATCCACTTTCGGCTTGTCGCTGAGCGCGTTCACGGATAGATCGATGCGCGTCGGCACGCCGGGCGCGAGGCGGCCCGTCTTGAGGGCCAGGTTCGTCAGGGCATACTTCGTCCCGGCCGCGAGATCGGTGTACTGGAGGGCTGCATCCTGGATTTCGACGCCCGCGATATCCACCTTGAGGGGCTCGCCTTCCGCTTTTTTCTTCGGCACGGGCGCTTCCTTCGGCGGTGGCGCACCCGCGAGATCGTCCACGTTCGTGGTGCCGTCCTTGCGCTTCACGAGGTTCGCCCGCAGGCCGCGCAGCGTCACGGTATCGACGATCGCTTCGCCCGACATCAGCGGCAGAAGCTTGAGCGAGACACGCGCTTCCTGGACGGCGGCGAACTCGGTATCGGATCCGCGCTCCGATAGCGAGGCTTTCCCCACCTTCGCCCCGATGCTCGGCCAGAAGGAGAGCGCGATGTCCCCGTCCAGCCGCAGCGTGCGCTGGGTCTTCTCCTTCACCGCGGCGATGATCTGCGGCTTGTACTGATTCGGGTTGAAAGTAGCCGCCACGTAGGCCGCCACGGCCCCGATGATGAGAATGAGGCCACCCAGCGCCCACAGCCCGTACTTGAGTATTTTCATGAATGGAAGCCGCCGGTTAGCGTGAAATAAGCCGTTCGATGCGACAGGACCCAGAGGGTTGGACGGTGTTGCGCAGCATACGGTTCAAGCCAGGTGCCGTCGCCAGGATGCCCGGCGCCGCGCTCGACCCGGAGCGCCCAGTGTAACCGCGATCGGGCACGCTAGAATGGGCCGGATTCAAGGCCAAAAAATAGACGAGGAGGAGCAATGCATTCCAGCATCGGTTCGCGCGCCGTTCGCTTTCTCGCGGCCGGCACGATCCTACCCGCGGCGTGTCTTGCCGCCGGCATGGCTGCCGCCCAGGGTTACCCGGCCAAGCCCATCCGCATTATTGTGCCCTTCGCCGCCGGCGGTCCCAACGATATTCTTGCGCGGGTCGTCGGCAAGAACCTTTCCGAGAATCTCGGCCAGCAGGTGATCGCGGACAATCGTCCCGGCGGCGGCACCGTGATCGGCACCGAGATCGCCGCGCGCGCGCCGGCGGACGGCTATACCCTGCTCATGGCTTCCACCAGCCATACCGTCAACCCGACGTTGCGGCGCTCGCTGCCGTTCGACACGCTGAAGGACTTCGCGCACGTCATCCTGATCGCGAAGGCGCCGAACCTGCTCGTGATCCATCCCTCGCTGCCGGCGCAATCGGTGAAAGGGCTGATTGCGCTGGCCCGCACCAAGCCGGGCGAGGTTGCCTTCGGTTCCGGGGGAACCGGAACTTCCACGCATCTGACCGGAGAATTGCTCGCCTCGGCGGCGAAGGTCAAGATGATCCACGTGGCGTACAAAGGCGGCGCGCCGGCGGTCACCGCACTCATCAGCGGCGAGGTGTCGTGGATGTTCGGCACCTTCCTCGCCTCCATTCCCCATATCCGCTCGGGCCGCCTGCGCGTCATTGCGACGGGCGGCTTGAAACGATCGGCGGTGCTGCCGGAATCGCCGACCGTCGCGGAAACGCTGGCCGGGTTCGAGTCGGTCGGCTGGTACGGAGTGCTCGCGCCGGCCGGCACGCCGCGCGCCGTCATCGCGAGACTCAACGCCGAAATCAATAGGGGACTCAAGGAGCTCCACCCGGTGTTGCTCAAGGACGGCGCGGAGACGGTGGGCGGCACGCCCGAGGATTTTGCCACGCATTTCCGCGACGAAATGGCGAAGTGGGCGGCGCTGCTCAAGGAGATCGGACTGAAGCCGATGTAGAGGTGGCCGGCCCGACCACGGATCACGCGTCACGGATCACGGATCACGCAAAGAAGAAAGGCTGCCTTCTGGCAGCCTTTCTTCTTTGATTTTTGGAGCGGGTGAACGGAATCGAACCGTCGTATGCAGCTTGGGAAGCTGCCGTTCTGCCATTGAACTACACCCGCGGAGGGGTGAAATTGTATCATCGGGAAATACAGACGGTCCGACGCAGATCCGCGTGGATACACGCGGGCATCCGCCCAAGCGCGGTGTTCATCCCGATCGGCTGGGGCGAGCGCCGACTTTCCATCCTTGGCGTTCGGTCAACTTTCTCACGGACAAGACACAGCGCGACCCGATCTCGGATCAGACCACCCTCAAGGCGCTGCTCTGCCGGATCAGCCGCGCGGCGGAGTGAGCCGCCGGCCGCCCGGCGCGGGTTGCCAAAGCCGGAACAACGCGTGAAAATGACCGCCTCGTGCCCTGCCGCCGGGCGGTTTTTCCGCATGATTTCCGTCATCATCAACGGCGAAAGCCGGCAATTCGATTCACCGCTGAACTGCTCCGAGCTGATCGAGCGCCTCTCGCTCACGGGCAAGCGGGTCGCCCTCGAGCGCAACGGCGAGATCGTGCCGCGCAGCCGGCTCGCCGACCAGCCGCTCGCCGATGGCGACCGGCTGGAAATCGTCGTAGCGGTGGGCGGCGGCTGATCTCGAGGGCGCGTCAACGGTGGCGAACAGCTCCCGGCTCACCCCGTTCCCTGAACCTTGAACCTGGATCCTGACTCCTGACTTTATGAAGCCACACGAAAATCTCGATTCGCTGGTGATCGGCGGCCAGACTTACCACTCCCGGCTGCTCATCGGGACGGGAAAATACAAGGACTTCGCGGAGACGCGCGCAGCCGTGGAAGCGAGCGGCGCGCAGATCGTCACCGTGGCGATCCGTCGCACCAATATTGGCCAGGACCCGAAGCAACCGAGCCTGCTCGATTTCCTGCCGCCCTCGAAGTACACCCTGCTGCCCAATACCGCCGGCTGCTACACCGCCGACGATGCGGTGCGCACCCTGCGGCTCGCGCGCGAGCTGCTGGACGGACACGACCTGGTGAAGCTCGAAGTGCTGGGCGACCCGAAGACGCTCTACCCCAACGTCGTCGACACGCTCGCCGCGGCCAGGACGCTGGTGAAGGAAGGGTTCAAGGTGATGGTTTACACCTCGGACGATCCGATCATCGCCAAGCAGCTGGAGGAAATCGGCTGCGTGGCGGTCATGCCGCTCGCCTCGCTCATCGGCTCGGGCATGGGGATACTCAATCCCTGGAACCTGCAGATCATCATCGAGAACGCCAAGGCGCCGGTGATCGTGGATGCCGGCGTCGGGACCGCCTCGGACGCAGCCATCGCGATGGAGCTCGGTTGCGACGGCGTGTTGATGAACACCGCGGTCGCGGCCGCGGCCAAGCCCATCTTGATGGCCACCGCGATGAAGCAGGCCGTCGAGGCGGGCCGCGCCGCGTTCCTCGCCGGCCGCATGCCGAAGAAGCTTTATTCCGCCACGCCGAGCTCGCCGACAGGCGGGCTCATCACGCCGGGCAAGTGACCGTCGGACACCGGCTCTAGCCAGGAGTCGCAGGCCCGAAGGAAGGCCGCTACCGGCCCCCGCCTGCCTTGCCTTGCACCTTGTGTCTTGTATCTGACTGTCAGGCGTTGGCCGCCGCTCTCGCAGGGCGCGCCGACTGATCCAGGAGTCGGGCGAATTCTCCGGCCGGCACCGGTTTGCTGAAGTAGTAACCCTGCGCCGCGTCGCACCCCAGTGACCGCAGGTAGGCGAGTTGCTCGGCGGTCTCGACGCCTTCCGCGACCACTTGCAGGCCGAGGCTGTGCGCGATGGCGATGATCGCGCTCACGATCGCCGCGTCGTCGGGATCGCTGCCGATGTCGCGCACGAAGGACTGGTCGATCTTGAGCTGGTGGATGGCGAAGCGCTTGAGATAGGACAGGCTCGAGTAGCCGGTGCCGAAATCGTCGATCGAGATGTGCACGCCCATCCCGTCCAGCGATTCGAACCGGGCGATCACCTCCTCCGAGCGCTCGATGATGACGCTTTCCGTGATTTCCAGGTCCAGGCGCGGGGGCGAGAGCCCGGTGTCGCGCAGCACCCGGTCGACGGCTTCCACGAAGCCGTCGCGCTGAAACTGCTGCGCCGAGCAGTTGACCGCCACCTGCAGTCCGGCATGTCCCGCGTCATGCCAGGCGCGCGCCTGCGCGCACGCCTCGCGCAGGACCCATTCTCCGATCTGCCCGATGAGACCGGTCTCCTCCGCAGCCCCGATGAACTGCGACGGCGCCACCAGGCCGCGCTGCGGGTGCAGCCAGCGCAACAACGCCTCGAACCCGATGATGTCGCCCGTCCGCAGCTCGACCTGCGGCTGGTAGTGGAGGACGAACTCGCGGCGTTCCATCGCGTGGCGCAAGTCGTTCTCCAGCAGCAGGCGCTCCTGCGCGGCATCGTTCATGGCCTGCGTGAAGAACTGGTAGTTGTTGCGGCCCATCTGCTTCGCGTGGTACATCGCCGTGTCGGCGTTGCGCATCAGCGCCTCGACGTCGCGCCCGTCGTGCGGATAGGCGCAGATGCCGATGCTGGGCGTGACGCGCAGCTCGTGCCCGTCGATCTCCACCGGCGCGGACAGCGCGTCGAGAACCTTTTGCGCCACGTGCCGCGCCTTCTCCGGCTCGTCCAGGTCGCTCAACAGCACGACGAACTCGTCTCCGCCGATGCGGGCGATCGTGTCCGAGCCGCGGGTGCACGCCTCCAGCCGCGCGCCCACCACCTTCAGCAGGCGGTCGCCGACGTGGTGTCCCAGCGAATCGTTGACCGTCTTGAACCGGTCGAGGTCGATGAACAGCAGCGCGAGCGCCTCGCGGCTGCGCTGGACCTTGGCGATCGCCTGCCCGATGCGGTCGTGCAGCAACACGCGATTGGGCAGCCCCGTGAGCGCATCGTGGTGCGCCATGTGACGGATCTTCTCCTCCACCTGCTTCTGCTCGGTGATGTCGCGGCCGATGCCGCGATAGCCCTTGAAGCGCCCATGCTCGTCGAAGATGGGCCGGCCGCTGACGCTGATGTCGCGCAGGTGGCCGTTGACGTCGTGGCGCTGGTAGACGAAATCCTGGAACGGCTCGTGCGCGGCGAGCCGCGCCTTGTGCGCCTCCCACTGCTCCTCCGAGACCCCCTGCAGCGGCATCTCCCAGCGCCGCCTGCCGATGTGCTCGGCCGCGTCCAGGCTGAATTCATGGATCTTGGAGGACATCTGCGTGAACCGGAACTGCTCGTCCTGCTCCCAGTACCAGTCCGACGACAGCTCGGTCAGATCGCGGAAGCGCCCTTCGCTCTGCCGCAACGCGGCCTCGGCTTCCTTGAGGCCGGTGACATCGGTGATGGTCCCGATCAGCCCCGCGACGGCGCCGTCGGAACGGTTGAAGGTCGCCTTGCTGTAGAGAGTTTGATGCACCCGCCCGTCCGCCGCGGAGATGGCCGCCTCGTAGGTCTGGCTGCCGCCCTCGGCAAACAGCTCCTGGTCCTTGGCGTGGTGCTTCCTGGCGAGCTCCGGGTCGTCCGGGTAGAGCTCGAAGACGGACTTGCCGATGAATTGACGGCGCGGGATGCCGAAAAATCTTTCCCAGGCCTTGTTGACGCCGAGGTAACGGCCGTTGACGTCCTTGAAGAAGATCGGCTGGGGCACCGTCTCGATCAGCTGCTGGATGAACACGAGCTGTTCGCGCAGCTCCTCCGCCACGCGCGCCGCGGTCGCCTGCCGGGAGAGCTCCAGCGCGCGCTCGCGGCCAAGCGACAGCATCAGCACGATCCACGACAGCAGCAGGCTCGTGAGCAGCCCGCCCAGCAGGATGACCTGCGGCAGCTGCCCGCCGACGCCGAACGCCGGGCGCGCGGGCGCAGTGAAATCCAGCCGCCAGTGGTGTCCCGCCACGTCGAGCGTCATCGCGTGCTTCATGACGGCCATGCCCGGTGTCGCCGCCGCCTTCAGGCCAAAGGTGCGCTCGCTGTCGAACACCAGTCCGGCGTGCTCGGGGCCGGCGGCGGGCGCGCCGGCGCCCGAGAACCCGAGATCGTGTATTCGCAGGTCGAAGTCGACACCGAGTTGCCGTCCGAGAAGGCTGCCGACCAGGTCTTCGACCCGGATCGCCGTCACCACCAGGCCGAGAAAGGCCGCGCGGCGCTCTGCGACGTTGCCGATCGGCATGCCCTCGCGGTAGACCGGCATGCGCAATGCGACCGAAATCTGTCGTTGAGGATCCGCTGCCAGCCAGATCGGCTCGGACGCCGTCGCGACCCCCGTGTCGCGTGCGCGCTCGATCGCGGTGCGCCGGTTTGGCTCCGACATCACGTCGAACCCGAAGGCGCCCTCGCTGCCCGTCATGGGCTCGAGGTAGGTGACCACCAGGTATTCCTCGCGATCCCCCGGCGGCTTGATCGCAAATTCCGGATACCCCTGCGGGCTGAGGCTGCGGTCAAGGCGCACGCTGCGCTCGAAGGCTTCCTTTTCGTCGTGGCGTACGTGGCGCACGAAGGAGATGAGCCGCGCGCCCGGATAGTGCTGGGCAACGTTGAAGCCCGCCAGATAGCGGTGGAACTCGTCGCGCTCAATTCGCAGGGAGGTGGCGAACAGACCCCGCAGGCCGACCAGGAGGTGGATGTTGTCCTGGACGCGGCGGTCGAGCGAGCCGACCGCCTGCGCCACCTGGTGCTGAAACTTGATTTCGGCTTCGGCCGTGACGCGCTCGCCGGCGAAGCGCCACGCGACGATGGAAAGCGCGAGCCCCAGGAAGAGAACGAACAGCGCCGGGCCCGCCTGGTTGGCCCGGTTGACCGCCTTGGCCAGCACGTTGCCGTCCTGGGCCCCCATTGATCCCCTCCCCTCGGGGAAAATCCGGACTTACCTTACCCGGTTTGACGCCATGCCACAAACACCGCGCGCCCCGAGTCGCTCACGAGAAACGGTCGCGCCCGGTCCGCCTGACGTCGCCTTGCGGTATCCCGCGGCGGGCTGCCAAACTGCGGTCCATGGAGAGCCTCCGACGCCCGGTCCGCACCTATGTCCTGCGCCAGGGCCGCCTCACCGAAGCGCAGCGACGGGCCCGCGACGAGCTCACGCCGCGCTTCGGCGTGCCGTTCGCGAACGAGCCGCTCGAGCTGGACCGGCTCTTCGGGCGGTCCGCACCGAAAATTCTCGAGATCGGCTCGGGCATGGGCGAAACCACGGCGCGGATCGCGGCCAGCCACCCGGAGCGGGACTACCTCGCGGTCGAAGTGCACACACCCGGTGTGGGCAGCTTGCTTGCGCAGATTGCCGCCGGCGGGCTGGACAATGTGCGGGTGATCCAGCACGACGCGGTCGAAGTGGTGCGGCACATGATCGCGCCGGCGAGCCTCGACGGCGTGCACGTCTTCTTCCCGGACCCGTGGCCGAAAAAGCGGCACCACAAGCGGCGCCTGCTGCAGCCGCCGTTCATCGCGCTGCTGGCGAGCCGCCTGAAACCCGGCGGCATCGTCCACGTCGCCACCGACTGGGAGGACTACGCCTTGCAGATCCTGGAGATGCTGTCCGCCGAGCCGGCACTCGCCAACACGGCGGACGGCTTCGCCTCGCGCCCCGAGGACCGGCCGCTCACGAAATTCGAGCGCCGCGGCCTGAAGCTGGGCCACGGCGTCTGGGACGTCGTATTCCGCCGCCGCTGAGGCCGCGGCGTTGCTGTTACTGCTGCACCTCGAGCTTCGCCTCCCGGATCAGCTTGCCCCAGCGCGCGGCTTCGCTGGCCATGAACTCGCCGAACTGCTCCGGCGTGCTGGAGATGGCTTCCACGCCGAGCACGGCGAGCGCCGATTTGACGGACGGCGTTGCGAGCGCTTTGACCAGATCGGCGTTGACCTTCTCGACGATCGGACGCGGAACGCCCGCCGGAAACAGGATGCCCCACCAGTTCACGGCGGCGAAACCCTTGACTCCTTCCTCGGCGAGGGTGGGCAGCTCCGGCGTATGCGGCCAGCGCTTCTCGCTCGTCACTGCCAGCGCGCGGATCTTGCCGGTCTTCATGGCCTGCACCGCCGGCAGCGCATCCGAAAACATGGTCGTGATCTGCCCGCCCATGATCTCCGAAATGGCCTGCGCGTTGCCCTTGTAGTTCACCGTCACCATGTTGACGCCCGCCAGGCGCTTGAACATCTCCCCGGAGAAATGCGACATGCTGCCGGGACCGCTGGTGCCGTAGGTGAGCTCGCCCGGGCGGGCCTTCGCGAGTGCGACGAGCTGCTTCACGTTCTTCACCGGCATCGTCGTCGGCACGACGAGAATGTTGGCCGCCACCGTGATGCGCGAGACGGGTGCGAAATCGCGCTTCCAGTCATACGAGACCTTCGCCAGCAAGGGCTTGGCGACCACGGGCCCGAAATTACCGAGCAGGAACGTGTAGCCGTCGGCCGGCTGCTTCGAGGCGTAATCCATGCCGATCGAGCCGTCCGCGCCCGGCCGGCTGTCCACCAGGACCTGCTGCCCCCAGTACTCCGTGAGCTGCTTGCCGATGATGCGCGCCATGACGTCCGAGCTGCCGCCGGGCGGATACGTGACGATGAACTTGACCGACTTGGCGGGATAGGACTGCTGGGCCTGCGCTGCGCCGCAAATGAAGCCCGCCGCGATCGCCAGCGTCCAGGTAAGTCGCGTTGCTGCCATCATGCCGATTCTCCTCCGTGCGCTTGAAAATACCGAAGTCCCGCTCATTCTAGATGGTAACGGCCGTGCCTGCGCTCAGGTCGAGGCGCCCTCGGCGCGCCGCGCGGGCTGCGGCGCCGGGGCATCCGCGAGGAAGAGCTGGAGCAGGTCGTTCAGGAAGCGGCGTCCCAGCGCCGTCGGGGCAATCCGCTCGTGGTCCCGCTCGATCAGGCCGCGGCGCTCCGCCTCCCCGAGGGGACGCCGCACGGTGGCGAGAGGCAAACCGGTGCGCTCTTCGAACCACCGCGCCGGAAAGCCGTGATGCAACCTCAACGCGTTCATCATGAACTCGAACCCCACGGCGTGGGCCGCGACCTCGTGCTCCTCCTGAACCGCCGCGCCGCGCCCGGCTGCCTCCAGGTAGCGTTCCGGATGCTTCACCCTCGCCTGGCGCACGATGCGGTCGGGAAAGCTGATCTTGCCATGCGCCCCCGCGCCGATGCCCAGGTAATCGCCGAAGGACCAGTAGTTCAGGTTGTGCCGGCAGCGCCTGTCCCCTTCGACGAAGGTGGGTGGCGGGTGGCTGGCGGCGGGTTCGGCTCCCCGCCTCGCATAGGCGGAGACCTCGTAGTGGTCATAACCCGCCGCCGACAGCCGCGCCTCGATGGCGTCCTGCATGGCGGCCGTCGCGTCATCGTCCGGAAGCGGCGGCGGGAAGCGGTGAAACCGGGTGTTCGGCTCGATCGTCAGGTGGTAGCAGGAGAGATGCGGCACGCCGGAAGCCAGCGCCGTCTCGATGTCCGACACGGCCTCCTCGAGGCTTTGCCCCGGCAACCCGTACATGAGGTCGAGGTTCAGGTTGTCGAAATAACGCTGGGCAATCTCGATTGCCTGCCGCGCCTCGCGGTCGTCGTGGATGCGCCCCAGCGACCGCAGGTGCCCGGGACGGAAGCTCTGGATGCCCAGCGAAAGCCGGTTGATGCCGGCCGCCGCGAAGTCGCGGAACTTGTCCGCCTCCACCGTTCCGGGATTAGCCTCGAGCGTGATTTCGGCGTCCGCCCCGAGCGGCACGCGCGCGCGCACGGCGGCGAGCACCGCATCGATGCTGCCCGCGGCAAACAGGCTCGGCGTGCCGCCGCCGAAGAAGACGCTGTGCACCCGCCGTCCCCAAATGCCAGGCAGCGCCTGCTCGAGGTCGGCGATCAGCGCGGCGACGTAGTGCGCCTCCGGCGCCGGTGCGCGCGCCTCGTGCGAATTGAAATCGCAGTACGGGCACTTGCGCGCGCACCAGGGAATGTGGATGTAGAGGGAGAGCGGCGGCAGCGCCTTGAACCGGGGAGAGACGCTCGACGATAGCGAGAGGGCGGACGCGTCGATTGCGGCCGGCCCCGTCTCTCGTCTTTCGTCTCTCGTCTCTCGTTTCATCAGTCAGGACGCTTGATACTCCGCGTACTTGAGCATCTCTACCAGGCGACGCATCGCCTGGCCGCGGTGGCTGATGGCGTTCTTCTCGTCGGGCATCAACTCGGCGGCGGTGCGCCCCAGATCGGGCACGAGGAAATGCGGATCGTAGCCGAAGCCGCCGGACCCGCGCGGCGCAGCGATCACTTCGCCGTGCCAGCGCCCCTCGGCGATGAGCGGCTCGGGATCCTCCGCGTGGCGCACCAGCACGATGACGCAGTAGTAGTGCGCGCGGCGGTCGGTGCTGCCGGCGAGCGCCTCGACCAGCTTGCGATTGTTGCGCGCGTCCTGGGCCTCGCGGGCGCCGCCGGCGCTGCCGGCGTAGCGTGCCGACTGCACGCCCGGCGCGCCGCCGAGCACGCCGACGCAGATGCCGGAATCATCGGCGAAAGCGGGGAGCCCTCCGTTCTTGCTGGCGTGTCGCGCCTTGGCGAGCGCGTTCTCGACGAAGGTGCCGTGCGGCTCCTCCACCTCGCTCACGCCGAGATCGGCCTGCGGCACGACCTCCATGCCGAGCGGAGCCAGCATCTGGCGGAATTCGCGCAGCTTGCCGGGGTTGTTACTCGCGAGGACCAGCCGTCTCATGAATCAACCGCCGAGAAATTGGATTCTAGAACCATTTAACCGCAGAGGTGCAGAGAGAAACAAAAACGAGACGAACAAAATAAGATCAACAACCGATCGAACCGCCAAGCACGCCAAGAGAAACAGCTTCAGGAATCAAAGCAGATCAAACCACAGAGACAGGAAGAGCAAGGGCATCGCGGCGACCAAGCGATTCGATATCGAATCTCTCCTATTCTCTCGGGTTAAAAATTTTATGAATTGGTTCTCTTGGCGTGCTTGGCGGTTCGTTATTGCGTCAGATCTTTAACGCCGCTCGTTGCGCGGCAACGAGCTCCGTGATGCCTTTCTGCGCAAGGTCCAGCATCGCCTCCATCTCCTGGCGCGAAAACGGCGCGCCTTCGGCCGTTCCCTGCACTTCCACCAGCCCGCCGCGGCCGGTCATCACGACGTTCATGTCCGTGCCGCACGCGGAATCCTCCGCGTAATCGAGGTCGAGCAGCGCCGAGCCGTCGTGGATGCCCACCGAGACGGCTGCGACAGCGTCCAGGATGGGCGAAGCCGCGATCGCCTGCCGGCCCAGCAGATACCCGATCGCATCGTGCAGCGCGACGTAGGCGCCGGTAATCGCCGCCGTGCGCGTTCCGCCGTCGGCCTGGATCACATCGCAGTCGAGGTGCACGGTGCGCTCGCCGAGCTTGCCGAGATCGACGACGGCGCGCAGCGCGCGGCCGATGAGCCGCTGGATCTCCTGTGTGCGGCCCGACTGCTTGCCGCGGGCGGCCTCCCGGTCCCCGCGCGTGTTGGTCGCGCGCGGCAGCATGCCGTATTCCGCGGTCACCCATCCGCGTGACTGACCCTTGAGGTGAGGCGGCTGCTTGTCGAGCACGCTGGCGGTGCACAATACCCGCGTGTCGCCGAACTCCACGAGCACGGAGCCTTCAGCGTGACGCGTGTAGCCGCGCGTAATGCGCACCGGCCGCAACTGATCGGGCTTCCTGTCTCCGGCTCGACTCGGCATGTAAGTTCCTGAGTATGTTATCTTTCCGATTGACGCCGCTGAACAGCCGGCGGCGCCCATGGTAAATGGGAAATGGTAAATAGGAAATGGGCCGCACCGGCGGGGCGTGTTCCCCGATTCCATTCCCTATTCCCCATTCACGATTTCCGGACTTCCAATGATTCACAGCATGACCGGTTACGCCGCGGCGGCGAAGGACTTCCCCATGGGAACGCTGTCCGTGGAATTACGCTCGGTCAATCACCGCTATCTCGACGTCCAGTTCAGGCTGCCCGATGACCTGCGCGCCGTCGAGCCGGCGCTGCGCGAGATGCTGAGCGAGCAGGTCGGCCGCGGGAAAGTGGAATGCCGGGTGGGCTTCTCGGCGAATCCCGGCGCGCAGAAAACCCTGAAGCTGAACGAAGAGCTGATGCAGCAGCTGGAGTCGCTCGAGCTGAAGGTGCGTACCATGCTCGCCGGCGCGGGCCAGCTGAACGTCGCGGACGTGCTGCGCTGGCCGGGCGTGCTGGCGGCCGAGCCGCTGCCGCTCGAGGAGCTGCAGGGCGCGTGCCGGGAGCTGCTCGCGGCCGCGCTGGCGGAATTCAACGCCGCCCGCGGGCGCGAGGGCGCCAAGCTCAAGGCCATGCTGCTCGAGCGCGCCGCGGGCATGGAGCGGCGCATCGCCGAGATCACGCCGCGCTTTCCGCAGATGGTCGCCGCCTTCCAGGAGCGCCTCGCCACGCGCCTGCGCGAAGCGCTGGGCAGCAACGAGGAGGACCGCATCCGGCAGGAGGTGGCCGTTTTCGCCACCCGCATCGATGTCGACGAGGAGCTGTCGCGCCTGAACGCGCACGTCGGCGAGCTGAAGCGCATCCTGTCGGCCGGGGGCATGGCGGGCAAGAAGCTCGATTTCCTGATGCAGGAGCTGAACCGCGAGGCCAACACCCTTGCCTCGAAGTCCGTCGATCTTGCCGTCACCCAGGCGGCGCTCGACCTGAAGCTCCTCATCGAGCAGATGCGTGAGCAGATACAAAACATTGAATAATGCGTGAGTCGTGAACCGTGAGTCGTGAGTCGACCTGCTGGACGAAGGGCTTTTTTCTTGACGGCGCCGGGCTCCGCCGTTTGGAATCACGAATCACGGATCACGAATCCCGGTCCTCATGAGCGGCACTCTCTTCATCATCAGCGCCCCCTCCGGCGGCGGCAAGACCAGCCTGGTGAAAACGCTGCTGGAAGCCGAGCCGCAGTTGCGGCTGTCGGTGTCGCACACCACGCGGCCGCCGCGCGCGGGCGAGGTGGACGGGCGCGATTACCACTTCGTCGGGCTGCCGGAATTCGAGCGCATGCTCGAGGCGGGCGAGTTCCTGGAAAGCGCGGAAATCTACGGCAACCGTTACGGCACGTCGCAGAAGTGGATAGACCGCGAGCGCGCCCAGAACCGCGACGTCCTGCTCGAGATCGACTGGCAGGGCGCGCAGCAGGTGCGCCGACTGATGCGACAGGTCGTGAGCATCTTCATCCTGCCGCCCTCTCCGGAGGTGCTCGAGCAGCGGCTCAAGGGGCGCGGCCAGGACAGCGCGGAGGTGATCTCGCGCCGGCTGTCCGCGGCGCGCGAGGAGATCGCGCATGCCAGCGAGTACGACTATGTTATTATTAATGACGAATTTCACCAGGCGGCGCTCGATTTGCGCTGCATCGTCCGGGCCGAGCGCCTTCGGACGGCCAGCCAGCTGGCACGCCACAGCGAAGCCTTCAACCGCATGAAATGACCGGAGCAGACTAATGGCCCGCATCACCGTCGACGATTGCCTGAAGCACATTCCCAACCGGTTCGAGATGTCGCTCGCCGCGACTTTCCGCGCGCGCCAGCTCACCAACGGCGCTCAGCCGATGCTGGAAGCGAGCCGCGACAAGCCGACCGTGATCGCGCTGCGCGAGCTCGCCGCCGGCAAGTACGGCTCGGATATTCTCAACCGCAGCGGCCAGACATGATCTAGGTCGGAAGGCGAAAGGCGGAAGGAGGAAGAAGTTCCAGCCCGCCGGCGTCCCGCCGAAGTCCTTTCGCCCCTTGCCTTTCGATTTCCTCCTTCATGCAAGCTGCCGCCACCGCGCTCTTCAAGGACTGGTCCGGCTACCTCAAGCCGGAGGACATCTCTCAGCTCCAGTCGGCCTTTCACTTCAGCGAGCAGGCGCACGAAGGGCAGTTCCGGCAATCCGGCGAGCCCTACATCTCGCACCCGCTCGCGGTCGCCAGCATCCTCGCCGAGTGGCATCTCGATTCCCAGGCGCTGACCGCCGCCCTGCTCCATGACGTGATGGAGGACACCTCGGTCACCAAGACCGAGATCTCCCGCAATTTCGGCAAGCCCGTGGCCGAACTCGTGGACGGCGTCTCCAAGCTCGACAAGATCGAGTTCGAATCGCAAGCCGAGGCCCAGGCCGAGAATTTCCGCAAGATGCTGCTCGCGATGGCGCGCGACGTGCGCGTCATCCTGATCAAGCTCGCGGACCGGCTGCACAACATGAGAACGCTCGAGGCGGTAGCGCCGGACAAGCGGCGGCGCATCGCGCGCGAGACGCTCGATATCTACGCGCCGATCGCCAACCGTCTCGGCCTGAACAGCATCTACCAGGAGCTCGAGGACCTGTCGCTCCTGCACCTGTATCCCGACCGCCACCGGGTGCTCGCGAAAGCGATCAAGGCCGCGCGCGGGAACCGCCGGGAAGTCGTGAGCAAGGTGCTCGACGGCATCCGCCGCAGGCTCAAGAGCGCCGGACTCGAAGCGGAGGTCCAGGGCCGCGAGAAGCACCTGTACTCGATCTACCGGAAGATGCGCGAGAAGCACCTGACGTTCGCCCAGGTGCTGGACGTCTACGGCTTCCGGATCATCGTGCAGGACGTGCCGGCGTGCTACGTCGTGCTGGGCGCGCTGCACGGCCTCTACAAGCCCATCCCCGGCAAGTTCAAGGATTACATCGCCATCCCGAAGGCGAACGGCTACCAGTCCCTGCACACGACCCTGTTCGGCCCCTTCGGCACGCCGATCGAGGTGCAGATCCGCACGCAGGAGATGCACAAGATCGCGGAGGCCGGCGTCGCTTCGCACTGGCTCTACAAGGACGCCGACACATCGCTCTCCGATCTCCAGAGAAAGACCCACCAGTGGCTGCAGAGCCTGCTCGAGATCCAGTCCCAGTCCGGGGATTCGGCGGAGTTTCTCGAGCACCTCAAGGTCGACCTGTTTCCCGACGAGGTGTACGTTTTTACGCCCAAGGGCAAGATCCTGTCGCTGCCGCGCGGGGCGACCGCCGTGGATTTCGCCTACACGGTTCACACCGACATCGGCAACCGGTGCGTTGCGGTCAAGATCAACCAGGAGCTGATGCCGCTGCGCACCGAACTGAAGAACGGCGATCGCGTCGAGATCATCACGGCGGCGCATGCCAAGCCCAACCCCCTGTGGCTGAACTTCGTGGCGACCGGCAAGGCGCGCTCGCGCATCCGGCACTTCCTCAAGACCATGCACTTCCAGGAATCGGCCCGGCTCGGAGAGCGGCTGCTGCACCAGGCGCTCGTCGCCCTGGGCTCGTCTCCCTCGGAGATCAACGATCCGCAGTGGGACAAGTTCGTGCGCGATGCCGGCGCCAAGTCGCGCGAGGAAGTGCTGGCTGACGTTGGGCTCGGAAAGCGCCTCGCCGCGGTGATCGCGCGCAAGCTGCTCTCCCGCAGCGAGCCCGGCCCGCACGACGCGCCGCTCACCGGCTCGGTGATCATCCGGGGGTCCGAAGGCATGGCGGTGCAATTCGCGCAATGCTGCCGGCCGATCCCGGGCGACCCGATCATCGGCGTGATCAGCAAGGGACAGGGAATGGTGATTCACACGCATGACTGCCCGGTGATCGCCAAGGCGCGCCACGACCCCGATCGCGTGCTCGACGTGGCGTGGGACCCCGAGACCCGGAAGCTGTTCGACGTCAGCATCAAGATCGTCGTTGCCAACCAGCGCGGCGTGCTCGCCAAGGTTGCGGCGGAGATCGCCGAGGCCGGATCCAACATTCAGAACGTGGCGGTGGATCCCGAGGACGGCAGCAGCTATACCAACATGTACTTCACGCTGCAGATTTCGAACCGGCTTCACCTCGCGCGCCTGATGCGCGGACTGCGGCGCATTCCGGAAGTGGTGCGGATCACGCGGGTGAAAGGATAGGCGTCAGAAGTCAGAAGTCACAGGGAGACCACATTGGGAGCCAGCAGATTCCGTCATTTCCGACGGCGCGAATCCAGGCGCAAAAGTCATCCCCCTTCGGGGATCAGGATTCCAATGGCCGATCACTGACGGTCGGCTCGGTCACTTAGCGCTTGCCGCACACGCTGAAGCCGTCGTTCCAGCCCATCATGTAGTCGGTGTCGCTCTTGTAGCGCCCGTCGTCTCGCCGCCGGCTGCTGCCGCCCGCGCTCGAGCACCCGTCCGTGTAGCCCTGCTTGAAGGCGGCGTTATAGCCGCTCAGGTTGACCGGCGGCTTCGGTTGCGCGGCGGGGGCGCTCGACCGGCCCCCGGGGAATTGCGCGCAACCCGGCAATAGTCCAGCGAGGACCAGGACTATCCACAATCGTCGGCGGTTCATATGCGCTTAGACCCCGTTTTTCGGCGGGCGTGCCCCATCCTGGCGCCGCTCCCCCCATTCGCGGGCGGCAGGAATCAGCCCGCCGCCGCGATCCCCCGCTCGGTGACGCGCACTTTCTGGCCGACCGTCCAGGCCGGTTGCGCGCGCTGATTGAGGGTGCGATATGTGCCGTCGTTCATGCGCACGCGCACCTGGTAGCTCACCGTGTTGTTGACGTTCTTTTCGATCTCGTGCCCGGCGTACGCGCCGGCTCCCGCGCCCACCACCGTCGCCGCCGCGCGCCCGTTGCCGCTCCCGATCTGGTTGCCGAGCACCCCGCCGACGACACCGCCGGCCACGGCGCCCAGGCCTGAGCCCTCCCCTTTTACTTCCACGGCCCGGATCGATTCGATGATCCCGCAATCGGCGCACCGGCTCGCCACCGCGCTGCGCGACGGCGTCCGCGTCGCCGGCGCCGGCGCCTGGATCTGTGGCTCCCGTGCCTCGGCAGCCCTCGAGCGCGCATCCGGCAGCCAACCCATGATGGTCGCGGTGCCCGCAATGCTGAACACGATGACCGCGATCGCGGCGATCAGCATGAGGGGATACAGAATGCCCGGACGGTGCTCCCCTGGCCGAGCGCTCTCGGCGATATCGGAATTGTCCACGTGCCTTGCTCCTGACCTGTGCGGGGCGCCCAACCGGAGCCGTTGCTTCCGGTCCGCCCGATTCGCCCGGCATCGCAAACGTCATGCCAGTTGAAATTCAATAGCCGGATCAAAACACTAGATCATCGCGCGCCGCGCTGATTGTCGTCTGTCAGCAACGACCGCCGAAGGAGAGGCCTTGCGCGTTTGATTCACCGCGTCTTTTTCTGTCGCGCTAGAGCGACAAGGTGACGAATTGCGGCTACTCGGGCGCCCTGCCGCCCGATAACCCCTTGAATCAATGCGCCTTGAAGAGCTTGGGGTCGAGCTGGTGCCGGCCCAGCAGCTTGTAGAACTCGGTGCGATTGCGTTTCGCAAGCCGCGCGGCCTGCGTCACGTTGCCCTCGGTGATCTTGAGCAGCTGCGTGAGATAGTCGCGCTCGAAACGGCGCCGCGCGTCCTCGAACGACGCGAACTCGGCTTGCTGGTGCTGGATCGCCTGCTGCGCGAGCGACAACGGAATGATGGGCGAAGTCGCGAGCGCCACCGACTGCTCCACCACGTTGTAGATCTGCCTGACATTGCCGGGCCACGGCGCGGACACCATCAGCTCGAGCGCTTCGGGGGCGAAGGCGTTGACCGTCTTGCGGTACTTTTCCGCGAGCACCTGGAGGAAGTGATTGGCCAGCAGCGGGATGTCCTCGCGCCGCTCGGCCAGCGAGGGCAGCGACAGCGCCACTACGTTCAGCCGGTAGTAGAGATCCTCGCGGAAATTGCCCGCCGCCATCTCCGCCTCGAGATTGCGGTGGGTGGCGGAGATCACGCGCACGTCGACGTCGTGCGCCTCGGTCGACCCGACCGGCCTGACCTTCTTTTCCTGCAGCACGCGCAGCAGCTTGACCTGCAGCGCCACGGGCATGTCGCCGATCTCATCGAGAAACAGCGTGCCGCGGTTGGCGGTCTGGAACAGGCCGCGGTTGTCGCGCACCGCGCCGGTGAAGGATCCCTTCACGTGACCGAAGAGCTCCGACTCCAGCAGCTGCTCCGGAATGGCGCCGCAGTTGATCGCAACGAAGGCGTGGTCGCGCCGCCGGCTCGCCTTGTGGATGGCGTTGGCGATCAGCTCCTTGCCGGTGCCCGACTCGCCCTGGATGAAGACGCTGGCGTCGCTCTCCGCGACCATCCGGGCCTTGGCGAGCACGTCCTCCATGGCGGGGTTACGCGTGATGATCTCGCGCCGCCAGCTCTCGCCCGAGTCCCCGTTGGAGTGAGTGCCGCCGCCCATCGCCAGCGCGCGCTCGACTTCCGTGAGCAGCGCCTTGGGGTCGAACGGCTTGGTCAGATAGCCGAAGACGCCGCGCTGCACGGCAGTGACGGCATCGGGAATGGTGCCGTGCGCGGTCAATATGATGACCGGCATGGTCGGATGGCCGGCGCGCAGCGCCTCGAACAGCGCCATGCCGTCCATTCCGCCCATGCGCAGGTCCGTGACCACGAGCTGCGGGCGGTCCACGCTCGCCTGGGCGAGCGCGCGCTCGCCGCTCTCGGCCGTGGAGACCGTGTAGCCGGCGGCCGTCAGCCGGATTTGCATCAGGCGCAGCAGGTCCGGATCATCGTCCACGACGAGGATATTGGTGCGCTGCCGTGCGTTCAGGGCTGCGTTCATGGGTGCGTTCATCGCTTCCTTTCGATCATACTGCGCTCCAGTGATTTGAGCGCGTCGAGTTTCTGTTGCAGACCCTGCACGCTCGCATCGAGCCGCTTGCGTTCCTGCAGGTGGGTGACGAGCATCGACGCCAGCGCGTGCAGCTGGCCGTTGAAGTTGCGGGAAACGGGCTCGAGCAGCTCCAGCGCCCGCCCATCGTCGCTGAACGCCGTGTTGGGCAGCGACAGCATCATGGCAAACCGCACGCGGTTGAACTCCGTCCGCGAGCGGGCGTAGGCCTGTCGCGCGGTCTCGTGCTCGCGCCCCAGCTCGGCACCGGACAGCCCCTTCATCTGCTGATAATAAGCGAGCAGGCTCTCGACCTCCGACTGGGCCGGCGGGGCCGGACGGACTATCGCGGGCTGCTTGTCGACGCGGCGGGGGTCCTCCGTTTCCACGGTGGGCAGCGGCGCGCACGCCGCGGCGAGCACCGCGCCGGCGAGGACCACGATTGAGCGCAGTCCGGCACTCATACCGCGGCGCTCCTGCGCTCCAGGGGCAGGCGCACGCGCAGGTGACCGCCCGAGGCGCTGTCGACCACTTCCACGCTGCCGCCGTGCGCAAAGACGTATTCCTTCACGACCGAGAGGCCGATGCCCGTCCCGCGCACGGGGCCGGACCCGGGGCGCCCCCCCTGGTAGAACGGGTCGAAGATGCGGCTCCGCTCGCCCACCGGGATGCCGGGGCCCTGGTCGATGACATCCAGCTCGACGGCGTTGCCGTCGAGGCGCCCGACGATCCGGATGCGCCCGCCCTCGGGCGAGAACTTGATCGCGTTGGAAACGAGGTTATCCATCACCACCCGCAGCTTTTCGGGATCCGCGGCCACCATGACGTCGTCCACCGCCAGGTCGAACGACAGGCCCCGCGCCTTGGCGGCGAGCGCCTGGTCCGCGGTGACGCGCTCGGCGATGTGCCGGATCTCCACCGGCTCCAGATCCACCGTCACCTTGCGGAACTGGCTCGCGCCGAAGGACAGCAGGTCCTCGATCAGCTTCTGCAGCTCGATGCTGTTGTGCCGGAGAATCTCCGCGATTTCCCGCTGCTCGGCCGTGAGCTTGCCCACCGCCTCTTCCGACAGCAGCTCGGCGCCCTCGCGCAGCGCGGTGAGCGGCGTCTTCAGCTCGTGCGAAATCTGCCTCAGGAACCGGTTCTTCTGCTCCTCGAGATCGAGCAGCTGGCGGCGCATCCATTCCAGGCGCTCGCCCAGCTGCTCCAGGTCCTCCGGGCCGGCGACCGACACGGGCAGCCGGAACTGGCCGGCCCCCAGTCGGCGTATGGCGGCATCCACCTGACGGATCGGCCGCGTGATGAGAATGGAGAATCCGACCACCAGGAAGACGACCACCGGAATCAGTGCCAGCAGCTGCCAGAACGTGATCCGCTGCGCCTGGTCCGCGGTCGAGCGCATCGCCTCGACTTCGCGGTCGATCAGCGCATTCGAGCGCGCGACGATCGTCTGGGCCTTGGCGGCCAGCTCCTCGAAGCCCTCCACCGACTCCTTCAGCTTTGCGCCGCCCGCGCCGCCCGACAGCGCCGCGAAGATCTGGGCCTCGCCCTGCACGATCTCCTCGAGCGCAATGGCCTGCTCCGCATCCAGGGGCAGCCGCGAAAATTCCGCCAGCGTCTGTTCGAACTGGGTGCGCGCCGGGAGGTAGGCGTCGAGCAGCGAGCGGTCGTCGAGGATGATGATCTGCCGGGCGGTGCGTTCCAGCGAGCCGAGCAGCTGCGACAGGCGCCGGCTGCTCTGGGTCGCCTGCACCGCCCGGTAGACCTCGTTCTGGCTGCGCGTGGCGAGACGGTCCACGGTGATCGCGTTGTTCACCAGCGCGAAAACGGGCGGCAGCGCCACCAGCGTGAAGCCGATCAGCAGCAGGCGGGGAAACGAGCGCGGGTAATAGCGCTGCATAGTGCGGGGAGGTTACAGGCTCACCCTTGCCGCAGGCAATTGCCCCGCGTGCTGCGCGTGACTCGTCCAATGCAGCGTGCCGCATCACCCGTGTCCCCACACGGCCCGATTGCTACCCCTTCAGCTTCTGGTTCTTCTCCTCGATCGCCTTGATCAGGCCGTCGATGCCCGAGCGCTGGATCTCCGACTGGAACGACCCGCGGTAATTGGTGACCAGGCTCAGGTTTTCGACGACGACGTCATAGACCTTCCACTCCGATGCCTGAGCCATGCGGTAGTCGATCGCGATGGGCTTGCGGCCGGGCTCGGTGACGACGGTGCGCACGGTCGCTTCCTTGGCGCCGGGCTGGACCGAGGTCGGCTTGATGTCCACCTTGGTCTCGCCGCTGCTCTGCGACAGCGCCGCGGTATACGTGCGCACCAGCATCGTCCGGAACGCGTTCTCGAGCGATTTCTTCTGCTCGGGGGTGGCCTGCGACCACGAGCGCCCCACGGCGAGCTGCGTCATCCGCGTAAAATCGAAGCGCGGCAGCACCTTCTGCTCGGCGAGCTGGAGGAGCGCCCGCTGATCCTTGGTGTCCTTGATGGCTGCAAGCACCTCGTTCACGGTGCTCTTGACCACTGCGTCGGGCGACTCGCCCTGTGCCTGCGCGCCGAGCGCGACCAGCAGCGCCATCAGCCCTGCAAAGCGTGCGGTTATCGCCAGCATTTTTCACCTCTCGAGTTCGATTTCATTATCAATTGCCGCCGGGGCGGCGGGTCCCTTTGGGCGCGGTTTCCCGCGCTATACCTTAGTGGCGCCAGCGTCCCAGTTGTTCCCGCACTGCGTCATTCGGAAGGTCCATAGTCGCCTGAGTTTTCAGCAAGTTGCAAATTGTTTCACTTTCGCGCCGCGGTGCTGTCGCCGTACGGCGACGGCGCCCGTTCACCCGGCAATGACGGAGAGCATCGAGCGCAGGCCGATCACGAGCCGGGCCAGACGCTCGTAGTCGAGTTTGTCCGGCGTGTCCCGGGCCGTATGGTAGTGCGGATAGCGATAGAGCGCCGTGTCGGTGACCATTACGCCGGGATAGCCGGCCTCCCAGAATGACGCGTGATCGGACCAGTCCACGCCCGGGATGAACGCCGGGGCGGCCAGTCCTTCGGACGGCAGCGCGGCATGACCCCGGAATGCCGAAATCGCTTCGTGGAGCAGCCGGCGCGACCCGGGATTGGAGACGAAGGCGACGAAATTCCCGGTGGCCGGGTAGAGCAGGCCGAACGGAAACGGATAGCGCTGGCTGCCCGGCAGGTCGCTGTAGTAGCCGATCGTTTCCAGCGAGAACATCGCGACGATGCGCTCGCCGCGCTCGCGCGAGCGTCGGGCATACTGACGGCTGCCCATGGCGTCGCTACCGGTGTACGGCGGCTCCTCGTTGACGAACGCGACGAAGCGCAGCGTGCGGGAGGGACGCTGCTTGTAGAACAACCGGGCCAGCTCCAGCATCGCCGCGACGCCCGAGCCGTTATCGTTGGCGCCGGGCGCGCCCGCTACGGAATCGTAGTGCGCGCCGACCACCACGATCTCGGAAGCACGCGAGTTCCCCGGGACTTCGACTTCGATATTGCGCACGGGAACGTCCTGCACCGTGAAGCGCTGAGCCGCGACGGGCTGGTAGCCGATCCTGTCGAACGTGTTCTCGATGTACTGCGCCGCCTGCTCGAGCATCGGCAGCCGGGACAGGTTGTGCTCGCGGCTCGCTATGACGGTTACATGCTCGCGCAAGTCGGCCGCGAGCGCCCGCTCGTCTTCCGTGAGCGGCTCCAGCGCGCCGGAATGGGACTGCCCGGGCATGGCGACCAGGTACCACAGGAGGGCCGCAAGCGCGGCGGCGAGGATCAGCCAGAAAATCATGCGCAGGCGCCCGGAGCGGGAAGCGAGACGCGAAAGGCGAAAGAAGGCAAGACCGCCCAAGCGCTGCCGTCCGTCTCTCGTTTCTCGTCTATCGTCTCTCGGGATTCAGCCGAGCGGCTGAATCCGCAGCTCCGCGGCGAGCTGGGCAAGGCTCGCGACCAGCGGCGCCGGCAGCGGGATGCCATGCTTCGTCCGGTCCGCGCGCGCCGCATGACTGCCTTCGCCCGGCAGGCGGATGCGCTCCACGCCCGGCAGCCGCCGCGAGGCGCGGAGATCGCGCACCAGCGCGTCCACGCTGCGCTTGAAGTCCGCCACCGGCTGGAAAGCAGCGACGTCGATGGCGACGATGACATGGCCGGTATTGGTCGGCGTCGTGTCATCCGCATTGAAATCCACGACGTCGCGTCCCATGGCGGCGCCGTTGAGCGTCCCGGCCAGCAGCCCGAAGACCAGCGCCAGCCCGTAGCCCTTGTAGCCGCCGATCGGGAGCAGGAAGCCTTCGTTGGCGCGGCGCGGGTCGGTGAGCGGGCGGCCCTCGCGGTCCATCATCCAGCCTTCCGGCATGGTCTCCCCGCGCTGCGCCTTGGTCTTGACCTTGCCGTAGGCCGCCACGGTCGTCGCCATGTCAAGCACGATGGCGGGCTCCTCCCCCGACGGCAGGGCGACGGCGATGGGATTGGTCGAAAGCAGCATATCCAGGCCGCCCCACGCGGGGAGATGGTTCGCGTTGCCGACTGCCAGGTAGAGACCGATCATGTCGCGCTCGGCCGGCATCGCGGCATAGAGCGATGCCGGGCCGGCGTGGTTGCTCCACTTCACGCCGACCCAGGCGACGCCTGCGCTACGCGCTTTTTCGATCGCCTTCCCGGTGGCGTAGCGCATCACGAGGTGGCCCATGCCGTTATCACCGTCCACGAGCGCCATGCCGGCGGCTTCCCGCGCGACCGTGATGTTGGGCTTCACGTTGACCGCCCCGCCGCGGATGCGACGGATGTACTGCGGCAGGCGGAAGATGCCGTGACCGTCCGAGCCCTGCAGATCCGCACGCACCATCAGCTCGGCGATGCTCGTGGCCTCGGGGGCGGAAATTCCGACCGCCTCGAACGCGCTCGCGGTAAACGCCTCGAGCTTCTCAGCCCGTACGCGCAACGGAGTGGTTGCCATGTCTGCCATCGTGAGCTCGGTTATGGGCTATGGGTTATGGGTGATGGGTGATGGGTGATGGGTTGGGGATGGGTTATCGGGGTTACGCATAACCCATTACCCATTACCCATAACCCATCACGGGGTTCTAGTCGATGCGGACCTTGTTCTCCTTGATGATCCGCTCCCAGCGCTGCAGCTCCGACCGAACGTAGGCATCGAACTGCGCAGGCGACGCGCTCAGGCTGATGGGGGTCTGGCGCTTGGCCAGGACCCCCTCTGCCTCGAGCTCCTTCATGGCGGCGGTGGCCGCGCCGTCGAGCTTCGCCACGACCGCCTTGGGCGTGCGCACGGGCGCGAAGAGGCCGTTCCAGTTGTCGCTGCCGATGCCGGGGAATCCCGCCTCGGCCATGGTCGGCACGCTGGGCGCTTCTGCGATTCGCTTTTCGCCCGTCACGGCGTAGGCGCGGATCTGGCCCGCCCGCACCGGCCCGATGTTGGAAGCGACATTGGAGATCTGGATGTTCGAGTCGTTGCGGAGCAGGTTCGTCAGGGTCTCCCCCGCGCCCTTGGTCGGGAGATGGACCATCCGGATGCCCGCCTTCGCCGTGAACGCCAGCATGTCCAGGTGCGAATACGAGCCCAGCGGCGCGCCGAAATTGAGCTGCCCCGGGCGCACCCGCGCGTACTCGATGGCCTCCGGGAGCGTGGCGGGCATTTTCGGGCTCCCGAGCAGGAAATTCGGGATGGCGACCAGCCGGGTCACCCCGGCGAGGTCCTTCACGGCGTTGACCTTCATCTTGCCGGCAAACAGCAGGGGGTTGATCGAGTTGGTGGAGATATTGCCGACCAGCAGCGTGTAGCCGTCGGGCTGCGCGTGCGCGGTCAGCTCCACCGCGATGTTGCCGGCGGCGCCCGGACGATTGTCCACGACCACCTGCTGGCCGAGCGACCGGCTCATCTTCGGCTCGATCATGCGGGCAATGATGTCGGTCGCCCCGCCCGGCGCGAAAGGAATGATCAGCCGGATCGGCCGCGTCGGGTAATCGGCGGCGACCGCCGTCGACTCAAGGCGAAAGGCGGAAGGCGAAAGGAAGAAGGACAAGCCGAGCAAGAACGTGCACGCGCGTTTCACGGGTTTCCTTTCGTCTTTTGCGTTTCGCCTTCCCCCTTGCTCTCCTCGAGCTCCACCAGCGCGCCGAGAAAATCCTTCGGATGCACGAACGCGATGCGCTCGCCGTGCACGTTGCGCTGTTCCCGGCCCGCGCCCAGCACGCGCGCCCCTTTTCCGGCGATGGCGGCGGTGGCGGCCGGCACGTCGGCCACGCCCAGGCAAAAATGATGGACTCCGCCGGCGGGGTTTTTCTCGAGGAATTTGGAGACGGGCGAATCCGGCCGCAGCGGCTCCATCAGCTCGATGCGCGCATTGGGAAGCTCGACGTAGGCCAGGCGCACGCCCTGCTGCTCGTTGGTCTGCGCCGGGCCCACGACCAGACCGTAGACCTCCTTCAGCCGCCTCGCCGCGGCGTCCAGGTTCGGCACGACGATGGAAACGTGGCTCAGTCCAGTGATCATGGCCGCCCCTGCCAAACCGTGAGAAGCAATAGACAGGATTTACAGGATTAACAGGATTAGATCAAAGGCAAACCCAACAAAACATCGGTGCTGTTCGCAACGCCTTAATCCTGTAAATCCTGTTAATCCTGTCCATTAAACGATCTTTTCGGCGCGAAGCTGCGCGATACGGTCGGCGGAAAGCCCCAGCTCGCCGGCGAGGATTTCGTCAGTATGCTCGCCCAGCAGCGGCGGCGCGAGGCGGATATCGGGCGGCGTGCCGTTCATGCGGAACGGGATGCCGACCATGCGCAGGTCCCCGACCTTGGGATGCTTCACGGTGCGCACCAGGTTGCGGGCAAGCGTGTGCGGATCGGTGAGCGCCTCGGCGACGCTGTTGATCGGTCCGCACGGCACGCCGGCCGCGCGCAGCTTGTCGATCCACGCCGCCGTCGGCTTGCGCTTCAGCGCTTCGGCGATGAGCGGATCGAGCGTTTCGCGATTCGCGACCCGGTCCGGGTTCTTCGCAAAGCGCGCATCGCGCGACCATTCCGGGTGCCCGGCGACCTCCGCAAAGCGCGCGAACTGCCCGTCGTTGCCGACGGCCAGCGCCATCATGCCATCCGCGGTGGGATAGGTCGTGTACGGGACGATGCTGGGATGCCCGTTGCCAAAGCGGCGGGCGTCCTTGCCCGAGACCAGGAAATTGGACGCCACGTTGATCAGCATCGCGATGCCCGAGTCGTACAGGCAGACCTCGACGTGCTGGCCGCGCCCGGTACGCCCGCGCGCCGTGAGCGCCGCCAGGATGACATTGCACGCATACAGCCCGGTGACCACGTCCACGATCGCGACGCCGTACTTGGTCGGCCCGCCCTTCTCCTCGCCGCAGATGCTCATCAACCCGGATTCCGCCTGCAGGATGAAGTCGTAGCCGGGCAGCGCCGCGTCCGGACCGCTGGATCCGTAGCCCGTGATCGAGCAGCGCACGACCTGGGGCGCGTTCTTTTCCAGCCAGTCGTTCGAGATGCCCCACTTCTCCAGCGTGCCAAGCTTGAAGTTCTCGACGACCACGTCGCTCTTCTTGACGAGCTGCGCGAGGAGGTCCTGGCCCGCCTTCGAGGCCATGTTGAGGGTGAGCGAGCGCTTGTTGCGGTTGATGCCCAGGAAATACGCCGATTCCCCGTTGACGAATGGCGGACCCCAGGTTCGCGTGTCGTCGCCGGCGCCGGGCGGCTCCACCTTGATCACGTCGGCGCCCATGTCGCCGAGCATCTGCGCGCACATCGGCCCGGCGAGGATGCGCGTCAGGTCCAGCACGCGGATGCCAGCCAGCGCTCCGGCGGAATCCCGAGATTTGTTCATCGCCTCGATTCCCGGCAGCGCCGGCCAGATGCGTGATTCGTGATTCGTGATTCGTGATTCGGGTCTTCTCCTCCCGCGGCCGCGGCAGAAAGAAATCTATTTACGGTTCGAATCACGAATCACCATTCACGATTCACGCTTCCCGCCTTTGCGGCGCATGTCGGGCGGCGCGTTCAGGTCGCGATTGAAGCCGTCGACGTACTCCGCGAGCTCCTTTTTCGCGCGCTGGCGGAATTTCTGGAAGTTCGGCGCGCGCCCGGCGAGGAACGCGTTCATGCCCTCCTTCGCCTCCTCCGACCCCCATACGTGCGCGAGCAGCTCCATGCCGTGCTGCCACGACGAGTACAGATTGTCCGACTCGAAGTTGAGCGAGCGCTTGGTCATGCGCAGCGTGAGCGCGCTGTGGCCCTTCATGGTCTCGCACCACTTCAGCGTTTCCTTGAGCAGTTCCCGCTGCGGCACGCACTTGTTGATGAGGCCGACCTCGACCGCCTCTTTCGCCGTGAAGCGCCGCGCGCAGAAGATCATCTCGCGCGCCAGCCGCTCGCCGATGATGCGCGGCAGGTACTGCGTCGCGCCGACCGTCGGGCAGGCGCCCACTTTCGCGCCGGTCTGGCCGAGCACGGCGTTCTCGGACGCGATCACGAGGTCGCACCAGAGCGCGAGCTCGTGGCCCCCGCCCATGCACCAGCCGTTCACCATGGCGATCACCGGGATCGGCAGGCCGCGGATCGTCATGGCGAGGCCCAGCATCCGGTCGTTCCACATGTAGCCATTGGTGAAGTTGAGCCGCTTCATGGCGAAGAAATCGCCGCCGGCGGAAAAGGACTTGTCGCCCTTGCCGGTCACGACCGCGCACACGATGGTGGGATCCTCGCGCGTCGACTTGAGCGCGTCGATCATTTCGTCCAGCGTCTGCTCGCGGAAGGCGTTGAGCACCCGCTCGCGGTTGATCGTGATCCACGCGACCTGGTCCTTCACCTCGTACAGGATGTCGCGGTACTTCGAGGCGGGTACCGGCTCGGTCAAAGCGGCCGGCTTCTTGCTCTTGGCGGGCATGGCTTCCTCGGCTGGGGCGATGGATAAGGGTGGCGGAGCGGAGAGCCGATTCTATCAGCGTTGAGAGGCCCTTTTCGCTGCGCTACCATCGGCAGCCGGGGCGGTAGCCGGTGGAGGCTGGACGATTCCACCTGCCGTCCGCGATCCGC
>Ga0247825_10000291_pt1 | contig 31177 bp, 22 predicted proteins | sample 13C_Vanillin_Day_FD_194413 | JGI IMG/M metagenome (GOLD analysis project Ga0247825, IMG submission 194413) | Soil microbial communities from agricultural site in Penn Yan, New York, United States - 13C_Vanillin_Day48 | ecosystem: Environmental > Terrestrial > Soil > Agricultural land | place... | reverse complement strand
TAATCGGCGGCGTGCTGCCGGCACTGGTATTCAGTGACTGCCGATATGCGGTCGGCGTCGTAGCTGTCGGCGCGCAGGCGCGCCGCGTCGTTGATGGGGAGCCCGAGGTAGTCGGCCAACTCGGGTCCGGGCAGCCGCTCTGGTCCGTCTTCGTGATAGATGGGCACCCAGGATCCGGTGAAATCGATCTCCTGTGCCACTGCCGGAGTCGCGGCCGCGACGAGCAGAACCAGGGCCGTGACCATCTTCCCAAGGGCTCTCATCATGCCGACTCCCTTTCTGGGCGGCGCCTAGCATAGATCAGACTTGTCGATCCGGCGCCCCCTCGCTCGACGTGCTGATAGGGAGGAGAGTCACATGCGTTTCATGATGATCGTCAAAGCGGACAGGAACTACGAGGCCGGTGAACCGCCCAAGCCTGAGCTGATGGCTGCGGTTGGCAAGTTGTCGGAGGAGATGATCAAGGCCGGTGTACTTCTCGATATGGGCGGTCTGCTTCCCACGTCGCAGGGCGCGCTCATCAACGTGAGGAAGGGGAAGCTGACCGTCACTGACGGTCCTTTCAGCGAAGCCAAGGAAGTGATCGGTGGTTACGCCGTCCTGCAGTGCAAGTCCAAGGAGGAGGCGATCGAAAGGGGCAGGCGCTTCATGCAGCTGCACGCAGACGTGCTCGGACCATCGTATGACGGCGAGCTTGAAATCCGGCAGATGCCGGACGTGCCGCCCCAGTACGCGTGACCTGTTCGTGGTCCCGCACGGCCGGGCACTTACAAAGCTGGTCGGCGTGATCGACATCTGCAATGCGCAGGGCGAAGGTTACGGCGCAACCGTCGAAAAGTCCGTATCTTTTGCGGCCGAGCGTGGCACACGTCTTGACGATCTATGGAGACGTGGTCGGAATAGTCCTCGTCGTGACTGTGGTCCTCGGTCTCGTGTTGCGAGGCATGTCGCCTGAGGAGCGGCTGAAATTCGGGCAGGCCGTCGTCGACGGTCTGGTCTTCATCAAGGACACGATTACGAAGCCGCCCAAAAGAGGCGAGGCGTTCTATCGAGCTCTGAAGGCGCGAACCAAATGGGCGCTCGTCACTCCTGCAATCGCCGTCACCTACCTCGTGGTCTTCGTCCTGCTTCTTGCGGGTAGCGGCAGCCTCGGCGACCCACGCACGCTCGTCGATTGGGGCAGCAGCATCGGGACGCGCACGACCAATGACGAGTGGTGGCGCCTTGGCACGGCGATGTTCGTTCACGTTGGCGTCATCCATCTGATCGCGGAGATCGCTGGTCTCGTGCAGGTCGGTCTGCTTGTCGAGCGGCTGGTCGGAAGGCTCACGTTTGCCGTGGTCTACGTTTCGTCTGGCGTGCTCGCGGGCGTGTGGAGCCTGACGCTTCATCCTGTGTCCGTTCAGTCTGGTGCCGCCGGAGCGATCTTCGGCATCTACGGCCTGTTGTTGGCAACACTGGTGCTCGGCCTGGCCCAGCGTACTTCGCTGATAGTACCCGTGCATGTCCTCAAGGGCCTCTGGCCAGGGGTAGCCGTATTCCTCGTCTACAACGCACTGATGGACGGCATCTTCAGCGAGGCCATGCAGGCCGGGTTCGTCGTCGGGTTTACCGGAGGGATGCTCATCGCCGGTGGAGTGATCTCGGACAAGCCACCGGCTCGCCGCGTTGCCGCGGTCGTCGTTGCGACGGTTGCGATCGTCGTCGCGCTTGCCGCGCCTCTGCGCGGGCTTGCCGATGTGAGCGGTGAGGTGGCCAAGGTCAAAGAAGGTGAGGAGCGCACCGCGCGCATCTACGACACCGCCGTAGATCGATTCAGATCTGGCCGGCTGAGCGCCCAGGAACTCGCGAAACTCGCTGATCGGATTGGCGGCGAGTTGCAGTCGATCCAGACGCAACTGGTCGCTCTCGACAACGTTCCCGCTGAACACTGGCCGATGGTCGAGAAGGCGTCCGAGTACTTGAAGCTGCGTCAGGATAGTTGGCGACTCCGGGCCGAAGGTCTGCGTGCCAGTCGACCACGGACGCTTCAGCAGGCAGACGCCGCCGAGCACTCCGCCTTGATCGCACTGGCGACCGCCACCGCGCCCATTCAGCAGTAGACCCGTTACCTGATCAGCATCAGCGCAACGACCGCGATTGCCAGGCAACCCAGGGCGATCACCAGCCACGTCTGGTGCTGCCGTCGTCGATTGTCCGCAAGGCGGAGTTCGACGATGTTCGCCCAGATCGCCTTCTGAAGATACGGGTCCACCGACCCGGCTATGACAGGTTCCACTGGTTCGGGCCCGGTTTCAACAGGCGCCAGAAAGCGGTAGCCGCGTTTCGGCACCGTTTGAACGTAAAGCGAGTCTTCGGCGCTATCCCCAAGCGCGTCGCGAACCTGCTTGATCGCGAAGTTCACGCCCTGATCGAAGTCCACGAAGGTGTCGCCGGCCCACAGCGCCGCCTGGATCTCCTCCCGGGTCACGAGCAGCCCGGGGCGATTCGTCAGAAGGCACAGCAGCCGAAAGGGTTGCGGCTGGATGCGAATGGTGCGACCGTTCTTGAGGAGGCGTTCTGCCTCGAGATCGAGCTCGAAGGCACCGAAGCGTCGTACCGCTGAACCGGTGCGTCGATCCATGGGTCGCTAGGTTAGATCGGTTGCCCGGTTGATGGGTAACCACCCAGGCCACCCAGCTACCCAGTCCACCCAGCCCACTCAGTTAACTCAGTTCACCCAGTCAACCCATTGAGCCGCATCGTCTTGCGCGCTCGGCTACGCATCGGGGCGCGCACAGCGTTCGCCTATTGTGATTCTCGCGTTATGTCCGTATATATACGACGCAAAGAAACCGGAGGAGAGAGAGATGAACATCAACCGACTTGTCATTCTCGCCGCGGCCGTGGCCTTCCTGGGATGTATGGCGACCGCCGGGCCGGTCAGCGCCCAGACCAAGGAAGCACGCGGAACAGTGACCGCCGTGACCACGACGACCATGACCGTCAAGGTGGGCACCCAGGACATGACGTTCCTTGTCGACAGTAATACCCGCCTCGAAGTTCGACGCGCGGCGAAGGAGGTCCAGAGCCAACAGCCGGGGAACCCGAAGCCGCGCGTGAATGACTTCTTCGAGGTTGGTAATCCCGTGCTGGTTCGGTACCGGTCGGACAACGCGGGAAACCACGCCCTCGACATCGAGCGTGTCGGGAGCCCGGGCTCGGCGGAACCCACGAACCCCACGAAGCTCGCCGAAGGAAAGGTCACGTCAGTGACGGCTACTCATGTGACAGTCGCGGCTAACGGTCGCGACATGACCTTTGCTGTTACGGGGGACACCGATGTTCTCGTGAAGGGCGCCACCAAGGCAACCAAGGCCGCCGGTGGCACGACGCAGCTGACCACCTTCGTTCACTCGGGTGACATGGTCAGCGTCAGCTATAAGGAAGCCGCCGGGGCGATGACCGCGACCGAGATTCGCGTACGAGTCTCCAGTAAGTAACCCCAACGGTTGCGGAGGATTGACGTCCCAGGGTTGAGTTCGTTCAGCAGAGGAGCACGTCATGGCAGTGACTCGACGTTCATTCGCTTTCGCGTTGGTGTTGACGATCGCCGGGTTGCGGCCGTGTCTTGGGCAGGACACGGCCGCGCTGGCGGCGCCGCCGCAGCTGGCCGCGGGGGACATGGAATCCTTCCTCCAGAACGCCAAAATCGTGGCGACGAAGTCGACGAAGAAGGGTGTCACGATGGCCAAACGGGTCACGCTATCGGATGGCCGAGTCACCCATGACGCCCAGATCCAGGATGTGGACATCGCGCTTGCCATCTTTGAAGTGGGACCGAAGAACACCGAGGTCGACTTCAAGGATACCTATCGATACAACATCGCGGGCTATCGCTTGTCTCGCCTGCTGGGGCTCGACAACGTCCCGATGTCAGTCGAGCGCAAGATCAATGGCAAGCCCGCTGCGATGACCTGGTGGATCGACGACGTGATTCTGGATGAAGGGGCGCGACAGAAGAAGCACACCGTCGGTCCGAACCCGTCGCGGACGGCCAGTCAGATCCACATCCTGCGTGTGTTTGACGAGCTGATTCAGAATCGCGACCGCAACGCAGGCAACCTGCTGTGGACTGCGGATTGGAAGATGTGGATGATCGACCACACGCGTGCGTTCCGCCTTGGGAAGGATCTCCTGAAGCCGCAGCAACTCGAGCGCGTCGAGCGAGACCTGTTCGAGAAAATGCGGGGCCTGACCGCACCAGCGCTGACCGAGACCATGGACAAGAGCTTGACGAAGGCCGAGATTCAGGCGCTCCTCGTGCGTCGCGATGCGATCGTCAAATTGTTCGATGAGAAGATCGCTCAGCGTGGAGAGGCAGCGGTCCTCTTCACGATGCCGAACTAGTAGTAGGTGAGGGTCTCGATGCCGGTTCCCGCCTGGAATCGGCTCGATTCCTTCTTCGTCGTCAGATCGACCACCGAGACGGTGCCGTCGCCATGGTTGGCTACGAGCACGGTCTTGCCATCGGCAGAGAATCCAAATCCCATCGGGTCTTTGCCGACGGTGACGGTGTGCTGTTCACCGTGCAGGTTCGCCGCGTCGAAGATGTTGATTCCCGACGAACCGAGGTTCATCGTCAGCAGATACTTGCCGTCCGGGCTGTAGTAGACCTTGTAGCCGCCGCCCTTCTGATTCGCGAGCGTGATCCGGTCAACGATTGTGTCGGTCGCGGGATCGATGACGAGTGCTGTCGGCTCAGCGGACGCCATCACCACGACCCGCTTGCCATCCGGTGAGACAGCGATTCCCTGCGTGCCACCAGGCACCGGGATCTTGCCCGTCATCTTGTGCGTCTTCAGGTCGATGACGCTGATGAACGGGCCGTCGTTCTTGTTGGTTGCGTAGATCTTGCTGCCGTTCGGCAGGATTCCAATCCAGTGCGTCGTGCCCTCGGTGTCGATGGCCTGCGTCACCTTGCGAGTCTTGGGATCGATCACGAGCAGCTTGCGGTCGAGATCGCTGCTCACGTAGACGGTGCCGCTCGCGTCGATCTGAATCCCGTGCGGTGCGCGGTACGGCGCAGTGTCGATCGTCCCGACGATCTTCTGAGCATCCATGTCCACGATCACGACCTCGTGACCGGGGTTCGGATTCCTCCCGTAGATGCCGTCGCCGTAGAGAGGCACATAAGCTGTCTTGCGATCCGCGGTCAGCGCGAAGTCATGCGGGTTGGTCGCGACCTTGAACGCCGCCCGCTCCTTGTACGTCACTGGGTCGACGAACCTGATCTGGCCACCGACCTTGTCGATCAGCAGGACTCCGCGAGTCCCGGTGGGATGATTTGCGTCGGCGACAAGAAACGCCGTCCATGCGAACGTGACGATGGCAGCTGCGCTGAGAATTCGTCGTGTCATAGCGCCCTTCGGTTACTTCTGCGCCATCAGCGCTTTCATCTGATCCATGGCCGCGGTGACCTTGAACTCGAGGAACTGCTTCCCCAACTCCACCGTCGCCGGACTGGGATTGCCGCCGACGCCGGTCGTTGTTTCTGGTCCCGCGGCGCTGACCGCGAACTTGTCTGCATGGATCAAGGTCTTGCCCTGATCGAGGAACATCATCTGCGACGTCTCGGCCACCGCGGCGTGGCCGCCGCCGACGATGTTCTTCTCTTTGAGATACGCGTTGATCTCCTGGCCGGCCTTCGTGTTGACGTCGGACACGTAGTACACGCGCACGCCTTTCGCGCGCCAGTCCGCATCCACGCTCTCGGCGGCCACGCGAAGCTCGGATTGCCCCTGACCGTGGTCGCCCATCAGGAAGATATTCTTGAAGCCGGCTGCCGCGGCGCTCTGTGCGGCCTGGCGCATCACACCCAGGAAGACCTCGGAAGAGATGCTGACCGTGCCGGGGAAGCGCATGTGACCGGTCTTGGCAACCGGGTCGCCAGCAGGTGAGAACGGCATGATCGGATAGACCAGCGCGTTGCCCATGCGCTCGGCAATCTGCCCAGCGACGTAGCGCGCGATCAGGTTGTGCTTGATGAGCGCCATGTGCGGCCCGTTCTGTTCGATGCCGCCTGCGAAGAGGATCGCCGACGTCTTGCCGGCCGCCATCGCGTCGCGAAGCTCGTACGACGTCAGATCTTCGATGAACACCGAACGCGTCTGTGCGGAGGCGGTCGATGCCATGAACAGGAGCGCGATTCCGATCAGTAATCGATTCATGCTGGACTCCTGAATGTGGCTACGCGAAACGCAAAATTCAAAGGGCAAAATTCGAATAGATTCAAGATGCGTTGACATTTTGCATTTTGCATTACTGAGTTATACCGGCGAAGGATTCCTCTCTCTGAAGCTGTTCTGGTGCCAGTAAGGATACGCCGGTGTCGTGGCGCTTGCAGCGTCGAGTGCCGCCACTTGCGCCGGAGTGAGGTTCCAACCGATCGCCCCGAGATTCTGCCTCAATTGCTCCTCGTTTCGCGCGCCGATGATGAGCGTCGCGACCGTCGGGCGCTGCAGCAGCCAGTTCAGCGCAACCTGGGGTACGGTCTTGCCGGTGTCGGCGGCGACGAGATCCAGCGCATCGACAACTGTGTAGAGCGCTTCGTCCTCGACCGGTGGACCGTAGTCGATCACGACCTGACTGCGCAGGCGACTCGTCTCGGGTAGCGGCTGGCCTCGCCGGACCTTGCCCGTGAGTCGTCCCCAGCCGAGCGGACTCCAGACCACGGTGCCGATGCGCTGATCCAGCGCAAGCGGCATCAGCTCCCATTCGAAGTCGCGGCCGATGAGCGAGTAATACGCCTGGTGGGCAACGTAGCGCGCCCAGCCGTACTTCTCTGAAACCGCCATTGACTTCATCAGGTGCCAGCCGGAGAAGTTCGAGCAGCCGATGTATCGAATCTTGCCGGCCTTCACCAGATCGTCGAGCGTGCTGAGCGCTTCCTCGACGGGCGTCTTCGCATCGAAGCCGTGCAGCTGATAGAGGTCGATGTAGTCGGTGCCCAGCCGGCGCAGACTGCCTTCGACCGCACGAATGAGGTGATGCCGCGACGAGCCGACATCGTTCGGTCCCGGCCCGGCTCTGAAAGTACCTTTCGTCGAGATGACCACCCGATCGCGACGGCCTTTGATGGCCTGGCCGAGGATCTCTTCAGCCTGACCGGCTGAGTAGATGTTCGATGAGTCGAACATCGTCAGACCCGCGTCGAGGCAGATATCAACGAGTCGTGTCGCGCCCTCGGCGTTGTTCGCGCCCCATGCCTTGAAGAATTCGCTGTTACCGCCACCGAACGTTCCGGTCCCGAGGCTGAGGACAGGAACCATAAGGCCAGACGCGCCAAGTTGTCTTTGCTCCATCGCGGATTGGGAGTGGGGAGTTGATGCAGTTCTATTCGTTGATCGCGATCGGCTCGTCTTCGGGCTGGAGATTCGTCATCTCCGCTTCGAGCATCTGCTCGCCGGCCCCTGTGGGCACGCCGTGCGTGAAGCTCACAGGTGGCAGGAACATCGTCGCCAGGAGACCAGCGCCTGAGACAACGGCGCCCGCGATGAACACGCGATGCAGCGCGGCAGCAAACTGATCGCGCATGGGTCCGGACAGCGCGATGGCGCCGGACGCCAGCGCACTTTCTGCGCCACCGGGCAGTGCGAGTCCGGCGAGGCCGCGTGCGAGGATCGCGCCCATCGCGGCCACACCGAGTGCTGCGCCGACACTGCGTGAGAACTGGTTGAGCGAGGTGGCGAGCCCGAGCTGCGAGCGATCGACCGCGTGTTGAACCGCAAGCAGCAGCGAGAGCATTTGCGTGCCCATTCCAGCACCGAGAATCGTGCAGCTCACCAGCAGCGTCATTCGCGGCGAATGGCTGTCGAGCAAGCTGAGCCCGAGAAACCCTGCGGTCATCAGGATGCTGCCGCCGATCGCCGACACCCGATACCCAATTCGCACGGTAATGCGCGCGCCGACGATCGACATCACGACCCAGCCCAGAAACAGCGGCGTGAGCACCTGTCCCGCTTGCGTCGCAGTACCGCCCTGGACGCTCTGCACGTAGAGCGGGATGAAGGCGATGGCACCAAACATTGCGATGCCGACCAGGAAGACCACGACGATCGTGCGCGAGATGACCGGCAGTCGAACGAGTGAGAGCGGCAAAATTGGCTCCGCGGCTCGACGCTGAGCGACGACGAAGCCTCCCAGCAGGACGATGGTCGCGGCAACCCACAAGAGGGGCGACCCGGCGTCGCCACCGATCGCGATCAGCAGCGTGCTGATCCCTGAGAAGAGGAGCGCCGCACCGAGCCAGTCAACTTGTACCTGCCGCGTGAGTCGTGCGGCGGGATACGCGAGCGCGATCACGGCCATGCAGCAGAACCCGAAGGGCACGTTCAGATAGAAGACCCACCGCCACGACAGTGCATCGGTGATGTACCCGCCGACGAGCGGACCGGCGATCGACGCCACACCCCAGACGCCGCTGAAGAGTGCCTGTGTCCGTGCGCGTTCCGCCAGCGTGTAGAGCTCGCCAACGATCGTCATGCTCATCGGGATGATGGCGCCCGCGCCGAGTCCCTGAATCGCTCGCGCCGCAATCAGCGTGAACATGCTCGTAGCGGCACCAGCCATCACCGAACCGACGAGGAAAACAGCGACGCCGAGCAGATACATGCGACGCCTGCCGTACAGATCGGAGAGACGTCCCCAGATCGGAACCGAAGCCGTCGACGTGAGCAGGTACGCGGAGAATACCCAGCTGTAGTGAGCCAGCCCGCCGAGTGTTGCGATCACGGTTGGCATCGCCGTGCTGACGACTGTCGCCTCGAGCGCACCAAGGCTCATTCCGAGGAGGAGTCCGGCGGTTATGGCTCGTCGACGAGGAAGGCTGACCTGAAGGTGCGGGGTTGGCTGAGACACATACTCAGCGTACCAGAACTGGGCTAGACTCCGCCGCATGAGATCGACTCGGATCGCTCTTATCGTAGTCTTCGCTGGAGTCTGTGTTGCGTGGGCATCGCCGGCCTCCGCGGCGACGTGCGAGAGCCTCACGTCGCTTGCTGTAGCGCACGGCACGGTGACGCTCGCGCAGACGGTCGCGGCGGGTTCGTTCACTCCGCCAAGCGGACGCGCCGGTGGGCCACCCGGAGGCCAGAATCCATTCGCGAAGCTCGGATCGTTTTGTCGCGTTGCCGTGACACTCAAACCTGGTGCGCAGTCCGACATCAAAGCGGAGGTCTGGCTGCCATCGTCCGGATGGAATGGCAAGCTGCAGGTGGTTGGTAACGGCGGGTTCGCCGGCACGATCAGCTACCCTGCGATGGCGAATGCACTTGTGGCAGGCTATGCGGCAGCCAGCACGGACACAGGACACACAGGACATCGAGCAACACGTTCGCGAACGACGATGTCCTGATCGACTTCGCGCATCGAGCGATTCACGAGACGACGGTCGCGGCGAAGGCGACGGTGCAGGGGCTGTTCGGCAACGCACCGAAGCTCTCGTACTTCAATGGATGTTCGACAGGTGGTCGTCAGGCGGTCACGGCCGCGCAGCGCTATCCCGAGGACTTCGATGGCATCGTGGGCGGGGCGCCCGCGAGCCACACGTCAACGCAAGCCTTCGGTCAGATCTGGTTTTATCAGGCGCTCGCCGATTCGGCGTCCGCGCTTCCGCGCGAGAAGCTGACGCTGCTGCACGACGCCGTGCTCAACGCGTGCGATGAGCGCGACGGCGCGAAGGATGGCGTGCTGGAGAATCCGCTGGCCTGCGCGTTCGATCCGCAGGTGCTCGCCTGCAAGCAGGGAAGTGACAGTGCCTCCTGCCTCACGCAGCAGCAAGTGGAGGGCGTCCGACGCATCTACGCTGGTCCTTCGAATCCGCGAACGGGCCATCACATCTTCGCTGGGCTTGAGCGGGGCAGCGAGCTCGGTTGGAATCCAGTGCCGGTGAGTTACGCCGTCGACTACTTCAAGTACATCGTCTTCAAAGATCCCAACTGGGATCCGAAGACGCTGAACTATGACTCCGATGTCGCGCGCGCAGGCAAGGGCGGCAATCTTGTCTTCGATGCGACTGACACGGATCTCAGTCGCTTCACAAAACGCGGCGGCAAACTGATCATGTATCAGGGCTGGGCCGAGCCAGGCATCCCACCTGGCAACCTGGTGAAGTACTACGGGCAGATTCAACAGAAGACGAGCGGTGCCAAAGACTCAGTGCGAGTCTTCATGGTGCCGGGCATGGGTCACTGCGGTGGCGGAAACGGCACGAGCACGTTCGACATGGTTACTGCGCTCGATGCCTGGAGAGACGGCGGCAAGGCGCCTGAGCAGGTGAACGCCTCTCGCGTTCGCGATGGCAAAGTCGATCGCACGCGGCCGCTGTGCGCGTGGCCCGCTGTGGCGAAGTACAAGGGAAGCGGAAGTATCGACGACGCGGAGAACTTCGTCTGTGAGGTGAAGTAGGCAGTCCACAGTTCACAGTTCACAGAACTTGCTGTGAACCGTGAACCGATTAGCTACTTATTCGGCGTCATCGCGACGTTGAGCGTCGTCGTCTCTCCGGGACGCACGCTGATATCGGTCATGTAGGTACGATACCCATCCTTGCGGATCTGCACGTTGTGCACGCCGGATCCAAGCTGAAGGACGAACCGTTCGTTGTCCCCGGAGTTCTCCCACGGCTCACCATCGATCGTGATGCGCGCGTCGCCGGGCTGCACGCGAAGCGCGAGCGAGCCGAACTCCGATCGCGGACCGCGCTCAGGTGCTCGTTCCAAATTTTCTTCCGGACCTGCCGCGCCCGGATCGCCTTCTCGCGGCTCGTTCGGCGCATGGCGCCTGGACCTCGATGACGGTTGACCCGTGGGTGGAGACTTGACGACAGGTCGCGCGGGTTCGGCATCGCCTGGCCCGAGCTGCTCCATCTCGTGACGCACGTTGAATGTCTTGCCCGGTTGCAGATAGACCTTCTGCTGGTAGCTGCGATGGCCGGGCATGAATACTTCGAGTTCGTGATCGCCTGGCTCGACGTGCAGACGCTGGAAGGTGCCGTCGAAGTCATCCACGGTGCCCGCGTAATAGCCGTCGACGAAGACCTCGGCCTCACGCGGACTCACCTGCAGACGTAGCGATGCACTGTTGTCGTAGGCGTAGCCGTACGGATAGCCGTAGTACGGGTACCCGTAATACGGATACCCACAGCACCCGAATCCAAGCGAGAAGGCGAACGGGTAGCCGTATCCGTAGTAGGGGTAGTACCCGCCATACCAATACGGGCTGGCGTAATAAGGTCGATAGACCGCGGGCCCGCGATACGCGCCGCCGCCATAAACCGGCCGGGCGGGAACGGGACGCGGCACCGCCTGACGTGGTGTTGCCTGTCGTTGTGCCTGGGCAAGCCCGGGCAGTAAGAGGATGGCAGCTGCTATGAAGGCAGCAGCAGTGGTTCGTTTGCCTAGGGTCACGATGACCTCCGGGATCAATCCCACTGATGGACGCAGGCAACGGTCGTGCCGCGGCTGAAAGTCGGATTTCATTGTAACTGCAGTGAGAAACCGTGCGACGTGTCGCCATACGGCGACGGCCGTCACGATGCGGAGACGGGATCCGTCTCAGGCGGAAGAACAATCTCGAACAGGGCGCCGTTGTCATTTCTCGCGCTGATGCGTCCGCCGTGCTGCTCGACGATCGCCTTGACGATCGACAGCCCGAGACCGCTGCCGCCCGCGGCCTTGCGTGCCGCGTCAACCTTGTAGAAGCGCTCGAAGATCAGTGGCAGGTGCTCCTCAGGTATTCCTGGTCCGGTATCACGAACGCCGAGCATCGATCCGTCCGGCACCACGGAACTACTCAGGACGATCTCGCCACCCTCGGGTGTGTGTCGCAGCGCGTTCGCGGCCAGGTTCTGCAAGGCTTGCTCGAGGCGATCCGGGTCGCCGACGACTACTTCCGCGCCGGGATCGACGCGCTGAACGAGCCGCACGCCTCGCTCCTGCAATTCGCGTTCATGTCGCGCGGCCACGCGCGTGAAGATCGCTTTCACGTCCACGCGCTCTCGACGCATCGACGTGCCGCCTCCTTCGAGGCGCGCGAGGTCGAGCAGGTCGCCAATGATGCTCTCGAGTCGATGCGTCTCGTCGGTGACGATGCGCAGGTAGCGTTCGCGAGTGGGCGGGTCCAGTTGCAGTTCGGACATGCCGAGCGTCTCGATGTAGCCACGCATCGCGGTGAGCGGCGTCATTAACTCGTGCGAGACATCGGCGAGCAACTGACGGCGGGTGTTGTCGGAAGCTTCGAGCGCCCGCGCACGGCTCGCGAGTTCTACGGCCATCTTGTTGAACGATCGCGCAACCGCGGCAACCTCGTCGCCGCCGTTGTCAGGCGCCCGTGCGTCCAGATCGCCGGCCCCGAGTCGCTCGGTTGCGTCTTGAACAGCCAGGAGCCGCCGGCGCGCGGGACCGAACACCACGAACGCGATCACCATCATGCCGACAACGAGCACCCCCGCGGCCACAGGCGCCATCGTCGGACCAAGCCTCGTAAGGATTCTCCAGAACGAGGGGCCGCCTGGCAGCACGATGACGCGGCCGATCGGCATACCGCTGACGACAATCGGCGCGAATTCTCCTCGACGCGGCGGCCGTCGTGGCGGAGGACGATCGCCATCGGGCTCGCGCGGTTCGCCGTCCGGGGGGCGTGGGCGAGGAGGGCCGGGGCCGGCGTCGAACGGTCCGCCCGGACCGTCCCCGAACCGCCCGGGGCCGTCACCGCGACGCCCGAAGCCTCGCGGCCGTTCGTTCATGGATCGCTGCTCTTCTCGAACGGCTTCGAGCAGCGGCTCGGGCACATCGTTGTGATTGGAGAACGTGCGTCCGTCTCGCATGATGACGACGAACGTCTGGAGGATCTCGCCGAACTGCTCAGGGAGATAACTGTGAAGATCGAGGTTTGCGTTGACGTTCATCGCGGCACTGACGTCTGTCGCGACGAGCTCGGCGAGGCGACGCGGCGATCGCGCCGGCATCGACCCGGCAATGCGATCCGTCATCCAGAGGAAGAGCGCGCCTTGAGCGGCAAGCATCAAGGCAAGGAACGCGAAGAGTCCCAGCGCGATGCGCCAGTACAGACTCCGGTGCCACTGGAGCCTAGACATCAGCCGCCTTGTAGCCGGCCCCCCACACGGTCAGGATCACGTCGGGATCGGCGGGCTGTGACTCGATCTTCTTGCGCAACCGTTTCACCAGCGTATCCACGCTGCGGACGGTAACGAACGTCTGGTCCTTCCACACTTTGCTGAGCAGCGACTCCCGGCTAAAGACGATACCGGGATTGCTGATGAGAACGTACAGCAATTCGAACTCGTTGAAGGTCAGCCCGACATCGCGGTTGCCAACCCTGACACGTCTGCGCGCCGGATCGACCTCAATGTGTTTGTAGCTGACTGGTCCTGTGCTTGCACCAGCAGCCGCACGGGCTTGCGAGACTTCGCCGCGACGAAGCAGGGCTCTGACGCGCGCGAGGAGTTCTCGAATGCCGAAGGGTTTCGTCAGGTAGTCGTCGGCGCCGCTGTCGAGGCCGAGCACCTTGTCGGACTCTTCGCGCCGGGCGGTCAGCATGAGGATCGGCGTGTCGGCGTTTGGTGAATCGCGCCGGATGGCGCGGCACACGGTGACGCCGTCGAGGCCCGGGAGCATCAGGTCGAGAATGATCAGATCGAATTTGCGCGCGCGGGCGGCGGAAAGGCCGTTGTCTCCGTCACAGGATTCGACGGGTATGAGCTCTTCGAGCCGGAGATGCAGGGCGACCAGCTCTCGGATGTTGGCCTCGTCCTCGACGACGAGGACGGTCGGACGCGGACTGACTGGGCTAGCCACAGTCCTCAGTCTAGTGCCCGGTCGTGGTAGGACTGTGATTCACAAGTGACGAAATGATGGCAGCCGCATTTTCACGCCGCTGCCACCGTGCTTTAGATCATCATGGGCAAATTCGGCCAATGAAAGCCCCTTCGAGAGTCCTCTTTGCGCTGACGAGCCTGGTGCTCCTGGGTGGAGGGGTGCTCCTGGCTCTGCCGGGACAAACCTCGCGCCTTGGCTGTGTGATCACAGGCCGTGTGTTGAGCTCCGGAACAGCGCTCCCAGGCGTGTCGGTGACCGCGACACGCGAAGGTCAGGTCGTCGCGGCGACCTCCACAGACACAAACGGCGCATATCGGCTCCGAATCAATGAAGGGGAGTTCGTGGTATCGGCGGAGCTCGCTGCGTTCGCACGCTTCGAACAGACGCTGACTGTCTCGGCCGATTCGTGCGAGGTCCCTCTCGACGTTCAGTTGGTGCTGGCGTCACGTGCGCAATCCGCTTCGGGCCAGCAATCTGGTCCTCTCGTGGAAGCACCGAGCTCGCTTCGCAGGCCAAACCGGTTGGCGGGCGCCGCTGGTCCGCAAGGCGGCCAGCGCTTCTCGCAACTGCAACTCGTTCAGTCGAACGCTGCAGCGGCGGCCGACAACGCTTCGACCTCGATTGACGAAGCGGATCCGGCGACGCGACTGCTGCCTCCCGGTTTCTCGACTGAAGCGTCGACGAGTGTGGTGGCGGTGACCGGCGAAGCGGTCAACGTCGATCGAGGACAACTGCGCGATCGACTCGAGGCGCTGGGGCGAGGGGAGTTCGCGGCGGCGGGCGCGCAGGCTCCCGAGGGATTTGGTGCGCGTTTCGGTGGACCGGGAGGCGCGCCTGGCGCGTTTGCTGGCGCGCAGGGCGGCTTTGGTGATCCCGGTGGATTTGGCCCTGGCCCTCAAGGCGGACCAGGAGGGTTTGGAGGACGCGGCGGTGGTTTTCTCGGGCGAGGGCGGGGCGGCAGCGCGCTCCAGGGATCGGCGAACTACAACTTCGGCGGCTCCGTGCTGGATGCGTCGCCGTATCCACTTCGTACGAACTCGCAAGCGGATCCAACCTACGCGCGCCAGCAGTTCGGCGCAACGCTCGGCGGCCCTCTGCGCATCCCTGGTGTGTACGACGGAGCGCGCACGACGTTCTTCGTCAACTACGGCGGCAATCGCTCGGACAACTTGGTCGATCAGTACGCCACAGTGCCCAGTGCGGCGATGCGGGCAGGCGACCTTTCGAGTCTGTCGATCAGCCCGATCGATCCGGTCACGGGGATGCCATTCCCCAGTGGTCAGATTCCGCAAAGTCGTCTCGATCCATCGGCGGTGGCCCTGCTGCAGTTCTTTCCGTTACCGAATCTTCCGGGTGGGACGCAGAACTTCCGGCGAGGCGTCGCGGCGCTGTCCACGTCCGATCAGTTCAACGCGCGCGTGACGCACAACTTTTCCGGAACGCCCGGCCGTCGGGGAGGCGCCGGTGGCGGTGGGCGCGGCGCCGGTTTCGGACGTGGTGGTGGCGCGCCCGGAGGTCGATCCGGCACCGCCGTTGTCCTCAATGCGCAGCTGCAGTACCGCAGGAACCTCGCAGACATCGTGAACGTGTTCCCGTTGCTGGGCGGGACGAACAACGGATCGACGTGGTCGGCGCCCGTGTCGTTGAACATCCTGCGCGGGCGCTCGATTCACAACCTTCAGGTCACGGCGACGCGATCGAGCACGGCGATTCGTAACGGATTCGCCGGTGCGATCGACGTCGCCGGCTACGCAGGGATCAATGGTGTCGCGACGGATCCGTCGCAGTGGGGCGTTCCGAATCTCTCGTTCGCGAGCCTGACCGGTCTGCGCGATGTGGCTCCGGACGACCGCAGCGACCGGCGCATTCAGATCGGCTACACGATGACGCACCCGCTCCGGTCCCATACGTTTCGAGCCGGAGGCGACGCCCGGCTCGATCGCTCGGGTGGCATCACCACGGGGGATGCGCGAGGATCGTATGTCTTCACCGGACTCTATTCGGCCGCGAGTCCAGTCGTTCGATCCTACGGCCTCGACTTCGCCGATTTCCTTCTCGGGCTTCCGCAACAGGCGTTGGTGCAGTACGCCGGCGATGTGGCGTTGAGTGGACGTGCCTTCAGCGTGTTCGTGCAGGACGACTGGCGCGTCCTCGGAAATCTGACGTTGAACCTCGGGGCACGGTACGAGGCCGTGAGTCCGTACACTGAGGCACACAACCGCATGGTGAATCTGGACGTGGCGCCCGGGTTCACGGCTGCGGCACCCGTCATTTCGGGAGGCACGGGTCAGTTCACGGGACCGTTTCCATCAAGTCTGATCAACGGCGACTACAACAACGTCGCGCCGCGCGTCGGCGGCGCGTGGCGGCTGAATCCGCGCACCGTCCTTCGCGGAGGATTCGGCACGAGCTTCAACAACGGCTCATACGCCACGATCGCGCGTCAGTTGATCGCGCAGCCGCCGTTTGCGGTCACGAACACGAGCATCGGATCGCTCGCCGATCCGCTCGCGCTGTCGGATGCGTTCGCAACCGTCGACGACTCGACGACCACGAACAACTTCGGCGTGGACAAAAACTATCAGCTTGGCGTCATCAAGACATGGAACCTTGACGTCAATCACAACCTCGGTCGCGGATGGCAACTGGGTGGTGGGTATACGGGTACTCAAGGCACGCATCTCGACGTCATCCGCGCACCGAATCGCGATCCGGACGGGCTGCGGATCGACGGCGTTCAACCATTTCTCTGGCAGACGTCGGAAGGCGATTCGATCCTGCACGCGGCTACCGTTCGACTGCGTAAGCAGCAGGCCAGAGGCGTCGCTGGCAGCGTCAGCTACACGTTTGCGAAGTCGATCGACGATGCCTCGTCCATCGGAGGCGGCGGGCGCGTGGTGGCGCAAAACGATCAGGATCTGGATGCCGAATGGGGGCTGTCGAGTTTCGATCGACGGCATCAGGTTGCGGGAAACCTGTTCGTCGAGTTCCCGTTCGGCCCGAATCGCCGCTGGCTCAACGGGGATGGCACATGGTCTGCGCTGCTGAGGGACTGGGCCGTGTCGATGTCGTTCGCGCTGGATTCCGGTACGCCGTTCACGGCACGTCTCCTCAGTGCGACGTCGGATGCGGCACGCGGCACCAACGGAACGTTGAGGGCTGACGACACCGGGGCGCCGATCTCGATCGATGAGCCGACGCTGCTTCGGTTCTTCAACACGTCGGCATTTGCCGTGCCGGCGACCAATGCATTCGGCTCCGCGGGTCGTAACACAATCCTCGGTCCAGGCACGCAAGAGGTCGATGCGTCCATTAGCCGGGACGTCAGGCTCTCTGGCAATCAGGTCGTCTCGATTCAGCTGCAGGCGACCAATCTGTTCAACACCGTTCGGTTTGGCGCGATCGATTCGGTCGTGAACTCGCCGACGTTCGGTCAGGTCATGAGCATTCGCCCGATGCGGACCGTTCAACTCGGCGTGAGGTTCAGGTTCTGATGTGCAGAAATAGGAAGGGGTCTGACCCCTTCACAATCTTGCTCCTCGTCGCGCTCCTGGTTGCCGCACCCGCCGCGCAACAGACGCAGCGGCCTGTCTTTCGCTCCGACGTCAACCTCGTCGTCGTCGACGTCGTCGTGCGCGATCGCACCGGCGCCGTCGTCCGCGGTCTGACTGCCGCCGACTTCGAGGTGCGCGAGGACGACAAGCCGCAGCAGGTCACGTCGTTCGATGTCGAAGAAGTCGCCACTACACCGCAGCCCGGCACCATTTCGCCTCAGCTGCTGACGCCCGGGACGCCGGCACCGTCCACCACGTCGGCGACGGCCACGCCAGTTCGTCGGGAGGAACTGGCGGGACGACGGCTGATAGTGTTGCTGTTCGATCTCAGCTCGATGCAGCCCGAGGAGCTCGAAAGCGCGATGCGAGCGGCCACTGATTACGTTGACAACCAGATGAGCGACGCGGATCTTGTGGCCATCACGACGATCGACACCACGCTCAAAGTTGTGGCGGACTTCTCCGGCGATCGCGAGCAGGTGAAGACGACGCTCGGCCAGTTCACGGCCGTTGATGCCACCGCATTCGACTCGCCGGCGGCCGAGACGACGGCTACCGACGAAGCGGCTGCTGCCGGCGGCGATGCCGTCAGCGCGGATACCGCCGAATACGATCTCTTCAACAATGACGCGCGGCTTCGCGGTCTGCGCACGCTGGCGGACATGCTCGGCTCGATCCAGCAGAAGAAGGCGGTGCTCTACTTCAGCGGTGGCATGACGCGAAGCGGGACCGACAATCAGGTCGAGTTGCGCGCCGCCACGAGCAGCGCCGTGCGGGCGAACATGTCCATCTATCCGGTCGATACCCGAGGCCTGCAGGCGATCGTTCCCGGCGGAGACGCGTCGCGGCCGAGCCCACGAGGAGTGAGCGCGTTCTCCGGTCGTGGCGTCAACCAGCAGTTCGACCGCTTGTTCGCCTCGCAAGAGACGTTGCAGACACTCGCGTCCGATACCGGCGGGCGCGCGTTCATGGACACCAACGATTTCGGCGAGGCCTTCGCGCAGGTGCAGCGCGACACCGCGCTGTATTACCTGCTCGGCTACAACAGCACGAATGCCTCGAAGGACGGGCGCTTTCGCCGCATCACCGTGCGTGTGAAGAAGTCTGGGCTTCGCGTCGAGCATCGGGCCGGCTACTACGCGGAGCGCGACTTCGCTCACACGAATCGCCAGGACCGCGAGCGTCAGCTGCAGGAACAGCTCGCGGCGCCGGTTTCTGCGACCGACCTGCCCGTTATGGTGTCAGCGGGCTGGTTCCGCCTGGCGCCAGATCGGTACTACGTTCCGTTGTCGGTGGCGGTGCCTGGCGGTGCACTGCGAGAGTCGCCACAGCGCGATACGCTCGACGTCCTCGGGATCGTTCGTGACGAACAGGGCCGGCCGGTTGGCCGTCTCCGCGAGACGCTCGACATCGCACCAGACGCGTCGGGTGTCGCATCGCGGCAGTTGCTCTATCAAGCTGGCTTGACGCTGCCGCCCGGACGCTTCGTGGTGAAGGTCGTCGTTCGTGAAAACGCGAACGGCACGATGGGCTCCTTCGAGTCCGGCGTGTTCGTGCCCGACCTGCGGCAGGCGCCAGTGAAGGTCAGCTCCGTGACGCTCAGCACCCAGATTCGACCGACGACCGGACGACAACGCTCGGACAATCCGCTCATTCGTGAGGGTGTCGAACTGCTCCCCAGCCTCACACACGTCGTCGATCGCACCCAGAAGATGTATTTCTACTACGAGGTCTACGAACCTCAGGCCGCGGCTGGTGGTTCGTCGCTCCTGAAGACGAGCCTGGCGTTCTATCGCGGCTCGGTGAAAGTCTTCGAGACGCCGCTCGTTGAGCGCGCGGATCTCGACGCGCCGGATCGCCGTGCGGCGCTGTTTCAATTCGAAGTGCCGGCCGATGCATTCAAGCCCGGCCTTTATACCTGTCAGGTGAACATCATCGACGACGTAGCAGGCCGCTTCGCATTTCCTCGTCTCGCACTCTACGTGCGATAAGTCCCGTGCGGTCCGACGGCGCGACGGGACGAGGGTGCGACGGTCCAGTGCGAGGGTCCGAGGTACGATGGTCCACTGGACCCTCGCACCTTCGGACTGGACCCTCGCACCTCCGCCCCGTCGCCCCGTCGGACCTTACGTTGTTAGAAGATCCGCCGCTACCTGACGGGTTCGTACAGTTCGAAGTTGCCATCTACCTCGACACGCTGCAGGCGCAGTGCGCGAATGGCGAAGTCCACGAGGGCGCGGGACGAGCGAAGGCGGTCCACCACCACGAACCCGAGGTTGGCATCGTTGACGAACATCGGACCGCTGGCCACGAGTGCCGCTTCGCGCTCCGCTGAAATGGTGCCTCTCTCGCTCAGAACGATCAGCGCATCGATCATGTCGATGCGTCGCACCTCTGACTTGCGTTCCTGAGACACACGAGACAGATATCCGCCAATCAGCGGCTTGCCGTGCATCGTCTGGAAGTACTGCGACCGGGCGGAGAAGTTGCCGACACTGGACGCGCCATCGCGGATGCCGGTGGGCAACTCGAGGACGCAAACGTCGCCCGCCGCCGCCGCCACTCGATGATAGAAGTTCGGAACAGCAGCTGAGTGAAGTGTGAGCGGTGCAGGCAGGAGCTCGGCAATGAGCAGCACCGCAACCGTCGTCAGCATCGCATAGCGATACTTCGGGTAGCTGCGGCCGAACCACTCGAGCGCAGCGGCAAACAGTACCGCAACCGCCAGCATCATCACGACCGAGAATCGCGAGGGGGTTCGTGCGAGGCCGAGCATCGGCACGTATCGCAGCAGCGCCCACGGCCCCGGGATGTATGTGTTCATCCCTGCTATGTGGATGAACGGACCAAGAGCCAGCGCCCCAAACGTCACTGCCAGCATCGTCCACCAGCGTGACGGGCGCCATCCCATGCGCCATGCGACGAGTAAGACAGTCAGGACGACGATAGGAACGGAGACGACGCGCTCGAGATATTCGCCCTGAAAGGACATCAGCCAGTTGGTGATCCAGTCCGGCATCAACGGATGGTTTGGATTCGGGATCACCAGCGCGAGCAGATCCACGCCTGGTGGGCTGCTGCGCCAATTGATTCCGGGCGGAGTGAGATTGCTCGAGCTGATCTTGCCCACCGCATAAAGAACCGGTGAGAGGATTGCGGTGGCCACGAGTCCCGCAGCCAACGTCAGGAAGGCGAGTCTCCACACATCGGTTCGCGCGCCCGGTCGTGGCGATGCGCGGACGTGCCAGGCCACGCGCATGAGTGACAACGCGGTGAGGGCCAGCATCGGCGTGTACAGGCCACGCGCGGAAATCGCGTGGCCAAAGATAGTGGACGTAAACCCGCCCGTGATCGCGATGGCGCCGACGAGGCCGGCGGCACACAGCAACAGCACGTCAACCGCCCAGCGAGCGGCGCGCGCGCGCCCTGATTGCGGGCTGGCTTGAATCGCGAATATGCGAGCGACGAGGAAGACGGCGCCGATCAGTAGACAGTAGACGCCGTAGTACACGTCGGTCGTCGCCGCCCACGCGACGACGGCACCGAGCGCGGCTGCATCGCGGAACCGTTCCTGTCCGTCTGCCTTCATCAGCACAAGCAGGAAGATCGCGAGCGGCGCGGCCGCAACGAGGCTGAAGTGGCCCATGCCGCGCGTGACCAGCAGCGGACTCCACGCAAACAGCAACCCGGCCAGCCACGACTCGGCAGGCCGGCCCGTGACGTGCCTCGCCAGAAGAAACGTGGCGTAGGCCGTGAGCACAGACATGAAGAGGAAGATGACGTTGAAGGTGGCAACCACGCCGAGCCATCCCGAGAGCGGCAAAGCCAGCAGGTTCTGAAACGCCGTGTAGTTGTGCAGGCTCAGGTTGGCTTCCTGAGTCATCGAGAAGATCGAGTCGGTAAAGAACGGCAGACGCCGGTGCACCAGGATCTCGTGCTGGAAGACCCACTGGTTCCAGACGTAGACACCCGTATCGCCGTCAGGCGGGCCGGTCAGGTCTGTACTGAGATGGAGCGCGAGCGGCCAGGAGAAAACGAGCGCTGTCGCGACGTAGCCGGCAAGAACGGCGAGGTGTAACCCTGTCCCGCGTCGCCAATTCATTGTGAACAGACGCGGGGAGAATAGCAGAAAACCGTGAACCTACCGATACGAGAAGCCGGGAACCGTCTCTGAGGAGAGGGGGCCTTTGGCCGCGATTGTGGCCATATGGGCCTCCGCAGCCCGATCGAGCCGGAATGTGCCCGAGCGCAGATCGGCGAACTCCCGCGCGTCGATGCGCGCGCGCATCAGCCCCCGAGTCGCGTGCGTGTTCGTCTGAAGCAGGTAGTGCCCGATCTCGTGAGACACCGCTCGACCCAGCACCAGGCCGAGGCGCTGCTCCTGCCTCGCAGTCGGTTCCGCCAGAAGCTCCCACCGGCTCTCATCGACGATTCGTCTCGCTCCAATCGTTGATGCAATCGCGGTCGCCTGAGTCCCGCTGAGACGCATCAGCTCTGCGACCGTCCACGCTGAGAACTCCGAGGTTCTCGGTACGGGTCGAGCGACGACCAGCACTCTGAGAATGTCACCCTCATCAGCCTCGGTGCTCTCGCGCAGCCACTTCAGTCGGACGTGCCCGTTCTTCCAGATCGACTCGGCTTCGGCCATCAGCGCGCGGCGGCTCGCTATGGGCAACGAATCGGTGCTTGTGAAGTGGAGATTGAGGACGAGAGCGGGGGCTTCGGAGGCCAGCAGAACGGCACTATCGGGGGGCCTGCCAGTCGCTCCCGCGACGATGGACAGCAGAGCCACGCATCCAACCAGCGGCCTCACTGCCTTCATGAGTGGCACGACAGTAGCACGACGTTCTTGTTTCACGTCTGTAAATTTATCGGCCGAGCACCCTGTTCAGTGCAGTCGTAGGGGTGCCCACTCTCGCGGCCGTTATTAACTCCGGTGAATCGGCTGCGTGAATCGGCTGTTACATGCCCTCGATAGGCTCAGAACGTTTACAGACCGGGAAATTTCCTCCGAGGAGTCTTCGAGCGTATGAAAACTTTGAAGGGTTCGGTGGCGTGCGTGCTCGCGATCGGCCTCTTACTACCCGCCATCGCATTTGCGCAGGCGGATGCACGTTTTGCCGGGGTCGTGCTCGATCCGTCGGGCGCGGTCGTTCCTGGGGCAACCGTGCTCGTCAAGAATGAGCGCACGGGTGAAGAACGGACGGTCGTCACAAATGCCGAGGGGCGGTACATCGTTGCCAACCTCAGGCCTTCCGTTTACACGATTCGAGCGACCTTCGGTCAGCTCGCTCCGCTGCAGTTCGATGGGCTCCAGTTGGTGGCCGGACAGGAATTCCCGCTGGATCTCACGCTGCAGGCGGCCGGCGTGACCGAAACGGTCACCGTTCAGGCGCAGGTCAGCACGATTGATCTGAGCTCTGCCAGCATTGGCGTGAACGTCAGCGAGCGCGAAGTTCAGAACCTGCCTGTCAATGGCCGCCAGATGTCGCAGCTCATGCTGCAGGCGCCAGGCTCGCAGAATGCCGGCACGGGGACCTGGAACGACGTCCGTTTCAGCGGCCGCGCGAACAACCAGAACGTGATCAAGTTCGATGGCGTCGAAGGCTCAGCAATCATCGATGCCTCGCCCGGCAACATCGCCGGCCAGATCGCATCACCGTTCAAGCTGCAGGCGAGCCTCGAGAACGTGCAGGAGTTCCGCGTCGAGTCGAATAACTATCCTGCGGAGTTCGGCACGGGCACTGGCGGCCAGGTCAGCGTCATCACTAAGTCGGGCTCGAACCAGTTCCGCGGATCGGTGTTCGAGTTCTACCGCGACGACGCGCTCGACGCGCCCAACTACTTCGACTCCACCCGCCGAAGCGACGGCAGCGTCATCGACCAGCTTCCGAAATCCGCGCTGAGTCAGCATCAGTTCGGTGCTTCGTTCGGAGGCCCGTTCCTGAAGGATCGCGCGTTCTTCTTTGGCAGCTACGAAGGCTATCGTCTCGACGCCGGCGTGAACTTTGTCGAGGCTGCGCCGAGCGATGCCGCATGGGCGAGAGCGGTCCCGGCTATTGCTGCCCTCCGTCCCGGCTTCACGGCGCCGGGCGCGGTGCTCTTGCCGGGGGCATCAACCGACCCGAACTTCGACATCTATCAACTGCAGAGTCTCGAGAATGTCGAAGAGGATGCGTTCAGCCTTCGCGTCGACTTCCGCCTGAATCAACAGTGGAACTCGTACTTCCGCTACTTCCGTGACAGCGGCAGCCAGCTGCGTCCGGAAGGCATCAGCGGCCGCGTCGTCGAAGTGACCAACAAGCCCACCAACGGGATCTTCAATCTTCAGGGCACCCTCGGCAGCGGTCTCCTGAACGAGTTCAAGGTCGGTTACAACGCTCCGCTCGCCAACATCCGCGGCGTCGCGCCAGTTGTCGGCGGGATTGACTACGGCCCCATCGCGATCAATCTCACAGGATCGATTGCCAACACCGGTATCGCCGGCCAGAGCGCGTCGACCGGTGTCGTGGTTCCCGGCGGTCTGGTGCGCGCGAACAGCGCGACGAACGGCCGCGCGGCTGACTACGACCCGTACTCGATTGCGTTCACTGATGCGGTCTCTTCGGTCCGCGGCAATCACCTCACCAAAGTCGGCGGCGAGGCGCGCATCATCAGGATGACGACGGACCAGCGTGGTGGAACGACCTACTCCTATCCCAACGTCACGGCGTTCCTGGCCAATCAGCCAACCGGCATTCAGTACGCCGGCGACATCAGCGCGTCGAGCGTCTTCAACAACGGCGCCACCGGTCCTCGGCACACGAAGCAGCAGTACTACGTCGTATACGGCCAGGACGAGTGGCACGCCGGTGCGAACTTCACCCTCAACTACGGCATGCGCTACGAGTACTACACGCCGCTCAAGGTGGAGGACGACCTGATCGTCAAGTTCAACATAGAGACCGGCGAGATCGATCCGAACACGACGCAGCTGCACGGCACGAAGAAGAACAACTTCGAGCCGCGGGTCTCAGCGACGTACTCGATTGGCAAGACCGTGCTGCGTTCTGGGTTCGGTATCTTCGTCGGACCGGGTCAGGGTGAGGATCTGATTCAGCCGATTGAGAGCGACCGCGTCAACACGACGTTGAGCACCGGGCCGTTCCTCGCCTATCCGATCAATCAGGATCTGCTCGTTAACAATTTCGTCAACAACCCGAACAATCGTAGCTACCAGCCGCGTGCCTATGCGGCGGAGTATGCGATTCCCGAGAAGGTCTACCAGTACACCGCCTCGGTTCAGCAGGAACTGAGTGGAAACTTCAGCGCAACCGCGGCATACGTCGGCTCCCAGGGACGCAATTTGTTCCTGCGCAGCGTGGCCAACCAGATCACTCAGGTTGTCACGCATCCGAACCCCGCGTCTGCGGCGTTCGTCATTCGCGAATTCTCGATCGTCAACCGCGATGCCGCTGGCAACATCACCAGCGTGCAGAACCCGTATGCCGAGGTCGACTTCAAGACCAGCGGCGGCCACGACCAATACAACGCCCTGATGCTCTCGCTCAATCGTCGCTCGGCGCAGGGCCTTGCGATGAACATGCAGTACACGCTCGGCAGCAGTCGCGGTACGTCAGGCGGCTCGAATGAAGCGAACACGGCGGCGAACAACGCGCGGACCGAGGCGGAGTTCGAGTACGAAGACGGCTACAACAACTTCGACGTGCGCCACACGTTCAACGTCAGCCTGATGTATTCGCTGCCGTTCGGCGCGGGCCGGAAGTGGGGAAGCAATGCGAGCGGCTTCGCTGAAGCGGTGCTTGGTGGCTGGGACCTGGGCGGCATCGTCAACGCTCGCAGCGGTGTGCCGATCAACGTGCTCGTGACGCGACCGGACATCCTCTACCGCGACACGGCGAGTGGTCTCTACTACACGGGTCCGGCACTCGGTCGTGTGGTGGTCATCAATACACCCGGCGGCGGTGCCTCGCGCAACGTGCGTCGTCCTGACGTCGTGCCCGGCGTCGATCCGTTCATCAAGGACGGCGGCCTGCTGTATCTCAATCCCGCGGCGTTCGCGGCGCCTCTGCCCGGCACGTTCGGCAACATGGAACGCAACTCGCTCCATGGTCCGAGCTTCCAGCAGGCGGACTTCTTCTTCGCCAAGCATTTCCGCCTCGGGGGTCGAAACGATCTGGAGTTCCGCGGTGAGGTCTTCAACATGTTCAACGCCGTGAACTACGCCAACCCAGGTGGCACGCTGAACGCGGCGGTCCCGGCGACGCCCGGGCAGGCGAACACGGTTCAGCCCGGAGACCCCTACACAGCCGCTGCAGCCGGCACGACGTTCGGTCGTCTGTCGAGCACCATCGGTCGAACCGTCGGCCTCGGCACGCCGCGCCAGGTGCAGTTCGCACTGCGCTTCTCGTTCTGAGGGGTCACTGGGTAATTGGGTGGCTAGGTTGCTGGGTAGCCCCCAGTTAACCCAGCTACCCAGCTACCCAGCTACCCAGTTAACCCAGCAACCCAGTCCACCCAGCGACTTCGTCAACCTAGCGGCAGCTTGATCGTGAACACGGCGCCGCCTTCCGGCCGGTTCTCGGCAACGGCTTCACCGCCGTGCAGTTCCACGAGGTGCTTCACAATCGCAAGCCCGAGGCCCGTGCCACCGGGCCGCGATCGCGACTTGTCCACCCGATAGAAGCGCTCGAACACCCGCGTCAGATCCTCATTCGGAATGCCTGGACCTGAATCAGCGACGGTGATTATGTAGGTGCCGTTGACCTGTGTCGCGCCAATCCGCACCTCGGCGCCTTCCGGCGAGTAGTTCACGGCGTTCTCGACGAGATTGCGGATGATGTCGTGCAGCTTGGCCGGATCGCCCTCGACGTGCCGCGCCTCGGCGATGACCTCCACGGTGATCCGCTGTCCCTTGTCCTCGATCGTCGGCGCAAGATCGGCTGCCACCGCGCTGAAGATCTGCTTGATCTCGCAGCGAGCGGTTTCGAGGAGCTCCTGCCGCGCATCGAGGCGTGCGAGCCGCAGGAGATCCTTGACCAGCCGCTCCATTCGCGTCGAATGTCGCGCGATGATCTCGAGGAACTTGTGCGTGTTTTCCGGATCGGCCGGACCATCGAGCAGCGCCTCCACGTATCCGCGAATGGCTGTGAGCGGTGTCCGCAGCTCATGGGAGACGTTCGCGACGAAGTCGCGCCGGATCTGATCGGCACGGCGCAGGTCGGTGATGTCGTGCAGCACGAGCACGGCACCGCCGCTCGGTCCTGTCACTGGTGCTGCGCGTGTGAGCAGCGTCCGCCCGGGATCGCGCGCGAGCGTCAGTTCCTGTCCGCCTATTTCGTCACCGCGCAGCGCCGCTGTCAGCTGCGCGGCGATGTCGGGATGTCGGATCACTTCGAGGTACGGGCGCCCCGTGGCTGACGGCTCGACGCGCAGCATCTGCTGCGCGGCGCGATTCACCAGCTGCAGTCGTCCCTGCCGATCGACCACGAGCACGCCTTCCACCATGCCGCTGAGAATGGCTTCCATGCGCGCCCGATCGCGCGAGAGCTCCTCGATGCGGCCGCCTAGTTGATGCACGGAATCGTCGAGCGCGCGCGCCACGGTTCCAAGCTCGTCAGATCCCTGGTCGTAGATCGGGCGCGTGAGGTCGCCGGCGGAATAGCGTTCGGCTACTCGCGCGATCGCGCTGACGCGTCGCGATAACGAGGTGGAAAAGAACCACGACACGATCAGCGCGAGCGGAATCGACACGGCCAGCGCTCCAAGCGTCGCCCGCACGATGGCGGCAAGCTGCGCGTCGACGTCGGTCAGCGGCAAGGCCAGGCGGACGTACGTGACGATCGGGTGCGTTGCACGGACCGCGACGTACACCATATCTGTGCTGACAGTCCCGCTGTACCGCTGAGTGCTCCCGAATCCGTGCTCCCGCGCGGCGATCACTTCGGGTCTCGTGAGGTGGTTCTCGAGCGTGCGGAGCTCGGCTTCAGTCTGCGTCGAGTCGCCGACCACGCGGCCGTCCTCGGCGATGAACGTGACGCGCGCAGAAATCAGCTCGCCGAGTCGATCTGCCTCTCGATCGAGGGTCGTTTCATCGAGCGTCGTGGCCTTGGAGAGCAGGTCGGCCGTGAGGTAGGCCTCATCGCTGAGGTGTCGTTCGATGGCGGTGCGCTGGCGCTCGCGGACCTGCCAGGCCATGAGGCCTGCCAGCGCGAGCAGCGACAGTGCCGCCGCGGCGAATGCCCCAATGAAGACTTTCGTGCGGAATCCGGCCTTCATATACGAATGCCGCTCGGTGCGGCAGCCCTATTGTTCGTCGAGCTTGTAACCAAACTGTTTCACGGTCACGAGCGCATCGACAAGCACAGGCAGCTTTTCGCGGAGCCGCCGGACGTGGACGTCAACGGTGCGCGTCCCGCCCGTGTACCTGTAGCCCCACACATCGCCAAGCAGGACGTCCCTCGAAAGGACGCGGCCGCGGTGCTGGAGGAGGTACTGGAGCAGGAGGAATTCCTTGGCCGTCAGCTTGACCTCCTGACCGCCGTCGACGACCGTGTGGCGCTCCAGATCCATCACGAGCGAACCAAGCTTGATCGTCTGCGACTCGGGCTCCGCCCGCTTCGAACGGCGCATCAGGGCACGGATCCGCGCGACCAGCTCGTTCGGGCTGAACGGCTTCGAAATGTAATCGTCGGCACCGATGTCGAGGCCGATGATGCGGTCGGTCTCCTCGGCACGCGCGGTGACCATGATGATCGGGATCGCGTTCGTCACCGAATCCGCACGCAGCGCGCGGCACACTTCCAGCCCGCTCATTCCCGGCAGCATGACGTCGAGAATCACGAGATCGAAAGGTTGCTTGCGGGCCCGCGCCAGTGCGTCGTCGCCCGATCCAACGGTGTGAGGCGTCCAACCCGATCGCTCGACGTAATGCGCGATGAGATCGGCGATGTCGCGGTCGTCTTCGGCGACCAGGATGTTCACGTCAACTCAATGCTACATCGCCGCCGGGTGCGCCCGGCGTTCAGGGCGCCGAGAACAGCAGTCGGAAGATTTCGTAGGTCAGGCCGCCGATGAAAGCGGATGCGGGAATCGTCAGGACCCAGGCCCAGACGATCTGACGGGCAACGCCCCAACGAACTGCGGACAGGCGCTTCGAAGAGCCAACACCGACGATCGCGCCGGTGATCGTGTGAGTGGTGCTGATGCCGACGCCAAGCGCTGTAGCCGAGTAGATCGCGAGCGCCGCGCCAGTCTCGGCCGCGAACCCGCCGATCGGTTGCAGCTTCGTAATCTTCGCGCCCATCGTCTTGATGATGCGCCAGCCGCCGGACAATGTGCCCAGGGCGATTGCCCCGTTGGCCAGCAGGATGACCCAGTAGGGAATTGGGAGTGCTCCGTCTGGCCCCCTGTCGAGGAATCCCCCTGTCACGAGCGCTCCGGCAATGATGCCCATCGTCTTCTGCGCATCGTTGGCGCCGTGCATCAGGCTGAAGGCCGCCGCCGAGACGAGCTGCATCTTGCGGAAGAACCCATCGACGCGACGCGGCGTCTGACGCTGCAGGACCCACTGACTGAGCGTCATCAGCACGAGGCCAACGACGAGGCCAATCAGGGGGGCGAGGACGATGAAGATGATCGTGCGCGTCCAGCCGCTCGGGATAATCGCGATGAAACCAGCCTTGGCGACCGCCGCGCCGGCATAGCCACCGAACAGTGCATGCGATGAACTGGTTGGAAGACCGTAGTACCACGTCACGAGGTCCCAGACAATCGCCCCGGTGAGGCCGGCGAAGATCACGGTCAACGTGACCACCTTGAGATCGACCATGCCTGCGCCGACCGTTTGAGCGACAGCAGTGCCAAACCCGAAGGCCGCGATGAAGTTGAAAAATGCTGCCCAGACTACGGCCTTCCCGGGGGAGAGTACCCGCGTCGAGACCACGGTCGCGATCGAGTTGGCCGCGTCGTGAAAACCGTTGATGTAGTCGAAAATGAGCGCGACTGCGATCAGCGCGAGGACTGCAAGAAGAGTGTGATCCATCAGCCGTGTTTGACGATCACACCCTCGAGAAGATTCGCGACGTCCTCGCATCGGTCGGTGGCGGCTTCGAGGAAGTCCAGGATCTCTTTCCACTTGATGACGACGATGGGATCGCGTTCCTCGTCGAAGAGCGCGACGATGGCGTCCTGATGCACGCGATCGGCTTCGCGTTCGAGTTGATCGACGCGTGCGGCGAGTTCCCTGACACCCTGCTGCTTCTCGAGCACGGCCAGCGCTTCGCAGAGACGGTCGGTTGAGTCGGAGATGATCTCGGTCAGTCGCCGGGCCCCCGGTCTGACGTGCGTGATCTTGTAGAGACGCGTCACCGCGGCCGCCGCATCGATCGCATCCATCACGTCGTCGAGCGAGATCGCCAGCGCGTGGATGTCTTCGCGATCGAGTGGCGTGACGAAGGTGCGATTGAGCCGATCGATGATCGCCCGCGTCAGTCCGTCGCAGATGTGCTCGATATCCTTGATGGCATCGGCCTTCGAGGCGTCCGGAGGGTCCACTGCCAGCATCTGTTTCAGGAGTCGCGCGCCACCGCGAAGCTCCTCGGCCATGGCGACGAAGTCTTGAAAGAAGCGCTCCTCGCGCGGAATCAGGCGGAAACGCACCATCTCACCTCGAAGCGAGTGGAGACCCCTAGGGCGTCTTTGTGTAACGACAATGTAACGGAATCGTAACACGCGAAGGCAGGAGCCCCGGGGGATGATGCGAACCAACAGGTGAATCAGGTGAATCGAATCAGGCCGCTTCGTCCACGGCTTCCGCGCCGGTCAACTTCTGATGTTCGCGGCGGATGCCGAGGACGATGAGAAACCACACACCGATCAGAACGAGGTTGACTATGGCAAAGCCGCGGATGTTCAGCGCCAACTGAACGCCGACGTACACGACGGCGGCCTGCAACATGTCGCCGAAGCGCACGAAGAACGAGTCGATGGCCTGCTTGGCTTTGTACTTCGCCTCGCGGCTGGTTGGAAGGAAGAGCGCCTGCCGCGTGGTGTTCTGGACCGAATAGTCCGTGCTGTTCTCGAAGATCTTCGTCCACTGCACGGCGGCGAGGATCGGCAGGAGCGCGACCGTGCTGTAACCGGTCAACGCGATTGCCGGCAGGATGAAGAGCGCGCCGCGTACGCCGATGTACTTGAAGATGCGCGAGACGAAGAAGGCCTGGAGCACGAGAGCCAGCAGGTTGACAGAGGTCTGAACCGTGCCGGAGAGCGTGCCGATGATCGATGCCTCCGTCGCGCCTCCGGCGGTCCCGGCGGCGATCTGCCTGGCCGCCTCATCGGTGATCATTCGGTTCAACATGAACCCGCCGAGCGTGTTGACCAGGTTATAGACGAGTACCAGCATAGCGATGAGAAGGAGGTAGCGCTGCTTGTACACCAGCGTGAAGCCGCCGGGGCCGCCGAGCGCCTTGTCGGCCTCCTCTTTCTTCGCTTCTTTACGGCGGCCCTCACGGCGGTGCACGATAATCGTCAACGCGACGGGCACCGTCAGTCCGAAGGCAGCGATGAGCATCAGCGTGTAGGGGCCGATCCCTTTGAAGAAATACGTCGCGATCGCTGCGCCGACGAGAGCACCGAGCGACGCTCCGATGCCGACCAGTGGGAACAGCCGTTTTCCCCGCTCATTGGTATAGAGGTCGTTCGCGAAAGCCCAGAACTGGGCGACCGCCACCATGTTGAACACGC
>Ga0247825_10000290_pt1 | contig 31230 bp, 36 predicted proteins | sample 13C_Vanillin_Day_FD_194413 | JGI IMG/M metagenome (GOLD analysis project Ga0247825, IMG submission 194413) | Soil microbial communities from agricultural site in Penn Yan, New York, United States - 13C_Vanillin_Day48 | ecosystem: Environmental > Terrestrial > Soil > Agricultural land | place... | reverse complement strand
CGGGTCCAACTAGAGTACGGGCTTCCAGCACCAATGAGCAGCCGACCTCGGTGCCAGCGTCGGTGGACACTGTAGCGTGTTTCATGACCACGTGGGTCGGTCGCAGACCGATGGGAAACTAGAGTGGCGCGATAACGCTCCCGCTGCTCGGGCGTCAACACGCCTTGCAGACCGGCACTTGCGTAACGCTCGATCCGCTCGGCGAACTCCGGCGGTGGCGTGTAGTACTCGCTGTAGGTGCCGAGTTGATAAGGGTCTTCGACGGTGTGCAGGATACAGAGCGAGGCGTTCACCTGATCGGCGAGTGCACACGCGTATTTGAGCGCCGCTGCCGACGCTTCACTGAAGTCCGTTGGGACCAGGATCTTCTCTAAGCGAGGCATCATCGTTCTCCTTGATACCGCGTTGCACGACGGTCGCTCCTCGAAGGAGCAACATGAATGCCGCTCGGATCAGTTCGGGAAATGGCGCCATCGACGCATGGTCGGCGATTGACACGCAAACGATTCCACGGCCACGGGAAAATTTCCCCAGGGCGCCACGATTCATCCACACAACGAGGCCGTCGTGCGGTGGCGCGACGCATGCATCAATTTAAGCACCCATGGACAGCAGTTCAACCTCTCGAGCCATGTCCGACTCGTTGCGAAGTCTGGATGAGATCCGGTATGCGCTCGATCAGTCAGCGATCGTCGCGGCCACCGATCACCGCGGCTCGATCACCTACGTCAACGACAAATTCTGTGAAATTTCGCAGTACTTGCGCGAGGAGTTGATTGGCCAGGATCACCGCATCGTGAACTCTGGCTACCACCCGAAGGAGTACATGCGCGACTTATGGCACACGATCGCCAGAGGCCGGATCTGGCGAGGTGAAATCCGAAACCAGGCGAAGGACGGCTCCTTCTATTGGGTGGACACGACGATCGTGCCCTTTCTCGATGGCAACGGTAAGCCGCGCCAGTATCTCGCCATCCGCTACGACATTACTGCGCGCAAGCATGCAGAGGCGCAGTTGAGAGAGCAGACCGCCCTGGCACGGCTCGGGCAGCTTGCCGCGGTCGTCGCCCACGAAGTTCGCAACCCGCTGGCAGGTCTTCGGGCAGGTTTGCAGGTCATCGATCGGCGCATCCATGAACCGCGCGATCGCAGCGCCATTGCGGCCATGATTCAGCGCATCGATGGCTTGAACGACAAGGTTGAAGACCTGCTCTTGTACGCGCGCCCGCGGCCACCGCGTCCACAGTCAATCGATCTCAAGACACTGATGCAGGACGTCGCCACCAGCGCTGAAATGAGCACTGGGCGTGATCGCTCGTCGATCCCGGTATACGGCGACCACGTACTGGCCTACGCAGACCTCGACATGGCGCGAGCAGCACTGCTGAACCTGACGCTCAATGCGTGTCAGGCGGCCCCCGAGCAGGAAGTCGAGGTTCGTGTAGGCGGGAACAATGACATGTGTCGGGTTGCGGTGTGCGATCGGGGCCCTGGAATTCGTCCCGAGATCCGCGATCAGGTCTTCGAGCCATTCTTCACGACTCGCGTCAACGGCACCGGCCTGGGGCTGGCGATCGTGAAACGACTGATAGAGCTTCAGGAAGGCACCGTGCGACTCGCCGATCGCGAAGGCGGCGGAACGGTCGCCGAGGTCTCGCTGCCCAGAACCGCAGCGTAGGCCACGAACGCCGGCCTGGGTTCGTCTCCTCCCTACGCCGGCAGATGATCGGGACAGGCAGCGGCGGAGCTATCCGCACGACGATGCGTCGTACCTGTGAGCCTCGGCGGAATCGCGAGCACCAATGCTGGCGATAGGCAAAGCATGCGATATGTCACCGACCCCATGCGTGGCCCAAGCAAGGGGGACCCGTGCAGGCCCATCACGACGAAGCCGGCGTGACGCTCCCGAATGACCCTGGCTGCTTCCTCGGCGGGCTCACCAGAGATGATTAGTGCCTCGGTCGTTGGGCGGACCTTCGGTGGCATGATCGCCAGCAGCGCGTCGAGGCCTTTCTCGGCCGCGACCCTGCGATTGGACTCCAACGCGGTCGGATTGCGCGCGAACACACGGTTCCTGACTGGCTCGATGATGTGAAGCAGGACGACCGGGAGACTCAGTGCTTCGGCGAGGCCGCCGGCAATCCGGGTTTGATATGCAGACGCGGGCGAGAGATCGACAGGCACGACGATTCGGCCCAGGAACTGACCCGCCTCTTCGATGTGGACCCACTCGGGATTCGTGGGCGGCGTGATGAGCACCGGTACGGTCGTCTCTCGTAAGACTCGTTCGGTCGTCGATCCAAAGAATAGTTTTCGCGCGCCTGTCTGTCCGTGTGAGCTCATCACAATCAGATCGCAGGATCGCTCGCGCGCGACTCGAAGAATCTCGACTGCCGGCTTGCCTACGGCCGCCTCGTACTCACACATGGCCTGAGCTGCCGACCCATCGCCGAACACCTTTGACACGAAGCTCGTGATGTCCTTCTCCGATACCTCCGGCGTCCACACGACACCCGTTTCGAGATTCATTGCAGTCGTGAGCAACGGGTCCTCGACGCTCAGCACAATCAGGCGCGTGAAGAAGTGTTCCGCGATCGCCGCGGCACAGCGAAGCGCCGCCGCTGACGCGTCCGAATAATCGATTGGGCAAAGGATTGACGGCCGGATATTCATAACAGCCTCCCCGAGACGCAGAGGATGGTGCAACGGACGTACCTCCGCAGGCGCACCAAAACGGACTTGTGTCGTAATGTTTCGTCGGCAGCACGAGGGAAAATCCACAGTGCCCGAATTAGTTCGCCCATCGACTCCGGGCATCCGGATTGCTCCACCACACACATGGCTTTGAGGCTAGCACGGCAGCTCGAACCACCGTCACAACCCGAGGCGCTGGTGACGCGATGGTGACCGAAGACCAGAGCGCCATCGTGGACTTTCTCGCCGCGCCGTCGACGCACGAAGGTAAGCCTGTTGAACGAATCGACACGCACGCATCCATCGTGTTCCTGACTGGTGCGCGCGCTTACAAGCTGAAACGAGCAGTGCGATTCGACTATCTCGATTTCTCGACGAGCGCACGCCGCCGTGCCTTATGTGAAGCTGAAGTCCGCTTGAACCGGCGAACCGCGCCGGCGCTCTATCGTGGTGTGCTTCCGATAATGCGCCAGCCTGATGGCTCCTATGCTCTCGGCGGTCACGGTACGCCTGTGGACTGGGTCGTGGAGATGACTCGGTTTCCCCAGGACGCGCTGCTCGACCGACTGGCGACGGGAGGTCAGCTCGCGCTCGAGCTCATGCCGCTACTCTCTTCAGCCATCGCGAAGTTCCACAAGCTGGCCGAGAGCCGCACCGATCACGGCGGTAAAGCCGGCATGTCGTGGGTCATCGAAGGCAATGCCGCCGGGTTCGCAGAATTCGGCCACACAATCCTGGATCCCGAGCTATCGCATCGAGCGACCGAAAATTCACGTCGTGAACTCGAGCGCCTGGGGGATACACTCGAGCGGCGCCGCGAGCTCGGCTTCGTGCGGCAGTGCCACGGCGACCTTCACCTGCGCAACATCGTTCTGCTGGACGGCCAACCCACACTGTTCGACGGGGTCGAATTCAACGACGAGATCTCCTGCATAGACGTCCTCTACGATCTCGCGTTCCTCCTCATGGATCTCTGGCGGCGACGGCTGCCACGCCACGCCAATGTCGTGTGGAACCGTTATCTGACCGACACCGACGACGTCTCCGGTCTGGCGCTGCTCCCACTCTTCTTGTCGTGTCGAGCCGCGGTTCGCGCGAAAACGAGCGCGACGGCGGCCGGCCTTCAGCCAGATATGGAGCGACGCCGCGAGCTTCATGAGACCGCTCGCGAATATCTGGCGATGGCCGAGCGACTGCTGCGTCCCCCTCGCGCCTCCCTCATCGCAGTCGGAGGATTGTCGGGCTCTGGCAAATCGACGCTCGCACTCGCTCTTGCGACGATTGTCGGCGCTGTACCCGGTGCGATGGTCCTGCGCAGCGATGAGATACGGAAGCGTTTGTGTGGTGGGCCGCTCCTCGAGCGGCTGGGCCCGGAAGGATATTCATCACAAATCTCTGAACGCGTATACGCCACGCTTGCTGGGCGGGCAGCGTCGATCGTCGGCGCGGGTTACAGCACCATCGTTGACGCTGTCTATGCGCAAGCCGCCGATCGCCAGGCGATCGAACGGGCGGCAGCCGGCGCGTCCGTGCCATTCATCGGGCTATGGCTCGATGCACCGGAATCGATGCTGATCGGACGAACGGAGCAGCGGACGAACGACCCATCGGACGCCGACGCCGCTGTCGTTCGTATGCAGCGTACTCAAGGCACCGGAGACATCAGATGGCATCGACTCGATGCAACGGTGTCCGCGGCGGCGGTGTTCGAGTCAGCGACGAGCTACCTGCGCGACTACCGACGCGATGCCTTGAACATCGTCGAATAGTTCGCTGGCTCGCGGAGGCGCGTCCCGAACTTTTTCACGGTTGCGTTTCCCTAGGCTCGCCTCACATTCCGATCGCCTCCTTCACAATTGACGGTGCTATGCCGCTGTCTTCACGCCTTTCGCCGGTTCCTGAATCTCGACCTTCCGTACTGCCGGTTGCGGTCGGGCAGGTAGCGGCACGCTGACTTCGAGCACGCCGTCGGCAAATGTGGCCTTGATGTCTTCCAGCTTCACGCCCTCGGGCAACGGCACTGCGCGATAGAACTGGCCGTATTCCCGTTCTGTGCGGTACACGTTGTCCTTCTTCTCCTCCTTCTCCCGGGTTCTCGCACCCGAGAGCGCAAGGTGTCCGTCGGTTACTTCGACGGTAACGTCTTCCTTCTTGACGCCAGGCAGATCGACCCGCGTCACGAACCGATCGTCCTTCTCGAACACGTCCACCTTTGGAGCCCATGCTGCGGCGGCGCCCTCTATGGTTCTCATCGCCGGGAAACGAAACGACGGCCAGAAGGGCTCGTCGAACGCCCGATCCAAGTCCGCAGTCATTTGGCGCAGCAGTGCAAATGGAGCTCGAGCACTGCGTGCCGGCGCAAGTGTGACGTCATGCTTTTCGGCCATTGAACACCCCCTTGGGTTACTCACGAACGCGCGAAGCGTTCTTCTTGTTACGTCCTGTACGAACGCAACTCCCGTACCTTTGGATTGAATGGTCAGACGGTCGCACCGGTCTCGTACAGTGACCACGACGAGAAGAAGTTCGATCGCGTCGCGAGATATCTCACGGACCGACTTCACGAACATCGAGTCGATGCGCCGTCGCCGGCCATTCGTGCGGGAGTCCACTTCCACCACGCGGTACGAGGCTTGCCGGTGATGGGACCGTCAGAGCCACGCCACGTGTGGATCGCGTGACGGTTCAGGGAGGAACACCATGACTGCCATCGGACTTTCGGATACAGACATCAGCATGAAGGACGCCGTGATGCGCCAACTCGAGTGGGATCCTGAAGTGGATTCCACGGCCGTGGGAGTCACGGCCAAGAACGGAGCAGTGACACTGACTGGATACATCGGCACGTACATGGGCAAGCTGGCCGCCGAACGAGCAGCAAAGCATGTCCGCGGTGTGCGTGCCGTCGCCAACGACATCGAAGTGCGTCTGAAGCTGGAACGCGTCGATTCGGACGTGGCCGCCGACATTGTTCGCGCGTTGGAGTTGCACAGCGGCGTTCCCGAGACGGTGCAGGCCGCCGTGCATCACGGACATGTGACGCTCACCGGCAAGGTGAACTGGATGTATCAGAAACGCGTTGCCGAGAAAGCAATCCGTCACCTGCGAGGCGTGCGGAACGTCCTGAACTACATCGTGATCGCTCCACAAACTGTCGAACGCGACGTCCGCCATCGGATCGTCGAAGCGCTTCATCGAAACGCCAACCTCGACAGCCGGAACATCACGGTCAGTATTTCGGGCGATACCGCAGTCCTGACGGGCGTGGTCGGAAGCTGGTTGCAGCGCGAATCGGCGGAGCGGGCCGCTTTTGACGCACCCGGGATTGCGCGCGTAGACAACAGGATTGCGGTCGAGTCGCGACGTGGCGACCTTGACGAACGCTGCTAACCGAATCACCGCCGCCGCGGCCGCGTGCGAGTCGCGCGGTCGCGATACCAGGCGGCGATGCGTCCAGACAGAAACCGGGCTTGCGGTCCCGTCACGGCAACCTCCTGCAACGAAAAGGCATGACGCCCATGACGGTAATCACCATCAGTGGCAATGCGAATCGGCGTACCCGAGTCATGGCGTCCTCCTCTACACGTCTCTGTGGCGACAGCAGCAAATCGCACACCGTTCAGCTCCCCCGTACGATCAGTACGGGGCAGGTCGACGCGCGGAGAACGTGATGTGTCGTCGAGCCGAACAGCAGGAGATCGAGAGCTCCACGTCCATGGACTCCCATCACGATCAGGTCAGCACGCTTCATCTTTGCCTGACAGAGAATCTCCCGGTAAGCGCGACCCTCAACGACAACCGCGTCGATCGTCAAATACGCCCGCGCATCATCCGGAATCAGGTTGCTCAACCTCCGTCGGGCCTCGGCGATCGTCGCCCCGCGCAGGCGCGCGAACTGGTCATCGGCGACAAACGGTGCCTGCGCGAGAGCCCCGGGCATTTCCGCCACGTGCAACAGCGTCAGCTGCGCATCTGTCTCCTCCGCCAAGCTGATCGCGTATTCAAATGCCTTCAACGAGCTCGCCAGGAAGTCGGTCGGACACAGGATTCGCTGAAACTGTACCGGTGTGTCCGGCGCGATGTCCGGGGCACGTGGCGGCACGATCAGCGTCGGGCACGTCACATTGCGGATCACTTTCTCGGTGACCGACCCGAGGAATAGCTGCTGGAACCCGGAACGTCCATGTGTGCCCATGACCAGCATGTCCGCCTGTGTGGCTTCCACCTGACTGATGATCGCCTCGAGCACCGACTGTCCCTCCCGCACCTGACAATCGACGCGAACGTCCAGCGGAACGATTCCGGCGAATTCACGCATCTTCGCCAGCATGTTCGCGCGGTCGGACTCTTCAAGCGGCAACGGAGGAAGGTCCATTGCGGGGAGGTACGGGAACACATAGAGCATCGTCAGCTGCGCCTCATGCCAGCGCGCCATCGCCGCAGCATGTGCGAGTGCATGGTGCGAGGTGTCCGAGAAGTCGATCGGACACAAGACTCTCTCAATAGAAATCCGCCGTGTCACGGCCATCGGTGACTCCTCGCTGGGCCTGGTGTCCACTGAGGCAAAGGCAAGTACTGATCCAACGTCGCTCTGACGCACGAGAGGGATCTGCCGCGCGATGGACGGCGTTTGCAGGCGAGGGGCTCGCGAGCGAGGCACGTCGCCTGCGGGTTTATTCGTCCTCCGGTGAATTTTTCGCGCGGGCCGTCAGCAAGCGACCTCTGTCACACCGATTTCAGGCGCAACAGCGGTCAATGTGGGAAAGATCTCCGGCATCGGTTTCGCACCATAAGCAGAGGACGCGACTACGACAGCGATTCGAGGCCCGTGATGCGACACGTTCTCCGACTAACAGCGGCACTGCTCTCCGCGATCACTCTCAGCGCCAGTGCGGCGCGCATGACGGTCAGTTCGCATGTGGAGCGTGGTCTCGATTTGTCGCGATACCGGACGTTCGATTGGGGACCGGCGGATGCACTGCCGACCGGCGACCCGCGCCTTGATCGAAACCCGTTCTTCAAGGATCACGTGCAGGGCGCTGTCGAAAAAGGCCTGTTCGCAAGAGGTCTGCGACTCCCGGCAACCGGATCACCTGATCTGCTGATCCACTACCACGCGCACATCAGCCAACGACTCGACGTCAATCACATCGACCGGGTTTACGGCTACTGCTCGCAGTCCGTGTGTCCCCCCGATATCGTGCGATACGAGGCCGGCACGCTCGTGCTCGACATCGTCGACGCGCAAACGAACCGAGTGATCTGGCGCGGCTGGGCGCAGAACAGCGTCGGAAACACGCTCGAGAATCGCGAGGTGATGGCAAGAACGATCGACCAGGCTGTTGAGCGGATGCTGCTCCGCCTGCCGTCACCCACACGCCTCGATTGACGAACAGGAGACGCCATGTATTCGCCCAGAATTCGACTCACAGGTTTCCTCACGCTCGCGGTGGTGCTCACGGGGTGTGCATCGACCGAAGTGCGCTCGTATGTGTCGCGTGGTGCCGACTTGCACTCACATCGGACATACGACTGGGCGCCGGTTGAGGCGAGATCGACAGGCGATCCCCGCCTCGACAACAATCCGTTCTTTCAGCAACGTGTGCGGGCAGCGGTCGATGACCAACTGGCGAGCCGGGGCTTCGAGAAAACCGCTTCGCCCCACTTCCTGGTCCACTACCACGCGAGCGTCACGCAGGATATCCAGATCAGCCCAAACGACCACGGCGTCGCGTGCGAAGAGTGTCGGCCGGAGGTCTACGATGAGGGTACGCTCCTGATCGATATTGTGGACGTGCGCACCGGGCTGCTGGCGTGGCGGGGCTGGGCCAAAGGCAGCATCGACGGCGTCATCGATAATCAGGCGTGGATGGAAAAGAGAATCGACGAAGCGGTCGCGCGCATCATGCGTGAGCTTCCGCGCGGGCTTTAGTCGATCCGAGCCTGGATTCATCGGCAGTCGAATGACGACAGTCGTCCCACCGGCTGGTGGAGAGTCGACCACAATTTGCCCGTTGTGCGCCTCGATGAAACGCTTCGCCGGGGGCAAGCCAAGGCCAGACCCGCGGGCTTTGGTCGTTGGCACTCCGGTTGCCTGCTGACCCGGTATGACAACGCAGCCCATGCAACTCACACCGACGCAGCCGGCTGCACACCCGCGGCATATCCCCCAGTGGGAGACGACAACCATCACCTGTCAGCTCGATGCTCGAGGTGACTGCTGCTTCGAGTTGTGTGTCGTACCGCACTCGGAGCCGTCGTTGGCGATGATCGAACAGTTCGACGCGCCGAGGCCGGCGCTGCGCCGCCACTCGGAGGTGACCAAACGACTGCGCCAGGACGGTTGGACCGTCATCGACCAGGGTGCCGCTCTGGCCATCCGCGCGGCGGCGTAGTGTGATTTGAGTCTGCCAACGCAGGCGCTCCACAAAATGCTGACAGTCGGTGGCATCGAACGACTGCCCTTCCGAGACCGGCGAAATGCCGTCACCACGCTCGGACGGCCGTGTGAACCTTCTTGTGGGGCACGCGGTGGTTCAAGATGTGTCTTGCGTTCGTCGTAGCGCCACGATCATGACCACTACCCACAACCTCGAGGAGATCCGATACGGTGACGATTCCAACGGGTCGACCTGAATCGACGACGACCAGACAGCCAATGGAGCGGCCTCGCATCATATTGGCGGCTTGTCGGACGGTCATCGTTGGAGAGGCCGTCACAGCCGGCGCCGTCATGAGTTCGCCAACAGATCTGTTCACCCTCACGGCGGCGCCGCGGCGGCTTCCGGCATCACGATCGGACAGGATGCCGATTGCACGGTTTTCTTTGGTGACGACGAGGTGATGAATGCCGTGAACGCGCATCACGTTCCACGCGTCCTCAGCGGACGCTGTCGGCGTAATCGTTCGGACCTTTCCGGTCATCACATCCTGCAGTCGCATGAGGAGCCTCCAGTCGAGCCAAATGGGTCGGGGACATCCCCCTGCACCTCACAAAGCACAGAGCGGACCACGTGTGAGAATCCCAGGAATCCTGATGTCGATTGGATGAACGAGCGAGCGTCAGCTGCGCCTGCGCAATCTTTCGTTCGGGTGCGGATTACTTCGCGGGTGGACCTCTGATGAACCTGGCCACCAGGCGCAGAATCGCCCGTCGACAAATCGAGGACTCGGAGAGCGGTTTGCTTGAGATCTGAAGAGGAGACTACAGGTGCATCCGATTAACCAGCAGATCGCAGGTCGTCTGGAAGAGGCGGCTCATCTCCTTCAAGATCAGGGAGCGGATCGATTCCGCATTGGTGCATACCTCAAAGCGGCCGAAGCGATTCGGTCCGCGCACGAGCCGGTCGACGAGATCCACAGGTCACGCGGACTCGCAGGGTTGAAAGAGATTCGCGGCGTCGGCGAGAGCATCGCGCGTGCAGTCCGTGAGCTCATCGTCCACGGTCGCTTTCCAATGCTCGATCGTCTGCGCGGTGAGGCGGACTCAATTGCTCTCCTCGCATCAGTGCCTGGCGTCGGGCCAGTACTGGCCGAACGGCTACACGAGGAGCTCGGACTCGAAACGCTCGCAGATGTCGAAGCCGCCGCACATGATGGCCGGCTTGCCTCGGTAGCTGGATTCGGCGAGAAACGCCTTGCCGGCATTCGCGATTCGCTGGCACATCGCCTGGGGCGCGTCAGGATGCTGCCGTTATCTGGCGCGTCCCCGGCAGTGAGCGAACTGCTCGATGTCGATCGTGAATACCGTGACAAAGCGGCAACAGGACAACTGCAGCGGATCACACCCAGGCGCTTCAACCCTACCCGCGAGGCATGGCTGCCGATCCTTCACACGCGCCGAGGCACCCGACACTACACGGCGCTTTTCTCCAACACCGCGCGCGCCCACGAGGCTGGCAAAACGCGCGATTGGGTCGTGCTCTACAGCGACAACGGCTCGGGAGATACGCGCCACACTGTCATCACCGCAACGTTTGGACCGCTGCGCGGACGGCGTGTTGTTGCGGGCCGCGAGGACGAGTGCCAGGCTTTCTACGCCGACAGCCAGCGGGCCCGATCTGCGTGACGAGTCGGCATAGCAGGGGCGGCAGGGGTTCCGAGATCTCGTGTTTGACCGACGACCCGTGCAGCGCGCATGGCACTCCCAAACTCGAACGTGACAACGGAGCCTGGTGGAGCGCGAGTGGCGAGAACACCTGCCATCGCCTTACCGTTTCGACGTGCCGTGACCTGTCCCTCGCACGCGTCGTGCAGTCATTCGAAGACCGACATGGAGATCCCGAGAGGTGTACGCGGGTCCTTCGGTCGTTAGGAAATGTTCGGCCCACACTGTTGATGGATAGTCAGGCGAAAGCACCCCGAGTTCCACGACGCCGTCTGGGACCAGGCGGCCGGTTCACTATTGATTGAAGAAGCCGGCGGATGTGTGACGGATCTCGCAGGCAACCCACTTGACTTCACAAGTGGGCGCCGTCTGCTTCGCAATACGGGAATACTCGCCTCGAACGGGGTCCACTACGCAGCAGTGCTCGAGGCGATTCGACGTGAAGGATGAGATCGTAGGCGCGCATTCAGCACATTTCATCCCGTCCCTCAAGTTCCGGATCGTGGAACGACTCGACGGTGATCCGGTTGTCGACGTGCGCGATACCAGGAGCGTCTGCCGCCGCACGCTCGGCGGATTCGCACTGCAGCCAGGTGGCGACTGTGCCCGTCAGTGTCGCGATGTCGCCTGATACCGTCACCGTGATGTGACGGGCATCCAGATCGGCGTTCTGATGCAACGCTCTAACGATGCGGTGGCGGACATCACGAACAGCGGCCGCCTTGGGCGTAACGGTGATCTGGTTCAAGACCCCGCTGACGCCGCGAATATGCCGAACCGCTCGTTCGGCTCTCTCCTTCTGATACAACCATTCCACTTTCCCCGTCAGGGTGAGATAGCCGTTGTAGACAACCGCTTGAACGGTCTCGGGAATCGTGCTGCAGAGTTCCAGCGCACGCGTGGCGTCCTGAGCGATGTCGACATCCGTCCGCCCGGGCCGAAGGTGGACCTCGATGTCGTTGGCCACCGCTCGTACGCCGTGGACTCGTTTGGCGGCACGCTCAGCCGCGAGCTTGCCGGAATACGTGTCGATGAAGCCACTCAGTGTCACCGTCCCGCTCTTGGCCGCGACGCCTACAGCACTCCCGTCCACTTCGGGATCCCAGTCGAGCTGCCTCATCACCGCGTCACGCACTCGGACGTCGGCCTCGGTGAGTGTTGCTGACGTCATGGTGTCCTCCTTCATCGTCTCTCTGATGTCGCAGTCGTTGCCTGTTGGCCACCGAGATCGCGAATACGGTCATACGGGCAAGCGACGTACCGTCCGGCGATGAGGCGGCTTTGTGCGCTGGGCAGCGATCCCGTGTTGTCATGCGTGGCCGGGCGCAGTTCGCCAGCGGAAACATCCTCACCTCTTGGGATTTTTCCACGAGGTTCTCGCGTGCTTGTGCGGCGGCGGTGGCTGAAATTCGTGCTTCGCTTGCATCCCGGACGGAAACGCATGGACTGTCTCTCGGGCATGGTTGTTGCCCTTGGCGCCTGCGGCGACCACCGGCCGCGTCCGCGGCTGGCGGGGCACAGAGGAGGGTTTATGTCTGAGAAGAATAGCTATTGACGCGCTGCGCACGCAATCACGTTCGGTACAGAGACAGCGGGAGAAGCAACAGGTCGCCACGATTTCCGCGCACAACGATCCGTCATCGGCGAACTGGTTGCGCAGGCGATCGAGAAGGTGAGCGCCGAAGGCGCAGTGACGATCGAGGAAACCAAGGGCACGAAGAGACCGTGCTCGAAGACGCACTCATCCTCCTGTACGAGGGAAAGATCAGCAACCTCAAGGATTTCCTCCCGCTGCTTCGAATTTGACGCGTCATCAGGCAAGTACGTCGACCTCACCGAAGCCAGCATCATCGATCCGACGAAGGTCGTTCGACTCGCACTTGAAAACGCTTTGACAGAAAACGCTGTGTCTGCTGCCGGAGTGTTGCTGCTGACCGAAGCTACGATAACCGAGGTGCCTGACACAAAACCGGAGCGAGAGCCGATCGGTGCCTATGCCGGCCTGTGAGGTCACTCATCCGCGCCGAAGCGTCAGCACGGGGCACGACGCTTCCCGCACCACGTGTTGCGTCGTCGAGCCAAAGAACAACAGGTCGGCCGCTCCACGCCCCTGCACGCCCATGACGATGAGATCACTCTGTCGTTCTCCGGCGACGCGCAGAACTTCGCTCCAGGGCTTTCCCTGGGTTATCAACGACTCCACGCTGCAAAACTCGTGAGTGCCCGCTATGGTTTCCTGAAGACGTCGGCGCAGAACCTCCTCGCGCTGCTTCAGGAAGTCGCCAATGCGCATCCCCGTGTGGTATGCGACATCGGGCTCGTACTCGAATTCGTGCGCCACGACATGGAGGACCGTGAGCTGCCCGTCGGCTTCCTGCGCCATCGAGATCGCATATTTCAACGCGTGCAATGAAGACTCTGAGAAGTCCACCGGGCACAGGATTCGTTTGTAGAGGACCGGGCCGGCGGGCACGGCATCCGGAAGTCGTCTCGGAACCGTCATGACGGGACAGCTCGCCTTCCGGAGCACTTTTTCGGCGACCGACCCGAGAAGAAGACGCTCAAACCCGGCTCGCCCATGCGTGCCGATGACGAGCAACTCCGCCTTCATGGTATCCGCCTGTTCCAGGATTTCGCCGGCAGTGTTGCCTTCGCGGACCACCGCTTCAATGGCGATACCGGGTGCGCTCTCTGTCTGGGCAAATGCCTTCGTGTCGGCGAGCAGCTGGTCGCAATCCACCGCAGTTAATACAATCGGCTCTAAGACTACCGGACCCGGACCAACAGCTGCGACCGGAGCTGTCGAGAACACGTGGAGAACCGTGACCGTCGACTCGTACCATCTGGCAATCGCTATCGCGTGGTCGAGCGCACGCCGCGAGTAGTCCGAAAAGTCAATTGGACAGAGGATTCGTCGAATCTCGATCATCACCGATCTCCGTTCTACCTTCAGGCGGCTCGTCGTCCGGCGAGTCGTGGAAAATAGCGGTTGTAGGCGCCGTCGCGCCGGGTCAGCACCCGGGCGTCCACCAATGCTCCGAGCACGCCCGCGCATGTGACCTCATCGACACCGAATCGCGTCTGCGCAGCTGGCAGCGTCAGTGCCAGTGTCGGGTGCTCGAGATAGTCGGTCTGGATTTGCATGACGAGGTTTTCAATTCGATCACGTGTCGCGGTCATTGCGTCATCCTCCAAAGATTGTGCAGCGTCGGTCGTCGTAGGGAGCAAGCCCTGTGCCGCAGCTCACCGCCCTCTCAGCGTTCCGCTTCACGCACAGGAGGGTGCGCGCAGAGCGAGCGGCATCTGCGTGCCCACTTGCCCGCCGAAAATTCCCCCGGTGTGGCGAATTCTCCGTGGCTTCTGATCCTCGGATCTTGCGGCCCCGCAGGCAAATTCGTGGCAGGTCACTTGCTCCCAGTGCAGGAGGGGGCTACGTGAAGCTGTCCGTTATCGCTCTGGACTACGACGGTACCGTCGCCCGCGGCGACGTCCTGGACCCCTCGGTGCGGGAGGCGATCGCCATGGCTCGCACGCAAGGAATCGTCGTGCTGCTCGTCACCGGCCGGATTCTCGATGAATTGCGACGGGTTGCTGGTGACCTGCACGTCGTCGACGGTGTCATCGCCGAGAACGGCGCGGTGATGCACTTCCCTGACAGCGGACGGACCTCGGCACTGGCGCCTCCGTTACCTGCGGGCTTCGTCGCCGAAATGCGCCGGCGCGGCATTCCCTTCACCGCCGGCCAGTGCCTGGTCGATGCGGACGCAAGCGAGGCTCCACGCCTGATCGAGGTCATTCGGACGCTCGAACTGCCACTCGTGCTCATCTTCAACCGCGGGCGTGTGATGATCGCGCCACAAGGCGTGAGCAAGGCAACTGGATTACACGTGGCGCTCGAGACGCTACGGCTCTCGGCCCGCAACACCGTCGCCATCGGTGACGCCGAAAACGACCACGAGCTCCTGCGACTGGCTGAAGTTGGCGTGGCTGTCGAGTGGGGCAGCAGGGCACTACAAGCAGCCGCCGATGTCGTCCTCAACGGCAGCGGGCCGGCGGCCGTCGGCGATTACGTGCGTACGATCGCGGCGACGGGAAATCTCCCGATTCCCCCGCGCGGCCGTCGTCGCCTATTGCTCGGATATCTGGAGGACGGTCGTGAATTCTCGCTGGCGGCGCGCGGACGCAATGTTCTGGTAACTGGGGATGCCAAATCCGGGAAATCCTGGGTCGCAGGTCTCCTGTGCGAACAATTGATTCTGCACGGCTATTGCCTGTGCGTCATCGATCCCGAAGGAGACTACAGTTCGCTCGAAGGCCTGCCGGGCGTAACCGTCCTCGGTCGCGAAGACGTTCCGCCAACGCCTCGCGAGCTCCTGCGCGCGCTCCGGTACCCGGACCGCAGCGTCGTCATCGACCTGTCTCGTCTCCCGCACGACGAAAGGCTCCAGTACATCCGAGCGGTATTGCCGGCGCTAAACGTCCTCAGGCGCCGAACCGGACTTCCGCATCGCATCCTGCTCGACGAAGCGCATTACTACTTGCACGACACCGACGCACCGCAACTCCTCGACTTCGAGCGCAATGGTTACACGGTCGTGACGTACTGTGCGTCGCGGCTGCCTCAGGCCCTGCTCGCCGGCACCGAGGTGATGATCGTGACGTGCGAATCGAATCCCGCCGAAATGGAAGCGCTCCGGGCACGTTGCGCGGGATGCGCCGATATCGATGCCTCGCGCTGGGCTGTCCTTGGCCATTTGAAGGTCGGCCAGGCCGTCGCGCTCCCAATCACCGAAGAGACCGGTGGCGAGTTGCGGCTCTTCACGATCGCCCCGCGCCTCACGCCTCACGTCCGGCACCGTGAGAAGTACGTGGACGTGCCAGTGAGCTCCCATCGGGCGTTCGTGTTTAACGCCAACGGTCAACCCGCACACCGAATTCGTACGCTCCGGCAGTTCGTGTCCGAGCTGGACCACACGCCGCCGACGCTATTAGCTGGGTACATCATGCGCGGCGACTTCTCGCGCTGGATTGGGGACGTGTTCGGCGATCGTGCGCTTGCCGGGGAACTGCGAACGCTCGAAGAGCGATATCGAGCTGGATCGCGCGCGGACACAGTACCGGAAATGGCAGGCGCCGTGCGCGCACGATACGACCTGGCTGAAGACGAACTCGCGACGATCGAACCTTGAGAGCCCGCCCACCGGTCGCCGCTCTGCGTGATCTCGATCAGCTGTAGCCAGCTTTCTACGGAACGAGAACAGCGGCACCGGAGAGACGGCCGGAGCACATCGATTGCGCAGGAAGTATCCCGCGTCAGAGCAGGAAGTATCCCGCGTCAGAGACGCGACTCACCAGCAGTCTGGGACGTTCCGACGACACTGACGGCACGGAGTACCGCCGCCACCATGCCCCCGGCGAACGCACCGGGCACAAGTTCCAGAAGCGGGTCGACCAACGTACTCATCACATTGCCGACATTGCTGACAGCAAAGAACATGAAGTTCGCCGTGAACCAGAGCAGATAGCCGACGATCGCACCGGTTCTCATGCCGGCTCCGATACCCGTCGGCCCGCTTCGACTGCCGATTGCCAGAGTCACGAGGGCGCCATATGACAACGCCCCAAGGAATGCTGCCCACACCAATGGCGAATCTCGCTGAACGCCGGTCGCTGAGCCGGAATCCATCGCATAGGCGTAGAAGATGCTGAGCGGGGGCACAGCGAACAGCAGAAGGCCCGTGACGAACACCGTGGTTCCGCCCACAACGGTTCCGATTACAAGTGACTTCGGGTCCATAGATACACTCCTTGCGTGAACCGCCGTGCCGCGTTTGCGACACCGCGTCTCGCAATATCGAGCCGGCCTGCCAAGTGGCCCGCGTTCCGCTCTTTCACGGCAATAGATGTACCGCTCACACTCCGAGCGCCCGTGGAACGGCGCGAGTCGGCAGGTCGCCAGATGTGCCGGAATTTCCCAGTCGCCGCGCGCTTTTTCGCATCTACCACCGACGAGTCCGTCGGTTCTCAAACAAACGTTCAAGGCACTGTGATTGCACCGTGGACAGACATGGCTACTCCCTGGCGATCCGCCGAGTCTTTACGGTTTACCGATCGACGGCACGCCGGAGCCGTGCTCGCGCGTCAACTGCAACACTTTGCCGACAGACCCGACGTGTTGGTGCTGGCCCTTCCACGGGGCGGCGTACCGGTCGCTTTCGAAGTCGCGCAGTCGCTTGGGGCTCCAATGGACCTGTTCATGGTCCGCAAGCTTGGCATGCCAGGACATCCGGAACTGGCCATGGGAGCGATCGCCAGTGGCGGCGTTCGCGTGATGAACGAAGACGTCTTCGGCTGGTATCGGCCGTCGGCGGCGGCCATCGAGGCGGTGATCCGCGCAGAGCACGCAGAGCTGGAGCGTCGAGAGCGTGCGTATCGCGACGGTAGGCCGCCTTTAGCGATCGAAGGCCGCACCGTCATTCTGGTCGACGATGGCCTCGCCACCGGATCGACGATGAGAGCAGCGGTGTTCGCCATTCGCCGGCTTCGGCCGTTGCGTGTTGTTGTCGCCGTACCAGTTGGCGCTCAGGAGACGTGCGAGGCGCTTCGCGCGATTGCCGACGAGGTCGTGTGCCCATTGATGCCGGAGCCATTCTCCGCAGTCGGCGCCTGGTACATCGACTTTTCTCAGACAACCGATGACGAAGTGCGCCATCTGCTATCTACACAGGGTGCCGCCACCCGCAAGCGGAGCGCGTGATGCATGACATCGCAGTCGTTGAGACAGTACGTCGCCACGCGGTCCCGGTGGACCTTGAATCAGCCGCCCAACGACTGCTCGAAGCGATCGATCCGCATGTGTCGTTGGTGCTGATTGGCGAAGCCACGCATGGAACGCTGGAGTTCTATCGGATTCGCGCCGACCTCACGCGCGCCTTGATCCGGCAACGTGGATTCAATGTCGTCGCGGTCGAGGCCGACTGGCCCGATGCCTACCGCGCCAACCAATGGGTCCGGCTATTCGGAACTGACAGCACCGCTGAGGAGGCACTCGCTGATTTCACTCGATTTCCGCGGTGGATGTGGAGGAACCGTGAGGTCGTGAGGTTCCTTCGCTGGCTGCGTTCTGAGAATGCGGAACGCCGTCCGGATGCGCGCGCCGGATTCTACGGCCTGGATTTATATAGCCTCCATCGCTCCATCGAACGTGTCATCGAATACCTCGACAAGGTCGATCCGCATGCCGCGAAGAGGGCTCGTCAAGGTTACGCGTGCTTCGATGTCTTCGGTGGGGACGTGCAGCAGTACGGCTACGCCGCCAGTCTGAACATCGAACGCTCATGCGAAGACGAAGTCGTTGAGCAGCTCGTCGATCTGCGACGGCGGGCGGCAGAGTACGCGAAGCGCGACGGACGCATCGCCGCCGATGAATACTTCGTCGCCGAACAGAACGCGCGTGTCGTACGCGACGCGGAAACCTACTACCGCGCCATGTTTCGAGGCGGCGCGGAATCCTGGAACGTGCGTGACCGGCACATGATGACGACTTTGGAAGGCTTGCTCGACCATGTTGGTCGTTCCCATCGAACTCCACGCGCCGTCCTCTGGGCGCACAACTCACACCTCGGCGATGCGCGCGCCACGAGCATGGCCGACATCGGCGAACTGAATCTCGGCCAACTCGTCCGCGAGCGCTTTGGATCTGATTGCTGCTCGATCGGCATGACGACGCATGAAGGCGAAGTGACGGCCGCGCACGAGTGGGACGAACCTGCCGCGTTGCGTACCGTTCGCACTTCCCTGCCAGGGAGTTACGAGCATGTTTTTCATGACGTCGGCCTGCCGGCCTTCGTGGCCAGGCTCTCGTCGCCGGCGCTGTCGTCGGCGCTTAGTGGACCGCGTCTGGAGCGTGCTATCGGCGTCATCTATCGACCGGAGACGGAGCGGGCGAGTCACTATTTTGCGGCGCGCTTGCCGCAGCAGTTCGATCTCGTCGTGCATGTAGACCGCACGCGCGCTGTGGAGCCACTCGAGCGATGGGGCCGCCATGAAGTCGATTTGCCCGAGACTTATCCGACGGGTGTGTGAGGACGGCCATGATGCAGCTTGGAGCGGTGCAGATAAACGTTGGGGGCGCTCTCATCGAGGGCGATCTCACGATTCCAGTCAAGGGCGCCGGGCTGGTGGTGTTTTCGCACGGGAGCGGCAGTAGCCGGTTCAGCAGGCGGAACAGGTCGGTCGCGCAAGTACTTCAGACTGGTGGTTATGCCACCCTGCTGCTCGATCTATTGACACGTCAGGAAGACATGATCGACGAACAAACGCGCGAGTACCGCTTTGATGTCGATCGACTGGGCAATCGCGTCGTTGCCGCCATTGACTGGGCGGTGCGCCATCCACAGCTGGCGCGTCTGCCTGTTGCCTGTTTCGGCGCCAGCACGGGTGCGGCCGCAGCATTGATCGCAGCCGCTGCACGGCCAGAGATCGTACGCGCGGTGATCTCGCGCGGAGGCCGCCCAGACCTGGCAGGCTACGCGTTGCCGAACGTGCAAGCGCCAACGTTGCTGATCGTCGGCGGCGACGATCAGCCGGTCATCGAGCTCAATCGAGCGGCGATGCGCCGTATGCGTGCGCCGGTCCAGCTCGAAATCGTGCCTGGCGCCACGCACTTGTTCGAAGAGCCCGGTGCCCTGGAATTGGTCTCGCACCTCGCTCTCGAGTGGTGCACGACGTACCTGAAGGAGTCACCGACATGATACGAGACGTGCCTACCGGCGAGTGGGGAGCGGCCCTCGAGCGATTCGGCCGCGAGCATCACGCGTGGCTCGCGACAGTCCACACGATTGATGCCCGAGGGACCGTGACGCGCTCTGCTCAGATGCCGCTGAAGTCAGCGACTGCCTCAGCAGGTGCCATGACGCTCGAGTTCATCGGCGACGCGCACTCACTCTCCGCGCACCGCCCATGCGCCTTGCGCATCCAGGAGACCGATATCGGTCTTGTTCAGGCGCTCGAGATCGAGGGGCCGGAGGGACAGTTCATTCGTCTTGCCTTCCGTGCCACGGCCATGCCGGACCAGCTCGATGGACTCGCACCTGGAGAAGTGACGCGCAACGGGTCGTGATGGTCGAATCCTTCGCAGCCTTCAACGTCATCACGCAAGCGCTCGTCGCCACGACTGCCACCTATCTGCTCACGGCTGTCGGAACACTGCCCGTCCTGTTCTTCCGCTCAGCGCCGCGACGCCTGATGGACGCGATGATGGGGTTCGCGGCAGGCGTGATGGTGGCCGCGTCCTGCTGGTCACTCCTGGTTCCGGCGATCGATCGTGGCGGAGTGATGCAGGCATCGATCGGAGTGCTGGTGGGCGGTGGATTTCTCTATATCGCCGATCAACTGCTTCCCCACCTTCACGGCGAATTTCCGAACGAAGCCGTCGCCGAGGGACCACGCGTCGCCTGGCGGCGATCGGCGCTGTTGATGTTAGCCATGACCCTCCATAACGTCCCGGAGGGCCTCGCTGTGGGCGTCAGCTTCGGTGGAAGCGATCTGGGCTCCGCGACGGCGCTCGCGATCGGCATCGGGCTGCAGAACATTCCAGAGGGCCTGGCCATTGCGCTTCCTCTGCGTTACGGCGGGATGTCGCGGGGCCGTGCATTTTTTTGGGGCCAGCTCTCTGCGGTCGTGGAACCGCCCGCCGGCGTCCTCGGTGCCGCGCTCGTTCTCACCTCGGCGGCGTTTCTTCCTTACGGGATGGCCGCTGCCGCCGGTGCCATGCTCTACGTCGTCGTCGAGGAACTCATCCCCGAGACCGTGCGCAGCGGATCGCCCGATGTGGCGACCCTTGGGTTCATCGGCGGTTTCACCGTCATGATGGCGCTCGATAACGCTCTCGGTTGATCGCGTCTGCCCGAAAGCATCCATCCCTGTGTGCTCAGGGAATATTTCTCAGGGCTGCGGGTTCGTTCGCGCCTCTGCCACTGAATAGCTCTCCTGACATCCCGGAAAGCCCGAATGCTGCTGGCAGTCCAATTGCTGTCATTCACGTAACCATGATCGAGCAGTCTGATAGTCTGCCTGGCTTGGCATCGCCGACGCGATGGGCTCCGATTCTCAAGGAGGGCCGGCGCGCTGCGGTCGCGCCAAACTTGGGCAACTACGATCGTGAACGTTCGCAGTTCTCGTGGGACATCGCGCGAGGATGGCTCCAGGGCCTGCCGGGCGGACGAGGTCTGAACATTGCGCACGAAGCCGTCGATCGACATGCCATGGGCTCGCTCGGCAGCCGCGTGGCGATACGGTGGATCAGCAGGACGGACGCTCGGCGCGACTACACCTTCGGCGACTTGTATCGGGCGACCAATCGCTTCGCGAATGTGCTGCAACGCCTGGGGGTGGGCAAGGGAGACGTCGTGGCAACCCTCGCCGGACGAATCCCAGGGCTCTACGTGACCGCGCTCGGCACGCTCAAGAACGGCAGCGTCTATACGCCGCTCTATTCAGCCTTCGGACCAGACCCGATCGTGTCACGGATGACGATCGCGCGAGCACGCGTGCTGGTGACGACCGACACTCTGTACCGAAGAAAAATCCAACCGGTGCGGGCGCAAATGCCTGCGCTCGAGTACGTGCTGTTGGTCCGCGAGACGACTGCGCCGCTCCCGCCCGCGACGCACGATTTCGACGATCTGCTCGCCGCTGCGAACGATGATTTCGTGATCCATCCGACCGACTCACAGGACCTCGCGCTGCTTCACTTCACGAGCGGGACGACCGGAAAGCCGAAGGGTGCGATGCACGTGCACGAGGCAGTTGTCGCCCACTACGCCACGGCTCGCTTCGCGCTCGATCTTCATCCTGGCGATCGATTCTGGTGCACAGCCGATCCAGGGTGGGTCACGGGAACGTCGTATGGCATCATCGCGCCGCTCACGCACGGGTTGACCATGATCGTCGACGAAGCGGACTTCGACGCCGAGCGCTGGTATCGAATCATTCGCGACGAACAGGTCAACGTCTGGTATACCGCACCAACGGCGATTCGGATGTTGATGAAGGCAGGCACGCCGCTGGCGCGCCAATACAACCTGCGCAGTCTTCGCTTTCTTGGAAGCGTCGGCGAGCCGTTGAATCCGGAAGGCGTCGTATGGGGCGTCGACGCATTCGATCAGCCGTTCCACGACAACTGGTGGCAGACCGAGACCGGCGGCATCATGATCGCCAACTTCGCGTCGATGGACATCCGCCCTGGCTCGATGGGTCGCCCACTTCCAGGCGTCGAGGCCGCGATCGTCCACCGCACGGCCGACGGAGCGGTCGCAATGGCTGAACCCGGTGTTCAGGGCGAACTGGCGCTGCGACCGGGGTGGCCATCGATGTTCCGTGGATACCTCGGCGAAGAGGAACGCTATCAAAAGTGTTTCAGAGGGGGCTTCTATCTCACCGGCGACCTCGCCCGACGCGACGCCGACGGCTATTACTGGTTCGTTGGACGCGCGGACGATGTGATCAAGTCGTCCGGGCATCTGATTGGCCCGTTCGAAGTCGAAAGCGCGCTCCTGGAGCATCATGCGGTTGCTGGCGCGGGTGTGATCGGTAAACCGGACCCGGTTGCGGGCGAGATCGTCAAGGCATTCGTGACGCTGAAGCCAGGCTTCGAGCCCGACGAGACCCTGCGCCGATCGATTCAGGCGCACGCGCGCACACGTTTGGGAGCCGTCGTCGCACCCAAGGAGATCGCATTCGTGCCGACGATTCCGTTGACCCGCTCAGGCAAGATTATGCGGCGGCTGCTCAAGGCGCGGGAGCTAGGTTTACCAGAGGGGGATACGTCCACACTGGAGCCGTCATGACACCGCAGACCGAGATCGATCACTTCCATTATCTCCTGCGCGAGATGCTTCGGATTCGCCGCTTCGAAGAGAAGTGTGCGGAGCTCTACAGCGCCGGACACATCCGAGGCTTTCTCCATCTGTACATTGGCGAAGAGGCCGTGGCCGTCGGTGTGATGCAGGCACTGAGTCTCGACGATGCCATCGTGGCCACGTATCGCGAGCACGGACATGCCCTGGCTCGCGGTATTCGGGCGGATGCGCTGATGGCGGAAATGTTCGGGAAGCAAGAAGGGTGCAGTCGAGGTCGTGGCGGATCGATGCACGTCTTCGACGCCGCCACCCGGTTCTATGGCGGCAACGCCATCGTTGCCGGAGGGTTGCCCGTTGCAGTCGGTCTCGCGCTGGCCGACAAGTACCTCGCCCGACAGAGAGTCACGGCGTGTTTCTTCGGCGACGGCGCCGTCGCCGAGGGTGAGTTCCACGAGTCGATGAATCTGGCAGCGTTGTGGCAGCTTCCCGTGCTGTTTATCTGTGAGAACAACCTGTACGCGATGGGTACGCGCATCGAGAGAGCCCTGGCGCAGCCAGACCTCCCGGCAAAGGCGCGTACGTATGGAATGGTTGCCGAGACAGTGGACGGGATGGATGTCATCGCCGTCGAGCAGGCGGCTCGGATTGCCGTGGCTCATGTGAAATTCACCGCGACTCCTTACTTCCTCGAGGCCCGGACGTATCGGTTCCGCGCGCATTCGATGTTCGACGCGGAACTGTATCGGGACAAGGCCGAAGTCGAGGAGTGGAAGAAGCGCGACCCATTTGCCGTGCTCCGACGACACAGTGGAATCGGAGATGTGGACTTCGGGTCGCTCGACGCAGCGGTGCTCAGCGAGATCGCCGCCGCCGTGGCATTTGCTGAATCGGGGACCTGGGAACCGATCGACCAGCTCACCCGCGACGTCTATACACCGCCGCAGGACGGGAATCGTGAGCGCCTCGCCAGTTAGGACGACGTACCGGGAGGCAGTTCGCGAGGCGATCCGTGACGCCATGCGCCGCGACCCTCGTGTCTTCCTGATGGGCGAGGACGTTGGCAAGTACGGCGGCGCCTACGCGGTCAGCAAGGGACTGCTTGCGGAGTTCGGCCCCGAGCGCATTCGCGACACGCCGTTGTCCGAATCCGCGTTCGTCGGGGCCGGCATCGGTGCGGCGATCGGCGGCACAAGACCGATCGTCGAGGTGATGACAGTAAACTTCAGTCTGCTGGCGCTCGATCAGATCGTGAACAATGCGGCGACCCTTCGGCACATGTCGGGCGGCCAGGTGAGCGTGCCTCTCGTCATTCGCATGGCGACCGGCGCCGGCCGCCAACTGGCGGCACAGCATGCGCACAGCCTCGAGGGCTGGCTCGCGCACATCCCGGGTATCCGCATCGTCGCGCCTGCGACCTTGGAGGACGCCCGCGGGATGCTATGGACAGCGCTCGAAGATCCCGATCCGGTCCTGGTGTTCGAGCACCAGACTCTGTACAACATGGAGGGAGAGCTGGCGCCGGATGCGGGTGCGGTGGACATCGATCGAGCAGCCATTCGTCGCGCCGGCAGCGACGTCTCGCTTATCACCTACGGGGCATCGTTATTCAAGGCTCTCACCGCTGCCGACACGCTTGCCACCGAGGGTGTTCAGTGCGAGGTCATCGATCTGCGCACGCTGCGCCCGCTCGACATGAATACCCTTCTCGAATCCGTCCGAAAGACGCGTCGTGTCGTGGTGGTGGACGAGGGCTGGCGAAGCGGCAGTTTGTCCGCAGAGATCGTCACACGGATTGCCGAGTCGGCGTTCTACGACCTCGACGCGCCGCCCGCACGCGTCTGTTCCGCGGAAGTGCCGATTCCTTATCCCAAACATCTCGAAGACGCCGCGGTTCCGCAGCCTCATGCCATAGTCGCTGCCGTTCGAGCGCTGATGCCGGCACCTGTGGCGCGATGATCGAGTTCCGGATGCCGACGCTCGGCGCAGACATGGAAGCCGGCACGCTCGTGGAGTGGCTCAAGAAGCCCGGGGACGCGGTCGCTCGCGGCGACATCGTCGCCGTCGTCGATACCGAGAAAGGAGCAATCGAGATAGAAGTGTTCGACGCCGGCGTGATCGAGCGTCTGGTGGTCGAGCCGGGACAGAAGACCCCCGTTGGCACCGTGCTGGCGCTGATTCGATCGCCGGAAGAACCCACGGGTGCCACGCTCAAGGCCGTGCCTCCGCTGCCGCCTCCAGCAGCGGCGCCCGAACGAGCGATTGCCGCGTCATCGACTGCACCGCCCCCGGCTGCGGCGGCGCGCGCCCGTGTGTCACCTGCTGCCCGAAAGGCGGCCGAGCAGCTCCACGTGAACCTCGAAGCAGTGGAAGGGCGAGGCCCCGGCGGATCGATCACTGTCGCCGACGTGGAGCGCGCCGCGTCTCTCGCGAAACCAGCAGCAGCCACCCCAGACCGTCTGTCCGGCATGCGCGCCGCCATGGCTGCGGCCATGGCCCACGCCAAACGCGAGATCCCGCACCTCTATGTATCAACGACTGTCGATCTCACGCCATCGCTGATGTGGCTCAAGGATGAGAATCAGCGGCGCCCTGTAACAGAGCGGCTCCTGCCCGTCGTGATGTTCATCAAGGCTGTCGCGCGCGCCTGCACAGAAGTACCGGCTGTGAACGGCTTCTGGACCGACCACGGGTCCGTGCAGGGAACCGGCGTGCATGTCGGCTGCGCGATCGCCTTGCGCGGCGGCGGTCTGGTCGCACCTGCACTTCATGACGTCCCTCAGAAGAATCTTGACACGGTTGCGCGCGAGTTCGCCGACCTCGTGACGCGCACGAGAGCAGGGACGCTTCGCAGTTCGGAGATGAGCGACGCCACGATCACGCTGACCAATCTGGGAGACCTTGGCGTCGAGTCGGCTTATGCCATCATCTACCCTCCGCAGGTTGCCATCGTGGGCGTTGGCCGGATCGTCGAACGGCCCTGGGTCGTCGATGGCCGGATCGAGCCGCGGTCCGTGATCACCGTCAGCATGTCCGCCGATCACCGCGCAGTCGACGGACGAAGCGCTGGATCGTTCCTCACCGCCTTCGATCGCGCGCTCCAGGCGCCAGACAAGCTATGACACGCGACGAGATCCGCAACGCGGTGATACAGGCGCTCACCAACATTGCGCCAGAGATCGATCCACAGGATCTGCAGCCGGACACCGTGCTGCGACAGGAGTTCGATCTCGACTCGATGGATTTCCTCAACTTCGTGATCGGTCTCCACGACACGCTTGGCGTCGACGTTCCCGAAAGTGATTACGTCAAGCTCGCCACGATGAAGGGGGCCGTTCAGTATCTCGAAAGCAAATTGAACGATCGTCTTGAGTAACTTCAATCGATCGGGACTACGGCGACCACACAGTCGTGGCACCAGGAACGTGGGTGCGGTGGCCCTTGCCATCGACGTCTTCCATCAGCACACGGTCGCCGGGCCTAAAGGACCGCTTCTCACCATCGCTCGCCGTGATCTGGAGGTGACCGTCCAGGCAGAGCAGGAACTGCCGCTTGGGTGGATGAATACCCGCACCTGTCCAGCCGCCCGGCAACCTGACTGAAGGAAACCGGATTGGAAGGCGTGGGACACGAACAGCACCGGCGCTGGCGGACGATACAGTCTCAGGTATTGCCTAGCCACCTCCATGGTCACGGTCTACCTTGGGCTGACGGGAGTGCATGAATCACGTCATCGTGGTAAATGCCATGGGGCTGCAGCGGGTGCTCACGCGGTACGTCAGGTACTACATGCAGTCGAGAACGCATCCCGCGCTCGAGGAGACTCGCCTATTGCGCACCCGATCGCGCCGCCATCGGTTGGACGTATCGTCGCGACGCTGCAAACGTCCGTTGCGACAGCGACAGCCGACACTCTTGGTCTCATTTGACGAGCAGCACGGGGCAGGGCGCCAGGACGCCAACCTTGTAGCTCAATGTGCCCCAGCCGGAACCGGGGCGCGACAGATCAACTTTGTGGGACGCCAGCACAATGAGATCGACCTGATTGTCCACAGCGAACCGGACGATCTCTTCGGCCGGCTTGCCATAGACGACGGTTTGGGCAACCTCAAGGCCGGAGCCCTCGAAACGTGAGGCCAATGAGGCAAGGTGCGAGGACGCACGCTCCTCAAGCTCCCGATAGAACGATTCAAACTCCTCGTAGTTGGCGCCGGATAACGTTTCGATCACGTGAAACAAAGTGATTCGCGCACCTGCCGCCCGCCCAATATCACGCGCCATGTCCGCGGCCAGGGCTGTGTGTCGGCTGAGATCAGTTGGGACTAGGATATTGTGAAACACCACGCACCTTGACGCGATTACCGGTCATCAAGCGTCATCTCCTACCACCAACGTCGTCACCAACGCGCAGTCTGGTCGAATCGCATGTCTGGCATGTGCGCCGCGCCGGAAGACCTGGTCCTTCTCGCGCCCGTTGATACACGCCAAACGCAGAACGGCCCGGCCTACTCCATCTTCCCCAGGACCTTGCCCATTTCCTCGGCGTTGAACGCGCGCAGGCAGTGCGTGCGGACGTTGCCAAGGCTGCCCTTGCTCAGGAGCATAGCCGTCACCGCGGTGTCGTCGGGTGCGTCGACGACGGTGACGATATCGTACTGGCCGAGCGTCCAGTAGACGTCCTTAACGGTCACGCCCGTCTTTTTTGCCATCGCCCTCATCGCCTCCGCCCGTTTCGGCGAGTCTTTCACATTGCGAATCCCTTGGTCGGTGAACTGTCCGAGAATGATGTAAGTGGGCACGCCAGCCTCCTTGCGGAAATCACGAAATTCCACATGCTTGAGGTCAATCAGGCTCGGTGTCCTTCGCGGAAGCGCGTTAACTCTCCGCCACCATGGCCGCTCGAACGGAGGGCCGGGCCGTGGCGAGCCCGCACACGAGCTGGCGCGTCTCTTCGTGAGGGACGCCTACTTCACCTGCAGCGTTTCAATGTACTTGACCAGTGCGTTGATGCGATTCTTGACCGACGCGGTGCTGCCTCTTGCAGCGAAGACCTCGCCCCACACCGGCATGTCGGGCCCACCGTGGCCTCGGACCGCCGGGTTACGCCCGTCGATCAGCTCGTAGATCTTGGCAGCCGGGAAGATGCCCCGGGTGTTCTTAGCGATGATCGTCAGATCACCCGGACGAATCGTGAGGACCTGACCCAGGGGACCGTTACCCTTGCCGTCCGTGCCGTGACATGCGGCACAGTTGTTGTAGAAGAGGTCACTTCCCGATTCGGCGGTCGCTGGTGGCGCTTGTCCCGCCGCAATTACAGTCCCCACAAACGTCATTCCGATTAGCACCAGCGGGAGGGAGGCTCCGATTGTGACTGTCTTGGATCCCATGAACGTGTCCTCCAGCTTGATAGTTGCCAGGAACCATTTCTCAATCTCAACACAGTCTCTCGTCGCCAGGCAAATTCGACGCAGTTCCTTCTCCGCTCATGCCTGCGGCCGCGCAAGCCAGATTTGGCTGCGATCCAACTTTGAAAGCCAGCAGCAAAGCGGCCCGCGGCAGGCGTCGCAGGGCTCACACAGGACCCTCGGACACTTCCCGGATCGGAGGACTGGCCCCACGGTCGCGTCCGTCACGGAAGTACGTCAGCTCCCACCGTCCGGACACGACATCGTTGCGCACGATGAACAGGTCGCCCTGCGCACCCCGCACCTTGAAGTAGCGGTGATCGGGAGCAAGCCAGCGGTCAACTACGTCTGCGATCTCGATCTGCTGCCCCGCGAGGCGGAACCGCCGCGGTGATTCCTCGCTCCGATAGCCGGCGTAGCACTCGACCTCCACGGCCAGCGGGAACGCGGGCGCTTCTGGTGACATTGCGCGCATCTGGCCTACCGAAGAAAGCGGGGACGTCTGGACGGCGGTTTGCGCGGTATAGACGGGCGGCTGCCCTTGCCTGGCTGCGGCGGTCGGCCGCGCACCACGTGCACCGGTTGACGGGGGGGGCGAAGGGCGTCGAGCCATGATCACCTCACACGAGCGCGAGTCGTCCCAGGCGCCGCGAGCGGAGGTTCGTTCCTCCTGCCGAGGCACAGATGGCCGGCTGTCCTGGTACGGGATCGGGTCCCCATAATCAACGATCTCCTCGTTGACGACGGGCAATCGCCGAATGCCATGTGACTGCATCTTCTTGAGGAGTCATGCAGGTTCTCCGAGAGGAGCTCGGCAACGTCGTCGAATGTGAGAATGCCTTCAAGGCCCGCAGGTCGCTTGCCGGTTCAGAAGCAGAGGATTTGGAATGACGCTCTGCACGGATGGCAGTGCCGTTGCACGTGTTCTCGCCGATGATCCAGATCCAACGCATTCTTTGCCCTGTCGACTTTTCGGACTTTTCGCGACGAGCGCTCGACCATGCCGTGGTGATCGCGCGCTGGTACGAATCGACTATTACCCTCCTCCACGTCTGCACGATCGTGCCGGTCGCCGCCTATGCAACGGGAAGTGGCGTGGTTCCATCGGCAGCGCTCACGCGAGACGATCGGGACACCCTCTTGGCCTCAATGAAGCACTTCGCCGAAACCGAAGCCGGAACGAGCGTTCCGATCGAGTTCGAGATTGCGGAGGGATCCACTGCCAGCGAGATCCTGGCCAGGGCGAATGCACTGCCCGCGAATCTGCTCGTTCTCGGAACACACGGTCGATCAGGATTCGAACGGCTGCTGCTGGGTTCGGTCACGGAGAAAGTCTTGCGGAAGGCAGCCTGCCCGGTGCTGTCGGTACCCAGAGGCGTCCCCGATGTCGTCCCAGCTCCGCCAGTACTCTTCAAGCGCATCGTGTGCGCGCTTGACTTCTCTGACTGCTCAATGCACGCGCTCAACTACGCTATGTCGCTGGCACAAGAGGCTGATGCGCACCTGACGGTCGTCCATGTCATTGAGTTGCCGCCGGAACTGCCACGGGAGGTGCATGAAACTGTGCTCGGCGGGCCGCGTAGTCTCAGGGAGTACATCGCGCTGGCCGAAGAAGAGCGCCGCGCGCGCCTGAAGGACGCCATTCCCGAGAGCGTACGCGCTTATTGCACCGTGGACACGATACTTGCGACCGGCAAACCCTATCGTGAGATCCTGCGCGTGGCCGTGGAAGACGAGAGCGACCTTATCGTGATCGGGATTCATGGGCGTGGTGCAGCCGACCTCCTGTTCTTCGGCTCGACGGCCCAGCACGTGGTCCGACAGGCCTCGTGCCCCGTGCTCACGTTGCGGCAGGAATAGGAAACGCATGTGGTGACGGCGGCATGATCGCGTCTCCAACGCGTGCTCGCGTCCTTGGGTGCGCCTGTGTCCTGGCCCTCATGTGCCCCGCGGCCATCAGGACGGCAACCAGCCAGGGGGGCCACCGCTCCGCGACTTCGTCGGAGTGCTCTCCCAACACCGACGCCAGGGCGCTCGGCGGGGGCGAGGTCGTCTTGGAGCTGGAAGTCGATGCGAGCGGCACCGTGGCGAGCGTGATTCCGCTTCGAACGACCCCGCCCTACGACGACGTGCTTGCGAAAGCCGTGACCGCGTGAGTTTTGAGCCGGCCGCTGTTGTCGTCGGAGGTGGCCGTGTGGCAGTTCCCGGACGCGTTCTGGTCGCACTCGTCGTCCCGGTAACGGCACCTACCTATCATGGAGTAATTCTGCACCGAGAACGAGCTCTCCACGCGGCAAGAAGCATGCGTCGCCGGCGCGATGATCGTTGAAGTCAACGGAGCGTTTCCCTGGAACGCTGGTAGCTGGATGTGGCTCGCGATGGCGCGGCGTTTGCCGGAGTTGCCGCCTGAACTCGAATACCGGTTCGTCGGCCGTGATCTGGTGCTGGTCGACATTTTCGGGAGCGTCGTTGTCGACGTGTTGCGCGATGCCGTGCCGACGATTGAGACGGCTCCTCCGTCATGGGCGGCCTGCTTGCTTGAGCGCCTTCTCCAGTTCTCGGCACACCGTCTTCAACACGTGGATTCGCGCCCAGCGCTTGTCGTTTCCCGAAACCAGCTGCCAACGAGCATAATCGGTGCTGGTCCGCTGAACCATCTCGTCGGCGGCCAGCTCGTACGCGTTCCACCGTTCTCGATTCCGGTAGTCTTCTGTGGAGATCTTGTATTTCTTGAAAGGCACTTTCTCCCGGGACTTGAAGCGCCGGAGCTGCTCCTCAGGAGAGATGTGGAGCCAGAATTTCAGCAAAAGGATTCCCCGCCGCACAAGGATCTCCTCGAAGTCGTTGATCTCGGCGTAGGCCCGCCGCCACTCCTCCTCCGTCGCGAAGCCCTCTAGCCGCTCCACCAGCACTCTTCCGTACCAGCTTCGGTCGAAGATAGTGCAGTGACCGCGGCGTGGAAGACGCCTCCAGAATCGCCACAGGTAGTGATGTGCCCGCTCCTCTTCGCTCGGAGCAGCGATCGGCACAACCCGGTAGCGAGCGGCGTCGAGCGGCTTCGTCAGGCGCCGAATGGCGCCTCCTTTGCCCGCGGCGTCCCAACCCTCGAACACCACAACCGAGGAGAGGCCGCTCTTGTGAGCCCTCCGGCTTAGCCTTGCTAACC
>Ga0247825_10000289_pt1 | contig 31261 bp, 37 predicted proteins | sample 13C_Vanillin_Day_FD_194413 | JGI IMG/M metagenome (GOLD analysis project Ga0247825, IMG submission 194413) | Soil microbial communities from agricultural site in Penn Yan, New York, United States - 13C_Vanillin_Day48 | ecosystem: Environmental > Terrestrial > Soil > Agricultural land | place... | reverse complement strand
CCGTCACCGAAATCCTCGACATCCATCAACTTGCGGATCTCGACCTCCGCCTCGCCGTTCGGAGAGACGTTAGGAGCGCGCTTCACCCACTCGATCGCTTCTTCCATCGACTTCACCTGAATGATCGAGAAGCCCGCAACGACCTCTTTCGTCTCGGCGAACGGACCGTCGGTGACGGTGCGCTTGTCGCCGCTGAACTTCACGCGCGCACCCTTCGAGCTCGCGGTGAGCCCCTCGGCGGCGAGGAGGACGCCAGCCTTCACGAGCTCGGCGTTGTACTTCTGCACAATCAGGGCCCCTCACCCTGCCGCCGGCCTCTTCTCGAAGTTCGATTAGGGGAGCGCCACGACTATTTTCCGAATGCTTCCTTCGCCCCGGCTGCCGCCTCGGCGTCGTCAATAACCGGATGGACTTCGCACTCCAGAACGTCAGCCCACTCGGCCACGTGCTGGGCGATGAGTGTCAGGTCGCTTGTCTCGATGAGATGCCAGCCGAGTATTGAACCCGGCGCGTGCCAACGACCCAAGGTCTTCGCGCCGGCCGGGACTGTACCGCCCCCACTGAGAAACGCCTCAAGCGCAGTCTTGTATTTCCCGGGAACAGTCTTCCAAACGACCATAACTTTCATCGGTCCTCCTCAATCTGCAAAAAGAGGCTGATTATACGGGCAGGACCGTAGAGCGAAAGAGGAATGGGCCCACCAGGCCTTTGTGAGATCAGCGCGTTAGCTCGGTTTGTGCTCAAGCAATCAACTCATTCCTGACGTGGCTTCACGAGGAACGTGTTGGAAATGACTGCGTGACGCATCTGATCGACGCGGGTGCTACCGTGTCATCGGCAATGGCGTAACATGGTCGATGCGCCCGGAGGCTTTGTTGACCGTCCAGACGTGATGGCACACATCGCAGCGAAAGTAGAACACGTAGGAAGTTTCGCCGCTGAGATGCGGAAGAGACGTGGTTTCCCGACTGCACACCGGACAGCGGCTATGACACATCGACTCATGCTTGGGCCAAGCTCGTGCCAGCGCGTGGTGCTACGCCGGCGCCTCTGCTTCGTCGTGGGTAGAGCAAACACCTGATGAAACAGTGTCGGTTCTACACCCCGCTGCGCTATCGGTGGGCAAGCCAACCCTTTAACCCTGCTTCGGCTCGTCTTTGTAAGCCTCGCTTGCCGGAGCTTGTGTATCTGACACCTGATCCTCAGTGGCACCGATGTGTGCATCGCCGCGATCGAGCTTCTCTCCGCGTCGTTTCTTCGGGGGGGCTGGCGGCTTCTCCGTAGCGTTGAGCGGAGCCGAGCTGCCGTCTGCCTGTGGAGTTTTCATTCGTCTCACCTCACGATCAGCGATAGCAATTTGATCTCCAGCCATATCAAGTTGATCTTCGATCGCGACGGCTGAGCACTCAGTGGCATCGCTGTTGCTCGGTTGGGACACGGACCAGGCCCAATGGCCGCGTTGCCATGGAGACCACTATGCCTACCAATCAGAATCCAGATCAGGAACGCGACAGGAATCGTCACAGGCAGAATCCACCGCCGACGGATCCCAATCAGCCGAATCGTGAGCGGCCCATGGACGATCCGGGTCGCGGCCAAGGTGACAAGTTCGAGAAGAAGCTGCCCGGGAACGAAAAAGATCAGGATTCGCGCTTCCGATCGTCGCGCGACGCATAGCCTTCGCAGCGCACGACTGGCAGTGCAGGATAGCGAGCAAAGCGGGGATCGCTGAAGGAGAGCTCACAGCGGATGAAGGTGGCTCCCTTCGACGATTCGATCGTTGTCGCGTGAGTGCACGACGCACACAGACCGGCGTTCGGAGCGCTCACCGGGTCACACTCGCCGGATCAGAGCGACGTAACGCGGGCCGTCTTCCGTGAGGAAGCGGTCCACGTCCCATCCCGTGCCATGCACAATCGCCGACATCTCCGCCTGCGACACGAGCAGGTAGTCGAACCACGGCCCCACGAATTCGTGGAAGCGGATCCGAATGCGGATCTGTCCCGGCAGACGCCCGCGACGACGATTGCGGCGCTGGTATGTGAGATGCGCTGGCTCGTTCGTCTGATGCGGGTCGAGCGACTGCGCGATGAGCAAGGCATTGTTACGCGTGATGCGATGCAGGTGCTTCAGCAGCCTCCTCGCGCGAGCTCGACTTCCAAACAAGCCGAAGTTGTTGCCGAACATGACGACGGTGTCGAAGGTGTCGGGCTCGAGCTGCGTGATCCTTTCGAACGGCAGGAGCCGCGCGTCTCTCACCCCGCGTGCCTTCGCTGTCTTCACAACGAGAGGTGAGTTGTCGATCGCGGTGACGTCGAATCCCCTCTCCTGCAGGTGCAACGCGACGCGCCCCGCTCCGCACCCGACGTCGAGCGCCCTGTGACCTCGCGCGAGTCGGATCGCTTGCCGTTCAGACGCGGACCAGCGCCGCACGTCGCCGAAGTACCACGCCGTGTTCTCAGAGAAGCTCACGAACCCATCGTCTCGCTCGACGATCTCCGCAGGGGAGCGATGGTCTTTGAAGTAGGCCCACACCTGGTGTCCGAACGCGTCACGATGAGGAGGGATGCCAGGTTTCTTCAATTTGGTGACGCCCTCTCGACGCGATTGATGACGAGCACTTCAACTGGCCCGGTGGCCGACCTGAGTCTCAGGCCAAGTTGCTCTTCGACTGCAGTGAAGATTGAAATGCCTGACGGGCCCGAAGCGGCAGGCGTGTCGCCATTGAGGAATCCCGCCGCCAGGTTCGACGCAAACTCCAGACGAAAGTTGAACAACTCTGTGAAGCCGGTCTTGTCGAGCACGACGCGGCCAGCCTCGTCTGTCAGGAAATCGATCAGTGTCGGCATCGGCACACCGACCGCCTCGATGGCATCTTTTCGTTCGGGCGAAAGGCTGACGATCTGTCGCCTGATCCCACCGCACATCAGTGGCCCGAACAGCTTCGCCTGTTCCTTCAGAATGCAGCTGCCTTCTTTCATCGGCGTGATCGTGAGACCATTCCTCGCCCGCACGAGTTCGTAGACGGGCAACTGTCTCGTCTCGCGGCCGAGTGTAAGTTTGAACCGGTCGGCGAGCAGCGATTGGAGCATCGGACGCATCTGCTCGAATGTCGTGTCTTCCGGGGCTCTCGCGTCCACGTCATACCGATCGCTCCCGGCCCATTCTGGTGCCCCGAAAATCTGAAAATCCCTGACGTTGTACGCCGCCTGGATCAGAATGCTCAGCGTCGTCGCGCCGATTCCCTGCTTCGTGTATCGGCCGTTTCGTGCGTACGTGGCCGCAAGCCTCAGCATCGTCAGGCTCACCGCATTCAGAGGCGGCAGCGTGTCGCTGTTGTTTGGTTTGATCGAGGCGACCTCGAACTCCGCCGCCGCAGATGGCACCGTGGTCTGGGCTATCGCCGAGGTCATGAGTGCCACGATCGCCGCCACGATCAACAGCGGCATTCGCGACATCATAGACAAACTCGCGCTACCATTCTCGCCATTCTAGACCCGCTCTGGAGGACTTCGATGACACGGATTGCCCTCGTTGCGATTGTGCTCACCGGCGCGCTGCTTAGTCCGACGTCGAGCTTCGCCCAGATCTCCTGCTCGCGCGAAGGATTGCAGCGCACGATCGATCTCTACATCGCTGCCCAGACGAAGGGCGATACGTCGGGTCTACCGCTGGCGATGGGTCTTGGCTACTTCGAGAACCACGCGCCCGCCGACATCAATAGCGGTGTGATTAAGACAGCGATGACGATCGATCACCATCGCAGCCTGATCGACCCATCGACGTGTCAGACGTTCACGGAAGTGATCGTCACGAACAAGGAGAAGCCGTACGTCCTCGGCACGCGGATGCGCGTCAATCGCGACAAGGTTGCCGAGATCGAGATTCTCTGGACCACGACCGGCTATTGGCTGTTCAACGCCGACTCCTACTTGAAGTGGTCATCTACTGAGAAGTGGGACGTCATTCCGGCCAACCAACGCGACACCCGCGACACGCTGGTTGCCGCCGCAAACGCCTACCTCGATGCGTTTTTCGAAGGGAAGAAGGACCTGGTGCCGTGGGGCTATCCGTGCAACCGCACGGAGGGAGGCGCACATACCGGCAACGGGTCGCCGATGGACAGCTGCGATGTCGGCGTCCCGAGCGGTGTGAACATCGCCAACCGTCGCTTCATTGTGGACCCGGCGATGGGATCAGTCGTGGTGTTCTGCACCTTCGGCGCGGGAAGCGTCGGCGGCGGCAGCGGCGCGCCCGATACGCATCTCTTTCGAGTGGAAAACGGCAAGCTGCGCTACGTGCACACGCTGACGCATCTCCTGCAGTCGAACTTCCGCGGCGGACGGGGCGGCGGTCGAGGAACTGGTGCTGGTGGACGCGGCGCCGGCGATGGTCAAGGCGACGCCGCACCGCCAAACACGCAGCGGTAACGACTAGACGCCGGCGAACCAGTGGAACCCGAAGTCTGAGTTGGTTCCTCCGGTGCCCCTGCCGAAGCCGGCGATCGAGTCGACAACCTGGATCGATTTCAGGAATTTGAGGTTCTTGTATCCGCACTGCCGTTCAACGCGGAGACGGAGCGGCGCACCGTTCCCTCTCGGCAAGTCGCGACCGTTCAGGCCATACGCAAGGATCGTCTGCGGATGTTCGACCTCGAACAGATCGTACGACTCGTACCATCGGTCGAATGCGTCGATGACAACGTAGCGAGCTGCAGGCGTGACGCCGCCAGCCGCTTCGAGCACCCGCTGAAGCGGCGCGCCGGTCCACTCGCCGATCGCAGACCAGCCCTGCTCGCACACATGGGCGGTGATCTGCGTGCGCGCAGGCAGGCTTCTGATCTCGTCGAGTGACAATTCACACGGACGCTCGACCAGGCCGGTGATCGGCAGGCGCCAGTTCCTGAAACCTTCTGACGCGTGGCGCTGGTACTCCTCGTTGCGCGGGTTGGTCTGGTTCCACGTCGGGAACGGGTCGGCGATCTCGCTTCGCGGAAACTCGCGCGCCAACGGCTGGCCCGAGAGCAGCAGCCGATTGCTGCTCATCGTCAACACATCGGCGGCGCCGATCAGTCCGCCGCGGACTCGCGGCGGAACGAACGTCTCGCGCGAACATCCCGTCAACAACAGACCACCGAGCGCAGGAACGCTCGTCAGCCACGCCCGCCGCGAGATGCGCTTGCTCATTGCTGCCTCAACTTCCCCGTGATCATGGAACGGACCTTGGTAATGAATCCCGCGGTCGCGACCTCCAGTACGTGAATGGCCACGAACAGCACCAGCGCCACCGTGCCGATGGTGTGAAGCGTACGCGCTGACTGACGGCCGCCGAACAGATCGAGGAGCCACGGCAACGCCGCCGTAAATCCGGGCGACTGGGCAATCCCCGTCAGGATCATGAGGGGCACGAACATGAAGATCAGAATCAGGTAGGACGTCTTCTGCAGTGTGCCGTAGGTGCCAGTGGAGGAATGCTGGCGCGATCGCCAGCGAAAGTGATCGCGCAGTTCTGTACGGAGGTGCGCAACCGTCAACTCGTCACGTGCAGGCAACATGCGCGCGCGAAAGTGAGTGGAGTAGAGATTCCACCCGATGTACGCCAGGCCGTTGATGAGAAACACCCACGCGAAGGTGAAATGGTAGTTGCGTCCCCACCTTCGGTCGCCGAGCGCTCCGGCCTCGTCCCATGAGAGGCCCCAGTCCGCCAGCCTGAACGCCGCCGGATATCCCCGATAACCGGTATTGCCCCAGTACAGCTCGGGGAAGTCGAGCAAGATGTGGATGCCGCTCCACAGCAGATACGCGCAGGCCACAACGTTGACCCAATGGCAAATGCGTACGTTGTACGAGTGAACGGTGGTCGACGTGTCCGAGCGGCGCGCTGGTTCCGAGGTCGAGGCGCTGTCCATCGCTACCGCGCGCATGTCGCTCATTTGACTTTCGGTGCCGCCTCGGCGCCACGTGGTTCGCTGAACTGTTCCATCGGGATGCGCTCGTAACGCACCTCGAGGATCTCCAGTTGCTCCGTGCTTCCTGGCGCGCGAAGGATCACACTGTCGCCGGGCCCTGCCTTCGTCAACGCGCGCGCGAGCGGCGAGACCCAGCTGACGTAGTTGCGATCGAGATCGATCTCGTCGAGACCGACGATGCGCACAACCCGCTCGGTTCCGGCGGTGTTGGCGTAGCGAACGGTCGCTCCGAAGAAGACATGTGTCGCCGCGCGCCCAACTCTCGGAGCTTCCGGGTCCACTACTTCCGCGGCATCGATTCGTTTCGTCAGAAAGCGAATGCGCCGATCGATCTCGCGCAGCCGCCGTTTGCCGTACTGGTAGTCGGCGTTCTCGCTGCGATCGCCGTTGCCTGCCGCCCACGCCACGACCTGTGTTACCGCCGGCCGCTCCCGAGTAAGCAGGAACCGGAGCTCGTCTCTGAGCCGCTGCAGGCCGTTCGGCGTGATGTAGTTCCTGACCCCGGCGGGTTGGGCGCGTGTGGGCTCTTCGGCGACGTTGTCCTGCTCGTCGTCCTCGTTGTCCGATTCCTTCGTGAACGCCTTGTTCATGTGGCTCTATTCTGGAATTGTCACCTAATCCGCAGCGAAGCAGTAGAGGAGTCCGTCGCCAAGAGATGCGCGCAACGCGGCCTGCGAGCAGCCGCGCGACAAGTGGGCGGAATTCCAGGAATCACCTCGGCCGCCTCCGTAGCGGTTGTGATGCCCCACCATCGCCCGGCCGTCCCCATGGCTCGTCCATCCACCGCACGTCGCGTCGCCACCCATGACCAATGTGCCGTCGGGGTTGCTGCCGGTAAGGATGTCGTGTCTGTTCGGTGCCACGCCCCCGCCCTTCTCGGTGAGCGCTGTATCCCTGGTGAGATTCACGTCCTCACGGTGAAGGTCCTCAACGCTGGCGGCAATCTGGATCCCATGCGCATTGACCCATGGCCCACGACCGATCCGGTCTCGGGCGTGTACCGCTGGCGCATCGGCCGATGGTGGTGCGCTGAGATATGCGCGCCACAGCCGATCGCCGCGTCCGACGGCCGCGGCACGCTGACGGCAGAGCGCGTCCGCTCCTGCGAGGCCTCCCAGGTTGGCGCCGAAGCCGCGGCCCGTGCTCGTTACAAAGAACGACAGCGCGGGCGCGGCTGCTGGCACGTCCTGCGCCTGCACCGGTACTGCGGCGATCAATGCGGCGACGATAAACGACTGAAACATGCGCATCGGAACAATCGATCGGCTGCCGGCCCGGTCGAGGTCATCTGAGGGGAGCGAGCACCAAGTTTATCGAAGCAGGCCGTCCTCTGCCGATGCTGGCGCTGCCTCGTAGCCTGACCTCACCGACAGGGTGCCCGTGGGGTCACCGCTTCGCCTAAGATCAGCGCTCGATGACGAAGTCTCGGAGAGCCGCGATGTCTGCCCGAACGCCCGCCTCCGCCGAGGCTACGGCGCGCAAGCCGGCCGCTGCGCCTGCTGCCGGCACCAGGCTGTCGGCAGGCAGTGCCTTTGCCCTCAACGCCTGCTTCGTCACCGGCCTGCTCGTGCTCAGCCAACTCTCCCTGCTGCAGCAGCGTCCCACGGTGCGCGCGTCCATCGTCGCCGCCGCGCTGTTGCTGCTCGCGTGGAGCGCGCTGCTGTTCGGCGTCCTGCGCCGCGGGCAGAAGGTGGCGCTCGAAATCGCGCTGCGTCGCCAGCACTACCTGCAGGCCTGTCAGCAAGGCGCGGTCATCCTGTATTGGGGCTACTACTGGCGCGAGGTCTATCACGCCGCGCCGCTCATCGCCGCGCAGCTCCTGTTTGCCTACGGCTTCGACAGCCTGCTCTCGTGGACGCACCGGCGCAAGTTCGTGCTCGGCTTCGGGCCGTTCCCCATCATCTTCAGCATCAACCTGTTCCTCTGGTTCAAGGACGACTGGTTCTACCTGCAGTTCGCGATGGTGGCGCTCGGCTTTCTCGCCAAGGAGTTCCTGCGCTGGACACGCGACGGCGTAAACACGCACATCTTCAACCCCTCGTCCTTCCCGCTCGCCGTGGCGTCGGTGCTCCTGCTGATCGCGAACGCGAGCCAGACGACCTGGGGCTTCGAGGTCGCGACCACACAGTTCTACCCGCCTCAGATGTATCTCGCGATCTTTCTGTTCGCAATGCCGGGGCAGTATCTGTTCGGCGTCACGCCGATGACGATGGCGGCTGTGGTGACGACATACGTCATCAGCGCGATCTACTACGCCGCTACTGGCGCTTACTTCTTCTCCGACTCGCATGTGCCCATTGCCGTGTTCCTTGGCATGCACCTGCTGTTCACGGATCCAGCCACGTCGCCGCGCACCGAACTGGGGCGCATCGCGTACGGCGTGCTCTACGGGCTGACCACCGTCGTGCTGTACAGCGTTTTGATTCGCGCGGGGATGCCCGGGTTCTACGACAAGCTGCTGCAAGTGCCTCTGCTCAACCTGTCCGCGGGGCTGCTCGATCGGCTGGCGCGGTCGCCCTTGCTTCAGAGAATCGATCCATCGGCGTGGGGCTCGCCCTCCGTAGCCTCGGCGAAGGCGGGCCTGGCGCTGGTCCCGCGCCGGCGTCACCTGGCTTACATCAGCGTGTGGGCGGTTGCCTTCGTCGCCATGAGCGCGTCCGGGTACCTGGGCGACAAGCATCCAGGGCAATATTTGCCGTTCTGGCAGCAGGCGTGCGCGGCCGACGCGCGCAGCGCCTGCGAGGATCTGTACTTTCTGGAAGACGGCTACTGCGAGGACGGGTCCGGATGGGCGTGTAACGAGCTCGGCATTCTGTTGACGGAGCACTACGGCAATCGCCGCCGGGCGGCGGCGGAGTTCGAGCGCGCCTGCAGGCTGGGGTTCTCCGCCGGCTGCGACAACACTGTCGCCATCACGCTGGGCGACATGTTCCGCCGCGACGCGCCGACGATTGCCGACTACCGGTTCATCCTGCGCGGGAGCAAGGGCCCGTTCCCGGATCAATCGCCCGCGCAGCTCTACGCACGCGCCTGCGTGCAGGGTTGGCCTGACACCTGCCGGATTCAATAGCCGCGCTGCGAAGGGCCCTCCCCGCCAACGAGTTCACACATTCCTCCGTCTAAGACGCGCATGAGCGCTCTGATTCGTGACCTGACGTACGCCCTCCGCACGTTCCGCTCGTCGCGAGTCTTCGCGGCGACGGCCGTGCTGACACTCGCGTTGGGCATTGGCGGGACGACGGCCATCTTCACCCTCATGCACGCCGTGATGTTGAAGTCACTCCCAGTGGCCGATCCGTCACGCCTCTATCGAATCGGCGACGGCGACAACTGTTGCGTGATGGGCAGCCCCCAGGGCCGCTGGGGCTTCTATTCGTTTCCGCTGTTCGAATACATCAAGGCAGAGACGCCGCAGTTCGAGAACATCACGGCCTTTTCGACATTCGTGGGCCGCATGAGCGTTCGTCGTCAAGGAGTGCCCGAGGCGCCGCGGCCGCTCCGGACGATGTATGCCACAGGCGGCTACTTCACGACGCTGGGCGTGGCTGCGTTCACCGGACGTGTGTTTGCTGCCGCCGACGATCGCGCCGCCGCGGAGCCGGTGGCGGTGATGTCGTACAACGCCTGGCAGAACCTCTACGGAGGCGACCCCTCGGTGGTTGGCTCCACGCTGATGATCGAAGGACACGCGTTCACCGTTTCCGGAATCGCGCCGCCCGGATTCTTCGGCGAGACCCTGCGCGCCGACCCGCCAGATCTCTGGCTACCGCTGCAGCAGGAACCGCTCATCACCGGGGCTGACACATCGCTCCTGCGCCAACCCGTTTCGGCATGGCTCCGCGTCATCGGACGGCTGCGTGCGGATGCGACGATCGACGGCATGGATGCGCGGCTCACTGTGTTCCTCCGGCAGTGGATGCGGAAAGATGCCGGATACCCAGCGAACTGGATGCCGGAAATCGAGCGCCGGATGTCCGAACAAACGATCACCGTCGTGCCGGCGGGTGCAGGTGTCGGCGTGATGAAAGAGCAGTACGGGCGGAGCCTGCGGATTCTCCTGGTGGTGTGCGTGATGGTGCTGCTCATCGCGTGCGCGAACGTCGCCAATTTACTGCTGGCGCGCGCGGTGGCGCGGCGCGGTCAGATCGCCGTGCGTCTGGCTCTCGGTGCGTCACGTACACAGATCGTCGTCGAGGCGCTGATGGAAAGCGTTCTGCTGGCCGTCGGCGGCGCCGTGGTCGGGCTCGTCGTCGCGATCGGAGCCGCTCGACTGTTGCTCGCGCTGGCGTTCGCCGGCGCGACGACACTCCCGATCGACGTCACGCCTTCACCGTTGGTGCTGACCTTTGCCGTTGGTCTGGCGTTGCTCACCGGCGTGCTGTTTGGCGCCGCGCCGGCATGGTTCGCGACTCGAACCGATCCGATCGAGGCGCTTCGCGCCACGGGACGCTCGACGAGCGATGGCGCATCGCTCACGCGCACGACGCTGCTGGTCGTACAGGCCACATTGTCAGTGGTACTCGTCGCCGGATCGACGATGCTCGGCCGCAGCCTGGGCAACCTCGAAGGGCAGGACTTCGGCTTCGATCGCAGTGGCCGGGTGCTCGTGTCGGTCGGCCGCCCATCGGCCGAGGTCGCCGGGGAACGACTCGCCGCGATGTACCGCGACGTGGAAGCACAGCTCGCCCGAATTCCCGGGGTGCGAGCCGCCGGTCTGGCGCTCTACAACCCGCTCACCAACAATTGGGGTGAAGGCGTGCTCGTCGCCGGCAAGCCCCCGCCGGCACCAGGCGCGGACATTGGCTCGTCGTGGGACCGTGTCAGCACGCGCTACCTCCAGGACCTGGGCGTGAAGCTCGTTCGCGGACGTTACTTCGCAGAGAGCGACAACGAGCGATCGGAGAACGTTGCCGTGGTGAACGAAGCGTTCGTGCGGCGGTTCTTCTCGCCCGGAGAGGATCCGATCGATCGCCGTTTCGGGTTGAACCTGCCCGAGAACGTCAACACGTTTCGCATCGTGGGGATTGTCGGCGATGCCAGGTTCGCGGGCTTTCAACTCAATCAGCCGGCGCGCCCGATGTTCTTCGTCCCGCTGGCGCAGACAGTAAAGTACGCGAGCCCGTTGATGCAGCGCGTGGAGACAGCCTCGCACTACGTCGGCGGCATTCTACTGGTGACGAACACGCCGTCGGGTACATTGGAGCCCCTCGTGGCGCGTACTCTCGCTGCGGCGGATCCCAATCTGACCGTGATCAACATCCGCACGCTGGAAGAACAGGTGGCTCGGTCCTTCGACCAGCAGCGCGCCGTCGCCAGTCTCGCCGGCCTCTTCGGCGTCATTGCACTCGTCCTCGCCGCGATCGGTCTCTACGGTGTCACGGCGTATACCGTGGCGCGCCGCCGGAACGAGATCGGCCTGCGGATGGCGCTCGGCGCCGATCGCAGGGACGTGATCGGCGTGGTGCTGGGCGGGGCGTTCATGCGTGTGGCCATTGGGCTCGTACTCGGGATGCCTCTTGCGGTGGGGGCAGGATATCTGCTGTCCGCGCAGCTGTACGGCGTGTCCTTCTGGGATCCGGTGGCGTTGAGTGTGGCCGCTGCCGCGCTGGCGCTCGCCGCACTCGTCGCCTCCGTGGTGCCGGCGTCGAGAGCGGCCGCACTCGCGCCGATGATAGCGCTGCGTACCGACTAGGGCTCGACCGCAAAACACTGCTGCTATGCGATCGCTATTGACCGATCCAGTGATCAGCAAGCAGGTCGCAGGGATGAGGGTCGTCCTTCACATTGACTTGCGGAAGTCGATGTGCGGGTTTTTCTCGAGGGTGTAGTCCAGCACCCATTTCGCCTCAAACAAGAGGACCTCGCGGTGGTGTGGGTCGAGGGCCTGTCGCACGCCCATGGTTGGAAGATCCAGCGGCCTGGCCGTCTTCAGGACCGGCCATCGGGCCGCGATGTGCGGGAGCCGCTCCACCGTGCACGGGATGCCGTACTCGGAGCGCATGCGGGCCTCGACCACATCGAGCTGCAGGCTCCCGATCACGCCGATGATCGGGTTCCGTGTCCCGGAGCTCGGCATGAAGACCTGCATGAGGCCTTCTTCCGCGAGCTGGGCGACCGCCTCGTCGAATTTCTTGTGACGAATCTCGGACGGCTGCAGAACGGCAAACTGCTCCGCGGGGAACCGCTCAATGGGCGGAAACTCCACGAGCCGGCCCGCGCACAGCGTGTCGCCAATCGCGATGCGACCCGGGTTCACGACGCCCACGACGTCGCCCGGAAAAGCCTCGGGAACAGTCTCCCGATCGCGCCCGAAGAACCGGTACACGCGTGCGAGCCGCAGCTCAGAGCCAAGGCGAGTGTTGGTCACGAGCATGTCCTTCGCCAGTCGCCCCGAACAGACACGCACAAACGCAACGCGATCTCGGTGACGCGGGTTCATGTTCGCCTGGATCTTGAACACGAATCCTGAGAAGTCTGGATCGCCCGGATGGACCAGCCCGACGCTGCTCTCGTGTGGCCCCGGCGGCGGAGCCAGCGTCACCAGCGCGTGCAGAAACGGTTGCACGCCAAAGTCGTTCAACGCGCTCCCGAAGAAGACTGGTGTCTGTTTGGCCGCTCGGTATGCATCGGGATCAAAGCGTGTGCCGGCACCGGTGATGATCTCGACCGCCTCGATCAGCGCCCGCTGGCGCTCGGCTCCCACCAGTTCTTCGACGACCGGGTCAGTCGGGGCGGCGACGGCGACGGGTTCCATCCTCCGTCCTCGTTGCTGCCGCTCGTAGAAGAGCACCGTGTCTGCCTCGAGGTCGTAGACACCACGGAAGTGCGGTCCGTCGCCGAGCGGCCAGTTCATCGGCGCGGCGGAAATCCCGAGCACACGCTCGATCTGGTCGAGTAGCTCGAATGGATCCCGGGCCGGCTGATCCAGCTTGTTGATAAACGTCAGGACGGGCAGGCCGTGCGCGCGACAGACTTCGAAGAGCTTGAGCGTTTGCGGTTCCACGCCCTTAGCCGCATCCAGCACCATCACCACGCTATCCACCGCGAGCAACGTGCGGTACGTGTCCTCGCTGAAGTCCTGGTGGCCGGGCGTGTCGAGCAGCGTCACGTGGTGCCCCTCGAGCTCGAACTCGAGCGCCGCCGCGCTGATGGAGATGCCGCGTTGCTGCTCCATCTCCATCCAGTCGGACACCGCATGACGCTGCGTCCGGCTCCCGCGTACCGCCCCGGCAAGGTCGATCGCACCGGCATACAAGAGCAGCTTCTCCGTCAGCGTGGTCTTGCCCGCATCGGGATGGGAAATGATCGCGAACGTCCGACGGCGCGCGATTTCGCGCGCGAGCGGATCGCTAGCGATGCTGACGTCTTCGACGGGTGAAGTCATGGTTAAGGGAGATGGCGTCCCCACCGCCATTTGCAAGACAGGTAGAGACGCGAGGAGACAATAGGATACAAGATGTGGCGTGCCCGAGTCTCGTTAGTCGCTCACGTTGGAAGGGATTGCGAACGCGCGCGCGCGACAGATTGAGTCAAGTCGATGAGCACGAGGATGTCAGCCAGGATGATCAGAAGGGCGGCACCGTTCAACAGCGATGCCGCGGTTTGGTGCACGACCGGGTCAGGTGCGATCAACGGCTTGATAAGGACGACCAGCACGGCGACGATCAATGTGGCGACGAGCCAGCGGGCCGACCGTTTAATCGAAGCGCGGGTGTTCACGACGCCGCTTTGGCCTGCGGCTTCCTCGGTCTTATTCAGTTCGATGTGCAGATTGGCCGCGGACGCGAGCGTAATCGTGACGATTACACCCAGGAAAAACAAGAGTTTATGATTCACGAAGCCCTTGAGGAATGGGTTCGTATCGGCCAACACCCACGGGACCGCCAGGGAGAGGATGATCCACACCGCCACCGCGCAGATGACGATGCAACGCGCGACGGCTTTGTCCATCGAAGCCCCAATGAACTCTGATCGCAAGGCGACTTTCGTGAAAGTAAACTAGTCGGCTCGGCCCCGCCGTTTTCTGGAAAACTGTATCGGATGTTAGCTCTGGCTAGTGCAGGGGGAGACGCTTCGCCAGGGCAGTCAAAGGCTACTTCGAGTCACGTGCGTCGCCAGATTCGGTGGATCCCGCACCACTTCCCAGACGAGACCTTATACGATGGCCCTCCGTCGCGGTGAACCCGAGACGACCCGTCCTGGCTTGCAGCAGTTCCCGCTTCACCCATTTGGCTCCCATGAGCCCCTTGGGCGCATGTCCTTCGCGCAAGAGGACGTGGCCCACTTCATGCGCGATGACGTGCCCCAGGAGTGTGGCTAGCAACAAATCACGTTCGAGCGCAGAGGCCCTGATTCTGCCGAAAAAGGCATACGCCACACTGCCCTCTTCCCTTGCGGCTCCCATCACGCCGGCTGGAAACTCCCGAGACGTCATGGCGTCCGGCAGAATGATGACCATCAGATCTCCACCCGTTGTTTCGGCCTGGGCTTCCTGGGTGAATGCGATGTGGCATGCGAGCGGACAGCGGTCCAGCCAGACGATATCGACGCCGATCGCGGCATAAATGTGTCTGGTGACCTCGGCGGCGGCAGCGCGTACATCCGGCCCCACACCGGCATAGTCATAGACGTAAAGAGGAAGCCGGAGCGGTGACTCCGTCGCGACCTCCACGTGCGTCCACACGAACAGGCTGAGAGATCAATTCGGTCTGGGCCTGGGCACCGAGACGGATAGGAGCACCGAGGGGAACATCATGATGCTGCCGGTAACGCCCGACGGTAAACCCACGAGCGAAGCCATGCCGTACCTTCAAAATCTAGGGGCGCAAAGCGGGGGACGCTTTCACCGGATGGCGGTTGGGTGGCCTACGAAGAATCCACCAAGTCCGGGCAATTGGAAGTCTTCATCGACACGTTCCCGGAGCGGCACCGCGCGATCCAGATCTCCACCAATGGTGGATTCGGTGCACGCTGGAATCCTCAGGGTGGAGAAGTGTTCTACCGGTCTCTGGCCGGCAAGCTGATGGCCGTGAGTCTCAAGATGGACAAGAACTCCGCGGACCCGTCAACACCGCGTGAGTTGTTCGCGCTGCCGGTCAGCACTGTTGCCCAACGCGGTTCACAGTACGACGTGGACCAGGACGGCAAGCGATTCCTGATCCTGGTGCCCGTGAAGAAGGCTCCACTCGAATTGATCACGAACTGGCAAGAGCCGAGCACATGCGACTTTTGATTTTGCTAGAGCAGCGAGAACAGCGTCTGGGTCGAAGCAGACCTCCCGTGAAAGCTGCGCATCAATGCGCGGGATTTCGTGACGCGTGGTTTGCACTCCTGTGTTCGCCTTGGAGGTATCTTCGGAATGCCGAATGCGCGGACACACTGCCCGTATTGCAAGAGCCAGGCAGTGAAAGATCTCGCGTATGTCCTACGCATTCCCGGCGTCGATTTGTTCCAATGCCGCACCTGCCTCGAGATATGGCACGTTCCGAAAGATCAGAATTGGCCACCGGGTCGGGACTTGCTGGGACCCATGAAAACTAAAGGAGACTGAGTCCTTAATCAGCCCAATCTCAACGATTTCTGAATAACTGCCCACCCGTACGGAACCGGCCCGGCAAACGTTTATAGATAGGTTGATGATCAGGGCGACGGCCTGCGGCTGTCGCTCGGCGCGTACCTCTGCCACACGAGGCGCGAGGCAGGTTCGAGGAGGTTGAGATGAATGTCCGTTTCACCCCAGTGGCCGGGGCGTTGTTGCTGGCCCTACTTCCGCCGGCCGCGCTTGCCGGTCCGATCGTGTTTGAGGCCTCTGGGTCGAATGCTTCGGCAATTCAGGCGACGGTCGATGCCTTCCGCTCTGCGCTGGGTTCGCCGAACAATGGCAACAACAGTGGCCCGTTGGCGTCAGGGCGGCGCGAAATCAACTGGGACGGCGGTGGAGCGACGACGACTGCTGCGGCGGGTCCCAGCTTCGCCGGTTTCCAGAACACGCGTGGCGCGCTGTTCACGACACCGGGCAGCGGATTCGAGCAGGCGATTCTCGACGACATCATCGACAACCCGTCATACGCGTCGACGTTCAGCACGTTCAGCGCGAGTCGCGTGTTCACGCCAGTCGGAAGCAACGTGACAGATGCAACGTTCTTCATCCCGGGTTCACCATCATCGGCGGTCGTGACGGCATTCGGAGCGGTCTTCAGTGATGTGGACCTTGCGGGCACTACGCTGATCGAGTTCTTCGAGCTTGGTGGCGGACCGCTCTTCAGTCAGTTCGTGCTGCCTGGAACGACGGCCAGCGGTAGCCTTTCGTTCCTGGGCGTGCAGTTCGATGGGGGCGAGCTGATCACAAGGGCGCGTATCACGACCGGCAACTCTGCACTCGGGCCGAGCGACGGTGGCGGCGCCGATCTCGTCGTGATGGACGACTTCCTCTACAGTGAACCGCAGAGCGTTCCCGAGCCCGGCTCGCTGTCGCTCCTAGCCATCGGTGCGGCGGCGGTCGCCCTGGCGCGTCGCAAACGAATGAGCATCCGCATCGAAGACGTGGCGTGAGCTCAGCGAGCCTCTTGGAGTTGCACCGCCAGACGGAATCGCCTGTCTGGTTCGACTTGGATCGACGACGAGTACGTTCTGAATCCTGGCAGTTCGAGTCGAACCTCGTGCGAGCCGGACGACAGCTGAGACATGAAGAACGGCGTGGTACCAATCAGCTTGTTGTCCAGGAATACTTGCGCTCCCAGTGGACGCGTGATCGCAAACAGACCGCCTGCGGCGTTTGGATCGGCGTTGACAGGCAGCCGTTCTGCCTGGCGTACGGGCCGCTCAGCCCGTGGTGCATCGGGTGCGTGTGTGACAGGTGGTTGAGGGTCAGGCGCGGGTGGTAAGACATTCGTCGGCGCCTCTAGCGGCACAGTCGGAGTCGGTTGGGATGCGTTTTGGATTTGCGCTCCCGATGTGCCCGCGTCACGGCTTTCCATCAACAAACGGCCCGACCATGCCAAGGCGGCGATGCTCACGAGCATGAGCAGCGCGATGCCGAGGTTCAGCCTTGCGCTCTTGTGAACAACTGGAGCCGACGTGTACCTCACAAAAGGCTGGACGGAGGGTGCATGCAGGGGAAGCTCGTGCGCGTCCGGCTGAATGTCCAGCTGCCTTGTGCCGGACGTGATGTCCCGCTCTGGTCTGTTGAAAACGAACTCCAGATTGTTTCTGCCGATAGCGCTGTCCAGCTCTTTACTGCCAAGAGCGACGTCCTGCTCTCTACTGTCGAAAATGACGACCGGCTCGCTTCCGTCGAGGGCCGCGTCCGGTCCGTTTCTGTTGAAAGCGACGTCCGGCTCTTTCTTGTCGAGGGCCGTATTCGGCGCTTCGCTGCCGAAATCCAAGAGCCCGTCATCAGGGTTCAGATCATTTCGCGGAGCGTCTTGCCCCATTACTCCCTCCTCGATGAGATGAACGATCGCGCCGGGTGCCAACCGGGAGTGACTGACATTGTCATTGTTAGGGAGCATCTATGAATTTTAGCAATTGTGGCAGCGGCTCAGCTTTCAACCTCGCCTTTTTGCAATCGCGGACCTGATGGCCGGAGCAAGCGACCGTAGCGCGCGCCTCATCAGGCAGTGACACTCGCGGCTGGAGCGCCTTCAGCAAGCGCGACCTCATCCTGATGGATCGTCAGATCGTCGAGCACGCGCCGTGGTCACGCGCTCAGAGGGGCGAGAGTCGGTTCGCGCAGCCCATGATGAATTGGGCGAGGCACGCACCGCACTTGGTCAGGCTGGAGTCGAAGATCTCTCTCCTGATTCGATGCCGCTAGAAAACCACTGAAGGCACGTTGCCGTCGAAAGCGAATTCCGCGGTAAAGCCACCCTTACCGCCGAACGCCATCAACCACGGTCGAGGCGACCATTGTTGCTAAGGTGTGAAGTCCAATTCCGAAAGACTCCCGCCTTTCTCGTTTTCGGCACGAAGAGCGTCCAAGAAGTGGAGGATGACGTGGCGGCTCTCACGACGTCCTCTGGTTGGATGCGACGTAAAATCCGGGTCCGCTCCGAATGCTTCGGCCAGAAAGGGACACTTCGCGTCAGCATCTGCCGCTTGCAGAGCCGCGGTTCGAACCGCGAGGCGGCTCGCATCTGCGCTGTTGCGCTCTGATAAGAGAATCGAAGCGTGGAGTCGCAGCGACTGGTCGTCAGGCCGGAGAATCAACGCATTGAACATGGCGAAGCGGTTTCCGTACGCTACCAGGCCCATGTTCTTCTCATCAATCGCTACGTGTCGCAAGACGTCCGTTTCGATATGAAGGCGGTTTGGCTCGGTGTCTTCAATCCAAATCCGCTGAGCCAACGGGCCAGGCCACCACTGAAAACCGTTGTCGATCGGCATGACCCACTCCGCTTCAACTCGCAGTTCGCGTTGGAGAGTGAAGAGGATGTCTTGAACAGTGTGGGCACGGCGGTCCATGAATGTGTCCTCGGTGCAGTGTTTCGCTGTTGGGAGCCAGCCCCTTTGGGCAGCGCCAGCGCGCGATCGTTCAGCGCAAGTGGCGTGCCGTCGTAACTTGTTGTTCGAGGCCTCACTCAGGCGTGTTGTTTGGTCGGAACCAGACGAAACGTCTGCTCAGGGCAAGACGTCAGGGCGGCGGAAGCAGCCCACCCGTTGTCAGGATCAATGCGTCGAAAAGGGACAAGATCGGAGGCGGGCGCCGAGTGGATTCGATCACGCGCACAAGTTTGACCATCTGCTCTGCCTTGCCGCGGACCCACACGCACAGCGATTCGACGGTCTGTCAGCGATTCGGTCGGGTGTTCAAAATCTGACAGACACACCCACCTCACACATATACGCTCGATCCCGGATGGGCTGCGAGGTGTGCTGGCGAGTCACAAGTTTTGAGCGGTGACGTCGTCTGCACCATCGACGACGACGACGAGGCCGACGTCGAGGTGCGAGCCGCATTCTCTGACGGGACAGTGGTCCGAACCCGGCGAGCGTCCAACATCGAGACCGGCCGAATCGTCGCGGCGCTATGGTTGGACGCTATCCAAGGCGAGTTTGCGATCCGATAGGTGCCATGCTGCTCCTCTTCTCCATGCCTCAACTCCTGTGTCCCGTCTGCCGGATCGAGGGCACCCTGCTTGAGCACAGCAGCCAAGACGCCGTGGTCGACTACTTCAGGTGCAGTCGGTGTGGCCGCATCTGGACGCATCGGAAGGGCGATCCAAACTCACTCGCGAAGGACGTGACGGAGCCGGCGAAGCCACAGAAGGCGGGCTAGGGTCACTACGGCCCGAGTCGGCGCTTGCGACGCGGTTCGGGGGCCATCGTGCCAACCCATTCATGATCGAGAAAATCCAATCAGGAGCGTTTCTGCACCCGGAAGTTCGGCGTGCCGGTCACGTTGTTGAGGCGATGCGATTCGGGAAGCAGGGGCTCGCTTAGGCATCGACCCGGCGAGCAGTTCGACTAACGCATAAATCATCAGGTGGCGTATCTAGGAGAGACGCCACTGATGCCGGCCTGTTGGTCTACCGTCGTCTGAACTGTCGCAACATCAGGAGCCCTGCCAGCCCTGTGCTCAAGAGCACCGTGGTCGAGGGTTCAGGGACAGCCTGCATGGCAAGGTTGTCGATGGCAAACGAGGTGCCGCACAGGCACCCCGCATCCGTGCCCATGCTCAACCGGCTAAAGCTGTCGTCATAGAGCAGCGCCCCGATAAACGACCCCGGTGCCACGGACAGTGCCCGCTGCTCGCCCGCGAGTGTCTCGAACGCAAACGTGAGCGTCGTGGGCACAATCGCGGGATTGTGTAGTAACACGATGAGCCACGCGGCCCACGTCGAATGCCACCGAACGGGCGCACGCAGGTAGTACCACCCGGCAGGGCGGCGATGACGGTCACGACGATTGGCGTGATCGGCTTCAGTGCCGGCGCCATGCTTGCGCTCTCTCTGGCAATGATCTCGCCCGACGGCGTGGGGGCCAGGTTTCGTCGCCGCCCTCCATACCGACGTGAATGACCTCATGCGCCCCCCTTGTCGTACCCAGATGGGCGCCTCCCGCCTTCATCGCAATGGCGTCTGATGACGACCTGGGATTCGCCCCCTTGAGCACTGAGGTGTACAACGCGTGGCTTGCAGCGCGGCGGCCGGCGGAATTACACGCTTACGCGCAGGGCGGCCACGGATTCGCCATGCTGCAGCGAGGGTTGCCGGTCGACACGTGGCCAGAACGGTTTGAAGAGTGGCTGCGATTCGGCCGGCGGTTTAAGTGCGGCGCCGACCCGGCAACCACCACACCATCAGACCGGCGGGCTGTTTCGGTCCCTTGGGATCGCCGCATGTTGCTCCTCTCGTACGCCTTCAAGGAGAGATGCAGGACAATGGGTGGGGAGTCGACAGCGTCGCTCGCGCGCGTGCCGTGTCCGGTCGTCGGGACGAAGACCAAGGGCGAGAAGATCGATCATCTCAAGGTGATGATCAAGTCGAATCGGGAGCCGGACCACCCTCCCGACCGAGACGAAAGCGACGAAGCACCGGAAACGCCGCCCACGCAACCACCACCGGTGCCGGTTAAAGAGCCGCCGGAAGCACCTGACGAGCGCGGTCCGTATGTGGTGGAGAACCGCTCGGGACTTGGACTAAACGGTGCGGTGTAAAGATCGCCGGACGGAAATGTTTGTGGCAGGTAGTGCAGGATGAATCCAGTCGATCCACCAGCGACTCGAGTGCACTCGCGTCTTTTGCCTGCGCTGCTTTGGAGGCGGCATCTCCAGCCTCGATGTGCAGCCTCGCATCGGCGACCCAGTTGGCCGAGCCACTGCGCATGACGCGCAGATTGCCCGACTCAGCCAGCATCATCGCGCTGCGTCGTGGCGTGCAGCGTTCTGCAAACCTGGCCGCGTGAAATGCTGCAAGCCGCCCCCTAACGCAAGGGAGGAATGATGCCGAGAACATTCGTGGCACCACACGCAACCTCGCCGCAACCCAAGTTCGCCCACTGCGTTGAGCTGAAATCACGACCTTCCGGTAACATGCGGCAACGGGTCTGGAACGGGGTGCGATTGGCGCTGACACACCGCTCCACGGCCGAAACGACTCTGATTGAGTTGGTAAAGCAGCGATGAACGAATTCGTCATCGAAGCTGGCAGGGTGGGCCGCCAGTACTGGCGAGATCTTTGGCGGTATCGCGAGCTGTTTTACTTTCTTGCGTGGCGGGATTTCCTCGTACGCTACAAGCAGACTGTCGTGGGTGTTGCGTGGTCGTTGATCCGTCCGCTGCTCACGATGCTCATTCTCACGCTTGTCTTCGGCCAGATCGGCAAACTGCCAAACGCCGGTGTGCCCTATCCACTCCTGGTGTTTTGCGGGATTTTGCCGTGGCAGTTCTTCTCCACGGCGCTCTCTGAAAGTGGCAATAGCCTGGTCAGCAATGGCAACCTTGTCAGCAAGGTCTACTTCCCGCGATTGATCGTTCCCGCCAGCAGTGTGCTGGCGAGCTTCGTGGACTTCCTGATTTCAGCGGTCTTTCTCGCATTGTTGATGATTTGGTACAGATTCCCGCCTCCGCCCAATGTTGTCTTTCTCCCATTGTTCGTTGCTTTCGCGTTCGCGGCGTCATTTGGCGCGGGCCTCTGGGTTGCCTCATTGATGGTCAAGTATCGGGATTTCCGGTTCATCGTCCCGTTCATCGTGCAGTTTGGTTTGTACATTTCCCCAGTGGGATTTGTGAGTGCCGTCTTTCCAGAACGGTGGCGGCTGGTCTATTCGCTGAATCCGATGGTCGGAGTCGTCGATGGCTTCCGTTGGTGCCTCCTTGGAGGTGACCACACTCTGTATTGGCCCGGTCTGTTTCTGTCCGTTGCCGTTGCGTTGCTCCTCATCGTTGGCGGCATCGCCCATTTCCGGGCGACCGAACGTGTCCTGGCTGACGTCATTTAAAACTCGCACCGATGTCTTCGCCAATCATCACCGTCGAGAACCTCTCGAAACGATACGTGATCGGTCACAAGGTCGCCTCGACCGACGGGTTACGACACGTTCTCGACGGGGCTATTCGAAATCCAGTCAGGTGGCTGACGGACAAGAGGCGGAGAGCGAAAGAAGCACGCGAAGAGTTCTGGGCGTTGAAAGACGTGTCGTTCGCGATCGAACAAGGTGAAGTGGTCGGCATCATTGGCAGGAATGGCGCCGGGAAGAGCACGCTGTTGAAGGTACTGAGCCGTATAACCGAGCCCACCTCAGGACGCATTCACGGCAAAGGCCGAATCGCGAGCCTGCTGGAGGTCGGAACGGGTTTTCACCAGGAGTTGACCGGCCGGGAGAATATTTTCTTGAACGGCGCCATTCTGGGCATGACGAGGGCGGAGATCAAAAGCAAATTCGACGAGATCGTCGCCTTCTCCGAAATCGAGAGATTCATCGATACGCCGGTGAAACGTTACTCGAGCGGGATGTACGTCCGCCTCGCATTTGCGGTCGCGGCTCATCTCGAACCGGAGATTCTGGTCATCGACGAGGTCCTGGCCGTAGGGGATGCAGCATTCCAGCGCAAGTGCATGGGCCGGATGGAGGAAGTCGCCCGGCACGGACGAACCGTGCTCTTTGTGAGCCATAACATGGCCGCGATTGGGCGTTTGTGCTCGAAGGGACTCGTTTTGCAGCAAGGCCGATTAAGCCATTTTGGGTCCACCACTTCGGCGATTGCGTTCTACCACTCGACACTGCAGCTCAACGGCAATCGCTTGGGTGAGGATGCTGGTCACGTCCTCTATTCTTGCGAGCCGAGCTCAGTCGAGTCGCAATTCGCGATTACCCGGATCGAGCTGCTGGACGGCCAAAAAAGACCTGCGGGTGCGTTTCACACGATGGATCCCGCGACATTCAGAATTCACTACACGGCACCGCGCCCGGTATCGCGAGCGGCTGTCTCCTTCAGTGTGAGTTCTGTCGATGGAAGCAGGTTGCTGCTCCTTTCAACACAACCCGATGGAGCGATGGAGCTAAACTTTTCTCGCGGGCCAGGCGTTGTCGATTTGAGTTTTCCTGAGATGCCGTTGGCCGCTGGCGTGTTCACTATCGGAGCAGGATTGGCGATCCCGAACGTCGAGTGGTTGTGCTGGACGCCTGAGCTCTGTCAGCTCAACGTGTTGCCAAGAGATGTCTATGCGAGTGGCCTCGCACCGTCGAGTTCACGCTGTTTGCTTGCATTGACCCACAACTGGGAGCTACCCATTGATTCCAACACCCTTAAAGCGAGTCGCGAGACGACTGCTAGGTGACCGAGTCGTCGGCATGATGGACTTCTATCGCCATCCAGAATGGAGGGTTAGCTGGGGTGGTGCGCTGAATGGACAGAGCCATCGGCAGCGAATGGTTGAGGCATTAATACGCGATCTGCCTTTGCAGGCGATTGTAGAAACCGGAACATACCGAGGGACGACCACGGCGTACCTGGCAGCCGTTAGCGCTCTGCCGATCTACACGGTTGAGGTCGACCGACGTAAACAGGGTTTTTCGTTCGCGATGTTACGACAGTGCAACAACGTCCGCAGGTACGCCGGCGACAGCCGGCAGTTTCTGCGAAGACTCGCAGCAACGCCGGACCTTGCCGATAAGACGGTCCTCTTTTATCTGGATGCGCACGGGAATGGGGAGCTTCCCCTCGCCGAGGAGATAGACATCATCTTTAGTCATTGGCGCCGGCCCGTGGTCCTCATTGACGACTTCCAGGTGCCGGATGATGACGGTTACGGATACGACAATTACGGCCCCGGAAAAGCCTTGAACCGCGACTACATAGAACCCGCCGTTCGAGCATTCAGCCTTCGAATGTTTTTCCCATCGGTGACGTCGAAAAGCGAAACAGGATGGAAGCGAGGCAGCGTCACGTTGGCCGCTGACCCCGATCTGATCAGGACCTTGCGTACGATACGAGAGATTCGGGAATGGGAAGGTTCGAGAGCGCTCGATTTGGGCAGCCTTATTGTTGCCAGTTGAATTCGTCCTAACGCTCGGTTGAGGCGGCCGATCGCGCCGGACTTCACGAATAGAGCGTTTCCGCGCGTGTCACACCTGCCAGTTCGGACCACTTAACCGTGTCGAGAATCAAAACGATTCTGCGGCGAGCGAGTTCATGGCTTCGTCGCGATACGAACGGATTCCTCAAGAAAGTCTCTGGCGTCATTCATGTTGGCGCAAACACAGGACAAGAAAGGGACCTGTATCAACGGCACGGCTTACGTGTGGTCTGGGTAGAACCCATTCCTGAGGTATTCGAGGTTTTGAAAGCAAATATCGAATCCCACCCACTGCAATCTGCCATTCAATCCCTCGTGACCGACACAGACGATGAGGAATACGAGTTTTACGTGTCGAACTACGACGGTCTGTCTTCTTCGATCCTGCAGCTGAAATTGCACAAGGATATCTGGCCGGACGTGCGGTTCACGAGGACGCTGGTCTTGCGAAGCACGACACTGCCGTCACTTTTGCAGCGAGAACGCATCAATGTGAATGATTACGACGCTCTCATTATGGATACGCAAGGATCGGAACTACGAATACTGAGAGGGGCCGCACCGATCTTGCGACATCTGAGGTTCGTCAAAACGGAGGTTCCCGACTTCGAATCGTACGAGGGCTGTTGCCAGCTGCAGGATGTCGAGCGATTTCTCCAGCAGTATGGTTTTCAGGAATGTGCGCGTGAACCGTTTGCGCGACGACAAGGGGGAGGAACGTACTATGACGTGACCTACGAAAGAGTCAGTGACATTCCTCCCGGCAGGTCAATACGACTCCACGTCACCAAGGGTGACGGCGTGAGGCGCTCCTCTCCAAGCGACAAGTAGCTCGCGCACCGTCCAAACGTGGTCGGTGCAGATCGCGATCTAATTCTTCTGGAGAAGAATGGCTGTCTGATAATCAGACCCCTTCGAAGTCACTGAGAGGACCTTTGCAAAACGAGACCATTTCTCCACCAATAGAGGAGTGTCGTAGAACACCTGCGGATATGGATATGGAAACTGTACGTACGAGAAAGAGACATAGTCCTTCGATAAGACTGAGGTCTCATCGTCAAAACGGCGGATGGCATCAGCGAGATGATGCCACTTGGACTCTCTGTGCGCGGAAAATAGGACATCAATCGACGTCCTGTCTAGAATCGTGATGTATGCGTAACCACCTTTCCTGATGACTCGGCGACACTCGAGCAGCCAGGCATCGGCCAGGTCGCTTATGTGTGAAAACACCGATCCAGCGTATATGAAGTCGAAATAGTTATCCTCGAATGGTAGGTGAGGAAAGGTCGTCGTGGTCGCGAATCGAACGGCGGACCGAGATGTTGTTGACACCAGGCGATACTCTCTGCATTCACGTCAACGCCCCAAAGTTCTGATGAGTCAGATTGGTTGGGGTAAAATCGAAGCATTCTTCCCGCTGCGCAACCCAAGTCCAGCACCTTCGTAAACGCTGCGGGTGAAGCTCCTGCATTTTTGAGGGTATCGAGCATTTTGGAAACGTGCCTGCGACCACCGTTCAGATACTCTTCGTCGGTATCGCCGTACCCTTCCCATAGCTCCTTGGGTGGCACAGGAAGATTGCCACTACTCGTAATGGAGTCGCGCGAGGCTGATTTCAGCAAGACGTAATGGTCCTTTTCGCCCTCTAAGGGAATGAGCTTTGCGGAGATGTGATGATTGAAGAGAAGCGGCCGACGTTCTTGGTAAAGAAATGGCAGGACAGCTCTTCGCGCTAGTGGCTTGAGCAAACGTCTGAACAAAGTCGACATCATCCACTCCCATGGAGCGCCAACGGCCAAGCCCGTCGACTGCCGAGCCCTCTTTATATCAGTAGGAAGGCTTCTGTATAACACGGCGACGAGATCACGCGATATGCGAAGTAGTGGGGGAACCCAGCCCATGCGGGAGGTGCCGAAGAGGTGGGAGAGCGGTTACGTGTCGCACTTCGAGAAGTCGACCCGGACGCGGCTCTAGACAACTGGCGAGGCAACGTCGCGCAGATGCTCCAACCACGCCTCAATTTCTCCGCGCAGCCAATGCCCGGCGCCGATGGCGTCATGAGAACCAGAAAATGCGCGCGTGCCTTGATGTTCTCCAGGATGATCTGCTCGAAGTCGCCGCTCGCGATGCCCTGGTAGTCGAAGAACACGTCGTAGCCAGACTGGGTCAAGTTCTGCGAGATGGCGAGCGCCCACACGGCCCCGGTGCTGCGCCGATAGCTGATGAAGACCGTCTTCTCGATGCGCCCCATGCGAGGGTTGCGATTATACGCAATGGGTTGACGACCCAATGCGGCCCAATCGCATGGCAACTCAACGAGTTACCAGAGCGTGTCCGCCTCCTGTCCGTGTCGGAGCGCACGTGAGACTCGGTCGTGACGAACGACAACGGTCATCAGCGCACGTCGCGTTGCGCGTGACCTCACCCGACAAGTCTCTGGATTCGCAGGAATCGGAACAGACATGATGTTCTGGACATCCGACCCTGTTAGTGCCCCGTTATCCGTCGCCGTAATAGTCACCGTGTGATGACGTTCTGCACCAGCGGCACATGGGGACACGTCCACGCGATTTGTGAATCTACCGTGCAAGCGACCGTCCCTCCGGTCTGGTTGTTCGTTCTGGTGACGCCGGTAATCGTGCCGTTGTCCGACATGGACCCGGACATCGTGATCGGATTGGCCGTGGTCTGGTAGACGGCCTCACCAGTGATCGAGGTGATCGTGACAGTCGGATTCGTGTTCGCTACTCCACCAGCCCCTGGTACGTGCGCCTGGGGGCCGGGGTGTGAGCGCGTCCACGACATCTTCGACGAAGGGCGAGACGGCCCGAATCCACTGACCAGCACTGACCCCGTTGTGTTGACAACGTGGCACGATGACGAGTCGCTTGCCGAGGCGCTCGGGTTTATCTTTGCAGCAGCGATCCCGGACGACGGGTTCACGGACGACTGCGGGGCGACTTTGGGTGTTGCCATCGGATCGGCGCAGTGGGCGAATGCTCGACTGGGTGAGTGGGTACACCAGTGGAGCGCCGAGTCGTAGCAGCGGGTACGCCGTCTGAGCCCTATCAGCCCTCGGGTCGTAGAATCAAGAAGACGCACGACCGCTACTCGCGCAGCATGTCAAACCTCCTCGACGGTGATCACCACGGCACAAGCGCGCCATTCATGATGCGCCTACGCCGCGCGTCACACGCCAGTGCGCGGCCGCTGAACCGGGACGTTGACGAACGAGATCCTTATGAGAATCTACGACGACCAGTCCAAGAGGGTGCGGACGTCCGTCACCCTCTTTCTTAGTCCTGACGAAGCCTCGGAGCTCGCCGATCGTGCCCGCGCGTTGGCCGACGACCCGCGTCAACATCATAGCCACCTCAACGACGCTACGTACGAGCGAGAGATCACGGTCGCGGTTTACACGCGTGACAATTTCGCCCAGTTCGACGCCGAGTCTCGTGCAGTCATTGGAGACCCATAGGCGCGGGGTTGGGCGACCGTCGATTGATGAGCAGCCGCGCGCCCCAATCGCAGCGCATGGGACCCAGGGCCGGTGGGAGGTGGAGCGACATGTACGGAGTCATCATCGAGGTTAGAGTGAACCCGAGTCGTGAGCAGGAGGCGCGAAACATGGTTCGCGACATGATCGTGCCGCGGGCTCGAACGCACCACGGCTTCTCGACCGGCTACTGGCTTCGGGCGCTACAGGGCGACGTGCTCAGATCGGTACAGATTTTCGATACCGAGGCGAACGCCCTCGCGACGGCCGAACGGATCCGATCCGAAGGCCCGCCCCCCGGCGCTCCAGTCACCCTGACATCCGTAGATACATACGAAGTCATTGCTGACGCGTAAGTCGGCAGCGAATGTGCGGTGGGGCGAGTATGCCTGCTGGTTCGACCGAGCTAACGCGCTCCATCACCCACTCGATCGCGCTCAGGCGTGCGCCAGAACCAGAACGAAGCTCCACTGAACTTACCGGCTTGGCCGGATTTCCACACACGGTGGCGTCCCCAAGCATGCTGAGTTGGAACCGCGTGCTCCCGTGGCTACGCAGCATGGACAGTTTACGCAGGTTACTTGAAACGGCAGCTTAGAGGTTTCTTTCGTTAGTAATCCTGTCGGCAAGGGCAGGCGGTTGTGAAGCGGTTGTGGCTCCCGAAGCATTGACTCAACGGCGACGGATGGATACCCATGGTGAGAACGCCCATGGCATTGCGGTTCGCAGGATGCGAGGGGGGACTGACGGCGGTCGTTGGGCAATACCTTAAGAGCCCTGCGGACGTGGATGGGCAGCCTGAAAGGGTTGTTGCGCGGTCAGTTGAAACCGGGGCTCGGATCGTTAGACCGGTCATCTCTCGTAGATGACTACACAAGCGAGCCAGATCCCACCAGCATCTGCGTCACCCGATGCCTCCCTCTCGGGAGGGTCATGGAGTGGCGGGATGTCCGCGCAAGCGGATGTGTGGCTCCAGACTGAGAGACAGTCGTAGGCACAACACTGATACCTTGGTGAAGGTATCAGTGTGCTCACCACCTGAGAGGGGGACGCACACTTGGCGCTTACAGCGCCGCTGGTAAATGCGCTTGCGAGCCGAAGGCGAGCCCGAGAGGTGAGGCACTGAAAGAAGAGAGTTAAGAGTGAAGCACTGAGATTGTGTGGTCGTAGGCAAGATCAGCAAAACATGGAGGAGGCGAACAAGCGCATTCGCGCAGCGTAGGGCGCTTCAGAGGGACTGTTCGTGTTGATCGGGCTAGGGCAATGCGACAACAGTGTTCTCTGGTGCTCGGCGTCTCGTCTCCCGCTCTTGCGAGCGGAGCGAAGCGGAGTCTCGCCGAGTGGAGCGCAGCGACACGAGTCGGCGGTTCTTCAGGGAGCGAAGCGACACCAGCCCCTTACGCCCCTTGCGAAAGAAGACGTCCAAGGGAATGCCCAGCCTCCAGACTCACGCGAGTGCAATTCACTGCACTCAGGTGCAATGACGTGTCCGATTGGGAAACGTCCGTGCAATTAATTGCAGCACGCCTGTGCGACGACCCGAGCGACGCACACGAACTTCGGCGCTCTCAGAGCCGCAGTCAATACGCTTGCGGAGCGAAGCGGAGCCCGAGAGGAGATCACCCCTGTGGAGGGAGAGGAGAACTGGCAGTGGAACCAGCGTGGAAGGAAAAGAGAGATCCTCAGCAACATCCGGTGCGATTTCTCGCAGGTGTGTGGGAGGAGCGCACCGAAACGCACCTGACGCCGAAAGAACTCGGGCAGCTACGGAATCTGAGAAACAGCTTTGTGGAAAAGAATCTTGGCGACTTCACTCGTCATGTGATCGAGTGGATGCTCGACCCCGTCCACTGGTGGCGCTTCTGCCAACAGGTTCGGGCGGAATCTGGCCCGGGTCTGCACTATGCGCCGCCGCATCCGCATGTCGGGTTTCTGCTGAAGCACCGCAACCGGGCGCTGAAACTGGTTCGGTGGGAGTCTCGTCATTCGACGGCTCCCGCTGACGTCAGCTTCTGTACGAGGCTCGATCAGTGGGAATTTAACGAATGGAAATCGCTCCTTCTGGTACACGCTGCCGATAAACCCGACTGGCTGGCAAAAATTGAGGCCGCAGACACGGTGACCGATCTCCAGCGGATCTTCAATGACTTGCCGGAGACGACCGTCGGGTCTACATCGCAGGAGTTGCAGACGCAGAAATCGGCGGAGTAGGTGAAAACCATGCGCTCAGTGCGGGATGCGAGCGACGTGCGAACGAGTTCTGAACCTGCGTTGATGTAGATGACCGGCTGCACGCCATGTAGAGTGTCGCCATGAGCGTTGCAATCCAATTGCACCACCCACATCGTTGACAAATCACCCGGGCGACAGCGACCCTCTCCAACCACCATCAGCAGCCCGCTGTGAAGCGTCGGTGCTTCGCCTCCGCTTCGCGTGACGATGGCAGCGAGTGCATCGGTCGTTGACTCAGATGTCTTCAAGACGAGTCGGTAGGGTGACGCTATATGAATCGTGCCTTGGCAATGTACGCGCCCTGACTTCGTGATCTGTCAGGGAATCGTTCTCTGTTGGGGCGACTTCGCTCGTCATCGGATCCGCACCATCGCGAAATCCCATGCAATGCGTTGCGTCACGCTCTTTGTATCGTGATGTAGAAACGCAGGCACGCGGGAATCGAAATGAGTAATTGCCCCGACTCCGTCGCGATTTCACAGACCATCTTCCCCGCGGAACGAATTAGGTCCGCTGCTGCCGTCGGCGAGGAAACAATTCGCGCCTGTGGACTAGTCGCGGAATCGCCGGAAGTCGCTATTGCCGTCGAGCAGCATCGCTGGGCGTGGAAGCCATCGAAGATTCGCGTTGTGCTCATCGCCGAGAGCCATGTCTATACGTCGCCCAGCGATCTTGCGCTGCATATCAGAGCCGCCTGGCTCAGGGCCTTGGCACCACACGCGCCGCTCCCCTTCGTCCGACTTGTGTATTGCCTCGGATACGGCGAGAACTGGCTTCTCAACGAGCGCCCCGAAGCTCGCAATTCGGGCACACCGCAGTACTGGAATATCTTTGGTCGTGTGGCGGGCACGGGACGGCAGCCGGTGAAGGGTGCCGGGACCAACCTCGACCGACTAGCGTGGAAAATCAAGACTCTGCGGCAACTGCAGCAACTCGGCGTGTGGTTGCTTGACGCCTCACTCCATGGCATCTATGCGCCGGGTGCCTTGCGGGTGCCACCGAACTTAACGGAGCAACTTCACCGCGTTTGGTGGCGACACTACGGGACTTGGCTTCTAGATAGCTGCCCAGACGCTTACACATGCGTCATCGGATCGGGGACAGCGAAGCATCTGCGAGCTTTGGGAGTGCGTGTAGACAATTGGATCTATCAGCCGCAAGCACAGCGGAGCGTGGCTCCCGAGTTGTTCGACCGAGGATGGAACGAATTGCTCGCACGGGCAGTCCGCTCCTAGAGGCGACACAGATCGAAGTCTCGCTCACATTTCTGCGAGATCAAGTCAGAACGCGGTTTGAGACAGTAACGAATCGACGAATCCGAAACGTTCAATCAGTACTCCAGCATCAGCGGAAGCAGGGGGCGCAGGTCGGTTGACCGCTGTTTGGTCCCGCCGTCGAACGTGACAAACATTGCTGGTTCGCTCCCGCTGATGATCGTGGCGATGTGCCCGTCGTTTACCAGACGGGTCGCGTCGTTCAAGCCCGCAGGCGGCACGAACACGCGCACACCTGTCAGGTGGTGGACACCGCGTGGATGTGAATCCG
>Ga0247825_10000288_pt1 | contig 31300 bp, 26 predicted proteins | sample 13C_Vanillin_Day_FD_194413 | JGI IMG/M metagenome (GOLD analysis project Ga0247825, IMG submission 194413) | Soil microbial communities from agricultural site in Penn Yan, New York, United States - 13C_Vanillin_Day48 | ecosystem: Environmental > Terrestrial > Soil > Agricultural land | place... | reverse complement strand
CGTCCTGGCAGGGCTACTCGTCTGCGACATGGGAAGGCGACACGCTCGTCGTGAACTCGAACGGCTTCCGCGACGATCTGTGGATCGACTGGAACGGCAGCATGATCACGGAGGTCGCGCAGGTGCGCGAGCGCATTCGACGTCCTGACTTCGGTCACCTCGAGGTCGAAGTCACCATCGACGATCCCAAGGCCTACACGAAGCCGTGGACGGTGACGCTGAAACAGCGGCTCGCAGTGGACACTGAGCTCGTTGACGAGATCTGCCTCGAGAACGAGAAATCCGCGCAGCGGATGAAGTAGCTCTAGTCGAGAGCCTCGGGCAGCTGTCTGTAAATCGACAGGTCGTGGTGATAGTCCACCTGCTGACGCGGACGCGATCGTTCGCTCCATGACACGGTCGCGACAAATGGCGCGGCCTGACTCTTGTGCGTCAGCAGCGATGGCGCAGCATCCCAGAAGATCCTCAATACACGACCGGGTCGAAGCACTCCCAGCTTCGTGAAGATCGGGAGATCCGAGACGCGCAGCGATCCACCAAGGCCGACGAGCGCGCGCGAGAACGTCACCTGAACATCCGTCGCAACCGCATCCCCGCAATTCGCCAGGACGAGATGGACTCGATCCTTGACGACGTCGACGTCCAGCACGACCTCGGCGGATCGTCCGCCGACTGGTGACAGATCGTCCGTTTTCGTCGGAGGACGGCTGCGCGACGAAGGCTTACTCGATTTCGAGACCTTCATGACAGATCTCGAGTGTCTCGATGGCGATTTCGTTGCCCTTCGCTTTCAGCGCCGGGCCGGTGAGTTTGCACGGCCAACCACGATGGAAGTTCCACCGCAGCACTTCCTGGCGGCTGTCGTCGAGCAGCACGATCGTCCCGTTCGTTCGCTGCACCTGGCCGTCGAGGACGGTCTTCATCCACTGCCACAGCGTGAGATCGCCGGTAATGCCGCGCTTGAGGACGATGTTGGTGAACTTCTTGAGACCGGGAAGCTTTCTGACAGTGATGTCTTCGGCTCCATTGCGGTACTCAATCGGGGTGACCTCCACATCGAGCCCGGACACCTCTGCGAACGAGGCGCGGACGCTCCGGCCGTCGTCGAGGACGTTCTGGATGCTGACGAGGAAATTGAGTGACGAGTACGGGTCGTCGCGAAGAACGGCCATGCGGCGCTCCTGTCGTTGAGGGAACCGACATGGTACTCGAAGGGCAAAGGGCAAAGGGCAAAGGGCAAAAGGCAAAAGGCAAAAGGCAAAAAGGGAAACGTCGAAGAGCAAAAGTCGAATGTGAGTGCCGATTTATACTCACGGAAACGGATGCCACGGATCTTCATCAGCTACCGAAGAGAGGATGCTGCGGGCGACGCGGGTCGTCTTGCCGATCACCTGACCCGGCGCTTTGGCAGGAGCCAGGTGTTCCTGGACATCGACACGATCGATCCTGGAACCGACTTCGTCCGGGTCCTCCAATCGTCGTTACGCGAGACCGCTGCCGTGCTCGTCGTGATCGGGCAGCGATGGACGTCGGTCAGCAATAGCTCAGGCGTGCGCAGGCTCGACTACGCGAAAGACTTCGTGCGACTCGAAGTCGAGGAGTCACTCGGCCGAGACATCCCCGTCGTGCCCGTGCTCGTGCAGGGCGCGACGATGCCGAGGGCCGAGGATCTGCCGGCATCCATGGCGTCCCTCGCGACAAGACAGGCGGTCACGCTCGATCACGCGGAGTTCCACGACGACGCGAATCGTCTGTGCGAACACCTCGAGAAGATGCTCGGGCTCGAGAAGCCCACACCGTTATCGGTAGTGAAACGGTGGTGGACGGCAGCGGTAGTCGGTGTTCTGGCCATTGCGCTCACCGGCTACTTCGCGACGCGCCCGACCGATCGGAAAGTGATGGGCGCATCGACCGGCGGATCGATCGCCACCAACGCGGTCGACGCCGGCGTTGCGGGAACGACCAAGCCAGAGGACGCGCACGCTGCCGACGGGCTCGTAGCGACAGCGGACGCTCAGCGCCGGCGTAATCAGTTCGACGAAGCGCTGACGACGCTGGCCCGCGCGCGTGAACTGGCGCCCTCTTCGCCAACCGTACGAGAAGCACAAGAAGACGTCGCGATGGAGTGGATCCGCAACGCCCGCGTCGAAAACGAGAAGACGTCATTCGGCGACGCGATCACGCCGGCCCTCGCCGTGGTGGACGCCGGGCTGCCGTCCGCGACCGGGGTGCGTCGTGCCGATCTTCTGGCGCATCAGGGGTGGGCGACATTCCTCTTGTGGCGCGACGGCGATCGGCGCCTCAATCCCGGTGAGACCTATCGAGAGGCGTTGTCGATCGATCCCAAGAATCCCTACGCCAACGCGATGCTGGCGCATTGGCGGCTCTTTCAAGATCATGACGACGTCGCCACGGCCGTGAAGCTGTTTGATGCGGCCGTGCGGGCCGGACGCGCGCTCGATGCGGTCCGCACGCTGCAGTGGGCGGCGTACAGCAATGCCAGCAATCCCGCCGCAGATGCCGAGCGCGTCCGCCTTGCAGATGCGATGCGGCGGACGGGTGAACGCGTCAACATGCGGCAGGCACAGGCGCTGTGGGGTCCGTACTACTTTGCAACCTCCCGTGAACGGGAGCGCGAGGCGCTGCTCGATGCCGTGGCGCCGGACGATCACATCAGCACGCTGCACTGGGCGTTCGATGACTACGCCGCGAAGGAAGAGTCCCGCCTCCGCACGATCCGCTACTACACCGCGCTGCTCAACGCGAAAGCAGGCCGCACGAACGAGGCGATGACCGATCTGCAGGCGCTGAACAAGGAAATGGCCCAGGACGGGGCGAGCGGCTCGCTGCGTCAGGCGGTGCTGGCGACTCTCAAGCAACTCCGGTCTCGCTGACGTTTCGCTATACTCTCGGCGGCTGAGAAAACATGTGAAGGGGTCTGACCCCTTCACACTTCTGCCAGGAGGGTGCATGCGCGCCAGTTACGCGTCCGGAATCACCATCGCTCTCGGCGCACTCTTCGTCGTCCCGCAGGCATTCGCGCACCACAGCTTCGCGCCCCACTTCGACTCCAGCAAGCCGGCGAACATCTCCGGCACGATCACCGAGTTCGAGGCGCGCAACCCGCACAGTTACCTGCACATCGCCGCGACCGACGAGAACGGACGCACCCGCGAGTACGTGTGCGAGTCGCACGGCGTCACGCAGTTGTCGCGCAATGGCATCAGACCCGAGATGCTCAAGGCAGGCACGAAAGTTCGCGTGACAGGATCAATGTCGCGTCACAGCGCCTACATGTGCTTCTTCGACAACGTCGAGTTCGCGGACGGCCGCACGCTGAACGTCAATGGGCCGAGGGGTACCGCATCACCCGCCGCGGCACCGACGGTCGCCGCGCGCAAAGACATCTTCGGCACCTGGCTGCTCGCGCCGATACCGAACCGGAGCACGAGCGGTCCGCAGCCCATGATTCAGTTCCTCACGCCGGCTGGTGAGAAAGCGGTGGCCGGGTACGATCCGTTCAAGGACGATCCGACGTTCCGCTGCGATCCCGTGGCGATCCGTCGCGTCTGGGGCGCCCCGGGCACTCCCCTGGAGATCGTGCGTGACGGCAACGACGTCGTGCTGCATCACGAATGGATGGACGTGCGTCGTGTCATCCACATGACTATGAAGGAGCACCCGAAGAACGGGCCGCGCAGCTCGCTCGGCCACTCGATTGGTCGCATGGAAGGTGACACGCTCGTGATCGAGACGGCGAACTACTCGGCCGGTGTGCTCAATCAATACGTCGAGCAGCCAGGGCAGCCCACGAAGGGCTTGCTGCATTCGGCCGCGCTGACGTCGGTCGAGCGACTCTCTCTGGACGCGGCGCGTCAGCGCCTCGTCGTGGAGATCGATCTGACCGATCCCGAGTTCTTCAAGCAGCCGTTCCCACGATCGAGGAACGAGTACGCGCCCTCGGCACTAAAGATCGAACCGTTCAACTGTTCGCCCGAGGGTGTAACAGGTACGATCAAGAAGTAGACACTGAATCCGACACACAGAGACACCGAGACACAGAAAAACAAATTCTCAGTGCCTCTGTGCCTCGGTGTGTCGTGTTCATCGAACGCACCGGGCCAATCCAACGCTTCACCCTCATGCTTTTGGCACCGCTGGTTCAAACCAGCATTTCGGTAGCTCAGGCTAGCGGCAGGCTCGCCAAGATCGCCCTGCTCGCCGATCTCCTGCGGCAGCTCGCGTCGGACGAGATCGAGATCGCCATTGGCATGCTGTCCGGCGAGCCGCGGCAGGGACGTATCGGGATCGGGTACGCCACGTTGTGGGCGTCACGAGATCTTCCAGCCAGCGACACGCCACGCCTCTCTCTCATTGAAATCGACGGCGCGTTCACCGAGCTCAAAGCGATCAAAGGCGCGGGATCGGCCGGCACGCGCAACGGGCGGCTTCGCGAACTCCTGAGGCAAGCAACACGCGCGGAACAGGACTTCATCGTCCGACTGTTGACAGGCGAGCTGCGGCAAGGGGCACTCGAAGCGATCCTCGTCGATGCAGTCGCCAGGGCAACCGACATCGGTGCCGCCACCGTTCGGCGGGCGGTGATGATGGCCGGCACGCTCGCGCCCGTCGCCAGGGCGGCACTCGTTGCCGGCGAACCGGGCCTGACTGGTTTCGGCGTCCAGCTCTTTCAGCCGGTCCAACCGATGCTGGCGCAGCCGGCCGATGACGTGGACGAGGCGCTCGATCAGCTTGGCAGTGACGTGGCGCTCGAGTGGAAGCTGGATGGCGCGCGCATTCAAGTGCACAAGAGCGGCGATGACGTCCGCGTGTTCACACGTAACCTGCGCGACGTCACGCCGGCGGTGCCTGAAGTCGTGGCGGCGGTCAGACAGCTCGCTGCACGCGAAGCGATCCTCGACGGCGAAGTGATCGCCCTTCGATCCGACGGCGCTCCGCATCCATTCCAGGTGACGATGCAGCGGTTTGGACGAAAGCTGGAGATCGAGAAGCTGCGCGCGGACGTCCCGCTGACGCCGTTTTTCTTCGACCTGCTCTACGCCGATGGCGAGTCGCTCGTCGACGTGTCACAGGAGTCGCGCGTGGCGCGGCTCGGCGTCATCGCTCCGTCGATGGTCGTCCCAATCGTCGTGCGTCCAACGCCCGAACGCGCGCAACAGTTCCTCGATGAGACGCTCCGACGCGGGCACGAAGGCGTGATGGTGAAAGCGCTCGGCGCCGGCTACGCCGCGGGTCGGCGCGGACAGCAGTGGCTCAAGGTCAAGCGCGCGCGAACGCTCGATCTCGTGATCCTCGCCGCGGAATGGGGACACGGCCGCCGCACCGGATGGCTCAGTAATCTCCATCTCGGAGCGCGTGACCCCGAGCACGGCGGCTTCGTGATGCTGGGGAAGACGTTCAAGGGACTGACCGACGAGATGCTCGCGTGGCAGACAGACACGCTGCGTTCGCTCGAGATCAGTCACGACCGCCACACCGTCTTCGTGCGACCGGAGCTGGTCGTCGAGATCGCGTTCAACGAGGTGCAGGCCAGCCCGCAGTATCCAGGAGGGTTGGCGCTGCGTTTCGCGCGGGTGAAGAGTTACAGGAAGGACAAGTCAGCGGCCGACGCGGACACGATCGACACAGTTCGAGATATCTACATGCGATCGATTGGTGGGTGACTCCGGGACCCGGGATCCGGGATCCGGGATCCGGGATCCGGGATCCGGGATCCGGGATCCGAAACGGGGGACCGAGGACTGAGGACTGAAGACCGAGGACTGGAGACCGAGGACCGAGGACTGAAGACTCGGCGGTTTGGTGCGGGCGGAAATGATGTCGCCGGGTCGTGGCCGGGCGTAATATGTGCAGTCATGCGAGTAACGGGCGACAGGCGACGGGCTTCGGACTTTCTGCGTCGCAAGGGGCGGATCGGCGGGCTGCTGCTTGCGTTCGTCTGCAGCGCGGGCACACACATCACCGCCCAGGTCAGCTACGGTGAAGCGACGACGCCAGACGGAACCACACCGCTGCACCAGGCAGTCCGGCAGAACGACATCAAGATGGTCGACGCGCTGATCAAGCGCGGCGCAGACGTGAAGGCCACTACGCGATACGGCATCACACCAATCGGTCTCGCCGCGCTCAATGGCAACGCCGCGATGCTGCGAAGGCTGCTCGACGCCGGTGCCGATCCCGACACCGCGACGCCAGGAGGTGAGACCGCGCTCATGACGGCGGCACGCACCGGCAACGTCGACGCAGTCACGCTGCTCCTCGATCGACGCGCCAATGTGAATGCGAAGGACACCGCCCGCGCGCAGACAGCTTTGATGTGGGCAGTCACCGAGAACCATCCGGACATCGTCAAGCTGCTTGTCGCGCGCGGCGCGAACGTCAATGCGCAGACGATGGTTTCGATACCGAAGGGGGAGTACGTGCCCGCTCGTGCTGGCGGAGCGTCAGGACCGGGAATCATCCGTCAGCGCGCGCTGCCAAAGGCCGACGGTGGAATGTCGCCGCTGCTCTTTGCGGTTCGCGATGGCAACACGGAGATGACGCGACTGCTGCTGGAGCTCGGCGCCGACATCAAGCACACATCCGGCAATCACACGTCGCCGTTGCTGATCGCGCTGCTGAACGGTCAGGTGACGCTGGCGATGGAGCTGCTCGAGAAGGGCGCCGATCCCAATCAGGCTGACGACTATCACCGCGCGGCGCTCTTTGCCGCGATCGATCTCCGCAACTTCAATCACGACAAGTATCCGTTTCTCTACGACGACGGCCGGGATCCGCTGGATCTGATCAAGGCTCTTCTCGCAAAGGGGGCCGATCCCAATCTCAGGACCGACACCGTGCCGGTGCACGGGTTGATGCAGTTCGATGGCTCGTGGGTCAACTTCGATGGACAGACGCCGTTCATTCGTGCGGCGCTCTCGGGCGACATCGAGGTGATGCGCCTCCTGCTCCAGCATGGCGCCGATCCGAATATCGCGACCGCACAGGGATCGACCGCCCTGATGGCGGCGTCCGGCATCAACTGGATTCCGGCGCAGACCTTCACGCACTCGGAGTCTGACTACGTGGAGGCCGTCAAGCTGTGCCTCGAGCGCGGCGCACCCGTGAACGCCGCCAACTCGCTCGGACTTGCGGCGATCCACGGCGCGGCAAACCGCGGGTGGGTGTCCGTGATTCAGATCCTTGCCGACCACGGCGCGACGCTCGACGTGAAAGACGCGGCCGGCCGATCGCCGATGACATTTGCCGAAGGCATCTTCCTCGCCATCCGTCCGCCGGTCGCGAAGCCGGAGGCGATGGCGCTCCTGAAGAAGTTGATGGAATGAATCGCATCCTTCTTGCGCTCTGCCTCGTCTTCGTGTGCGGGGTCAGACCCCTTCACATCGATGCACAGCAGGCGCCTGCCCCTGCGCCGCGGGTCCCGGACCCCGGGTCCCGGATCCCGTCATCGGTGCAGCCAGTGCTGGATCAATACTGCGTCACGTGTCACAACGAGAGGCTGAAGACCGGCGGACTGGCGCTCGACTCGTTGAAGCCGGATCGAATCGCAGCTGACGCCGAGACGTGGGAGAAAGTCGTCCGCAAGGTCCGCGCCGGCCTGATGCCGCCCGCCGGCGCCAAGCGGCCCGATCGCGGATCGCTCGATGCATTCGCCGCTGCCATCGAAGGCACCATCGACCGCTTCGCCGCCAACAACCCGAATCCAGGCCGTGCGCCGCTGCATCGCATGAACCGTGTGGAATACGCCAACGCGATTCGCGATCTCCTCGTTCTCGACGTCGATCCGTCAACGCTGCTTCCCGCGGACGACTCGAGCCACGGCTTCGACAACATCGCAGACGTACTGGGTGTCTCGCCATCGCTGCTCGAGCGCTACGTCTCCGCGGCCGCGAAGATCAGCAGACTCGCGGTCGGCGAACGTGAAGCGGCGCCGGTGCAAGTGACCTACACAGTCAAAGGTGATCTGAGTCAGAACCAGACGCTCGACGGCCAGCCGCTGGGCACACGCGGTGGCACGACGATCCGGCACAACTTCCCCGTCGATGGCGAATATCTGATCCGACTGTCGCTGCTCAAGCTCAGTTTCGGTCAGGTCTTCGGTGAAGGCGCGGAAGGCGAAGAGCTCGAGGTCACGCTCAACGGCCAGCGCGTCAAGCTGTTCAAGCTCGACGAAGTGCCGATGTTCTTCATGCGCGAGTCGCCGGGCTCTCATCCGGCGAAACCGCAGCCGACGGATCCGCTCGAAGAGCGCGTGAAGATGACGGCTGACATCCGCCTCGAATTCCGCATGAAGGTGAAGGCGGGACCGCAGGACGTCGGCGTCGCGTTCCTGCAGAAGGGTTACTCCGCAAACGAAGACCTCGTCAAGCGTCCGGTCTCGAGCACCTACGACGTGTTCATCGGCATGCAGTACGGCTACACGACGGCGCCGCACCTCTCGCGCGTTGTCGTTACCGGGCCGTACAACTCGACCGGCCTCGGCGACACGCCGAGCCGGCGACGCGTCTTCGTGTGCCGCCCGACGTCAGCCGCAGATGAAGGCGCGTGCGCCCGGCAAATCGTCTCCACCCTCGTGCGCAGAGCGTACCGACGCGCGCCGAGCGCTGCCGACGTCGAATCGATCCTCACGTTCTATCAGCAGGAACGCGACCGCACAGGCAACTTCGAGGCCGGGATCGAAATGGCGCTGCGCCGGATCCTGGCCGATCCGGAGTTCATCTTCCGCTTCGAGCCGGCACCGGCCGGATCCAAACCAGGAATCCCCTATCGCATCGGCGACACGGAGCTCGCATCACGCCTCTCCTTCTTTCTCTGGTCGACGATCCCGGACGATGAGCTGCTGACGCTGGCGATCGATGGCAAGCTACACGAGCCCGCCGTGCTCGAGAAACAGGCGCGCCGCATGCTCGCCGATCCGAAAGCGCGCGCGCTCGTCACCAACTTCGCAAACCAGTGGCTCTATCTTCGCGATCTGAAGAACGCCAACCCCGATGTCACGGTGTTCCCCGACTTCGACGACAACCTGCGCCAGGGTTTCCAGCGCGAAACGGAGATGCTCTTCGAGAGCATCATGCGCGAGGATCGATCGGTGCTCGACCTCCTGGATGCGAACTACACGTTCGTGAACGAGCGGCTCGCCAGGCACTACGGCATCTCGAACGTTTACGGTCCGGACTTCCGCCGCGTGCCTGTGCCAAGCGATGCACGCCGAGGTCTGCTCGGACACGGCAGCCTGCTGCTCGTCACGTCCAACGCAAACCGCACGTCGCCGGTGATTCGTGGAAAGTGGATCCTCGAGAACCTGCTCGGCAGCCAGGCGCCGTTGCCGCCGCCGGACGTTCCGCCGCTCGAAGAGAAGCCGACGGCCGCCGCGCGATCCGTCCGCGAACGCATCGAGCAGCATCGCGCGAATCCGGCGTGCGCGTCCTGCCACAAGATCATGGACCCGATCGGACTGGCGCTCGAGAACTTCGACGCGATCGGCCGATGGCGCACGACCGACGAGGGCGTCAGGATCGATGGGTCCGGGCAACTCGTGGACGGCAGTGTCCTCGATGGACCGTCAAGCCTGCGCAAGGCGATGCTCGGCCGCTCGGACGCGTTCGTTGGATCCATGACCGAGAAGCTCCTCATGTACGGCATGGGACGCGAGATCAAGTACTACGACATGCCCGCCGTCCGCATCGTCATGAGAGACGCCGCGAAGAATCGCTACCGCTTCTCCGATCTGGTCATGGGCATCGTGAAGAGCGCGCCGTTTCAGATGAAGACAAGCGGGAAAGCGGAAGAAGCGTCGAAAGTGGCGTCGCGTTAGACCAGGACTGCAGACCGGGGACAGGGGACCGAGGACAGACAGGGAGCGCACATGTCTTTCATCACCAAGAAGCACTTACCGCGACGCACATTCCTGCAAGGGATGGGTGTGACGCTCGCGCTGCCGCTGCTCGACTCGATGATTCCTGCCGGCACGCGACTGGTGCACACCGCGGCGCTCCCGAAGAGCCGCTTCTGCGGCATTTACATCCCGCATGGCGCGACGATGGACAAGTGGACGCCGGCGAAGGAAGGCAGCGGCTTCGAGTTCACCGAGTCGCTGAGGCCGCTCGAGAAACTCCGCGACCGCCTGAACGTCGTCACCAACCTCGCTCACCCGATGGCGGGAGGCAAGGGTTCGGACGCCGGCGCGGATCATGCGCGATCAGCCGCGGTGTTCCTGAGCGGTGCCCATCCCGAGAAAGGCACCGTGCACGGCGGCAAGACCATCGATCAGGTGCTCGCCGATCACATCGGGCAGGAGACGCCGCTGCCCTCGATCGAAGTGTGCATCGAAGAAGTGGCGCTCAACTGCGGCGCGGGCTACGGCTGCGCCTACTACAACACCATCTCGTGGCGGAACGACACGCTGCCGTTGCCGATGGAGAACAGTCCGCAGGTCGTCTTCGAGCGGCTATTCGGCGACGGGAGTAACGCCGCGCTGCGCCTGTCGCGCAAGCAGCAGGATAAGAGCATCCTCGACGCCGTGACCGACAAGGTTGCGCGTCTGCAGACCGGGCTCGACGCCGGCGACCGCGTGCGGCTCGGCGAGTATCTCGACAACGTCCGCGAAATCGAGCGACGCATTCAGAAGGCGACGCAGCAGTCTGCGAACAACCCCGACGTGCCGGAAGCGCCCGTCGGCGTCCCCGAGGCGTTCGAGGATCACATCAAGTTGATGTACGACCTGCAGGTGCTCGCGTATCAGGCGGAGATCACCCGCATCTCCACGATGATGTACGCGCGCGACACGAGCGGCGCGACGTATCCGGGCAGCGGCGTGCGCGACGGCTTCCACACCGCATCGCATCATTCGAACGCCCGCCCGCGCATGGACACGTTCGCGCAGATCAACCGCTATCACGTGCAGATGCTCGGCTACTTCCTCGAGAAGCTGAAGGCCACGCCCGATGGCGACGGCAACCTGCTCGATCACTCCGTCGTGCTGTATGGCAGCAGCATGAGCAACGGCAATCAGCACGATCACGATCCGCTGCCGATCCTCGTTGCCGGCGGCGCCTCAGGTCAGCTCAAGGGCGATCGCCATCTCGCATTCCCGGCGCACACGCCGATGTCGAACCTGATGCTATCCGTGCTGGACAAGCTCGGTGTGCATCAGGACAGCTTCGGCGATAGCACAGGCAAGCTGGAGATCTGAAACGAGTCGGTGCGAGCGTATTGACGCTCGTCGGTGCGATCCGCCAACGCTTGTCTGTGCGATTCCGCTGACGCTGGTCGGTGCGATGAACTGACGCGCGTCGGTGCGGGCGTGCCAATGCAGGCCGGTGTAATGGACTGACCACGTCGCGGCCATGCCGGACAGGCCGCCGACCTGCGGAGCCTGCCGACATTGATCGCCTGAAATCGATCGCAGCGATTCAACGCCGCGAGTTCGTAACCCGCGATCCGCGGCGCCCGAATCACCCGTGTCGGTGCATGCCGCGATGGCAGGCATTGACACTTCGGACTACTCGCGGCGGCCTCGGAAGCGTACAAGCGAAGAGCGATTTCCGGCAGGCGTAGCCGGGAGGCGAGATGGGCGCTCGTCAAACCCCTGACCTGCACGCACCGCGTCATTTCGCGCTGGCGTCCCGTCCGCGTTATCGCCGCTGCCCCGGCGCCGCTGCGACCGGGTCGGGCTCGATTGCGGCGACCGTCACGTTCGCGGTGCCGTGGTTGTTGTTGTACAGCGTCTTCAGCCACGGACCGGGAAGGATCGCATCGTTCACGAACAGGAACATCTGGCCGGAGAGCGCCGGCGTGAACTCGACGAACCCCCGCACCTGACGTTTGCGCGCAGCGCCGGAGGCGCTCGCCGGCGCCGGCGGGATCTCCTCGAGCTGATCGATCCGGTGGTATTCGGCGACGGTGTTTCCTATCCGTACCATCGGGGCGAACCATTGCGCCGTGAACACTCGCCGGAACGGAAGGAACATGACGAACAGCAGGCCACCGTCCCCGCTACTGAATCCGGCCGGCGACTTGACCGGAATCGACTTGTCCCTCCATTGGTCGCGCGCTTCAACCGCTTCGTTGTCGGGTAACACGATTTCCACGCGGTAGCGCTGCCCCTTGAGCAACTGCAGGCCTGTCTGCAAGCACAGCTCGCGGCTCGGTAGACGGAGCGTTCTCGGCTGGCCATCCCAGGGAAGAGGTCCTGCTTCGCGGTCTCGGCACGTGTTGCCCGCAGCGCTCGCCGCCGCAAACACCGCCCGGTTCGCCGTGCCGGCGATGACCAGAACAAGCGCGGCCAGGCAGCCGACGCCAAAGATGAACGGAAATACCTTCTGTGTAATCGCTGCGAATGAGTTGCGGTACCACGGATGGGAGCGCAGTCGATACACCCAATCCGTCGGCCCTTGGCTCGGCGTGACCTCGGTCGCCGGCTGCCCGAAGACACCGTCCCACAACGCCCGCATCCGATCGGTGATCGCCCGCTGCAGTGCGGTGCTCAACACGAGCAGGCCGGCGATCGCCACTCCCAGCAGAACGAGCTGCACCGGACGAAACTTGTAGAACTCGACCCACGGGAGGGCGACGTCCGGCAGAAACGTCGCCAGCAGTCCGACCGCCGCGCTCAGACCGTTCGAGGGCACCGCCAGAATCCCGCCGGCGGACGGATCGATGATGAAGGGCCGTGCGAACAGCAGGACGGTGAGGCCGACGGTCGTGAAATACGCGATGCGGCGCCACCACACTAGGTTCCAGACTCGCTCCTGGTCGGCACACCTCGATTGCGACTGTGTCGAATGCTCGAACGGGTTCTGGTCGCGGCCGACAAGCACGCCATCACCGGTGACGACGGCGTAGTCGTCGGGCAGCACAATCGGCGCATAGTCGCCGAGACCGAGGGCGATACGGTGAAACACGCTCTCGTGGATCTTCGGCTTCGGCACGTGCACATCCGCGAAGCGGTCGTCCGTGAGCTTCTTGATGCTGCGCGGGTTGTAGCGGTAATAGCTGCCGAGCCCCCGTCGTGAATCGTAGAGCGGGCCATTGGGATCGGCGCGTGCCGCCCATTCGTTTTCGGCGTGCGGGTGCAGGCGCAGGTGCTTCTTGCACGCCTCAGCGGCCATCCACCGCAGCGGCACGCAGGCCAGCGAGTCGTCGGGATAGCCGCCGCCGACGTTGGAATGCACGCCGGCAAACCACACCTGAGTGACTTTCTCCTTGTCGGTGTGGTCGCAGGCCGGTTCGGCCCTTTCGTCGAGCAACACCGGGTGGAACGTGTGCCGCTCGTCGTCGAGGGCCACCGCGTGGCAGATCTTCTCAACGTTGTCCGGCCGCGTGTGGTCGCTCATCGAGAGCGGCCACACCCACTGGTCCCATCCGCGCGTCATCTCGTCCAGCGGCAGTCCGTAGGCGTCGACCGTGTCCCAGAGACCGACGAAGGAGACCGGTGCCATGACGTGGCCGTCCTTCGTATACGGCGGCTTGCGTTCGAGCTTTGGCAGAAGCCAGTCCCGAATCGCCCGCAGCGGCGTCACCAACCCCTTGGTTGGGTTGAACTGCCGCCGGTACGCACGGTACGCCCACTTCGCCTGCCGCTCCAGTTCCCGGCCTTTCACGCCGGCGATGAGGCCTTGATCCGCGATCAACCCGATCAGCACGCGTATCGTGAAGGCGCCGCGGCTGAAGCCGAAGGCGAAGATCCGGTCTCCGGGGCGATAGTTCGCGCAGAGGAAAGTGTAGAGAGTGCGGACGTTGCGCTTGAGGCCCCACCCGAGCGCCCCGCCGACCACGGCCAGCGGCTTGAACGACGAGGTGCCGACACCGTTGTCGTAGAGAGCGAGCTGATCGCCCTTCGTCAGGTCGATGGCCTCGTACATCCGCCACACGTTCGTTTTCATCAGCTTGGCGGAGCTGTTTCCAGTGCCGTCGGACAAGAGGACGATGTTCTTCGGCGTGCCTCGATGCGCGTTGGGCACAGCGATCTCCTTCGTGAGTGGATGTCCGTGTAGACGCCGAGGCGCCGGCACAACCTCGGCCACCGCTACAAGAAACGACTCTCGCACCGGGAACGAACGGTCATCATGGAGCGCCGGTACAACAAACCGCGGCCAGTCGAGGAGTATGCTGGATTCCGGTGTCATGAGCGCACGCACTCGCCTCGCGGTGGCTCTGGGCGCGATTGCAGCAGTCGCGATTGCCGCGGGTGTGGCACACGCGCAGATCTGGCGAGGCGGATTCGGCTTCTACGCGGCCCCGAAACATGCGACGGCGACGACGTTCGCCGGCGCGTTCAACCACTGCCGGCTGATGTTCACGAGCGATCATCGTGAGAAGCGCGGCTGGAGCACTGACTATCCCGGCGCCGACATCAACTTCAGCGTGCGTCTCGGCGAGCTGACGCGCACGCGCATCACGAAGGACAAGACCGGCGATCCGGACTACATCACGGTCAGCCCAACCGATCCCGACCTCTTCCAGTGTCCGTACGTCCTCGTCGAAGACGGCGGCTCGGCGCGCTTCTCGGACGAGGAAGTGGTGCGGCTGCGCGAGTATCTCGAGAAGGGCGGCTTCATCTTCGCCTCGGACTACTGGGGCACGCGCGCCGGCGAGCAATGGGACGAAGAGATGGGGCGCGTGCTGCCGTCGGCGAAATATCCCATCATCGATCTGCCGCCCGAGCACCCGATCTGGCAGGCGATGTTCGTCGTCAAGGAAGTGCCGCAGATGGCGTCGATTCAGTTCTGGCGCCGCAGTGGCGGCGGCATCTCCGAGCGCGGCGAGGACAGCTCCATCGTCGAGGCGAAGGGTATCGCCGATGCGCACGGCCGGCTGATGGTGGTCATGGTCCACAACAGCGACATCCCTGACGGCTGGGAGCGCGAGGCCGAGGATCCGCAGTATTTCTACAAGTTCTCACCCGATGCCTACTCCGTCGGCATCAACATCATCCTCTATGCGATGACTCATTAGGACTAACCCTCTTGCGGTCCGAAGGGACGAGGGGGCGACAGTGCGACGGTCCAGTGCGAGGGTCCGGCGGTCCAGTGCGACGGTCCGGCAGTGCGCGGCGGACTTTCGCACTTTCGGACCGGACCTTCGCACCTTCGTACTGGACCCTCGCACCTTCGCACCGTCGCCCCCTCGGACCGTACGCCGTCTCACCCTCGCGTGCTACCATCCCGCCGCTATGAAGATGTTTCTGTTCCAGGTCTGCCTGGTGGGCGCTGGATTGATCGCCGCAACTCCGGTTGCCGCGCAGGATGTCGCGATCACGAACACGCGCATCATCGTCGGCAGCGGCCAGGTGATCGACTCCGGCACGATCGTCGTGCGCGGCGGCACGATTGCCTCGGTCACCGCGGGCACTGCGGCCACTCAAGGACTGAAGGTCATCGACGCCAAAGGCATGAGCGCCATGCCCGGCTTCATCGACGGCCACAAGCACGTGAACAACTACGATGCCGCGCAGATGAAGTCGCTGATCGAGGCTGGCTACACCACGGTGCTCGCGGGCGGCGGGCCGGCAGAGGCGAATATCGCGCTGCGCGATCGCATCGAGAAAGGCGAGATCGTCGGTCCGCGCGTCATCGCGTCGGGCCAGGTGAACCTCCGCCAGACGCCGGCCGAAGCGCGCGCCGCGATCCAGGCCCTGGCAGCGCAGGGGATCAAGCACACGGGTGAAATCGGTCTCACGCCGGAGCCGGCGCCGCCGCAGTCAGAGATCGAAGTGCTCAAGGCGATCGTGGACGAAGCGAAGAAGGTCGGCATCCAGGTCAACGTCCACGCCGTGAGCAGCCCCGCGATGGCCGCCGCAATCGATGCCGGCGTCACTCGACTTGTCCATCTCCCGAACAAGGACTTCACCACCTACGACCAGGCCGAGCGCGTCGCGCAGACCGGCTCGATCGTCGCCGGGCTGATCGCCTTCGGTGCCCCGAACATCGACACCCTGTCCGCTGCGCCAGCGGCCGTGCAATGGCCGAGAGACAACACCGTGCGGTTCCGCGACGGCAAACCGTGGCCGGAAGCAATTGCTGGCGCCAATCGCGATCCGAAAGGGCGGGCCACTGGAACCGAGGCTGGCTACACGATCGTCAACGCGCGCCGGATCTGGGATGCCGACCCGAACCACCAGACGATCTCGTACTCGACCGATCAGAACGCCGCCGATCTCGTCGTCCTCGAGCATGAGTTGAAGTCGTACAGCATCGTGTTCTCGATGGCCGACATCCACCGCATCATCGGGCTCAACGCCGCGCGCTACGTCGGTATGGCCGATCAGATCGGCACGCTCGAGGCAGGCAAGCGCGCCGACATCATCCTGATCGACGGCAATCCGACGTTGAACATCTACGAGATGCTCAAGACGAAGGTGGTCTTGAAGGAAGGCAAGGTTGTCGTCGACAAGAGGTAACGCATGAAATCACGGGCCCTGGCAATCCTCGTCGCGCTCACGGCTGCTACCGCAGCGGTCATCGCCGCTGAACCCGAGTTCAGCGCAGACCGGATTCGCGCGCACGTGAGCTTCCTGGCCGACGACCTGCTCGAGGGCCGCGAAGCCGGAACACGGGGGCATGAGATCGCCGCCAGCTACGTCGCCAGCCAGTTTGGCCTGCTCGGCGTGAAGCCTGGCGGGCAGAACGGCGGCTACTTTTTCAAGGTCGACCTGCTCGAGTCGTCGTTGACGGGACCGGCACCTGCGCTCACTGTCACTACGAGTCGTGGAACGCAGACATTGAAACATCGCGGCAACGCGTTCGTTCGCGGCCCAATAGCTGGAGGCGCAACCAATCTGAGCGCACCGCTCGTGTTCGTCGGCTTCGGCATGAAGGATGCCGCGGTTGGCTACGACGACTACAAAGGCCTCGACGTTAACGGCAAGATCGTCGTCGCTCTCTACGGCTCGCCCAAGGGCATCGACAGCGAAGTGGGCGCCCACTTGCAAAGCGAGCAGCCACGTGTGGCCGCCGAGCATGGGGCCGTCGGGATCATCAACGTGATGACAAGAGCGTCGGCTGGCGCCTTTCCTTGGCAACAGCTGATGGAGTTGCAGCCCGACGAGTCGACGACGTGGGTTCGACGCAATGGTACGCCTTTCGATCCCAGCTACGGCCTCACAGCAGCGGTAGCCATCGAGCCAACGGCCGCCGACGCTCTATTCATCGCCGCTTCAAAGACGCTGACGCAGGTACTCGACGAAGCTGACCAGACCGGCGGTCGTCCTCAGGGCTTCGAGCTCAAGGCGACGGCGAAGATCACCGTCGCCACGAAGGTTCGCCGGTTTTCCAGTCCCAACGTTGTCGGGATCATCGAGGGATCAGACGCGAAACTGAAGAATGAGTACGTCGTCCTCATGGGTCATGCCGATCACATCGGCGTAAAGAAGGACGGCACCGGCGATCGCATCAATAACGGCGCGCTGGACAACGCGGCCGGCACCGCGACGCTGATTGAGGTCGCCCGCGCTCTTGCCGTGGCACCAGACCGGCCACGCCGTTCCATTCTGATTGTCGCCAACACCGCGGAGGAAAAAGGACTACTTGGCGCCGAGTCCTTCGCGCACGCCCCGACTGTGCCGATCGATCGCATGATCGCCGCAGTCGATCTGGACATGCCGATGTTGCTCTACGACTTCACCGACGTGGTCGCCTACGGCTCTACGCACTCGACGCTCAAAGTGGCCTTTGAGAAGACCGCCTCGGCGATGGGCATCACGCTCTCACCAGATCCAATGCCCGAGCAGGCGATCTTCGTCCGGTCCGATCACTACACGATGGTGAAGCAAGGCGTTCCGGCGGTGATGCTGGCGACGGGCATGGCAAACGGTGGCGACAAGGCGTGGGCAACCTATCTGTCCTCGCACTACCACCGGCCTTCGGACGATCTTTCGCTGTCGATCGTCTGGAGTGCAGGCGCCAAGTTCGCGGAGTTCAACTATCGCGTCTTACGAGCACTGGGCGATGCCGACGGACGCCCACAGTGGTACGCCAAGGACTATTTCGGAGATCTGTTTGCACCCGAGGCGGTGAAGGCGCAGAATTAGCTTTCTCGGTTCGGCACCGGAATCGACCCTTTTCATATTTTCGGCGTTCGGCGCTCTTCGACCCTACGGTTCATGAAGGGAGCTGCGTATGAATCGCCTGTCGGGTCCCCTGTGTGCAATCGCCTGCCTCGTCTTCGTAACGCTCGCCGCATCGGGCTGCGGCGCCTCGGCTCAGGATCCCAGCGCGCCGGTGGGCTTCACCACGTCACAGACGTACATCACGATTGAGAACCGCTCGGGCAGCGCGCTGGCTGAAGGCCTGATCGAGCTCGTCCCCTCCGGTGTGCTGGCACCCTATCGACGTGAGCTTCCGCGGCTGGAATCGGGCGCGAAGCGCGACGTGCCGTACGACCTGTTCTCGGGCGCAGGCGGCTCGAGGTTCCGCCCCGGCGTGACGCGAATGAAGGCCGTCAGAATTACGGCCAAGGACGTGTCGGGAAAGACCTACAAGATAGAAGGACCGTTCAACTGAGCCGCGACTCCCACTAAACTGTGGGGGTGCTGCCGATTGCAATCGCGCTCGGTCTCGTTCTCACACCGCCTTCGCCCGCGGACGCGGGCGTCGGCGAGCGTTCGCAAACGATCGTTCTGCAGAAAGGCGACGCGCCGGCGGATGCTAGGCCGCTCCCGTCCGAAATCCCCCTCTTTCCGCTTCCAGAGGTATCGCTCTTTCCAGGGGTCTCGCGTCCTTTCCTGATCTTCGAGCCCCGCTACCGCGACATGATCGCCGACGCGCTCGCGGGCGATCGCATCGTCGGCATGGTGGCGCTGCGCCCCGGATTCGAGAAGGACTACGACGGCCGTCCGCCGACCTACGACGTTGGCTGCGCGGGCCGGATTCAGCAGTACGAAAAGCTTGCTGACGGACGCTACGTGATCCTGCTTCAAGGCCTGACGAGGTTTCGGATCGCAAGCGAGGACCAGCGCAAGCCGTATCGCCTGGCACGCGTGCAGGAAGTGCCGGAACTCCTGAAGAACGAGGAGCTGGGTCAATTGAGCACACTGCGCGAACGGCTCACGCAGTTGCTTTACGTCTCGCTTCCTCTTGGTGTCGAACCGCCGGACCCGGATCTGGACGACCTTCAGTTCGTCCACGTGACGGCGCTCAACCTGCGCATGTCCGAGGCCGAGCGCCAGGAGCTGCTCGAACGCAACAGCGTGCTGGCGCGCGCCCGCTCGCTGGTCGATCGGCTCGATCGGAAATAGGCGGCCGTCAGCCGCGCCGAATCTTCGAGGCCTCGAAGAGAATCTGAATTCGATACACCGCTTTCGTGCGGTACTTGATCTCGCCGGTCTTCAGATCGACTCTCTCTGGAATCAGCTGCATGGTCTTGTCAACGACCGCGTGATAGCCGCGCTCGGAGAAGAGATCGATCAGCATCGGGATCGCGAGCGGCTCGTTGAAAATCGGATCCTCCGAGTTCACGTGCGCGCGGCCCGACAAGGCATGCCGCTCGATGATCGGCATGAACTTGGTGGCGACGAGCTCCACGACCTGGGTCAGAAGCTGAGTATGTTCCAGCTCGTAGCTATCGAGTCGCTTGACCAGCTCCTGCCGGCCGTGGACGACGAGCTCCTCGGCAAGTGGCAGCGCACGCACCCGTTCGAAGGTGCGCGGATCCAGCTCCAGCGAGCTCTGATACTTGAGCTCCTTGAGGATGTTGGCCTGCACTTCCGCGATCGGGCCTTCGGCGTTGATGAAGTGGTAGTGATAGAGCTGCCGCAGCGACGTCAGCGCCGCCCACGTCTGCTCCTTGAACACCTGATAGCGCCGGCGCACCAGATCTTCGGAGAGATCCGTCGCGCGTAACTCGATCGGCGCACCATCGCCGCTCTCTGCCACTTTCTTGTTGTGCTCGCCGATCTCGCGTCCGCGACCGAGCTGGCGCGCGATGCTCGTGCTCTCGCTGACGAACAGCACCATGGCGTGGATCGTCGGACGGCGGAAATGAATCGCGAGCGGTGTGTCGGCAAACTGGTTGTGCAGCTCGTTGATCTTCTCGACCAGCAACTTCAGGCACTCCACCTGCACCGGCGTGCGCGGAAAGCCATCGAGCACAACGCCGTCGCGGTAGGTCGGCGCCAGGAGCTCGCGCAGCAGGAGGCTCACGACCTCCTTGTCGCCCACCATGACTCCCTGCGCCTTGAGCTTCTCCATCTCGGGCGTCGTCAGCAGCTCGCTGATCACGATCGGCGGGCAGGTCAGCCCGCGCGTTTCGTTGATGAACTGCGTCTGCGTGCCCTTGCCGGCGCCGGGAGCGCCGCCGAGCAGGAGGATCTCTTTCGGGAAGCGAAGATTCTCGCGACCGACTTCTGCCTGGAGGTCCTCCCAGGAGGGGGTGAAGATGATGCGCGCATCCTTGACTTCGAGATCGAGGATCTTCGACGCCGGGCGGTCGCTGACTGGTGAAGACATGAGCTCCAAGAGTATCGAACGATCGGACGGCTCACCAAGTCCCGGATTGGGCTATTCCCGGAATGGCACAATCGCGCCGAAGTCGGCTTAGGGCTTCACGACGGGCAGTGACACCTTCGACAGCCTGCCAGCGCCGTGGGCGATGGTGTTTCGAGCGACCGCAACCTGGGTGCTCGTGTACGGATCGTTCGCGGTGTTGAGGTTACGGGCGTAGCTGGGGAAATTACTCGACGATACCTCGACGCGGACGCGATGCCCTTTGAGAAACACATTGGCCACGAGCATCGCAGGCGGCGTGACGCGGTAGAACTCGCCGGGCTTCATGAAGACCTGCTTGTCGTCACCTTCGCGATACCGCAGGCGTTGAATGGTGTCCGCGATGTTCCAAGCCGTCCCGGCAGGCGCGACATCGACGAGCTTCACGGTAACGTCGGTATCCGGAGCGCTCGATCCGGCAAACAACTCCGTCTCGACATATCCAAAGACGGCGAGGTCCTCCGCCAGAGGGTCGCTCGTATAGACCAGCACGTCCTCGCGCGATTCGATCGCACGCTGATCGTAGGCGCCGTCGTTCCGCACCTGATCGGTCCCGACGCCGCTGATCTCGCCGCCGTGCGCAACCACCGGCTTCGCCGGATCGTATGTGATCGCATCGCTGCCGCCTGCGCTCGGCGCGGCATCGACGAGGCGCCCATCGCCTTTCAACGTGTTGGCACGTCCGCCGCTCGTCAGATAGAACACACGCGACGGATCGCGTCCGGCCCTCGGCACTGAGCTGAAGTCTGCCCAGCGATTGGCGCCTGCCAGGTATGCCGTGATGGGGCTCTTCGGCATCGTCGCCGACGCGTCATCTTTGAGCCAGCGATTGAGCCAGTTGATTTGCCGCTCGATGAAATCGAGTCGTGTGTCACCCAAATCGCGATCACCGATCTTGTCCGTTTCGGATGTGCGTGCGAATGCGCAGTGCTGGCCGTTGGTGATGACGATCGCCTGGTTGCCTGCGGGATTCTCTTGCCGCGTCTTCTCGAAGAACGCGACCGTCGAACGCGACGAGATGTCGTAGAGCGCTTCAGCCCAGAGCCCCGGCACCTTGATCACATCGGCGTTGGTCACGCGGTCATCGTCCCAGTCCGGATGCGATGGGCCTCGTCGCAGATACTCTTCGAGCTCCGTGTCTGGCGCGCCCGCTGCCTTGCCCATGTCGATCATCGGCAGGTGCATGCGCGCCCTGTCGTACACCTTGGTATTTAAATCGACCGAGCCGTCTCCGATTTCTGAGACCTTGGCTTTGACGGCCGCCTGTCTTTCCGTGTCGCTGAGCCCGTGCGGAAGCTGCGGCCATGCGATCGGCATCTCGGAGAAGAAGTAGTTGGCCCATCCCTGCTGCCATACGCCGCCACGCCAGAAGTTGCCTTGCTCGCGGAACGGTCCCGCCTCGGCCACGCCGACACCAGCCGAGTAGGCGATCATCGCCTTGTGTGCGGGATGCCCGAGCGAGGCCAGCTTCAACTGATTCTCGGCCGACGATGAGCAGCCGTAGGTGGCGACTTTGCCGTTGGACCAGTCCTGCGCAGCGATCCAGTCGAGCGTGTCCCAGCCGTCCTCGTCGGCGCGACCGAGCATGTGCACCTCGCCCTCGGAGAGGAATCGTCCACGCTCGTGCTGCTGCACGACGCCGTAACCCGTCTCGATCAGTTTGTTGATAAACGCACTCTTCGGACTGATCTCGGTCTTGTAAGGCGTGCGAATCAACACTACCGGGACCTTACCCGTTACCGCCGGCAGATAGATGTCCGCATTGAGTCTGGCACCGTCGCGCATGCGAATCTGCGCCGCTTCGATCGTGCGAGTAGCGGGCGGAGGCGAAGAACACGACGCCGTCACCAGTGAGAGAGCGATGAGGAGTAACGTGCGGACCCGCAATGCCGCCATGACCACTCCGCGTATCATCGTTCGAATGTCGACGGAGATGAAAGAACTAGGCTCTACGAAGCCCGCGGATTCAGGACTGCTTCGAAGCGACGCGCTTCTGGCGCGCGCCGATCGACTGGACGGACAGGATCGAATCAGACCGTTGGCGTAGTCGGTGGTGGCGGCTCCTGGATCTGGGCGCCTACTGTTGCCACGCCGCGCATCATCAGGAACAACGACGCCGTCAGAATCGCGCGCGCCCCGGCCAGGCTCACCGCGACCGACAGCGCTATCACACCGGCAATTTCTATCAGCTCCATGACCACTCCGATGCAACCTCAATGCAAAAGGGCCGCCAGCCTATTGAGGTCGCATCGAAGCGGGAGTCTTCACCGTGTGTGCAAATCGTCGATGACTCTTGTGACGCCGTCGGTTTCGCGCGCGAGCGCCATTGCGCGATCACGTTCCGCGTTGGACTCCACGGTGCCATTAAGTGTCACCGTCGTGCCGTGAGTCGTAACATTGATCGTACGCGCCCTCACGGAATCGTCGAGCGCCATCTTGGCTTTGATCTTGGCCGTGAGCGCGGCCTCGTCGATCGTTTCCTCGACCTTCGTTGCCGCGATGGCCGCCTTCTCCCCGATTTCGGCGCCGCGTTCGCGTGCACGATTCACGGCCTCGGACGCCTCGGGCACATCGGGACGGCTGCTCAGCGCATCGCGTGCGCGAAGGCCGCCGAAATACCCCACCAGTAGAAATGTGACAGCGACGACGACGAGTACGATGAGCAGCGAGCGCAGGATAGACATTTCATCCTCCGCTTTTTGCACATTCAAGCACGCTGCCAGCGATCTGAACGGATCAGCCTGGAGACACTCGGGCTGAAGCCGAACCATACGTACCGTGTAGAGCTGGACACTACCCGCGCGGGGGACTGGACACTACGGGATCAGGGCGCAAGGTGCTCAGTGACTTCGATATACGTCCCCCACGGATCAGTCAGGAATGCCACTCTGGTCTGTGTGTTGGGCACTTGTCGCGGCGGCGCATCGAACTTCATTCCCTGCGCGACGAGTCTCTTCTCGAACTCGTCGATGTTCTTCACATCGAAGCCCAGGTGATCGAGCTCGCGCGTCTTCGTCGGCGCCAGCTTTCCTTCACCGGCTGAGAACGACAGATTGAAACGATGAAAGTAGTCGCAGTCGGTCAAGCCCGGCAGGGAGACGCGCTGACGCTTGCCGGGTATGCCGCCAAAGACCTTCGCATACCACGCCTGAATCGCTGGGATGTCCGCCTGCGGCGGATAGAGATGAATGTGATCCATGCTGACCGGCCCGGGTAGCGACGGATCGCCAAAGACCTCCACACGAATCGAACCGTCTGGTGGGTAGACGTATCCCTGATTCGGGTTCGTCTCGCCGACATCGAACTTGACCCCGGCTGCCTTCCATCGTGCGCGCGCGGCGGCGAGGTCCTTGTACACAAATCCAAAGTGGTTGACGATCGATCCGGCGGGCGGACCCGTGGCTTCGCCCTGACGGAGCATGATGAAGACGCCGGGGAACTGAATCAGCGTCAGCGGGCCGTTGCTCACCATCGTCCCGCCGAGCATCGTCGTCCAGAACTCCTTCTGGGCATCGACGTTCTTGACGACCAGATGGATGTGTCCGAGTGCCACGCCGAGATCGTTGGGTGGCGCCAGTTGCGCGAACGCCGGGGCGGACGTCACGAGAGCCAGGCATCCGGCGAGAGCAAGGAGTCGTCGCTTCATGAGTGGCCTCCGGTCGCGCACAAGGCTACACGAAGTTGCGGTTGACCCCGGCGGACGACCCGCGTATGGTCTCGACTATGATCACGCTCCTCAAGCCGATCTCGATCTGGGCCCTCATAGGAGTCGTCACGCTTGCAGCGAGTTCGACCATCACCGGGCAGGGCCAGGCCCCACAGCCGGGCCAGGGCCGCGGGCGCGCTGCAGGTCCACCACCGCCTCCGCCAGAACCGCAGCCAGGACATCCTTCAGGCAAGCTTGTGATCTGGGGTGATGTCGCCAGCTTCGACGTTCCCGGCACGCTGCCTACGCACTGCATCCTGACCAGTCGCTTCAAGCGCGGTCAGCGTATGGGCTTTCGGATGACGGCCATCGACGGTGGCACTGGCGAAACGGAGAACACAGCGGTGCTGGTGGCCCATCTGAAATACGCCGGCCAGACGATCGACGTGCCGATGCGATGGCGCGGTCAGGGCGGATTCCCGGCAGCGGAATATCCGAGACAGCCGTCAGAGATGTGGACCGGGGTATGGGTCGTTCCGGCAGATGCCCAGCCCGCAACCCTGAGCTACACCGTCACGGCAACGGATCGCTTCGGCCGGACGGCGACCTTCTCACCGTTCATCAACCTGGTGTCGCAGATCGCGATCGTCGAATAAGAACACGTTGTGGAACCCTGGAGGAGAAATGAAAGGCCTGCTGCTTTTCGTTGTGGGAGTGTGCGTCGGCACGTTGTTGACGCAGTCCGGGGTCGCCCAGGACAGCCCTCGACGGCGTGTCGATCGAGGTGATGAAAATCGGACCCGAGTCGATGCAGCGAAAAGCGATGGACGCCTGGAAGCCTTAGTCTAAGACGCCTTGCAAAACCGTCATTTCGTCCACGGCGAGAGACTACGACGATTCGGTGATCGCTCAGCCGATTCGCGCCGCCTGCCGTCGTTCGATGTCTACTGAATCCCTTACGGAACCGTCCGGCCGCGCATCATCCGTCCCCACACATTCGACGACGACAGCCGTGGTCAGTGCCGCGGTGGCGATGGTGTCGTTTCAAGTAGGGGCGTCGGTCGCCAAACAGCTGATTCCCTCGATTGGCGCGCCAGGAACAACGGCGCTGCGCCTCGGCCTATCGGCCATCCTCGTCGTCGTGCTGCAGCGCGCGTGGCGCACAATCCCGACGCGAAAGGTGTGGCCGGTGATATTGGCCTACGGCCTTTCGCTCGGCGCGATGAACTTCGTGTTCTATTTTGCGTTGCGCAGCATTCCGCTCGGGATCGCAGTCGCCATCGAATTCGTCGGACCGCTTGGCGTTGCCGTATACGCGTCGAGACGCCGCGTCGACTATCTCTGGGTCGCACTCGCCGCCGTCGGACTGCTGTTACTGCTGCCGATTAGAGCCACTGAAGACCGGCTCGATCCCGTTGGCGTGCTCTGCGCACTCGCGGCAGGCATGGGCTGGGCGCTCTACATCGTCTACGGACAGAAAGCGGGGCGCGCGCATGGAGCGGCCGCTTCGACATGGGGACTCATTGTCGCTGCGTGTCTGATCGTGCCAATCGGCATCGCCGACGCTGGACGAGACCTCCTGGCGCCGTGGATATGGACGTTCGGAATGGCAGTGGCGGTGTTCTCGAGCGCTCTGCCTTACACATTGGAAATGGTGGCGCTCAGGCGACTGTCGGCCAAGACCTTTGGCACGCTCATGTGCTTCGAGCCGGCGATTGCCGCCGTTGCCGGTCTCGCATTCCTGCATGAGCACCTGACGCCGATTCAGTGGCTCGCCATCGGTTTCATCATCGTGGCCTCGATCGGCACCGTGAGCGGCGAGCACTGACAGCGCTCGCCCCGGACTCGATACGCTAATCGAGCCATCCGGCAGCGAGTTGCTTGCCGTGCGCCGTGATCGCGTTGCGCATGAACATGGCCACGGTCACCGGACCGACGCCACCGGGAACTGGCGTCACCCAGCTCGCGACTTCCTTCACGGCTTCAGTATCGACATCACCAACGATCGATGTCTCGCCGTTGGGACCCGTGATCTGGTTGATGCCGATGTCGATGACCGCCGCGCCTGGCTTGACCATGTCGGCACGCAGAAACTTCGGCTTCCCCACCGCTACGAGCACCGCATCTGCGCGACGCGAATGCGCGGCGACCGACCGCGTCAGGTGATGGCAGACGGTGACCGTGGCACCCTCCGCCATCAGCATGAACGCCGCAGGCTTGCCGACGATCTCGGAGTGACCGACCATCACTACCTCGAGCCCGTGCAGGTTGAGGCCGGTCGCCTTGATCAACTCCACCGACGCGGCCGCCGTGCAGGGTGCCAGCGCGAGGTCGTTGTAGACGATGTTGCCGATCGACGCGGGGTTCATCCCCTCGACGTCCTTGAAAGGGTGAATCGCGGATGCGAGTGAGCGCCCATGAATGTGGCTGGGCACCGGGCGCTGCAGGATGACGCCAAGCACGTCCGGGTCGTCATTCATCTTCACGATGCGCGCCTTGCACTCGTCCTGGGTCAACCCGCTGGGCCAGATCTGCTCCTCGAATCGCAGGCCCACTTTCTTCGCCGCAGTTGCCTGGCCGCGCACGTAGACGGCAGCCGCCTTGTGTTCGCCGATGCTGACGGACACGAGACGTCCGATGACGTGTTTGGCCGCCGCGTCCCGCACACGCGTTGTGACTTCTCCGAGGATGCGGTCGCGGACCGCCCTGCCATCGAGCAACCGATGATCGATCGTGACGTTACCAGCCAACCTTACTCCCTTTGTCCTGCGTGATGTATGTCGCCTGCGTCCAGCCGGGCCTGGTTGGCCTCGTTGCTCAAACGCAGGAGCGTGGCGTCCGCGTTGTCGAGGAAGGCCTTGAGGTCTGTCTCGGGAGCGTTGCTTGTCGGTGCAACCTGCCGGCACGCGACGAACGCGGCCAGCAGGAGGACCGTTCGCGGTGACCCTTATCTCTCCGGGACGAGCGTGACGGCGACGTAGCGGTCGGTGTCCAAGTACTCCCGCGCCGCGTCACGGAGCGCGGCGACTGTGACCTGGTCGTAGAACGGCCGCATGTTGAAGACCTCTTTCACGTCCTCGTCGAACTCGTACTTGAACAGGATGCGATTCAACAGATACAGGTTGCTCGCGCTGTTCGTCTCGAGATCCCGAGTGAGCGTGGAGCGTGTATCGGCAACCTGCCCCTGGCCGGGTCCGTTCCGCTTGTATTCGTCGATCACCTGGAAGGCGGTCTTCATCAGGGCGTCCGTGCGAGCGGGGTCGCAGGCAAAGCTGATCGTGAAACGATATTCGCCGATCGGCCGCATGCTGAACCGCGGCGTCATGCTCACGCCGTAGGTTCCACCCAGATCCTCGCGCAACGTCCGCTGCAGATTGCCAGCCAGCGTGTCGGCCATCGCTTGCGCGATCACGCGGTGCTGCTCGTCGTTCTGGAACGGTCCGCTGAACACGATGCTGACCTGACTGCGGGGCGCGATACCGCTCTTGACCTCTTTCTGCACGACGCCCGACGGAGGACGCATGCCGATGTCCTTCACCATCTCGTTCCGGCGCTGCGAAGGCAGACCGCCCAGATACTTTTCGACGAGAGGCTTCATCGTCGGCAGGTCGAAGCTGCCGACGAAGACAAACGTGAAGTCGCTCGCGTCGGCAAAGCGATCTTGATAGAAGGCCATCGACTTCGTGAGGTCCATCCGATCGACATTGGATGGGGTCAACGGTTCGGCGCGCGGATGGTTCTGGCTGAGTGCGGCGTCGAGCGTGCGGTTATAGATCGTGTCCGGCTGCGCCTCGCGATTGGCGAGCGTGATCTTCAACTGCTCGGTCAACACCTTGAACGCTACCGGATCGGCGCGCGGCGCAGTAAAGGTCAGGTAGATCAACTGGAACATCGTCTCGAGGTCTTTGCGGGCGGCGCCTCCAGACAGGCCTTCTTCCGTGGGTCCGATGTCCGCTCGTACCAACGCGGTCGTGCCGGCGAGCACCTTGTCGAGATCGCTCCTGCTGAAATCGCCGAGACCTCCCTGGGCCACGACGGCGTCCGCAGTCTCAGCCGGGATGTACTCCGCGTCGCTCGCGAGCGACGTCCCTCCCGGGCTGATCGCACGGAAGACGATTTCGTCCTGCTTGTACGTCGTCGGCTTGAGCACAACCTTGACACCGTTGGACAACGTCCACTCGGTGATGCCGAGTGTGTCAGCGGTCGTTGTCCCGGCAACCGAACCAGCCGTGGGGGCACGCGCGAGCAGCGGTCGATTGCTCACCGTATCCACGTACGCCGTCAGGCGCTCGGCATCGGTGGCGCTGATCACTCCCGCGAGCTTGACGTCGTTGGGCAAGGTCGGCTTGTCGGCCTCCGGTGCCGAAATGGCCACCAGACGATTGCGGTCCGGCATAAAGCCTTTGGCCACCGCGTTCACTTCGGCCAGCGTGATTTCCGGCAGGAATCGCTGGTTCAAGCCGTACTCGTAGACGATGCCGGGGATCGGCTCGTCCTGGATGAAATTGCGGATGAACTCGTCGGCGAGCGGGCCAGACGGGCTCTTGTCCTTCTCGACAACCGCGCGCTCGAGCCCGCGCTGGAGGTTGAGTTTCATTCGCGCCAGTTCCGGGGCGGTGAAGCCAAATCGTTCGACGCGGGCAAGCTCGGCGAAGAGCGCCGAGAGTCCGCGCTCGACGCTGCCCTTCGCCACGAGCGCGTCGAGGCTCGTGACCTCGATCGTGCGCACGAAGAGATCGCGGTCCGCCTGCGCACGCAGGAACGGTGCATTCGGCGCCTGCGAGATCTCGCCGAGCCGAACGGACAGCATGGCGCTGAACAACTGCTCCACCATGTGCTGCCGGTACGAGCCGATCGACATCTGCTCACGCGCCGCCATCGTGCTGGTTGCGCTGATGCGGGTGTTGGTCGCCTCCGGATCGGTGAGCACGGAGTACGTCGTGCCGGTTTGAGCCGGCACCGTGTAGGTGGGTCTCGGGCGGGGCGACGTCGCCGCCGGAATCGATCCGAAGTGGGATCGGATCGCGAACTCCATGTTGGCCTTGTTGAAATCACCGACGGCGATCACGGCCATCATGTCGGGGCGATACCAGTCCGTATAGAACTGCTTCAGCCGGTCGTGATTCACGTTGCGGATGATCTCGGGCTTGCCGATCGGCAACCGGTCTGCGTAGCGCGATCCCTTGAGCAGCAGCGGGAACTGCAGGTCGTTGATACGCTCGTCGGCGCCAAGCCCGAGACGCCATTCCTCGAGGATCACGCCGCGCTCCTGATTGATCTCCGTCGGATCGAAGCTGACGTTGTGGGCGAAGTCTTCGAGGATGAGGAGCGAGCGAGCGATGACATTCGCGTTGTCGGTCGGGATCTGCAGCTCGTAGACCGTTTCGTCAAAACCGGTGTGCGCGTTGACATGCGCGCCGAAGCGCACGCCGAGCGACTGCATGAACGTGCCGACGGCATTGCCGGGGAAATGCGTGGTGCCGTTGAAGGCCATGTGCTCGACGAAGTGCGCCATGCCGCGCTGGTCTTCGTCCTCGAGCACGGACCCGGCTTTCACCGCGAGCCGCAGTTCCGCACGCGCACCCGGCTGGCGATTCTCGCGAACGTAATAGCGAAGACCGTTGGGCAGCGTGCCGACTGTGATGAGCGGATCAACCGGGACGACCTGATCGAGGGTGGCGGCGCGAACGGCCGGGGGGACTGCCGGCGGCGCGACCTGCTGCGCGCTCGCGAACCCCAGCGCAGCGACGATCGTTGTGACAAGGACCACGAGCCGGACGCGTGCGTAATTAGTCATGTGAAGTCATCCGCCCAGTAAAAGTGCTGGCCTCAGCCGAATGACTATTGTATGCGCGTCAATCCTGCCCCCTGGGGTTAGTAGACGCTCATCAGGACCTCTCGCCAGGAAACCCATGCGAAGAAGCTCTGCGAGCACGCGCTCGCAGGTGGCGAAGTCGAGACCCCAGAATCTGGCGGCCTCGCTTACGGTCATGCGGAGGTTCGGGGCGGCCTCGAACTCTTCTCGAATCCGTTGCACAAGTTTGCGAAAGAGCAGGGCTGGCATAAACGCATCCGGAAATGTCCCGAGAGAGGGACCAGAGGGAACCGCACCGGCCTTCGGAATATGAATCACAGGTATGAACCCGCAGGCCGGCACATGGGCGTTAACGCACGACATTGAGGATGATTCCGCCATAGACGCGGTGACCGTAGCGGGGCTCCTGTCCCCAGAACGCTGGCGCATCATCCTTGGATGGCACCGCGATGAAGCGGTAGTCACCACGCAGGCCCCAGCGGCCGCTGTACCACTTCACGCCGCCACCGACGTTGCCGGTGAAGAACGTTTCGGTGTCAGTGATGCCGAGGCCGGCGCGCTCGAAGAGGCTCAGGCCGCCCACGCCACCCGTCACGTACGGCACGACCGAGTGACGCGTCGGTGCCTGGACGATCAGGTTGCCGCTGTAGTTCAGCATGTGCGGCGTTTTCACGTCGTTCAGCGACGTGCCGTTGAAGTCGAGCGACTGTGTGACGCCGAGCGCGCCGCTCACCTCGCCCTCGACACCAACATAGCGATTGAAATTCACCGTAACGCTTCCACCGAGGTCGTAGTTCCCGAAGCTCGGTCCCTGCGTGTCACTCCCTTCGGTGAAGAACGTTCCACCTCCGGGGATGATGCTGACTTCGACGGTACCCGGGCCCGGGGCGGCTTCCTGCGCGAACGCGTGGTTGGTTCCAGCCAAGGCGATAACAGAAGCGAGTATTGCAGTGCGATATGTCATGACGATGGTCTCCGTGTGACAAGTGAACGACGAGTAAACGAACAGTCTTCGGTCCTCAGTCTTCGGTCCCCAGTACCCAGTCCCCAAGTCCACGGTCCTCGGTCCACGGTCCTCAGTCCCCGAATCCCGAATCCGAATCCCGAGTCAAGACACGGGAATTCCCCCCAGTGCCTTGTAGACAGCGATGACGCCGGTGAACACGCCGGCTTCGGCGTCGGCGACGGCGTCCTCCGCCTGCAGCTCGGTGCGTTCAGCGTCGAGCAGAGCGAGAAAGTCAGCTGCACCCTCCCGATACCGCACGCGGGCGATCGCGGCGGCGCGGCTGCTCTCTCGCGCCTGCTCGGTCAGCTTCACGAGGCGCTGCTGGTCCTCGC
>Ga0247825_10000287_pt1 | contig 31312 bp, 28 predicted proteins | sample 13C_Vanillin_Day_FD_194413 | JGI IMG/M metagenome (GOLD analysis project Ga0247825, IMG submission 194413) | Soil microbial communities from agricultural site in Penn Yan, New York, United States - 13C_Vanillin_Day48 | ecosystem: Environmental > Terrestrial > Soil > Agricultural land | place... | reverse complement strand
GGGGGTGAACGTTGCCGCCGAGCTGTGGCGCGGCGTGGCGGCGCCCAAGGGCACGCCATCACGCGTCGTGGCGCGGCTGGAGGAGGCGATCCGCAAGACGATTACTGCTCCCGAGTTCGCCAAGGCCACCGAAAAGCTGCTGGTCGCGCCCGCTTTCATGCCGGCGACGGAATTTGGCAAGCTGATCGCCAAGGAAGACTCGGAGATCGCGCAGGCGGTGAAGACGCTGGGGCTCAGACAGGGCTCGAAGTAGGCGTCGCGCTGTTGCTGGCTCCCGTGGACGTCGCCGCCGTCAAGCAGTTCCTCCTCGGATTGCAGCGCGATATCGTGGCGCGCATCGCGGGCATCGACGGAAAAACATTCCGTCGCGAGGAATGGACGCGCGCGGAGGGCGGCGGAGGCATCACCCAGGTCATCGAGGACGGCGGAGTATTCGAGCGCGCCGGCGTGAATTTTTCCCATGTCGCGGGCCCGAGCTTGCCACCGTCGGCGAGCGCCGGCCGGCCCGAGTTGGCCAGCCGCTCGTTCCAGGCGATGGGCGTCTCGCTGGTGCTGCACCCGCGCAATCCGTACGTGCCCACTGTTCACATGAACCTGCGCTGCTTTCTCGCGGAGAAGGGCGGCGCTGCGCCGGTGTGGTGGTTCGGCGGCGGCACGGATCTCACACCGTATTACCCGTTCGCTGAGGATGCGCGCCATTTTCACCGCGCCTGCCGCGACGCGCTCGCGCCATTCGGGCCCGGACACTACGCCCGCTACAAGAAATGGTGCGACGACTATTTCTATCTGAAGCACCGCGCGGAACCGCGCGGCGTTGGCGGCATTTTTTTCGACGACCTGAACGAGCCGGATTTCGCGACCTGTTTTGCGCTTGCACGCAGCGTGGGCGAGGGTTTCCTGCCCGCCTACGTTCCCATCCTCGAGCGGCGCAACGGCACGCCCTATGGCGAGCGCGAGCGCTCGTTCCAGGCCTATCGCCGCGGGCGCTACGTGGAGTTCAACCTGGTCTACGACCGCGGCACGCTGTTCGGGCTGCAATCGGGCGGCCGCACCGAGTCCGTCCTGGTTTCGCTGCCGCCACGGGTCGAATGGCGCTACGACTGGAAGCCCGAGCCGGGAAGCCCGGAGGAGAAGCTCTACACAGATTTTCTCGTGGGGCGCGACTGGGTCGATTGAGGCGCGGGGCGCCAGGCGATAGACGGTGGATCCCGCTTCGCGGGCGGGCGCCTCTTTCCGCCTCTCGTCTCTCGCCCGGCCCCTCTCGGCGAAGTTCAAAACCAGTTCTTCAGCGATTTCACCTTGTCGAGCAGCTTCTGGCTGACGTCGGCGGCCGGAACCGGCGCGACCTTGTGCTGCTGGGTGAGGTGGGGGTTCTGCTTGAAGGACTGGTAGCGGGTGAGCGCGGCCTGGGTGTGCTGCTTCAGCAGATCCGGGTTTACCGGCTTGTTGATGAAGCGGAAGATCTGCGCCTGGTTGATGAGGTCGATCACGAGCTCGGAATCCGACGCCTCGGTGAGCACGATGACGAGGATCTCGGGGTGCTCGTGCTTGAGCACCTTGAAGGCGGCGAGCGATTCCCCGCCGCGGTTGGCGATATCGGCGACGATAAGCGCCGTCTCGTGCGCCTCCAGCTGCCCGAGCGCAGCGTCGAAATCCGGCGCGTAGTTGACCGAACAGGCGCCGCCAACAAAGCGCTTGACGGCGTTGAACGTATCCTCGCGCGGATCGATCACCAGTACCGCGGCCTCCAGCTTTTCCGGGAGGATGGGAGGGGTGGCCGCGATCTCCGCGAGCTCCAGCGCGATCCCGGCCGCCTCGCCGATGGTGTTCAGTATGTCCTGGTTGTCCCAGGGCTTGGACACAAAACGGAACACCTCGCCTTCGTTGACCGAGCCGACGATCGCGGCAAGATCCGAATAGCCCGTGAGCAGCAGGCGAACCGTATTCGGGTCAATCTCTTTGACCTGGCGCAGCAGTTCAACGCCCGTCATCTCCGGCATGCGCTGGTCGCTCACCACGACGTGGGGGTGGAATTTCTTCAGGAGCTCGATGGCCTCGGCGCCGTTGGTGGCGGTCAGCACATGGTAGTTCATGCGGAACACCGAGCGCAGCGCGGTGAGGATGCGCTCCTCGTCGTCCACGAACAGGATGCGCGCTTTCTTGGCACCCGCCGGCGCTTGTGCCGGCACCGCCGTCGCGGCCGCGGCCGCCGGTTGTGACGCGGAGCGGGGCTGCGTCGGCGCATCGTCGCCGCGCGCCTGCTGCATGCCGGCGAGCATGCGCGCGGCCTGCACCAGCTTGGGATCGATGCGCTGCGTCGGCTCGTCGCCGACGGACGCTTGCGCGCGCTGGCTCTGCCGTATGCTGGCTTCGATGCCCCTGACGAAGGCGTCCGAGAATTCCTTGCCCGCCTGGAACCGGTCGGCCTGCTTCTTGGCGAGCGCCTTCTGCACCGCCCAGTCGAGCTGAGCCGAGATCGCCGGACTGTATTCGGAAGGGTTGACCGGACGCTCATTCAACACCTGGCGCATCACCTCGGCGTTGTTGCCGATGAACGGCCGGCGGTTGGCGAGCAGCTCGTAGGCGATGACGCCCACGGAATAGATGTCGCTGCGCGCGTCGACGTCCGTGCCGAGAAATTGCTCGGGAGACATGTAACCCGGCGAGCCCATGATCTCGCCCACCTGAGTGAGGGTGGAAGAGTCGATGCGCGCGATGCCGAAGTCGGTAAGTTTCAGGCGCCCGTCGTCGTTGATCAGGATGTTCGACGGCTTGATGTCGCGGTGCACGACGCCCAGCTCGTGCGCATAGCCCAGGCCGTCCAGCAGCTGGCGCACGATCTCGCCGATCTCCTTCAGACCGAACTTCGCCTGGTTCTGGATGTGGTGGAACAATGACTGGCCATTCACTATTTCCATCACGATGTAGGCGGTATCCATGTCCTCGCCGTAATCGTAGATCTGGGTGATGCGCGGGTGCGTGAGCCGCCCGACCGCCTGCGCTTCGTGGCGGAAACGCGTCAGCGCGTACTGCAAGTCGGCAGGGTCGAGCGCCGACTTGGTGATGGTCTTGATCGCCACCGGGCGGTGGATCGCCGGATCGAAGGCGCGATAGACGATGCCCATGCCGCCCTGGCCGAGCACGCCCTGGACCTGGTACTTGCCAATGGTGCTGGGGGTGTCCATCACGGTGCGGGGGTCCGCGCTCAGGCTGCTTGTTGTTGTGCCGGCTCCGGGGGGGTCAACGGTAGCACCACCGTGAACTTGGTGCCAACCCCGGGGGCGGAGTCTACGCCGATTCTGCCGCCGTGCTGCTCGACGATCTTGTAGACGATGGACAGCCCCAGTCCGGTGCCCTTGCCCACGTCCTTGGTGGTGAAGAACGGGTCGAAGATCCGGGGCAGCACGTCTGCCGGGATACCCTTGCCGTTGTCCTGGACCTCTACCGCGACGTGCCCCTCGTCCACGCGGCGCGTGGTGAGCGCGATGACGCCGCGGCCGGACTCGATGGCCTGCGCCGCGTTATGAATGAGGTTGAGGAATACCTGGTTGATCTGCGAGGGCGAGCAGGTGACGGCGGGAATGTCGCCGTAGCTCTTCTTCACGGTGTGCTGTTTCAGTTCATGGCGCGCGAGCAGCAAGGTGCTGTCGAGCCCCTCGTTCAGGTTGAAGCTCGACACCTTGCTGCGGTCGAGCCGCGAGAAATTCTTGAGGTTCACCACCAGCTCGGAAATCTGCGCGATGCCGTGCAGCCCGTCGGTCAACAGGGTCTGCAGCTCCTCCAGCACCTGGTGGCTCCTGAACTGCGTGACCAGCTGCTCGGTCAGCGCGAACTGCTGGCCGAGCTGGTGGGGGTCGGCCGTGCCGGAGTGCAGCAGCTCGAGCAGCTTCTCCGCCTCGGCGATGAGCCGGGTCAGTTCCGGTAGCTTTCCCGTCACCGAGCCCAGACTGTTCTTGACGTAGGCGAGCGGCGTGTTGATCTCGTGCGCCACGCCCGCGACCATCTGGCCGAGGGAGGACATCTTTTCGGTCTGGATCAGCTGCGCTTCCGATTCCTTCAGCTGGGTCAGCGCTTCGGAGAGCTCGCGCGTGCGCTCGGTCACGCGCTGCTCCAGCTCTTCGTTCGCCTTGTTGATCAGCCGGTAACTCGCCAGCAGGCGCGAGGCGAGGTAGCCGAGCAGAATCAGCAGCGCGACGGAGTAATAGACGAGATAGACGCGGTAGCGCTCGGTCCTGGCAAGCGACGTCTCGATCTCGCTCGCGAACGCCGTGGTGAGGCTGTCCACGCGCGGGCCGGCGGTAAGAAAGGAAGTCTTCTCGAACAGCGCCTGCTCCGTGGGCTTGGCGCCGAGCAGGTCCTGGACGTGGCCGTCCAGGCGCTGCACGCCGTCGCGCAGCGCCTGCGGCAAGCGGGCGGCCGACTGACGCAGGTCGGCGAGGTTGACCTCGAGGTGCTTGCGCTGCTCGTCGGTGGGCGCGAAATAGTAACGCTGCGCCTCGGCGATCACCTGGGTCGCCGTGCTCTCCGCGGCCACCAGGCGCTCGCGGTCACGGAAGTCCTGCCATGAGCCGCGAACGAGACCGGCGATCTCCGCTTCGGCGGCCATGACCTGCACCAGCGCCTGCTTGGCGCTGGCGCTCGCCTTCTTGAATTTGTCGATCATGTCGGCCTTCTGCGAGAAGGCTTCAAGCAGGCCGGGCACGGTGCGCGCGAGCACGGGCATGTCGAGCGCGGCCGCGGCAGCGGTGAGGTCGCGCCGGGCGCGTGCCAACGCTGCGGCCGTGTCGGGCAGGGTTGCGGGCGGCGCGGTGAACTCCATGCGCGAGCGCCACAGGTCCACATCCCAGCGCACATCGATTGCTTTCAACTCCCGCAGCAGCGCCAGGACCTCATTGCTGTGCTTGATATCGGAGCCTTGCGTCCGGAGGTAAAGAAACCCGAGCACCGCGACGAGCAGCGCCGCGCCGGCGCCGACGAGCACCCAACGCGCGTTCCTGTGCGCGAGGAGCCGCTGCAGCGCTATCAGGAGAGGATTCGGCTTGACCATCGCGCGCTTATTCCCCCAGGTAGGCCTGCCGCACCCGCGGGTCGGCGGCAAGGCTGGCGGCGCTGCCAGCCGCGGTGATCAGCCCGCTTTCCATCACGTAGCCGCGATGACAGGTCTCGAGCGCGAGCTTCGCGTTCTGCTCGACCAGCAGCAGCGTCGTGCCCTCGGCGGCGATCGTGCGTATGGTTTCGAAGATCCTGTGCACCATCAGTGGCGCCAATCCCATGCTGGGTTCGTCGAGCAGCAACAACCGTGGCCGGCACATCAGCGCCCGTCCGATGGCCAGCATCTGCTGCTCGCCGCCCGAGAGGGTGCCTGCAAGCTGGCGCCGCCGCTCGGCGAGCCGCGGCAGGAGTCCGTATACGCGGTCGAAATCGGTCGTGACACGCGCCGCATCGCGCCGGCTGTAGGCGCCCATCGCCAGATTCTCATCCACGGTGAGCCGTCCGAAAACGCCGCGCCCCTCGGGAACCAGGGCCAGTCCCTGCCGGACCAGCTCGAACGCCGGGCGCGCTGTTATGTCGGATCCATTATAGTGGATGCTCCCGGATGCGGGCCGCAACAGGCCGGCCAGCGCCTTCAGAGCAGTCGTCTTGCCGGCCCCGTTGGCGCCGATCAGCGTGACCAGCTCACCCTCGGTCACTTTCAGGTCGATGCCCTTGACGGCATTGATGCCGCCGTAGGACACCTTGAGCCCGCTTACCTCAAGCAAAGCCGCCTCCCAGGTAGGCTTCGATGACGGCGGGGTCGCGCTGCACGGCGGCCGGCGCGCCTTCCGCGATCTTGCGCCCGTAGTCGAGTACCGCCACCCGGTCGCACAGCCCCATCACGAGCTTCACGTCGTGCTCGATCAGCAGGAGGGTGGTGCCGTCACCGCGGATGCGCTCCAGCAGGCGCTTCAATGCTTCCCGCTCGGTCGCGTTCATGCCGGCGGCGGGTTCGTCGAGCGCGAGCAGCTTCGGCTCCGTCGCCAACGCGCGCGCGACCTCGAGCCGCCGCTGGTCGCCGTAGGAGAGGCTGTAAGCAGGGTCGGCGGCACGGCCAGCGATGCCGACGTAGTCGAGCAGGGCGCGGGCGCGTCCCACTATGGCGGCTTCCTCGGCGCGCGTGGCGCGGTCGCGCAGCACCGCCCCGAGCACGCCGGCGCGCGTGCGGGCGTGGCGCCCCACCATCACGTTCTCGAGCGCGCTCATGTTGGCGAACAGCCGGATGTTCTGGAACGTGCGCGCGATGCCGCACTCCACGACCCGGTGCGGCTTGGCGCCGGCAAGGCGCACGCCATCGAAGGTGAATTCTCCCGTGTCCGGGCGGGAGAGCCCGGCCAGCACGTTGAACAGCGTGGTCTTGCCCGCCCCGTTGGGCCCGATCAGGCCGAAAATCTCGCCGCGGTGCACGGAGAGCGAGACTTCCGCGAGCGCGGCCAGGCCGCCGAAGCGCTTGCTGACGGAGTGAACGGCGAGCAGCGCCGTTTCAGCGTGCGACATCGGTTGTCTCCGGCGCTTCCGCGGCAGCTTCGACCAGCTCGCGGCGGCGCACGCGCGACGGCCACAGGCCAGCCGGACGCAGCAGCATCATCAGTACCAGCGCCAGCCCGAACAGCAGCATGCGCAGGTCGGAGGGATCGACGTAAACCTCGCCCAGCCACTCTTTCTGCAGCGGCGCGGCGTAGCGCAGCGCCTCGGGCAGCGCAGTGAGCAGCACCGCGCCCAGCACCACGCCGCCGACATTGCCCATGCCGCCCAGCACCACCATGCACAGCACCATGATGGAGTCGAGCAGGGAGAAGCTCTCGGGGCTGATGAAACCCTGGAACGACGCGAACAGCCCGCCCGCCACGCCGCCGAAGCTCGCGCCCATCGCGAAGGCGAGGAGCTTGACGTTGCGCGTGTTGATGCCCGTTGCGCCGGCGGCGAGCTCGTCCTCGCGGATGGCGATCCAGGCGCGGCCGATGCGCGAATCCTCCAGGCGCAGCGAGATGAAGATGGCGACGGCCGCGCAGGCGAGGAAAACGAAGTAGTAACTGTGCACCGGCGCGAAAGTGACGCCGGCGAGGGTGTAGGTCTTGTTCAACGCGAAGCCGCCGATCGAAAGCGGGTCGATCAGTGTGATGCCCTGCGGCCCGTTGGTGATGTTGACCGGGCGGTTCAGGTTGATGAGGCAGATGCGGATGATCTCGCCGAAACCCAGCGTCACGATCGCGAGGTAGTCCCCGCGCAGCCGCAACGTCGGCGCCCCGAGCAGCACGCCGAACACCGCGGCGACAAAAGCGCCAAGCGGCAGCAGCACGAGGAACGACCAGTGCAGGCCGAACTGCGGCGAGGCGAGCAGGGTGTAGCTATAGGCACCGACCGCGAAGAACGCGATGTAGCCCAGGTCGAGCAGGCCGGCGTAGCCCACCACGATATTCAGGCCCAGTCCCAGCAGCACGAACAGCAGCGCCACGTCGATGATGCGCACCCAGGCGCGTCCAAGGAAGGCGTCGGCGGCGAACGGCAGGACGAGCAGGATCACCGCCAGCACGGCATAAAGTCCCCAGGCCGCGCGCCGGTCATCGAGCAGGCGTTGCCAGGTCCCGGTCATGCGCGGTCGCTGCTCGCCTGGCCCATGATTCCCGAGGGGCGCAGCACCAGCACCAGTATCAGCACGAGGAAGGCGAAGACATCGCGGTAATTGCTGCCGAGCACCCCGCCGGTGAGGTCGCCGATGTAGCCCGCGGCGAGGCTTTCGATGACGCCGAGGAGCAGCCCGCCCAGCACCGCTCCGGCGACATTGCCGATGCCGCCCAGCACTGCCGCGGTGAACGCCTTCAAGCCCAGCATGAAGCCCATGAAATAGTGGCCGATGCCGTAATAGAGCACGACCATCACGCCCGCGACCGCGCCGATGGCCGAGCCGAGCAGAAAGGTGAACGCGATGACGCGATTGACGTCCACGCCCATCAGGCCCGCCACCTCGGGATTCTGCTCGGTCGCGCGCATCGCGCGGCCCATGCGGCTCGACTTGATGAACCACAGCAGTCCCGCCATGACCGCGCACGCGAGGAAGAAGATGAAAGCCTGCAGGTCGGTCAAGTGGGCGCCGCCGAAGGAGATGTCGGTGGGCTTCACCATCTCGGGCATGGAGAGGTATTGCTTGCCCCACACCAGCGCTGCGGAGTACTGCAGCAGGATGGAGACGCCGATCGCGGTGATGAGGGGCGCCAGCCGCGGCGCGCGGCGCAGCGGCCGGTAGGCCACGCGCTCGATCGAGACGCCGAGCACCACGCAGACCAGGATGGCGGCAAGTACCGCTGCGATCAGCGCGAGCGGCGCCGGCACGCCCATGGCCGAGAGCACCGAGGCCACGGTGAGCGCGGTCAGCGCGCCGACCATGCAGATGTCGCCGTGGGCGAAATTGATCAGGCCGAGAATGCCGTAGACCATCGTGTAGCCCAGCGCCACCAGCGCGTAGATGCTGCCCAGCACCAGGCCGTTCACGATCTGCTGGAGAAAAATGTCCATGGCGCGATCAGTTGGCCTGTTTCATTACGCTGAAACGGCCGTTGTTGCAGGGGAGCATGAGGGGAGCATCCCTCCATGCCAGATCCACGTGAAAACGGCACCCTGCGGGTGCCGTTTTGCTTGCCTCATCGGGTCAATGAGGTCCGGGGTAACCGGCGCGCAGGCTCGCGCTATTTCTTCGCTTCGGCCTGCTTCGCGTCCGCCGCCGCGCCGGGCGTCACCGTCTCGAGCGATTCCCACTTGCCGCCTTTCACCACATAGATGGTGATGGGCCCGTTCACGAGATCGCCCTTGTCGTCGAAGGCGATCGGGCCGATCACGCCCGAGAGCTTGGTCTTGCCCACTTCCGGCAGGAACTTGGCCGGATCGGTGGAGCCTGCGCGCTTCATCGCGTCGATGAACACCATCACCGCGTCATAGCCCATCGGCGCGAACAGTTCCACCTCGGCATTGAATTTTTTCTTGTACTTTTCCATGAACGCCTTGCCACCCGGCATCTGCTCCTTGGGCAATCCCGGCATGGAGGCCATCACGCCCTCGGACGGATCGCCGGCGAGCTTGATGAAGTTCGGCGTCTGCATGCCGTCGCCGCCGATGTACTTCGCCTTGATGCCGAGGTCGGCCATCTGCTTCACCATCGGGCCGGCCTGCGGGTCGATGCCGCCGAACATGATGAGGTCGGGCTTGCGGCCGCGGATGCGGGTAAGGATGGCTTTGAAATCCGTGTCCTTGTCGGTGGTGTGCTCGCGCGCGACGATCTTGGCGCCGGCGGCCTTGGCGGTAGCCTCGAACGCATCGGCAAGTCCCTGGCCGTAGGCGGTGCTGTCGTCGATCACGGCGATGGCTTTGGCTTTCAGCGCCCCGGTCGCGTACTTGCCCAGTGTCGGACCCTGCTGGTCGTCGTGAGCCACGACGCGAAACGTCGTCTTGAAGCCCTGCTGGGTGTACTTGGGATTGGTCGAGGACGGAGAGATTTGCGGGATGCCGGCGTCGGAATAGATCTTCGATGCCGGAATGGAGGCGCCGGAGTTGAAATGGCCGACCACGCCGGCCACCTTGGCATCCACCAGCTTCTGCGCAACGGTCGCCGCCTTGGTCGGATTGGCCTCGTCGTCCTCGGAGACCAGCTCGAACTTCACTTTCTTGCCGCCGATCTCGATGTTGGCGGCGTTGGCGTCCTCGATCGCGAGCTCCACGCCGTTCCTGATGTCGATACCGATGTGCGCTTGCGGGCCGGTCAACGGCGAGGCGGAGCCGATCTTGACGGTCAGTGTTTCCGGTCCCTTCGGCGCGTCCTTCTTCGCCATGGGTTTCGGCGCTTCCTGGCCGCAACCGGCGAAGGCGAGGGCGACCGCGAGGACGAGGAGGTATCTGGAGATCATGGGCGTTCCCTGGAGATAAACCGTTGTTGCTGCTGAGGAAATCAAGTTGCTGCTGCCGGGAAATCATTATCCTCAGCGCTCCGCGCGTTGTCAATTTCCATCCCCGGAGGGCGCGTCGCGCAACGCTGGCAACAAAGAAGCCGGCTTGCGCCGGCTCGGCGTATCCAATATTCAGGCGCCGGATGAACGGCGTTTCGCGTCCGTTCGAGCCGGCGCAGTTGAGGCAGCGGTTATCCGTCCGCCTTAACGCTTGCTCACTTGAGCTGCAGGATCCACTGCACCATGGTCTTGATGTCCTCGTCCTTCACGTGGGCGTTGGGCGGCATCGGGATATCGCCCCAGACGCCTTTGCTGCCCGCCTTCACCTTCTTGACGAGGTCGGCCTCCGCGCCCTTGTTGCCGCGATATTTGGCGGCGACGTCCTTGTATCCCGGCCCGATCAGCTTCTTGTCCACGGAATGACAGGCGGTGCAGCCGTTCGCCTGCAGCAGCTTCTCGTTGGCCTGCGCCGCGCCGGCAAACGCAAGACAGGCGCCAATGGCGAGGGCGGTTGCGGTGATTCTCATTCATGCACTCCTTGGTGATAGTTAAAAAACGGCCGCATTCTACCCCTGATCGAGCCGGACGGTGCCGCCGGCTCGATCCGGCGCGTTCGAAAGGGACGCCCCGGTCGCCCCTTAACGCGCCATGTCACCGGTCAACGTACGTTCCAATTCGGCCAGGTCGGTGATCGCCGGCAGGCAAGTAACGCCGCGGCACACCCAGGCGTTGACGCTGGCGGCCGGCGCGGCCTTGTCCAAAACCGGCGGCAGGCCCGCCGTGTTCGCGGGAATGGCGACGATGAGCGTATCGGGGCGGTAGGTCCGCGCGAGCTTGCGCTGCCATTCTCCCAGTCCGCCCGCATCGCCGCGCAGTATGACCGTCTGCGGCGGCGCGAGATGCTCGTCCAGCGCGGTAGCGAGGCTCACGAATCCGCTCGCCTGGCGTTCCATTGCGGGGTAGTAGAGCTTCAGCGCGCGCTCCGCCGCGTCGAGATAGCGTGTCTCTCCGACGAGGTGACCTAACCGCTGCAGCGCAAAAGCGGCGATGCCGTTGCCGGATGGGGTGGCGTTGTCATGCCCCGGCTTGGCACGGTGGATCAACTTCTCGTGATCGTGCGAGACGAAAAAGAATCCACCCGCCTCGCGATCCTCGAATTTTTCGAGCAGCGTGTCCGCCAGAGCGCGCGCCCACTCGAGGTCCTGCGCGCGAAACTCGGCCTGCATCAGCTCCAGCAGCGCGTCGAGCAGGAAAGCGTAGTCGTCGAGATAGGCATTGAGATGAGCGGTGCCGTCCTTGTAGGTGGCGAGCAGGCGTCCGTCCTTCCATAGCGTGCCGCGGATGAACTCGGTCGCGCGGCGCGCGGAAGCGAGCCATGCCGGCTCGCCGAACGCGCGCGACGCGCGCGCCATGCCGCAAATCATCAACGCGTTCCAGCTCGTCAGGATCTTCTCGTCGCGTCCGGGCCACACGCGCTTCACGCGCGCGGCGAGGAGCTTCGCGCGAGCAGCGTCGAGCTGCTGCTCGCATTCGGTCGGGGCGAGGCCCAGTTGCCGAGCCACGGCCTCCAGCGGCTTTGTCACGCGCAGGTTCCAGTGCCGGTCCTCGAAGTTGGGTGCGCCGTCGAGCCCGTAATGCGGCGCGACTACCGCGTACTCCCCGGGTGTGAGCAGTGCTTTGACTTCGTCCGGCGTCCAGACGTAGAACTTGCCTTCCTCGTGCTCGGAGTCGGCGTCGAGCGACGAGTAGTAGCCGCCCGCAGTCGCGCTCTCCTGCGGCTGCATGTCGCGCATGATCCACGCCGCGATGCCCCGGGCGGTCTTCTCGAACAGCGGCAGTCCGGTGACGAGCCAGGCATCGGCATAAAGAGGGAGCAGCGCGCCGTTGTCGTAGAGCATCTTCTCGAAGTGCGGGATGTCCCAGTACTCGTCCACGCTGTAGCGGCAGAAGCCGCCGGCGAGCTGGTCGTAAATGCCGCCCTCCGCCATCTTCGCGAGCGTGAGGCGCGTGATCGAGAGTCCCAGTTCGCCGCCGTCGACGGCGTGGCGGCGCAGGCAGAACGCGAGCTCGAACGGGTGCGGAAACTTGGGCGCGCGGCCGATGCCGCCGTGAACGTCGTCGAACACCTGGGCGAATTCGCGCACGGCGGTGTCGAGCGGCGCGCGCTTCAGTTCTTTTTTCTCGCCGGAAGCCGGCAACGTGCGTTCGAGCGCGTCGAGCAACGCGGCGTTCTGCTTGCCGATCTCGTCGCGCTTGTCGCGGTAGGCCTCGGCGATGCGCGGCAGCAGGTCGAGGAAGCCGGCCATGCCGTGGCGCGCGCGCTTGGGGAAATAGGTGCCGCCGAAGAACGGCGTGCCGTCGGGCATCAGGAACATGGTGAGCGGCCAGCCGCCGCTCCGCTGGGTCAGCATCGCGTGCGCGGTCTGGTAGATCTGGTCGAGGTCCGGGCGTTCCTCGCGGTCGACCTTGATGTTGACGAAGTGGCGGTTCATCTCGGCCGCGACTTCGGCGTCCTCGAACGACTCGTGTGCCATGACGTGGCACCAGTGGCACGCGGAGTAACCGATGGAGAGCAGGATCGGCTTGTCGGCATCGCGCGCGGCCGCGAGCGCCTGCGCGTCCCACGGCTGCCAGTCGACCGGATTGGCGGCGTGCTGCTGCAGGTACGGCGAAGTCTGGGTGGCGAGGCGGTTGGACATGGGCGCGTGCGCGCCGGGCGCTACGGCTTGAAGCGCGCGTCGGGCAGGGCCTCGAGCTTGCGCTGCAGGACAGCGAGCGCTTCCTGCGTGCGCTTCAGCTCCTTCATGATGTCGTCGCGCCCGGGCGGCTGCTCGAGCGACTCCAGCTCGGCGGCTTTGCTCGCGTCGAGGTTGTTGATGACGACCGCGATGAAAAGATTGAGCATCACAAAGGTGCCGATCAGCACGAAAGAAACGAAGTAGAGCCAGGCCCAGGGATGGGGTTTCATCACCGTTTCCATCACCTGCACCCAGCCTTCCAGGGTTACGACCCCGAATAGCGTAAGAAGTGCCGTGCCCAGGCTGCCCCAGTGCTCGGGGTCGTCCTTGTGGAACAGGTGAAAGCCGGTGACGGCGTAGATGTAGAAGATGATGCTCATCAGCATGATGACGTGGCCCATGCTCGGGATCGAGCGCACCAGCGTGGCGACGATCAGCCGCAGCTGCGGCACCGCGGAGACCAGGCGCAGCACCCGCAGCACGCGAATCAGCCGCGCCACCAGCGCGAATTCCTCGGTGGCGGGCAGGAACGACAGCACCACGATGGTGAAATCGAAGAGGTTCCAGCCGCTGCCGAAGTAAAGTCCGAAGCGCGGCGCTACCGCGGTGATCTTCAGTGCCGCTTCGACGACGAATACCCACAGGATGATGTCGTTGGCGAGGTGCAGCAGCCGGCCGTGCTGCTCCATGATCTCGTGCGAGGTTTCCAGGCCGATCAGCACGGCATTGAACAGGATCAAGCCGATCATGAACGGCTCGAACCAGCGGGCCTCGACGACCTCGCGACAGCGTTCTTTCATAACTACTTGATTTATAACTATTTTTAGTCAGTCACTGCACCGACGCTCGCGCTGGAAACCTGCTGCGCGAACTTGGCCAATGCGCCGCGAGTGTAACGCGGTTTCGGCTGCTTCCACTTCCTGCGCCGCGCGGCGAGCACTTTGGCCGGCAGGTTCAACTGCACCAGGCGCTTCGTCGCGTCGATGGTGATCGAGTCGCCTTCCTGCACCAGCGCGATCGGCCCGCCCACGAATGCTTCCGGCGCGACGTGACCCACCACCATGCCCCAGGTGCCGCCGGAGAAGCGCCCGTCGGTAATGAGACCGACCGATTCGCCGAGCCCCTGGCCGATCAGCGCCGCGGTCGGCGCCAGCATCTCCTGCATGCCCGGCCCGCCCTTCGGCCCTTCGTAGCGGATGACGATGACGTCGCCCGCCTTGATCTTCTTCGCCATGATCGCTTTCATGCAGGCATTCTCGGAATCGAAAACGCGAGCCGGGCCGGTGATCTTCGGCGACTTCAGGCCGGTGATCTTGGCAACGCAGCCCTCCGGCGCGAGATTGCCGCGCAGGATGGCCAGGTGGCCGTGCGGGTACATCGGCTTGTCCCACGGCCGTATTACCTGCTGGTCGCGCCGCGGCTCGGCGGGGATGGCCGCGAGCTCCTGCGCCATGGTGCGCCCGCTGACGGTCAGGCAATCGCCGTTGAGCAGATCGTGCTCGAGCAGCATCTTCAGCACCTGCGGCACGCCGCCCGCGCGATGGAAATCCACGGCGACGAAACGCCCAGAAGGCTTGAGGTCACACAACACCGGCACTTTCCGGCGCATGCGCTCGAAATCGTCGATCGACCACTTCACGCTGGCGGCGTGTGCGATCGCGAGATAGTGCAGCACGGCGTTGGTCGAGCCGCCGGTCGCCATGATGAGCGCGACCGCGTTCTCGATGCTCTTTCTCGTAACGATGTCGCGCGGCTTGATGTCGCGCTTGATCGCCTCCACCAGCACGCGCGCGGACTGCGCAGCGGAATCGGCCTTCTCCGCGTCGGGCGAGGCCATCTGCGAGGAGCCCAGCACGCTCATGCCGAGCGCCTCGAACGAGGAGGACATCGTGTTCGCGGTGTACATGCCGCCGCAGGCGCCGACGCTGGGACAGGCGTTCTTCTCGATGCCGGTGAAATCCTCGTCGCTCATCTTGCCCGCGGCGTAGGCGCCGACCGCCTCGAACGCGGAGACAACGGTCAGGTCCTGGCCCTTCCACTTGCCGGGCTTGATGGTGCCGGCGTAGACGTAGATGCCGGGCACGTTCATGCGCACCATCGCCATCATGCCGCCCGGCATGTTCTTGTCGCAGCCGCCGCACACCCACACGCCGTCCATGGCCTGGCCGTTGACCGCGGTCTCGATCACGTCGGCGATCACCTCGCGCGAGACCAGCGAGTACTTCATCGCCTCCGTGCCCATGCCGATGCCGTCGGTGATGGTCGGCACGCCGAACACCTGCGGCATCGCGCCGGCTTCGCGCAGCGCCGCCATCGCGCGGTCCACCAGCGGCTGGATGCCGGCGTTGCAGGGATTCATCGTCGAATGGCCGTTGGCCACGCCGACGATGGGTTTCTCGAAATCGCCGTCGCCGAAACCCACCGCGCGCAACATCGCGCGGTTGGGCGAGCGTGCGACGCCGTGGGTGATCAGGCGACTGCGGCGGTTCAACGCCATCGGGGAAACTCCGTGGAAGCGCTTACGTATAATGAGTGCGTCATTCTAGCGCATCCCTATGCTCGTCCATCCGCAGTTCGACCCGATTGCGATCTCGCTGGGACCGCTCGCGGTGCGTTGGTACGGCCTGATGTACCTGGTCGGATTCGCGCTGCTCTGGACCGCCGGCCGTTACCGCATCGCGCGCTCGCCCGGCGGCGTGTGGACGGCGAAGGATCTCGACGATGCGCTGTTCTACGGCATCCTCGGCACCATTCTCGGCGGGCGTTTCGGTTACGTGCTGTTCTACAAGTTCGGCGACTATTTGACCGAGCCGTGGCGCATCTTCTACGTGTGGGAGGGCGGCATGTCGTTTCACGGCGGAATGCTCGGCGTCATTCTTGCAATGATTTGGTTCGCGTGGAGCCGCAAGCAGGACTGGCTCGCGATCACCGATTTCATCGCGCCGCTGGTGCCGCTCGGGCTCGCGGCGGGACGGATGGGCAATTTCATCAACGCGGAGCTGTGGGGCCGGCCGACAGACGTGCCGTGGGCGATGGTTTTCCCCAACGTGGATGCCGTGCCGCGCCATCCGTCGCAGCTCTATGAGTTCGGACTGGAAGGCGTGGCGCTGTTCGTGCTGCTGTGGTGGTTTTCGGCGCGCCCGCGGCCGCGCGGCGCGGTTTCGGGGGCCTTCCTGGTCGGCTACGGCGTGTTCCGCTTCGGCGTCGAGTACACGCGCGAGCCGGACGGATTCCTGGGCTTGCTTGCCGCGGGACTCTCGATGGGCCAGTGGCTGTCGCTGCCGATGATCCTCATCGGCGCAGCAATGCTGGCCTGGGCCTACCGGACGAAGTCCGTGGGCCGTGGGTCGTGATTTGTGGGGCGACCCACTACCCCCACCACCCACAATCCACGGTTTTTCAGTTCAGCTTTTTGGGATCTTGCGCTGGCGCCGCGGCCTTCGCGAGTCCGGCGCGGCGATCGAGCAGGCGCCCGAAATTGGCGAGCGAGATCAGGTGCGCGTAGACGCGCGCGAGTATGCCCTGCTGCGTGAGCTCCTTCAGCTTCTCCGGCGCCAGCGCGCCCAGCTTCTGCTCGGCCACGCGGTACATGCCGGTCATCGCGAGTGGCGCGCCAGCATTGGGAATGGCCTGCATGCTGAAGGTCTCGAGCAGCCCCAGGCCGGCGAGCGCGCCCGTCATCTCGTCGCTGCGCACGAGATCGGCTTCGTACTCGAACAGCAGCTTCCTGCGTTCTTCCCACAGCGGCAGCGCCTCGCCCTTCGCGTTGTGCAGTGCCTCGCCCTTGTCGTTGATCGCGCGCTTCTCGACGCAGGCGACACGCTCGGCCTGCTCCTTGCCGTCCACCGTGATGCGCGTCATGCAGAAGGGGTAGCGGCGCACGTAAGCCGGCAGGTAGACGGAGGCATCCCAGCCGCCGTCCGCGGCGACGAACAGGTTCTGCTGGTTCTCGAGCCCCAGCACCGCCATTGCGACGAAGCTTTTGCCGCTGTCACCGCTCACGAACGCGATCGGGTAGTCGCGGCAGGCCGCGGCGAATTCGGTGTACGAGAGCGGCAGCGCGGTAATGCTTCGGAACACCAGCGGCAGCTTGCGCGCCTCGGGCAGCAGCACGCGGTGCTGCTTGGTGAGCGGCACGATTTCCTGATATCCGTACGGCGGTCTGATTTCCATGTTCGCGGCCTCGGGTGCGGCGCGTGTTGAATGGCGAGGCTCCGCCCACTCCAACGCGCGGGTCAAACCGGCGTGGCACGTCCAGTTTGACGGAATTATAGCTGGCCCCGCCGCACCGGGCCGCGGGGGATTTGTCCTTGTCCGCCAAGCCGTTGTAGAATTCTGCCCTCGCACGTTGCAAGGCACATGGGGACGTAGCTCAGCTGGGAGAGCGTCGCGTTCGCAATGCGAAGGTCGAGGGTTCGATCCCCTTCGTCTCCACCAATCAAGCATCGCCCGGGGCCGGAATTCATTCCGGCCCTTTTTGTTGCGCGGGCGCAGCGGGCCTTCTGGCAGAATAGCGCCTGCCCGCCGCGGAACGGAAAGACGCCATGCTCAACAAGCTGATGCCCCGCGAGGGCAAGTTCTTCGATCTCTTCAACGCCCACGCCGCGCAGATCGCCGAAGGCGGCCGCGCGCTCGCGCAGCTCTTCACCAATTTCGAGGCCGCGGCCACTCACGCGGAGCGCATAGATGTCGCGGAGCACAGCGCGGACAAGATCACGCACGAGACCATCGCGCTGTTGCACAAGACCTTCATTACGCCGATCGACCGCGACCAGATCCACCAGCTCATCACCAACATGGACGATGTCCTGGACCTGATCCAGGACACGGCCGAGTCGATCGTGCTCTACGATATCCGGCGCGTCAGCCCCGAGGCGCAGCAGCTGGCGCAGATCTGCCAGATGACCTGCGATCGCGTGAAGGCGGCCGTCGGGCTGCTCGCGAACCTGAGCGATTCCGAGGCGATCATGAAGACCTGCGAGGAGATCGACCGCCTGGAGTCCGACGCCGATCGCGTGATGCGCTCGGCGATGTCGCGCCTGTTCCGCGAGGAGTCCGACGTCAAGCAGCTGATCAAGCTGCGCTCGATCTACGAGCTGCTGGAGCTGATCACCGACCGCTGCGAGGATGTCGCGAACATCATCGAAGGCATCGTGCTGGAGCATTCCTAGCCTTCAGCGATGGAGCCCGTCCAGATCAGCCTGACGGTGGTGGTGGTGCTCGTGCTGGTGGCGCTCGCCTTCGATTTCATGAACGGTTTCCACGACGCCGCGAATTCGATCGCGACCATCGTTTCGACCCGGGTGCTGAAGCCGTACCAGGCGGTCCTCATGGCCGCCTTCTTCAATTTCGCGGCGCTGTTCGTGTTTCACTTGAGCGTGGCGGCCACCATTGGCAAGGGCATCATCGATCCCGCCGTAGTGGATCATTACGTCGTGTTCGGAGCGCTCGTCGGCGCCATCGCCTGGAACGTGATCACCTGGTGGTACGGAATTCCGTCCTCTTCCTCGCACGCGCTGATCGGAGGGCTCGTCGGCGCGGCGGTCGCCAAGGCCGGCACCTGGGCGCTGATCGCGCCGGGACTGCTGAAGACGGTGGCTTTCATCGTCATCTCCCCGCTGCTGGGGTTTATCCTGGCAGTCGTGCTGCTGATCGGCGTCTCCTGGACTTTCGCCCGCTCCACGCCGGCGAAGGTCGACAAATTGTTCAGGCGCATACAGCTCGTCACCTGCTCGCTGTACAGCCTCGGTCACGGCGGCAACGACGCGCAGAAAACCGTGGGCATCATCTGGATGCTGCTGGTTGCAGCCGGCATGACCAGCGCATCGGATTCGGCGCCGCCGGCCTGGGTCGTGATCGCGTGCTATTTCACCATCGCGCTCGGCACCGCGTTCGGCGGCTGGCGCATCGTCAAGACCATGGGCCAGCGCATCACCAAGCTCAAGCCTTACAATGCCGTATGCGCGGAGACATCGGGATCGATTGCGTTGTTTCTCGCCACCTCGCTGGGCGTCCCGGTCTCGACCACGCACACGATTACGGGGGCGATCGTGGGCGTGGGCTCGGTCAACGGCGTGTCTGCGGTGCGCTGGGGCATTGCAGGAAACCTGGTGCTGGCCTGGGTGCTGACCATCCCGTGCTCGGCATTTATCGCCGCGGTGGCGTGGTGGCTGGGGCGGCATATTTTGTGATGCGTTCTACGGCGATGACGGAGTCGAGATGACGCAAGCGTCTCCGGCCGCCGCCGAGCACCGCGTTCTTCTTGCCGACAGCGTGGCGGATTTCGCCGCGCGCGGCACCGACATCGCGCGGGTACGCAAGCTGCGTGGCACGCCCGCCGAGTACGACCGCGCGGCCTGGACCAAGATGGCGGAGCTGGGCTGGCTCGGCGTGCTGGTGCCCGAGCAATATGGCGGGCTCGGTCTCGGCCTGACCGAGATGGCAATCGTCGCGAAGGGTCTCGCGCGCACGCTCGCGCCCGAGCCGCTCGCCGGCGCGGCGGTGCTGGCGGCAAGCGCACTCGTCGCCGGGGACAACGAGGCGCTGAAGCGCGAGCAGCTGCCGCGTCTTGCCGCCGGCGCGATGTTGCCCGCGCTGGCGTGGCAGGAGGAGCCGGGCGGGCTCGACCCGGCCGCGGTGAGCTGCGTCGCCACGCCGTTCGAGGGCGGGTACAAGTTGACGGGTACCAAGCGCTTCATCGCGGGCGCGGCGCAGGCCGACGCTTTCATCGTCAGCGCGCGCGCCGGCAAGGACGTCGTGCTGCTGTGGCTGCCGCGCGCGACGGCAGGCGCGCAGCTCGAGCTGGAAACGCTGGCCGACGGCCGCGCGTTCGGCGCCCTGAAGCTTAAGGACGCCCTGGTGCCGAAGGCGCATGTCGTGGCGAGCGGCAAGACAGCGGGTGAGGCGCTGGCGACCGCGTTCGATTACGCCAACGCAATTGTGGCCGCGGAGTTGAGCGGCGTGCTGGAGCGGGCGCTGGAGATGAGCCTCGACTATCTCAAGACTCGCGTGCAGTTCGGCAAACCGATCGGCTCGTTCCAGGCGCTGCAGCACCGCGCCGTGGACCTGCATATCCACAAGGAAGTGGCGAGCGCGGTGCTCGAGGAATCGCTCGCGGCGCTCGATGCGCGCCCGAACGCGACCGCACGCGCGGCCATTGCAAGCCGGGTGAAGGCCCGTTGCGCCGACGCCGCGCTGAAAGTGACGCGCGAGACGATACAGCTGCACGGCGCAATCGCTTTCACCGACGAATTCGATGCTGGGCTCTATCTCAAGCGCGCCATGACGCTCGCGGCGTGGCTCGGCAGTGCCACCTGGCATCGTCGCCGCTACGCCGCCCTGACGGTTGGTGCAAAGGGACAAGTGACAAGGGACAAGTGACAAGGGACCGCGTCATGACCGATTACAACGCGATGAGTGACGAAAATTTCCGGCGCGAGGTGCGCGCGTTCGTCGAGCGCGAGTACCCCGCGCAGCTGCGCTTCATCCTGCAGCGCGCGCGCTGGCACGAGATGAAGGGCTGGTGGGGCAAGCTCCACGCCAAGGGCTGGATTGCGCCGAACTGGCCGGTCGAGCATGGTGGGATGGGGCTAGATGCCGGTAAGATGCTGATTTATATGGAGGAATTTGAGCGCCACGGCTGCGCCCGCCCGCCCGACCAGGGCATCACCCAGGTTGGGCCGCTGATCATGCGCTTCGGCACGCCGGCGCAGAAAACTTATTACCTGCCGCGCACACTCTCGGGCGAATGCATCTGGTGCCAGGGCTACTCGGAGCCCAACGCGGGGTCCGATCTTGCCAACCTGCAGACCGCGGCGGTGATCGACGGCAACGATTTCGTCATCAACGGCCAGAAGATCTGGACTTCGCTCGCCGACGACGCGACCCACATCTACCTGCTGGTGCGCACCGACAAGACCGCCAAGAAGCAGCAGGGCATCAGTTTCCTGCTGGTGGATCTCAAGACGCCGGGCATCACGCTGCGCCCCATCACGAACCTGGCCGGACACGGGGAGTTCTGCCAGGTGTTCTTCGACAACGCGCGCGTGCCGCGCGACACGCTGATGGGCGAGTTGAACGACGGCTGGACGGTGGCGAAAGCACTGCTCGGCTTCGAGCGCCTCGGCATCGGCAGCCCGCGCCGCCCGCAGTACGCGCTGCGCCGGCTGGAGGCGGTGGCGCGCGCGAAGGGCCTGCTCGACGATTCCGGCTTCGCCGACCGCTTCATCGCGCTGAAGCTCGACATCGAGGACGGGGCGGCGCTCTACGGCCGCTTCGTCGAGCAGGTGAAGCGCGGCGAGCCGCTCGGCCAGGACGTCTCGATGCTGAAGATCTGGACCATGGAAACTTGGCAGCGCCTGACCGAACTCCTGATCGAGGCCGGCGCCGAGCAGGGCGTCGTTGCCGGCGTGCAGGACGTCGCCGGCGTCGAAACCGATTTCCTCAGTCCTTTCTACTACTCGCGTCCTTCGACCATCTACGGCGGCTCGAGCGAGATCCAGCGCAACATCCTCTCCAAGTACGTATTGAAGCTTCCGTCCTAGAATATGAATGAGGGGGTATCCCCTCATGCGCCCCTATTTAAGGGGCCGTATCATTCGTCTTGATACGGCCTCGAAGGAAGCCCGCCATGCCCAAGCAGATCGTTCACACCGACGCCGCGCCGAAAGCCATCGGCACCTACTCGCAGGCCGTGCGCTGCGGCCAGACGGTCTATCTCGCCGGTCAGATCGGGCTCGACCCGCAGAGCATGGAGATGGTCGCGGGCGTCGGCCCGCAGGTCCACCGCGTGTTCCAGAACCTGCAGGCGGTGGCGCGCGCGGCGGGCGGAGACCTCAAAGACATCGTGAAGCTCACCGTTTACCTCACCGATCTCGGCAATTTCGCGCTGGTGAACGAGATCATGGCGACCTATTTCGCGGTGCCCTATCCGGCGCGCGCTGCCGTGGGCGTCGCGAGCCTGCCGCGCGCAGCCCAAGTGGAGATCGACGCCATCATGCACCTGGAGTGACGGGGCGCACCGAGGGGCGGAAGAGGGCCCCGCGTTTTCGGCGGGGATCTGACCCCCCGGTGGTGCGCGTGGCGGCCGAAACGATGACTCACTATCTCACCGTAATACTGGCTGAGGACGCCAGGCATGGCGCAGTCACGCTCTGAGCCGGCGCTTTCCGGGCTGAGCCGGAAAACACTGGATTGCCTCGCCAAGCTCGGCATCGGCAGCAAGCTCGGCCTCGTACTGCATCTTCCCCTGCGCTACGACGACGAGACGCGGCTCTACGCGCTTGCCGAGGCGCCGCCGGGCCAGCCCGTGTTGGTGGAGGGTCGGGTCGCGGGTTGCGACATCCAGTACCGTGGCCGGCGCCAGCTGGTCTGCCACCTCGAGGACGGCAGTGGTCTGCTGACACTGCGCTTCTACAACTTCTACCCGAGCCAATTGAAGCAACTCGCCGTGGGCGCGCGCGTGCGCGCGTTCGGAGAGATTCGCCAGGGCCGGTCCGGGCCGGAGATGGCGCACCCGCGCTATCGCATGGTGCGTGGGGACATGCCGGTGGCGACCGCCCTGACGCCGGTGTACCCAACTACGGCGGGCCTTCCGCAAGACGAGCTGCGCCAGTTGATTGCGCGCGCGCTGGCGAATAGCGATCTCGCCGACACCCTGTCTGCCAGCGTCACCGAACCACTCGGCCTGCCGCCTTTCGGCGACGCGGTCCGGTTGCTGCACAACCCGCCGCGCGAAGTCGCGCAGGCGGCGCTCGCCGTCCGCACGCACCCGGCTTGGCGGCGCGTCAAGTTCGACGAGCTGCTGGCGCAGCAGATCTCGATGCGCGTGCACTACCAGCGCCGCAAATCGGCGGCGGCGCCGGCGCTGACGCCGCGCGGACGTCTCGCGCAGGCGCTGCTCAAGCGTTTGCCCTTCAAGCTCACCACCGCGCAGAACAAGGCGCTCGCGCAGATCCGGCACGATCTTGCCCAACCGCATCCGATGCAGCGCCTGCTGCAAGGCGACGTCGGCAGCGGCAAGACAGTAGTCGCCGCGCTTGCTGCCCTGCAGTGCGTGGAGAACGGGTACCAGGTTGCCGTCATGGCGCCCACCGAGATCCTCGCCGAGCAGCATTTCAATAAATTCAACAGCTGGATCAAAGATCTCGGCATCAAGATCGAGTGGCTGGCCGGTAGCGTCAAGGCCGCGGCGAAACGCGCGGCGCTTGCACGCGTTGCCGCCGGAGAGAGCGCGATCGTGATCGGCACCCACGCGCTGATCGAGGAAGAGGTGCGCTTTCACAATCTCGCGCTGGCGGTGATCGACGAGCAGCACCGCTTCGGCGTGCGCCAGCGCCTCGCGCTGCGCGTGAAAGGCGCGCGCGGCTCGCGCAAGCAGCCGCACCAGCTGATGATGAGCGCCACCCCGATCCCCCGCACGCTGGCGATGAGCTATTACGCCGATCTCGACGTCTCGGTGATCGATCGCATGCCGCCCGGGCGGGCACCGGTCGCGACCCGGCTCGTGGCGGAAGGACGCCGCGCCGAGGTCATCCAGCGCATCCGCGACGCCTGCGTGGCGGGCAGCCAGGCTTACTGGGTATGCCCGTTGATCGAGGAATCGGAGGCGTTGCAACTGAAGACCGCGCTCGCCACCTACGAGAGCCTGCGCAAGACGTTTCCCGAGCTGAAGGTCGGGCTGGTGCACGGGCGACTGAAGGGGGAGGAGAAAGCACGCGTCATGGCGGCTTTCCAGGACGGCGCGATTCAGCTCCTGGTCGCGACCACCGTGATCGAGGTCGGCGTGGACGTGCCGAACGCGACGCTGATGGTGATCGAGCACGCCGAGCGCATGGGTCTCGCGCAGCTGCACCAGCTGCGCGGTCGCGTGGGGCGCGGCGCGGAGGCAAGCGTGTGCATCCTGCTCTATCAGAACCCGCTCACCGCGAACGCGCGCGAGCGCCTGAAGATCATTTTCGAGAACCGCGACGGCTTCGAGATCGCGCGCCACGACTTGAGGCTGCGCGGGCCGGGGGAGATTCTCGGCGCGCGCCAGAGCGGCGTGCCGATGTTGCGCTTCGCTGACCTTTCCGCCGATCTCGACCTGCTCGACGCGGCGCGCGCTACCGCGGAGCAACTCCTGCGCGAGCAGCCGGATACGGCGCGCGGCCACCTGGCGCGCTGGCTCGGCTCGCGCGACCGCTACCTCGAGGTCTGAGCACAAATGAAAATCCCGCGTGATTCCATCTGGCGCCGTCGTCCTGCCGCGGACACGGCCGGTTATCGCGCGTGGCTGATCGATCGCGGATCCCTGACCACGCGCGTGCGCAGCCGCTGCAAGGCGTTTCGCGTCGAGCTCGTGTTCCAGGGGCCGCGCCGCGCGACGCGCGACGAGCGCTTTGTCGCGGGTGCCCGCGGCCGGCGCGTTCTCGTGCGCGAAGTGTTCTTGTGCTGCGGGCGCGAGCGCGTGGTGTTCGCCCATAGCGTGACCCCGCTCGCCAACCTGCGCGGCGCGTGGCATGGACTCACGGCCCTGGGCACGCGGCCGCTGGGCGCGGCGTTGTTCGCCGACCCGCGGGTCACACGGCATCCGCTGCGCTACCGTCGGCTCGCGCCGCGCGACGAGCTCCACGCGCGGGCGCGGGCGGCCACGGGCTCGACCTTCCCTGCGCTGTGGGCGCGGCGCTCGCTATTCGCGCTGGGCAAATCCCCTATACTGGTCACCGAGATTTTCCTGCCGGGGATCCTGAAACTGTGAATCTGGTCGAGAAGCTCGATCATTACGAGCGGCTGATGCGGCTCAACAAGCCCATCGGCATCCTGCTGCTGCTTTGGCCCACGCTGTGGGCTCTGTGGCTGGCTGCGCCCGGCGTGATCCGGATGGACGTACTGATGATCTTCGTGCTGGGCACGGTCCTGATGCGTTCCGCCGGTTGCGTCATCAACGATTACGCCGACCGCAACATCGATCCGCAGGTCCGGCGCACGCGGGACCGGCCGCTCGCCACCGGCCAGGTCAAGCCGGGCGAAGCGCTCGTACTGGCGGCCGTGCTGCTGGCGCTCGCGTTCGCCCTGGTGCTGCAGCTGCATCGGCTTGCCATCTATCTTTCGTTCGCCGGGCTCGCCGTGACGGTGATCTACCCCTATCTCAAGCGCTTTTTCGTGTTCCCGCAGGCGGCGCTTGGCATCGCGTTCAGCTTCGGCATACCCATGGCCTACGCCGCCCAGCGCGGCATGGTGCCGGTGGCAGGGTGGGTGATGATGGTCGCGGCGGCTTTCTGGATCATTGCGTACGATACGGAGTATGCGATGGTGGACCGCGACGATGACATCAAGCTCGGCGTGCACTCCTCGGCCATCCTGCTGGGTCGCTACGACGTGGCGGCGGTGATGACCTGCCACGCGGCCTTTCTCGCGATCATGACCTGGATCGGCCTGTGGCATCGCCTCAGCGTGTACTACTATCTCGGTCTGGTGCTGGCCGCCGCGCTGGTGGGCTACCAGTACTGGCTCATCCGTAGTCGCGACCGCGAGCGCTGCTTCAAGGCGTTTCTCAGCAACAACTGGGTCGGCATGGTGGTCTTCGCCGGCATCCTGCTCGACATGATGCGCTCCGGCCGCGTGTACCACGGGATCGGGCCGTGACCTATCGCGACCTGCGCGATTTCCTCGTCCAGCTCGAGGCGCGCGGCGAGCTGAAGCGCATTGCCGCGACGGTCAATCCGCGCCTCGAGATGACCGAGGTCTGCGCGCGCGTGCTGAAGACGGGTGGCCCCGCCTTGCTGTTCGAGAAGCCGGCCGGCCACAGCATGCCCGTCGTCGGCAACCTGTTCGGCACGGTGCAGCGCGTTGCGCTCGGCATGGGCGTGGACGCGGAGAACCCGGCGACGGCCTTGCGCGAGCTCGGCATGCTGCTGGCGCGGCTGAAGGAGCCCGAGCCGCCGAAAGGCTGGAAGGACGCCTGGGACAAGCTGCCGCTGCTGAAGACGGTTCTGGCGATGGAGCCGCGCGTGATTTCGTCGGCGCCGTGCCAGGAAACCATGAGCGAAGGCGCCGACGTGGACCTCTCGCGGCTGCCGGTGCAGACCTGCTGGCCGGGCGACGTCGCGCCGCTCATTACTTGGGGCCTCACGGTGACGCGCGGGCCCAATCAGCGACGCCAGAATCTCGGAATTTATCGCCAGCAGGTGCTCGGCCGCAACAAGCTCGTCATGCGCTGGCTCGCGCAGCGCGGGGGCGCGCTGGACTATCGCGATCACTGTCTCGCGCATCCGCGCGATCCTTTCCCGGTTGCCGTGGCGCTGGGCGCCGATCCCGCTACCCTGCTCGGCGCGGTAACGCCGGTGCCGGACGCGCTCTCCGAGTACCAGTTTGCCGGGTTGCTGCGCGGGGCGAAGACCGAGGTGGTCAAGTGCGTGACGCACGACCTGCAGGTGCCGGCCGGCGCGGAAATCGTGCTGGAAGGCTGGATCCATCCCGGCGAGACCGCGGTCGAAGGCCCGTTCGGCGACCACACCGGCTATTACAACGAGCAGGAGCGCTTCCCGGTGTTCACCGTCGAGCGCATCACGTCGCGGCGCGACCCGCTCTATCATTCGACCTATACCGGCAAGCCGCCCGACGAACCGGCGGTGCTCGGCATGGCGCTGAACGAAGTGTTCGTGCCGCTGCTAGTGCGCCAGTTCCCGGAGATCGCGGACTTCTACCTGCCGCCGGAAGGCTGCTCCTACCGCATCGCCTGCGTGTCCATGCGCAAGCAGTATCCCGGCCACGCCAAGCGCGTGATGTTCGGCATCTGGTCGTTCCTGCGCCAGTTCATGTACACCAAGTTCATCATCGTCACGGACGCCGACGTCAATGTGCGCGATTGGAAGGAAGTGGTGTGGGCGCTCGCGACGCGAGTGGACCCGCGGCGCGACACGCTCATCACCGAGCACACGCCGATCGATTATCTCGATTTCGCCAGCCCGGTGCCGGGTCTGGGTTCAAAGATGGGGATAGACGCCACCAACAAGTGGCCGGGCGAGACCGACCGGCGCTGGGGCGAGACGATCGCGATGAGCGAGGACGTGAAGCGGCGCGTGGACGCGCTGTGGAAGGATCTGGGCTTGTAGAGGAAATGCGAGCGGGGAATTTCCCGCTACTCGAACGCGTAGTGGATGCTGACGCTAAAGTTGCCCGTGCCCGGCAGCCGCGGCTGACCCGGCAACCTGCCGCCGAAGCGCATCTTCGTCTCGCCCTCGCCGTCGAGGGGCGTGAGCCAGCGTATCGGGCCAACGCGGCCGGAGAACCCCCACCCCGTGCGGGCTGCGGCGGACGACGGCGCGAGGTTGAGCGCGCCGGCCGGCACGCTGCCGCTCGCCAACCCGTAGTGGTGGTTATCGTGGCGCGGCAGGGCGTAGAAGGTCGTTGGGTCGGCTTCGAATTTCAATTCCGTGGTCCGGTTCTGCACGTTCAAACTGGGCGTACCGGCAGCGAGAGCGGCGGAGGAGCCAACAGGCGCTAGCGCGGGAGACACGGGAACTTGCGACTGGAGACCGGCGGAAGTTTCCGTTTGAGCAGCCGACGGCGTTGGTTGTGCGGGGTACGCAGGCAGTGCTGGCAGCATCGTTGCCGTCATTACCAACCCCAGCACTGCGCGACGACGCAACATACGCATCCCCCGGATACGAATTATTCTACGCCAGCGGTTCAGGAAATCAACGCGTCCGAAAGCCTGTTTTGTGACGGATTATCCAAGAAAAAACCGGGCAGGTGCCCGGTTTTTTCGATTGCGGCCCAAAAACCGACTTACCAGAACCGGACGACGCCGCTCACGCTGAACACGTCGATGTCGCCGACGTTTCCGCCCGTGCGAAACCGTTCCCATTCCCCGCGCACGCCGAACGCCTTGGTGAAATCGTAGCGCAGGCCAAGCCCGTAGGTCGCGTCCGTGCTGCGCTCGTTCAAGGAAACGGGCGTACCGCGCAGGATGCCGACCGAATCGGTTTCCGTGCGCGCGACGCCGAGCTTGGCAAAACCGGCGAACTTCTGAGTGATGGGCAAGGAGCCGACCAGCGAGCCCGACCAGGCCGTGCTGTCGAAATCGATGGATCCGCCCGGACCGGCGGCGGCAGTGTTGCCGAGATCGTGGTAGCCGACCTCGAAGCCAAGATAGCGGTTGATCTGGTAGCCACCGAAGATTTTCCAGGCGTTGTCCCTGTCGTCGCCGGTAACTCCGAGCGCGTTCACTTCGGTATCGGTACGCCCGAGACCGGCGCCGCCGTAAAGTCCGCTCTCGCCCGGCGCTCCGAACTGCGCCCCGAACGCGGGGGCCGACAGCGCCGCTGCGGTGACAAACGAGATAATGGTGCGCTTCAACATGCAATCTCCTTTTCCTTGGCAATTGAATCGGAAAGGGGACGCAGAAGAATGCCGCGTCGAACCCCGTTCCGCACCGCGACGATCGCGGCAAGTGCTACTGCAATGGCACGCCTAGGATTGACTGGCGGTGGCAGGAAAAATTCCTGCGCAAGGTGTCGCTTTGCAGTGACAGGGTCGTTATCTGGCGACGCTCGCGGCGGCGCCCGGCGCGCGGGCGTGAATCCATCTCAGCAACGCATCCTGCACGGGCTGGGCATTGCCGGCGTTGGCGTGATTGGCGATGAACACGACGACCACGCGCCGGCCCCGCGCGTCGAGCACGTAACCGGCGATCGCGCGCACGCCCGACAGCGATCCGGTCTTGATGTGAGCCTGGCCGGCGACGTCGGCGCCGGAGAGACGCTTTCTCATGGTGCCGTCCACGGCGGCGAGCGGCAGCGACGCCATCAGCTCCGGCATCACCGGGCTCTTGTGCGCCGCGAGCAGCAGCTCACCCAAGCTCTTCGCACTGATGCGCTCGATGCGCGAGAGGCCCGAGCCGTTCTCCAGCACCAGCTCCGGGAACGACAGCCCCTTGCCCGCGAGCCACTGGCGGATGACGCGGCTGGACTTCTCGCCGCTGGCTGGCGCACCCGCTCCCTCCGCGCCCAGAGTGAGGAACAACTGGCGCGCCATCACGTTGTTGGAGAACTTGTTGATGTCGCGCACGACCTCCGACAAAGACGGCGATTGCGCGCTCGCGATCAGGCGTGCATCCGGCGCTGTGGCGCCGTCGCGCACGGCGCCGGCGAAGCTGCCGCCCAGCTCGCGCCACAACTCGCGGAACAGCGCGTGGATATACTGCGAGTGGCCGAGCACGCTGTAGTTGCGCATGCGCTCGCCGCAGCTCGCCGGGAAGACGCCATTGAAGGCGAGGCGCGCCGCCTGCGCGTTGCCCTGCGAGTCGAGCTTGACCTTCGAGACCCAGTCTCCGCAGCTGCCCTTGGGATCGAGCGTAAGATTGTTCACCACTTGCACCTGCGGCAACGCCGGCTCGGTCACGATCTGCACCGAGCGCGCGGCGAGGTCCGGCACGAACTGCAAGCGCACCGCCTTGAAGTTGACGAGCAGCGCATTGGGGCCGGTGTTGTAGGGTCGGGTGGGCTGGTCGTCGAAGCGCGCCGCGTCGAACTCGTCCACCGCCGGGAAGTAGCCGCGGTCGAGCACGAGGTCGCCGCGGATTTCGCGCACGCCCCGGCCGCGCAGGTTGCGCAGCAATAGCCAGAAATTCTCGATCGTCAGCTTGGGGTCGCCGCGTCCGCGTAGCACGAGGTCGCCGGCGAGTACACCGTCCTTCACTGGCCCCGTCCCGTAGGCGTCGGTGACCCACGCGTAGGCCGGCCCCAGCAGCTCGAGCCCGGCGTAGGTCGTGACGAGCTTGATCGTGGACGCGGGATTGAGCGGGCGCTCGGCACCGACTGCGAGCAGTGGACGATCGGCGCCGGTCTCTTGGACGTAGAACGCCGCCGCGCTCTCAGGTATGCCGGCCTGCGCGAGCGCGCGCGCAAGCGGCTCGGGCAGTTGCGCCAGCGCGGTGGCCGCGGCAAAGGCAGCGGCTGCCAGCAGGGTGTTGAAAAGTGTCTTCATCCGCGCGGGATTGTACCGGTCAGCGCGCATCGAGCAACTGCGCGGTGCGCCCGGCGAGCAGTCCGATCTCATCTTCCCCGATCACGTACGGCGGCATGAAGTAGACGGTGTTGCCCAGCGGGCGCAGCAGCAGCTCTTGCTCGAGCGCGCGGGCGAAAAACACGCTCGCGAACTGCGGGCCCGCGTTTTCGACCTCGAATGCCCAGATCATGCCGGTGTTGCGGAAATCGCGCACGCGGGGATGGCGCGCGATCGCCTGAGCCGCGGCGGTGATCCGCGCGCTCGTCTTCCGGTTGGCCTCGATCACGTGTCCTTCCTCGAACAGATCGAGTGTCGCCAACGCGGCGCGGCAAGCGAGCGTGTTGCCGGTGTAGGAATGCGAATGGAGGAAGCCGCGCGCCGTCTCGTCGTCGTAGAACGCCTGGTAGATTGCGTCGCGCGTCATCACCGCGGAGAGCGGCAGGTAGCCGCCGGTGATGCCCTTGGAGAGACACAGGAAGTCCGGTGTGATGCCGGCCTGCTCGTGCGCGAAGAAAGTGCCGGTGCGGCCGAACCCGGTCATGATCTCGTCGGCGATGAGGTGCACGCCGTAGCGGTCGCACAGCGCGCGTGCCCGGCGCAGGTACTCCGGATCGTACATTGCCATCCCGGTCGCGCCCTGCACCAGCGGCTCGACGATCAGCGCCGCGGTCTCGGCGTGATGGGCCTCCAGGTGACGCTCGAGCGCCTGAGCGCTGCGCGCGGCGTAGTCGTGCGCGCTTTCCCCCTTCTCCGCAAGCCGCCAATCCGGGCTCGCGACCTGGCTGCTGGTCAGGAGCAGCGGCGCATAGGTGCTCTTGAACAGCGCGACGTCGGTCACCGCCAGCGCGCCGAGCGTCTCGCCGTGATAGCTGCCGGCGAGGCTGACGAAGCGGGTTTTCCTCGGCTGGCCGCTGTTGCGCCAGTAGTGGAAGCTCATCTTCAACGCGATCTCGACGGCCGAAGCGCCGTCGCTGGCGTAGAAGCAGTGGCCCAGCGCCCCTCCGGTTGCGCGCGAGAGGCGCTCGGAGAGCTCCACCACCGGCTCGTGGCTGAAGCCGGCGAGCAGCACGTGCTCGAGGCGCCCGAGCTGATCGAGGAGCGCGGCGTTAATGCGCGGGTTGCAGTGGCCGAACAGGTTTACCCACCACGAGCTCACCGCGTCGAGGTAGCGCCGGCCGTCGAAATCGTAGAGCCAGCAGCCCGAACCGCGCGCCACCGGCACCAGCGGCAGGGACTCGTGTTGTTTCATCTGCGTGCAGGGATGCCACACTGCGGCCAGGCTGCGCTTTAGCAGCAGGCCACCGCGAGTGCTAGCTGGAATGGTGGAGGTCAACAGCGGTTACCGACGGGCGTTGTACGGAAACGGTGGCACTGATTTTGCTCGATCGCAAATGTCGACACGCCGATTGTACGATTTGCAGTTTGAGTCTAGCATCGTTACAGGAGCGAACTGGCCATGCACATACTCGAGCGCATTGAAAACCAGATTGCCGCCACCGGCTTGCCACTCGTAGGCATCACGCTTGCCGCCGTTCCCTGCCCCGATACCCCGGTGATCCTGACGCTGCACTGGCACGGCTTCATCAAGGAGAAGCTCGCGCCGGTGGATGAGGCGGC
>Ga0247825_10000286_pt1 | contig 31332 bp, 34 predicted proteins | sample 13C_Vanillin_Day_FD_194413 | JGI IMG/M metagenome (GOLD analysis project Ga0247825, IMG submission 194413) | Soil microbial communities from agricultural site in Penn Yan, New York, United States - 13C_Vanillin_Day48 | ecosystem: Environmental > Terrestrial > Soil > Agricultural land | place... | reverse complement strand
GTCAACGCTGGCCATGATCTGGATCTCGAGAACCTGCTGATCTTCCGGGACCTGCCCTTCCTGGCTGAGGTATCGATCGGCCACGCGCTCATCGCCAGGGCGCTCTTCGTCGGCCTCCCGGTCGTTGTCCGCGAATACCTGGCAGTGCTGCTATGATGAACGTTCATCTATGAAATCCGATGCGATCGTGTTCGGGATCGCCGGCATCGCCTTCGGCCTGATCGCCGGCTGGATCATCGGCACTCAGCAGGCGACGGTGAGGCCGGTCCCCGCCCCCGCGGCCGCCACCGCGCCGGCGTCCGGGACCCAGGCGCAGGCCGCCATTCTCGATGAGACCCAGGTGAGTGCGCTCAGGTCGGTTGCCGAGCGAGATACGTCGAATCCCAAGCCTCGCATCGATCTGGCCAATCTCTATTTCGACGCCGAGCGGTTCGACGAGGCGATCAAGTGGTACGAAGAAGCCCTCAAGCTGGACCCCACCGATGTAAACGTCAGCACCGACCTCGGCGTGTCGTACTACTACACGAACCAGGCCGACCGCGCCATCGCGCAGCTGAATCGGTCGCTCGAGATTGATCCGAAGCACGTCAAGACGCTCCTGAACATTGGAATCGTCAAGGCATTCGCCAAGCAGGATCTGCAGGGCGCCTCCGAGGCGTGGCAGCAGGTGCTCCAGCTCTCGCCAGACAGCCCGGAAGGTCAGGCCGCCAAACGGGCGCTCGACACCTTCCAGTCGTCGCACCCGGGAATCGGTGCCAGCTCGCAGAAACCAGGTAGCTGATGCTGCGCAATATCCTGCTGCTGATCCTGACAGTGCTCGTCGTGCGGGCCGTTTCGCGCGCACTGCTGGGGATGAGGGCCGGATGGGAAACGGGACCTCGGCGATCTCATCCGGGCCGTGGATCGGCGCAAGGCTCCTCCAACAGCAGCGTCCATATGATTCGTGATCCCGTGTGCGGGACCTACGTGATTCCGGACCGCGCCTTCCCGTTGTCTGACGGCGCGCGTCAGGTCTTCTTCTGTTCGACGGGATGCCGGGACAAGTATCGAGCCCGGACTGCCGAAGGACGAACGGCATGACTGTCGAGTCTTCCTTGCGCGCCGAGATGGTCGAAGTGGGCCGGCGCATGTACGCCCGGGAGTACACCGACGCCAACGCGGGGAACATCAGCGCCCGTCTGGGATCCGACCGGTTGTTGATGACGCCGAAGAGCGTGTGCAAGGGCTTCATGACGCCCGACATGATGTGCATCACGGATCTCGAGGGGCGCAAGCTGCAGGGGGATCGCGATCCGTCGAGCGAGATGCTGATGCACCTCGAGGTCTACCGGCAGCGCCCCGATGTGAAAGCGGTGGTGCACGCGCACCCGCCGACCGCGACGGGATTCGCGGTAGCCGGTATCCCGCTCGATCGCGCGGTGCTGGCTGAAGTGCTGACCACGCTCGGAAGCATCCCGATCGCCGAGTACGCGACGCCTTCGACCTCGGAGCTGCCCGAAGCCGTCAGGAAGTACATCAAGGCACACGACGGCATGCTGCTGGCGAACCACGGGGCGCTCACGGTGGGCCCGGATTTGATGGCCGCCTATTACAAGATGGAGACCATCGAGCACTTTGCGAAGATCAGCCTGGTGGCGCGGACGCTGGGCCGCGAGAACCTGATCACCCGAGAAGAAGTCGAGCGGCTGCAAGGGCTCCGGGGGACGTACGGCATCAAGTCGCCTGCACCGATCTGTGCCGATCCTGCCCTGGGTGACCTGCCCGCGGGCGAAGCGGGCGACATGGCGGACTGTCAGCTGGTCCAGGCGCCATCCGCCAGCGGCACGCGGCTCGTTCCCGACGTCGTAGACCTCCGTGGCCTGCCGAACCGACCCGATGGCGACGGTGAAATTCGGTTAACATACCGCGAACTCTCCGCGCTCATCGAGGACGCGATCAGGAACTTACGCTAACTGGGTTGAGGGATGCACTCATCCCTGCAAGGAGACGGTATGGGTGAGGCGCTCGGGATGATCGAAACGAAGGGTCTGGTCGCGATGATCGAGGCCGCAGATGCGATGGTCAAGGCGGCCAAGGTCACCCTGGTGGGATGGGAGAAGATTGGCGCCGGCTATGTGACCGCCATCGTGCGTGGAGATGTCGCGGCCGTCAAAGCGGCCACCGACGCAGGGGCGGCGGCCGCTCGGCGCGTGGGCGAGCTGGTGTCCGTCCACGTCATCCCGCGACCGCACGCGAACCTCGAGGACGCGTTGCCGATCGGCAAGGCGACGGCGAAAGCGTAGCGGCCCGCTCGGCCCGCTCCAAGGACTCCTAGGCTCCCGGCATGCTCCTCGGGAAGATCGTTGGGACCGTCGTCGCGACGCGCAAAGATCCGCGCCTCGTCAGCAGCAAGTTGCTCGTCGTTCGGCCCATCGATCCCCGCGGCAACTTCGAAGGCAACTACCTTGTGGCTGTGGACACCGTCGATGCCGGCACCGGCGAGACGGTCCTCGTCGTCAGCGGCAGCTCTGCCCGGATGGCGTTCGGTCTGAAAGACTGCCCGGTCGATGCTGCGATCGTCGGCATCGTCGACGAGATTGAGGTCAAGGACTAGGCGATGCAGCTGGCGCGCGTCATCGGCGACGTCATCGTCACGCGAAAGGACGAAGCCCTGATAGGGCTGAAGCTCCTCGTCGTGCAGCCGCTCACGCCCGCTTGCGAGCCTGTCGGACGGACGCTCGTGGCCACAGACTCCGTCGGCGCGGGTGTCGGCGAGCTCGTCTTCTTCGTACGGGGAAAAGAGGCCAGCTTTCCCTTCTATCCGTCCGAACCGCCCGTGGACGCCGGCATCGTCGGCATCGTGGACTCATGGCATATGGAATGAGTCGGTGATGCAGATCGCACGAGTCGTCGGCACGGTCGTTTCCACTCAGAAGCATCGAAAATTCGAGGGCGCGAAGCTGCTCCTGGTGCAGCCGCTGAACCTCGACGATACGCCGCGCGGCGCGCCGCTTCTCGCCGTTGACAGTGTTGGCGCGGGAGTTCGGGAGAAAGTGCTCGTCGTCCTCGAGGGACGCGCGGCCGGCGAAGCATTGAACCGCAAAGCAGCTCCGGTGGACGCCGCGATCATCGGGATCATCGATCACGTCGAGTGTGATGTCCCTTGAGGGCCCGACATCTGCCGCAAGTCATGCGGACACTTGCGAGAGAGATCGATGGGCTCGAGCTTCCGGCCGTCGAGAAGATCTCCGACAGCCAGGAGGAGGACCCATTTCAGGTTCTCATCGCGACCCTGCTCTCGGCGCGCACCCAGGACGCGACGACGCTGGCAGCCTCGACCCGCCTGTTTCGCATCGCGCGGACGCCGCGCTCGATGGCACGGTTGACGGCGCGTCGGATTGAGCGGCTCATCTATCCAGTCAGCTTTTACCGGAACAAGGCCCGGCACGTGAGAGCCACGTGCGAATTGCTGGTGTCCCGGTTCGGCGGGCGGGTGCCGACGACGATGGAGGAACTGCTGACGTTGCCTGGCGTCGGACGGAAGACCGCGAACCTGGTGCTGATTCTGTCCTTCAAAAGCCTCAAGAATATCTGCGTCGATACGCACGTTCATCGCATATCCAATCGGCTGGGATGGGTCCGAACGGGCACGCCGGAAGAGACGGAGCAAGCCCTATATCGATCGACCCCCGATCGGTGGTGGCCGTATATCAATCTCTATCTCGTGACATGGGGACAGAATGTGTGCCGTCCGCTGTACCCGCGCTGCGGGACGTGTGCGATTGCGCGCTGGTGCCAGCGGGTCGGAGTCACAGCGACCTCCAAGACATGAAGCGGGCGGCGTGGGCGATCGCGGTGTGCGGCGCGAGTGTTCTCGGAGGCGTCCTCCTCCTCGGCCAGGCGACCGGCATCGGTCCCGTAATCGTCGTTGAAACCACAAAGGGCACGTTCGCAATCGAAACGTTTTCGAGGGAAGCGCCGAAGACGGTGGCGCATGTGGTGGCTCTCGTCAAACGCGGCTTCTATGACGGCCAGCGCGTTCACCGGGCGGTGCCTGACTTTCTCATTCAGTGGGGAGATCCGCGCTCACGCGACGCCGCCCGCGAAGGGGAATGGGGGCGGGGGCCAGACGCGTCGAGCGGAACGCCGATCGGAACGGCCGAAGTTTCGAGGAAGCGTCTCCACGTGCCCGGGGCGGTGGGCGTCTCCCATCCCGGCAAGCCGGCCGCGGCGGACAGTCAGCTGTATGTGACGTTGGCGAAGCGACCCGATCTCGACGGGTACTACACCATCTTCGGTCAGGTCATCGCGGGAGTCGAGATTCCCTCACGGCTCGAGCGGGGTGACCTCATTACGAAGATGTACGTCCGGGAGTAGTCCTCCGAACGAGGGGCACGACCCCCTTGTCGACGACGCGAACGATGCCGGCGAGTTCTGGAAAGCGCGCGATGAACTCCGGCGAATATTCACCCTCCACGGGGTCGCCGAGTTGATGTTTGATCATCGCCGCGTTGGCGACCGACTTCGCCGAATAGTGGTTGTTCGCGTACAGGTACACCTTCTTGACCAGGTGGCGCGCGGCATCGGCCGTCGATGAGAACTCCCGCAGCTCGTCGGCCGAGTAGAGGTAGTCGTACCGATCCTCGGACTTCGCGTGCTTCCACCACTGCGCGGCGTTCCGTCCGTGCAGTCGCATGTAGTAGAAGCCGTGGACGTTCGGCAGGTAGTTCTGTCTGATCGAAAAACTGAACTTCGGCTCGTCGATCTGTACCCAAGCGGCCTGGAACTCGTTGAGCAAGCCGAGCGTCTCCCCGATGTGATCGCTCCAGCTCCGGTGACGCAGTTCGACCGCCACACGATAGTCGGCCAGTGCAGCGAGCAGAGTCGAGAGGTAGGTGCGCGCCTTGGGCGAGTCCTTGAAGCTTGGAGGAAACTGGGTAAGGAGCGCGCCCAGCTTGCCGGCGGACACCAGCGGTTCGATGCCACGCCGGAACTCGTCAAGGTCCGCCTGGTTCGGCCGGGATACGGCCTCGAGCCATTCACGCGCGACGGAGGCCGCCGGACCGTCGGCTCTCTCCGGGACGAGCGATTCCGCGACCCGATCTTCGTACATTCTGGGATGGGTGAATTTCTGATAGAGCTTGACCGAAAACTCGAAGCCGCGGGGAGTGCGCTCGGCCCATCCTCGACACACCGATGGACGCGGCTGTCCATAGAAGGTTGAGTTCACCTCAACGGTGTTGAAATGGCTGGCGTAGAAGGCCAGCTCGTCGAAGCCTTTGGGACGTGTTCGAGCAGGTGGGTAGAAGATGCCGTTCCACGTACCGCGGCCGGTCGGGTAGTTCCAGCCCGAAGTTCCGATCCGAAGCGAGGGCGTCACTCGTAAAATGATAGCGGATGCTGACGATCAACGAGATCTTCTACTCGATTCAGGGCGAATCCACACGCGCCGGGCAGCCGTGCGTATTCGTTCGCCTGACCGCCTGTGACCTGCGCTGCTCGTGGTGCGATACCCCATATGCCTTCGACGAAGGACGCAAAATGAGCGTGGATGAGGTCGTCGGAGCAGTTGAGCGGTATGGCTGCCCTCTCGTCGAGATCACTGGAGGCGAACCCCTTCTTCAGGAGGACGTGTACGAGCTCATGGAGCGTCTGCAGCAGCGGGGGCGAACGGTGATGCTTGAAACGGGCGGGCATCGCTCCATCGCGCGGGTGCCTGCCACCGTGCTGAAGATCGTGGACGTCAAGTGCCCGGGGAGCGGCGAGGCCGACAAGAACGACTGGTCCAACCTCGAGGCGCTGGCGCCGCACGACGAGGTGAAGTTCGTTATCAAGGACCGCGCCGATTATGAATTTGCGAAAGGCGTCATCTCGCGCCATGGGCTGGCCGATCGTGCGGCAATACTGCTGTCGCCTGTCCACGGTGTTCTGGAACCTCGAACGTTGTCGGAGTGGCTGCTGGCCGATCATCTGCCGGCCCGCCTCCAGCTGCAGCTGCATAAGTACATCTGGCCCCCGGATACCCGAGGCGTCTGAGTGCGTGCCGTCGTCCTGCTGAGCGGAGGGCTCGATTCGTACACGGCAGCGGCTATCGCGCAAAGCGAGGGCTTCGAACTGAACGCGTTGACCATCTTGTACGGGCAGCGCCACGCCCGGGAAGTCGAGGCTGCGCGTCTCGTGGCCCGGGCGCTCGGAACCGCGCGGCACCTCGAGTTGTCGTTCGATCTACGCGCGATCGGCGGATCCTCGCTCACTTCCGATACCGCCGTGCCTCGTGGCCGCGATCTCGAGTCATCGGAGATCCCCTCGACCTACGTGCCGGCCCGCAACACCATCTTTCTATCGCTGGCGCTGGCCTGGGCCGAGGTGCTTCAGGCATTCGACGTCTTCATCGGGGTCAACGCGCTGGACTATTCCGGGTATCCCGACTGTCGGCCGGAATTCATCCGCGCCTTCGAGGCACTGGCGGCGCTCGCGACGCGGGCTGGTGTCGAGGGCACCCCGTTTCGCGTTCATGCGCCGCTCATGCATCTCACGAAGGCGGACATCATTCGTCGGGGTGTCGCTCTCGGTCTGGACTACGGCCTGACGCACAGTTGCTACGATCCCGGGCCCGACGGGGCGGCGTGCGGGTCGTGCGACAGCTGCGTGCTGAGGGCGAGAGGATTTGCCGAGGTGGGACTCCGCGATCCGCTGGGTCACACGACGGGCTGACACCACGCCATCAATCGTGCGCATCCGCGAACGGCAACCGCTCGGTCCGACGTCCTTTATCGTCTGAACTCTGCGAGCTTCACGACGATGGCATCGATGGCCGTGAGGGCTCCTTCCGGCATCGTCCCGTAATTGTTCGCGATGATGGCGAAGACCAGACGCTCACCGCCCGCACTGGTCACGTATCCAGCGAGCGATCGAACGTTGGCGAGCGTCCCCGACTTCGCCACGGCGTTGCCTGCCGCTGCTGTGCCTTGCATGCGGCCAGCCAGCGTGCCGTCCTGCCCGGCAACCGGCAGCGACGCCTCGAACGGCCCGCGCAAGCGGTTGTCTCGATAGACGTGCGTCAGGACAGTGACGAGCGTGTCGGCCGTCACATAGTTGTAGCGGGACAATCCCGATCCATCGACTTGAATCAGCCCCGTCGGCGACACACCCCAAGGCCAGACCGTCTCACCGACGATCGTGCGTCCGCCCTCGAACGTCGGCGAGCTGGCCAGGATGCCGATCGACTTGAACAGCGTCTCTGCATAAAGGTTCTGGCTGTTCTTCATCAGCCGCATCGCCAGAACTGCCAGCGGAGGAGACCGGTGGGTCCACAGAAGGGTGCCAAGGTTCGCCGCCGGCCACGGGGCCAGATCGTCCACGTCCACTGCGGGTCCGTCGATTCTGATGCCGGCTGCGGTCAGGCCATCCCGTAAGGCGGCGGCGAAGAACAGCGTTGGGTTGTCAACCGACACCACGCGGACGAGGGGCGCGCTTCCGACCGGAATCGATCCCTCGAACTCCAGTCGGCCGTTCGCCGGGGACCGCCGCACGGCGGCCACCGGCGTCGTGCCGTCGTAGGATGTGATCACGCGATTGTCGACGGTGACTCTGCCGCTTGCCGGCGCGAACGAGACGGTCGTGGCGGATCCGACCGACGGCCCAGCCGCCACGATGGCCTGAACGGTGTTCTCGTTGTACTGAAGGCCGCCGATGGCTGGAGAATCCCGGCCGGCCAGATCGTCCCACGCCCATCCGGGTCCGTAGGCTTCGTCATCGAAGACGTTGTCGTCGCCGACGATACGTCCTGTAATGGCGTGCACTCCCTGCATTTTCAAGGCAGTGGCCAGGTCACTGAAAACGAGTGTCCCGTCAGCGTCCGTGGTGATGCTCGGATCGCCAGACCCCACGATCACCAGATCGCCTTCGAGGACCCCGGACTCAATCGGTCCCGTCGCGACAACGCGTGTGTCGAACGTGTAGTCCCACCCGAGCCGCTCGGCGGCGACCGCGAGCGTGATGACTTTCATCGTGGATCCCGGCATGAGAAGTTTGCCGCCGTCGAGCGTGTAGAGCGTCTCATCGCTTTCCAGAGACTTCAGCACGACCCCCCACTGGCTGCGCTCGAGCATCGGGTCGGCAAGGATTGTCTGGATTTCATGCTGAAGACGGTCCACTCCGCCGAGAGATGTCGCCGTAGGCGCGACAGTGGGGCGTGGGGCAGCGTGACAGGCGGACACGCCGAGCAGCAGGACCAGCGGAAGAGAAGAGTTCGACCTAATCTTTGACGACCGGTGGATACTCGCGGCGCTGACGAGGAACATCTGCGTAGTAGCTTAACTGTTCAGAGCGCCAGAATCGCAGGCGGGCCGAGAGATCCTCGACCAGATCCGGACGTGAAGCGGTCACGGGCTTTCGTTCCCCGGGATCGTTCACCTGATCCCACAAATAGTATCGGCCGTCCAACTCGTTGTGGAGAAGCTTGAAACCGGATCGCACGATGGCTGACTGAAACGCCGCCGGTGTCTGGACGATCATGTACAGCGATCGATTCGCGTCCGGCTCCGTGTCGAACAGCCCGATGCCCTGGAAACTGGGGTGGGGAGGAAGGCCGAGAAGCTGAAACAGGGATGGAGGAACATCCAGCAGCATCGCCGGCCGGTTGTCGAGTCCCGGTGCAAGCCCGGGCGCTCGGATGATCATCGGCACTTTCACGACCTCGTTGAACAACGAGCTGGCGTGGGCCGCGAATCCGTGCTCGTAGAACGCCTCGCCGTTGTCGCCCCCGATCACCACAATCGTGTTGTCCCAGACGCCGCGCCTTTTGAGGTGCTCGAACAGACGAGCAATCTGTGTGTCCTCGTAAGACAGGCTGTCCGCGTATCGACCCTTGACGATGTCCGTCTTTTCGATGGGGAATTTCCCCCACATGATCGCGAAATCGATTTCCTTCGGGCTGAATCGACGCGGGAAGTCCTGGGGAACGACGTACGGGACGTGGCTGCTCTGCAGGTTCATGTGGACGAAGAACGGTTCGCTGGAGACACTGTCGATCCACTTGATCGCTTCCGACATCGTGTACTGGTCGTCGACGCTGCCGGCACCTTTCGTCTCTCTGACCCATGCGGCGAAGCCCATGTCCTCCCACTGCGTGATGGTCGGACCGCTGAAGGTCTCCGCGTGAAAGAATCGGTCGAGGTTCTCCGGCCGATGGTAGTTCAGCATGCCCCCCCAGCGCTCGTTCTGAGAGGAGAAGACGGCCGTGCGATAGCCAAGGGCCTTGAGCACGTCGTAAATGAGCACGCGGGGATATGTCGGGTTGGGCGGGTACTCGTACATGTCCGTCGATCGCAATGGATAATGCGATGACAGCGGAACGAGATCCTGATAGTTCGAGTGACTCGCCTGAATGTAGGCATTCGTGAACACACGGGACTCGCGGGCCAGAGCGTCCACGGCCGGCATGACGTCGCGAGTGCCGCCGTAGATTCGAAGCTGATCGGAGCGCAACGACTCGATCTGCACCATCACGACGTTACGACGCTTGAAGTCAGTTTGTGAGACTCGCGCGACGTACTCGTCCATCGAAATGATCGGCCGTCGAATCACCCTGCCCGTGTCGTTGCTCGCGACGGCCGGACCCTCGGGCGGTCGGAAGGACCGCCGCACATCGGCGACCGCATGCACCAGCGGACCAGACTGACCGTCGCGACTGACGGCGTAGGCGGACTTGGGCTGATCCGCCTGGTCGGTCTCAGCGCCGAAGGTCAGTCCACCGATCAGAGCCATGAGACCGCAGACGACAATCCCGCCCGTTCCCGCAATTGCCAGGCGGCGTTGAGTCCCGAAGGGCCGGCCTGAGACCCACGACGGGACCAGTTGTGCGAGGACAAGCGTCGCCACCAGCGTGGCCGCAATGACCCCGATCGCCAGGGGTGGATAAATCCAGTGAAACACCTGCACCGGATTCATGGCCGCCAGAAAAGCAAACGCTTGACGATCCAGAAAGACTCCGGTGTTCCAGAAGAGCGCCCAGCTCGAGATGTAAAGGAGGATCGCGCTTCCCACCACGATGGCGCGAATCACCCTGGATCCCCACAGTGCGATGCGAGGATCACCCCATCGCACGGCACGCGAGACGAGCCAGGCGGGAAGCGCGACGGCGCAGATGGCCGGAAACAGAGCAACCAGGGAGTAGGCGGCGAGCGTGATCGCGGCAGTGAGTGGGATCTGCGCGTTGTTGAGCGCCGTTCCAGCGATCAGGGCGCTCAACGACAGCTCAATCACCGCGAGCAGTATCCACACAACTGCGAGCGGCGCGAACCTGGGCACCAGGCGGTCGAAAAACGGCGCAGGATCGAGTGGGGTGACCGCGTGTCGATGGCCAACCGGCGGGCGGGGAGCCTTGCGTTTGGCCATCGGCCTCTTACTTGGACACGAGATCCAGCGCAGCGATCATCTCGTCGAGTGCTTTCCCTGGGACAACGACCGCGCCTGGCTGGCCGGGGACCGTCGCGAACGCGTCCGGGCCACCGCTGGCGCCACGCGCAAAAGCGACGCGCTCCTCTTTCTTGCCCGAGTCCGACCGCGCGTAGACCGCCAGGGTAGGCTTGTCGAGACCGGTTCCAGCTGTGGAACTGCGAAACGACGTCGCCCGGATGCCTTCGAGCTTCAGGAGGAGGCTTTCCATGTTCATGGTTTCTGGCTCGCCGGCGCTGGGACTCGTGCGGCGCCACTTCTCGGGCTGGCCCTCGGCCACGACTTTTTCGAAGGCAATCGTCTGGCCGTCGCGTGAAAACTCGAGACGATCGCCCGAGTACCCGCGAAACGCCAGCAATTCCTTGCGGCGGTACTCATCCGCTCCTTTCTGAAGGTCGGTCAGCACTGAGCTTTCGGTCGTGACCACCAGCGGCCTCGACGAATCGCGCGCGTACACCGTCTCACCACTCTTTCCTCCGATGAAGAGCGTCTGGGTCGTTCCAGCCGCCGTCACCGCCACCGTGCTTTGCGGCGATGCGAAGCCGTATTGCTTCAGGTCCGCCGGCGTGGCTTGATCGGTGACGATCGACTTCATCTGGAGCGTGTTCAGGCGGTTGATGAGCCCATCAACGGACACCGAATCGGCGGCGGCGGCGGTGGGCCGCGTCAGATTCCATTCCATCCCCTGCTTCACGAGCTCCACGGTTTGACTTCCCGTGGAAACGCTGATTCGCTCCACCTTGTCGCGTTCGAAGACCAGGACCGCCTTGTCCCGAAGGTTGAATGGGGAGCGGTTGAAGATGGAGTCGACATAGCCAGGGATGAGCAGCACCCGGTTCTCGCCCTCTCGTTTCGCGAAGAGCTCGCCGGTCGCCGACTTGGAACCAATGAGGAGGCGATGTGCCGTCCCATAGGTCTTGTCGCCGGATGCCTTGAACTCGATTTCTGTGCGCGGCACGTCGAGACCGTATTCCTTCAGGTCCGACGGGTTTTCATCGACGACGCGCGTGATTGCGAGCGACACCAGGTTGCTGGTGATCGAGGCCGTCTCTGCCGGGTCGGCTTTCGCCGTGATTGGCGACGACACCTGCCAGACGTCACTCTCCTTCTTGAGCGTCGTGGTTTCGCCCGACTCGGCTTTGACATGGAGCTCATCAATCGTGTCGCTCTCGAGGGCGGCGAAGACCCGATCGCGCTCGGCTTCGGCGCCGGCCTCTGGCTGTTTCCAGGTCACGAAATAGATGTAAGCCGACAGGCCGATCAGGACGATGAGCAGGGCGATTGTCGATCGCAAGCCTCTCATGTCAGCGTCGCCTCCGAGACCACGCGTAGACTCCCGTCCCGAAGATGCTCGCGGGGATCACCAACAGTGAAAACCAGACGATATTGCTCTGTTGGGTGGCCGTGAGCGTGATCCGACGATCTTCAGGATCCTTGGGTCGAATCGCGATCAAGTTCTCCTGCTGCGCCAGCCAGCCAACCGTGTTCATGAACAGGTCGCGGTTGCCCTGGATGCCGAGTCCGGCATTGGCTGCGAAGTCCGAGTCTCCAACGACCGCCACGCGGGTTTCGGGCTGCGGCGCCTCGGGGTCGAGGGGATTCGCGTTCCCCGGGGCCGCCGGGGCCTTCGAGGTCGCGGACACTGCCGCGGCAATCGTGATCGGGCCTTTCTTGTCGCCGGCGGTTTCCTCGAGCGATACCTGACCGCCGCTGGCCAGCAGCCCTTTGATGTCGGCTTCGGCCCAGCTCTGCGCGCTCGTCTGGGCGAAGGGTTGGGCGGTGTGCCCATCGACCCCGCCGGTCACCGGGGTGACGGATCGCGCCAGTGGAAATGCCGTGACGTAGGTGAAACGGTCGGTGATGGGATGGGTGCCATAACTGGCGACAACGGGAACGGACGCGTCGGTTCCGATCAGACGGCCCATGCCGCTGGCGTCGACCACGACGTCGTTGCCGACGTCCATGCCCCAGTCGTGCGCCAGCGCAATCAGACTCGGCATCGAGCCGCTGTCGGCCTTGTCGGGCGGATCGAGTGCCAGCAGGAGCTTTCCAGCCTTTCCGAGATAGGTTTTGAGCGCCTCGATTTCAGGCGGGAAGAAGTCGGTTTTCGGCCCCGCCACGATCACGACCGAGGCGTCGTCGGGCACGGCACCGGCCTGCGCGAGCACGAGCTTCTCGACCATGTAGTTTTCGCTGCCGAGTGCGGCTGCGATGCTGCTGTAGCCATCTCGCTCGCTCGAGGCGGTATCGCGCTCCCCGTGACCCTGGACGAAGTACACCTTTTTCTGCTGGCCGGTCACGACCTTGATGATGCCGTTCGTGACGTCCTGTTCTGAGATGTTCTGTGTCGGTGGGGAGACGACCCGTTCGCTCCGGCCCTTGAAGTTGAGCACGATGGTGCCGTACTGCTGGACCTGGTTCTCCCGCGCCACCGTCGGTCGCTTGTCCGGGTCGATGTACTCCGTGCTCACCTGGCTGGACGTGTACTCATATTCTGCGAGCCGATCACGGTAGCGCGGGAAATCCGGCTCCTGCGCGAACACCATAATCTGCAGCGGCGCGTCGAGTCCGGTGAGCACATTGCGGCTCTGGTCGGAGAGGCTGAAGGCCTTGTTGGCCGTGAGATCCCAGCGCTTGTTCTGCCGCGCGCCGATGTAGTTCACGGCGACGAGGATGCCGAGCACGACCAGGACGCTGATTCCGGCGAGCGTGCCGTAGCGGGCCTGTCGGGTGCTGAACGCCCCGGCTATGTCGCGCCACTGTCCGGCGATGTAGACCAGCACGCACGCGAGACCTGCCCACACCAAATACGGGACGTACTGTTCCCAGGCAGGGTAGCCGAAGCGAAGGGCCGCGCCCGCGAAGACCAACCCTGCGCCGAGCCAGCCGATGAGGTTGAGTATGCGAGTCATAGCCAAAACCGCGCTAACCGCGCCATCGTTCGCTGTCGACCGACTTGACGGTCAGAAACAGTCCGAAGCTGATGAAGCTGATGTAGTAGATCAAGTGAGACGTATCGAGCACGCCCTTCGAGAAGTCGTCGAAGTGATCGATGATCGAGAGATACTGCGTCACCTTGTCGACGGTCGGCCCCGAAAAACTGCCGATCCAGTTGATGATCCACAGCAGCAGAAACACGCCAAAGGTGGCCATCCCGGCAACGATCTGATTGGAGGTCAGGCTGGAGATGAGCAACCCGACCGAGATGAAACAGCCGCCCATGAGAAGGAGGCCGAGATAGGCCGTCAGGATCGGCTTCCATTCGGGCGTGCCGTAGATGAAGAGGATGGCGATGTGAATGAGGCTTACCGCCAGCGCGGTGCCCCACAACGCCAGCGCGCCGAGGAACTTTCCCAGGATGATCTCGAGATCGGTGAGGGGAGAAGTCAGGAGCAGCTCAATCGTGCCGGACCGTTTTTCCTCGGCGTACGAACGCATGGTGACCATCGGCATCAGGAACAGGATGAGGATCGTCACGTTTTGGAGGAGCGGTCGGATCATCACCTCGTTGATGCTCATCGCCTGAGGTCCGCCGCCGCCGAACTGGCCCATCTGCATGCTCTGTCTGACGAAGAAATTGAGCATCGTCACGTAGAAGTAGCCGTACAACAACGCAAAAAACCCGATGACGATGTAGCCGATCGGTGAAGCAAAGTACGATCGCAGTTCCTTGTGCGCGATCGCCAGGATGTTACGCATTGACGGTTTCCTCATCGGCCGGCGTCTCCGCCGCCGCGGTTTCGTCCGTGGTGAGTGACAGGAACACTTCTTCGAGGCTCATGTGCATGGGACGCAGCTCGAGCAACCCCCATCCACCGGTCACGACGGCTCGCGCCAGATCGCGCCGCACATCTCGTCCGCTTTCGGTGTCCACCTCGTAGCCGACCGCGCCCTCACGCCGGTCGGCCTCGGTGACGCGGGTGACGCCGGGAATCCCCTGAAGCGCGCGGACGGCGTCCGTGCCGTTGGCGTCCACCTGCACGTACATTGTTTCCGATCCGCGCAGCCTCGCGGTCAGGTTGTAAGGCGAGTCCTCAGCCACGACGCGCCCTTTGTTGATGATGACGACGCGTTCGCACGTCTGCGACACTTCCGGCAGGATGTGGGTGCTCAGCACGATCGTGTGGTCGCCGGCGAGCTCCTTGATGAGGTTGCGCGTCTCGATGATCTGCTTGGGATCGAGGCCGGCGGTCGGCTCGTCCAGAATCAGAACATCCGGATTGTGAATAATCGCCTGGGCCAGACCCACGCGCTGCCGATACCCCTTGGAGAGCTTCGCGCACATCCGGCCGGCCATATCCTCGATCCGCACCCGCTCCATCACCTGTCGAATCCGCTCACGTCGCCCGGCGGACGGCACGCCCTTCACCTTGGCCACGAAATCCAGGTACTCATTGACCGTCATGTCCGGATAGAGGGGCGGGGTTTCCGGCAGGTATCCTGTCCGGCGCTTGGCTTCGATCGGCTGCTCGAACACGTCGAAACCGGCGACGATGGCGCGGCCTCCGGTGGCCGGCATGTACCCGGTGAGGATCCGCATCGTCGTGGTCTTGCCGGCGCCGTTCGGGCCGAGAAAGCCCAGAATTTCGCCCCGCTCGACGCGAAAACTGATGTCGTTGACGGCGGTGACCGGACCGTACTGTTTCGTGAGGTGCTGAACCTCAATCACGATGGGCTCCTAATGTATTCTCGGGAAGTCGCGCCGCATGAAACGGCGCCAACAAAAATGCTATCCGAACAGTATCAAAATGTGTAGGGGTGCCCCCAGGAGGACTCATGGCCGTAGAGGTCGGATCGACCGCCCCGGATTTCACGCTGCCGAACCAGGATCGCGAGCCCGTGACGCTCAGCACGCAGAGGGGGCGGCCGGTCGTACTGGCGTTCTTTCCGGCAGCGTTCAGTTCGGTGTGCCAGAAGGAATTGTGCACGTTCCGCGACAGCCTGGCCCAGCTCAACAAGGTCAATGCACAAGTCTACGGCATCAGCGTCGACACATTCTTCGCGCTGAAGGCGTTTGCCGACCAGCAGCATCTGCCTTTTCCGTTGCTCAGCGACTTCAACAAACAGGTCATCCGTGAATACGGCGTCTTCAACGAGGACATGATCGGGCTGAAAGGCATCGCCAAACGCGCCGTGTTCGTCCTGGACAAGGCCGGAATCGTTCGATACCGGGAGGTGCTCGAGGACGGTCGGCTCGAGCCGGATTACCAGCAAATCTACGGCTCCGTAGCCGCTCTGGGCTGAATCGCCGAGCCGCAGCACGCCCATTCGCTAAGGCCTCGAGCGGCCCATGGACGAGCGGTCGGCTATGCAGTACATGTCGTTGTCCTCGCAGCCTTCGACCTCGACCTGCACGGTCGTGTGCGTGATGTGGAAGCGGCGCTTGAGATCGTCGACCACGGCCCTCAGCACCTGTTGGCCATCGCGGATGCTTTGCTCGGCCACGATGATGTGGCAACTGCAGGCGACGACGCCGGGCCCTACCATCCAGACGTGCAGGTCGTGGACGTCGAGCACGCCGCTCACGCCCTTGATGGCGGCGATCACGGCCGGCATATCCGTGCCGGCCGGCGTGCCCTCGAGGAGCACGGTCGTGCTCTCGCGCAAGATCGCCGAGCTGCTGTAAAGGATCAGGCCGGCGATGATCAGCGAGACGACAGGGTCCGCCAGGGGCTGCCCCGTCGCCTGGACCAGCACACCCGCGATGACGACACCGCCAGCCGACGCCGCGTCGCCGAGCTGATGAAGGTAGGCGCCGCGGATGTTGATATCGTGCCGCGCTCCAGCGCTCAGCCAGAATCCGATGATGAGGTTGATCGAGATGGCCGCGGCCGCGACGGCGATCATCATCACGCCATTGACGGGCTGCGGTTCGCGGATCCGCACGATCGCTTCCCACCCGATCCACAACGCTATGCCGACGAGCGACACCGCGTTGGCGAGAGCAGCCAGGATCCCCACGCGGTGATAGCCGAACGTCATGCCGTGATGCGACCGTTTGTCGGCGATCGACAGCGCGTACCAGCTGAATCCGAGGGCGATGCCGTCCTGCAGGTTGTGGCCGGCGTCAGACAGCAGGGCCAGGCTCGGGCCGAACCATCCGAAGAACGCTTCGACCGAGACGAACACCAGGGTCAGCGTCAGCGCGGCCCGCAGCCGCTGCCGCGACACGTTGCGTGGCACGTGCGGATGCTGGTGCCCCTCGTGATGCGTGTGACCGTGATGGGTGTCGTTGGACATCGAGCTGTTTACGCGTTCTCCGGCTTCGAGAGCCACACCTTCGCCACGCGGAGGCCGTCGAGTTGATCGACCCGCATCCGCCGTCCCTCGATCTCGATCGTATCGCCAATCCGGACCCGACGGCCCAGTCGGCCGAGGACGTACCCCCCGATGGTGTTGTAGGTCTCCTCGTCGATGTGGAGGCCGAACTGCTCGTTCACGTCCTCGACGAGGGCCAGCCCGTCGATATCGGCGGAGCCGTCACCGCGCGCCGCGATCCGGGCCACGCCCCCGAATTCCCCCCCGATGTCACCCACAATCCGCTCCATGAGCGACTCGAACGTGACCAACCCGGCGGTTCCGCCGTACTCGTCGATGACGATGGCTTCTCTGACGCCCCGACGTCGCATCTCGCCGAGCAGCTCGTCGGCGCCGAGCGTGGTTGGCACCGTCAGCGCCTCCCGCGCCAGGGCGCCGGCATCGACCGCTCCCCCCGGTGTCGCGACCGCGCGGAGCAGATCGGTCACGTGCAGAAAGCCGATGGCGTCGTCGAGGTCCGTTCGATAGACCGGCAACCGGGTGTGGCGGCCTCCACCGAGTCGATCGACGATTTGCCGTGCGGGCGTGTCGGCCGCCACTGCCACGATCTCGGTGCGGGGCGTCATGATCTGTCCGGCGGTCAGGTCGGCGAAGCCGAATACGCGGTGCAGCATCTGCTCTTCGTTTTCCTCGAGGACGCCCGCTTCCTGGCTGGCGGTCACCAGCATCTTGAGCTCTTCTTCCGAGTGCACCATGGCATGGCCGCCTTTGCTGCGCAGCCCGATGAGCCGGACCACACCCTGCCCGGTGCCGTTCAGCACGCGGATGAACGGCCAGAACAGCTTCATGAAGATCTCGGTCGGTTTTACGACCAGCAACGCGGTCGTTTCGGCCCGTTCGAGCGCGACGGTCTTGGGCGCGAGCTCGCCGAACACGATGTGGAGGGCGGTCACGATCGTGAACGCAATCGCCACGGCGACGGTGTGTGTCGTCGTTTCCGCGATCGGAGCGGGGATGGCGGAGAAAGCCGGCTCGATGATCGAGGCCAGCGCAGGCTCGCCGATCCACCCGAGTCCCAGGCTGGCCATCGTAATTCCCAGCTGCGTCGCGGCGATGTAACGGTCGGGGTCGCTCACCGCTCGGCGTACGGCACGCGCGGCTCGATGGCCCTCGGCAATGAGCTGGTCGATCCGCGTCTTGCGGACCGAGACGATCGCGAACTCCGCGGCGACGAAGAAGCCGTTGGCGAACACCAGGGCCACGATCCCCCCGATGCGCCACAAGACGTCTGTGACCGTCAGCTCCACGGAAGCCTCCCTGGTTTGATGCGCGAGCCCTGCCGGCTATGCTTTGCGGTTGGAAAAAAAATGCGCGTCGACAAACGTATCGATGACCGCCTGATTTGCGGGATCGACCTTTTCGAACTGCATGCCCATACCGACGCGGCGGTCACTCCACGCCACGTGCCCATCGGCGTCGATGTCGCGTCTGGAACCGGGCATCCGGAAGCGAACCTTGATCTTCGCGCCGGCATCGAGCGGACTGGTGGTCCGAATCGCGACACCCCCGTGGCTCAGATTCAGGGTGAGCGCCGCCGCAATCGTATTGCCGTACCGGTACTGTATCGGAATGCCGAGTACGACGCGCGGGCTCGCGCGGCGGTTGAAGTTGTCCGGAAACAGGTGCGGGGCAATCGAAGGCAGGATGTGCTGCACGGCGCTGTATTCGTTCACGTACCCGGCCACGCCGAGCGCCGCCAGCTGCCGCACCTCGTCGGCGCTGGCGATCGTGCCGCTGAATACCAGCACCGGGAGCCGGCCCTCGTCGAGCTTTCGAATCGCGCGCACGAGATCCACGCCTGGGGAGTGCGGCAGGCGGAGGTCGAGCACGATGAGATCGATCTGTTTCAGATCGGCTCGAATCTGCGCGAGGAGCTCGGCGGCACTCTTGACGGCCACCGCCTTGTGACCGGCGTTTTCGATGGCAGTCCGAAAGCGATCACGCACGAAGGCGGTATCGTCGGCGACGACGACCATCTTGGCTGTGACCGAGGTCGTGGCCATCTCTGAGAGTATCGGAACGGGACAGCGCGAGCCGTAGGCGCTATTTGAGTGCCCCCCCAGCTTGCCGCTATAATTCGAACACTTATCGCGTTCGCGCCTGCCGAGCCGGATTCTGGCACGTCACCGACCCAAATGCCAACGGTCAGCCATGCGCGACGGCTGCGCTGTCGATCCGCGCTGGAGAATGGACGAGGAAAGCATGGCGAATTGCCCTGAATGCGACGCCGAAATCGAAGTCGACGAATTCGATGTCGACAAGGGCGACCAACTGAGCTGTCCGGAGTGCGGCACCAGTCTCGAAGTGACCGGCGTGTCGCCCATCGAGCTCGACCTCGCCCCTGACGACGACGAAGAGGACGACGACGACGATCTCGACGACGACGACGATCTCGACGACGACGACGAGGATCTGGAAGACGAGGAGGACGACGAGAAAGACGAATGATGGAGCATGCGAACGGGCGCGTTGAGGCCAAAGGTCAAGCGCTTCGCGATCTGCTGACGTCGCTTGGCTCGGTCGTCGTTGCCTACAGCGGAGGGGTCGACAGCGCATACCTCGCATACGCTGCCAGCCGGACGCTTGGCGGCCGGGCCATGGCCGTTACCGCGGACAGCCCCAGTTACCCCGAGCGCCACCGCCGGCTCGCGATTGACATCGCCGAACGCTTCTCGCTGCAACACGAGATCATCGTCACCCACGAAATGGATCGCTGGGAGTACCGCTCCAATCCCTCGAACCGCTGCTACTTCTGCAAGCACGAGCTCTACACGCAGCTCGCGGAGATCGCACGCGCGCGGCAGGCCGTGGTGGTCGATGGCAACAACGCCGACGATCGCGGAGACTACCGTCCGGGACGCCAGGCGGCTCGCGAGTTCGGGGTTCGCAGCCCGCTCGACGAAGCGGATCTGGGCAAGGACGAAATCCGCCAGTTGTCGTATCGGGCGGGCCTGCCGACCTGGGACGAGCCGGCCTCGGCCTGTCTCTCCTCGCGCATCCCGTATCAGTCAGAGGTGACGGTGGAGAAGCTCCGCGCCATCGAACGGGCCGAGGAAGCGCTTCACGGTCTCGGGTTCCGCGTCTGCCGCGTCCGGCATCACGACGAGCTGGCCCGTGTCGAAATTGCGCGGGACGACCTGCCCCGCGCTCTCGAGCCCCAGGTCGCGTCGGCCATCGTGAGCGCCCTCAAGGACCTCGGCTATCGCTCGGTGACGCTGGATCTCCAGGGCTACCGGACAGGCAGCCTCAACGAGGGCCTTCGCCTCCGGCAGGTTTTCTAGCCAGACACAGCAGTGAGCTGCCGAAGGGGTTGTCGACCACCCGGAGCCACTGGCTTTCCACCCAGAGCAGCGCGCTGAAGGCTCCGTTGATCGGCGCGGGGGGCACCGTGATTTCACGACGCGCCTCCGCTTCGCTTGCAAGCCCACGCAGTCTCTGATACCAGCGAACGACGATGAGCGGCACGACCAACGTGAGGTTGGTGTAGGTCAGCCGAACGATCGAAAAGCCCCCACGCTCGAGCAGCTCGCGGAGCGACGATCGCGTATACCGCCGCCGTTCGTGGCTGAGCACCGAATGGTCGCCGGTCAGCACCGGCATGGCGGCCACGTTGATCAGCGCGAACCCCCCTGGTTTCAGGACCCGGTACAGCTCAGCGACCGCGGCGGCTTCCTCCGACTCGCTGAGGGAATACAGGACGTCAAACGAGGTGACGAGATCGAAAGCGGTGGTCGGAAAGGGCGCTGCGGTCACGGTCGCGCGCGCCACGGCCGTGCGCCCCGCCCGTCTGGCAATGGCCGGGCCGCTCTCCGAGAGGTCGAACCCGACGGCGCGGCCGAAGCGCCCGAGCAGTTCGAGGTTCGCGCCGGTGCCGCAGCCGCAGTCCAGGATGCGCGGCGCCCTCGTGCCGTTCAGTGCAGAGCGAAGCAACGGGGTGACGAAGGCGCGGAAGCCGCGGAACCAGAAGTGCCGCGCCTCGGCGCTGGCCGTGGCGCGGACCAGTTCTTCCACGCCGCCGATTGTAGCGGCTCGGCTCTGTGGGAACGCTCTTGTACGTCCGAAAAGTTTGTAGTAAGCTCCCGACCATCCCCAGGAGTGTGACTACTATGACGCGTACGCGCTATTTTTCCGTCGTCGCTTTGGCTCTACTCATAGCCGTAGGTGGCTGTCGTAGAAATCCACCACAGGTGGCGGCTGCGCCGCCGCCGCCGCCGCCGGCGGCCCCCGCACCACCGCCGCCGCCTCCGCCGCCTCCAGCCCCCAAGCCTGCGCCACCGCCAGCCCTCACCGAAGAGGAATCCTTTCAGCGAAAAACGCTCGACCAGTTGAACGCCGAGCGGCCGCTGAACGACGTCTTCTTCGATCTCGATCAGGCTGACATCCGCGCCGACGCGCAGGCACCGTTGAAGGCGAATGCCGACTGGATGAGGAAGTGGACAACCACGCAGGTGACGCTCGAGGGTCACGCCGACTCACGTGGCAGCTCCGAGTACAACCTCGCACTCGGCACCCGGCGAGCCAGCAGCGTCAAGGAGTACCTCGTCAGCCTCGGCGTGCCGTCAAATCGGGTGACGGTCATCAGCAAAGGCAAGGAATCGCCGTTCTGCCGGGAAGAGAGCGAAGCCTGCTGGCAGCAGAATCGCCGGGGGCATTTCATCGTCACGGCGAAGTAGCGGACGCCTCGAGCCGGAAAGCACGGTCCGCGAGGGCGGGACCGCCACGGCGGCAGGATCGTGAGGAGCCTGCCGAGCCGGGCTATCTCGCCCTCAAAATCCGCAGCAGCTCGGTCCTCGTCACTCGGTATTTGGCCGCCTTCTTCCCGTTCACCAGCAATACGGGAATTTCTGCGCCGTAGAGCGCCTCGAGCCGGGGCTCGGTTTCGACGTTGATTTCGTCGAGGCGGACGGGCATGGGGGACTCCTCGACGACTTGGGCGACGAGCGTTTTCATCTCGTCACACAGATGACATCCGGGCCGCGAATAGATCGTCAGCGCGATCACGACGTGCGGGCCCCATGGCACTCCGCGACGATCCGTTCGGCGGCGACGCGTGGATCGGGCGCGCTGATGATGGGCCGCCCGACGACGAGATAGCTCGCCCCCGCGGCGAATGCCTCTGCGGCCGTCAACGTCCGGCTCTGGTCGCCTCTGACGTCTCCCGGTCCTCTCACTCCGGGGGTCACGATCGTAAACGTCGTGCCACACCGCTGCCGGATGAGCGCGATTTCCTGAGGAGATGCGACGACACCGTCCAGACCGGCAGCCTGGGCGAGGGCCGCCAACCGGCTCACCTGGTCGGCGACGTCATCGCGGAAGCCGATGTCCGACAGCGCCTCGCGATCCAGGCTCGTCAGCATCGTGACTGCGATGACGAGCGGTGGTTCGCGTCCGTCTAGTCTGGCCGTCTCGCGCGCGGCGTCTCGCGCCGCTCGCATCATCGCCGTGCCGCCCGACGCATGAACGTTAATCATCCAGGCGCCGAGACGCGTCGCGCTCGCGACTGCCCCGGCAACTGTATTGGGAATGTCGTGAAACTTCAGATCGAGAAAGACGCGGTCGCCCCGATGGACGAGGTCCTCGACGATTGAGGGCCCCGCGCTGGTGAAGAGGCGGCTTCCGATTTTGAATCCCCCGACGATCCCGCGAAGGGCGTCGGCGAGCGTATGTGCTTCAGAGGTGGTCTCGACGTCGAGCGCGACTAGGAGCTGATCCATTCTTTGTCCCTGGCGCCGACGTCCACCGTCCCAACCAGATCGGTGATGCGCGCGATTCGATGCCGACTCATGTACGTGGTGAGACCGTCGAGCAGCTTGGACCAGATGGATGGATCGACGAAGTTGGCCGTCCCCACCTGGACAGCCGAAGCGCCCGCAATGATGAACTCCAACGCGTCCCTCGCATCCGAGATGCCCCCCATGCCGATGATCGGAATCTTCACCACCTGCCGGCACTCGTACACCATCCGGACTGCGATGGGACGGATGGCCGGTCCGCTCAGTCCGCCGACAATGTTCGAAATCTTGGGCCTGCGGGTCTCGACGTCGATGGCCATGGCCAGAAAGGTATTCACAAGCGAAACCGCATCCGCGCCCGCGTCTTCGGAAGCGCGCGCAAATGATGCGACGTCGGTCACGTTCGGCGTGAGCTTGGGAATGATCGGCAGACGCGTCGCCCGCCGAACGGCGCTGACGACGTCGAAGGTACCGGTGAGACTGCAGCCGAACGTGATGCCGCCCTCTTTGATGTTCGGGCACGAGATGTTCAGCTCGATGGCGCCGACCCCTTCCGCGTCGGAAAGGATGCGCGAGACCTCGACGTATTCGTCCAGAGTGGTTCCGCAGACGTTGACGATGACCGTCGCCCCCCGCGCGCGCAGCTCCGGCAGTTTTTCGTCGATGAAACGGCGGACGCCGATTCCCTGCAGGCCGATGGCGTTCAGCATGCCGGCCGGTGTCTCCACGATCCGAGGCGGCGGGTGACCCTCGCGTTCGCTCAGGAAGAGACCCTTCACCGCGACACCGCCCAGCGAAGCAAGGTCGACGATGTCCGCGTACTCGACGCCGTAGCCAAAACAACCACTCGCGGCGATGAGCGGATTCTTCAGGGTCAGAGCGCCGACTTGAACAGTGAGATCCATCGATAGCTATCCAATACCGTCGGCCGGCTGAAGCCTTGTGCCGACGCTCATCGGCGGCGACACCTACTCCCAGACTATCTGATCTGCCGGCAGCACGGGGCCCGTGAGGCACGATCGGACGTGATGAAATCCGCCCTCGGCGTTGCGCATGGGCACCACGCAGCTGTAGCAGCCGCCCAAGCCGCACGCCATCACGCGTTCGACCGAGACCTGGCAGGGGCGTTCATGGCGTGCGGCAACCGCTGCGGTGGCCGCAAGCATGCCCTCCGGCCCGCACGCATAGGTCATGACCGGCGCATCTCGACGACGGCCGGCCAAACGCCGGTCGAGCGGTGCAGTGACGCGCCCGCGCTCGCCGGCGCTCCCGTCTTCGGTGGTCAGGACGAGCTCGACGCCGCAAGCGAGGAAGAGGTCGAGACAGAACAGCTCCTCGCTTCGGCGCGCACCGTAAAAGAGCGTGCAGACCACGCCGCGCCGAGTGAGTGCTTCGACCAGCGTCGCGAACGGCGCCAGCCCCACACCACCGGCAACCATCCACGCTTCGACCGGTGGATCGACGACCGAGAAAGGGCGGCCAAGGGGACCAAGACATGCGACGGGTTGGCCGGGCTGCGCGGCGTACACAAGAGAGGTCGACGGTCCGACGCGTTTGTTCAGCAGCGACAACCCTGTGAACGTGTCCCCGTCGCGCAGGATCTCGAAGACGGAAAAGGGGCGACGCAGGAGCGGGTCGAGTCCGAGGCCGGCTTTCACCATGACGAACTGGCCCGGCTCGGCACCTCGCGCGATTTCCGGCGCCCGCAGCGAAAGGATGTTGTAGTCGGGCGACAAGCGACGGTTGGCGATCACTTCGGCGGCGACGTCAACCGGCATTGGGGGCAGTATACTGCACGCAAATTCCTCGACCGGGGCGATGGTTCCTGATCGGCTCGGACAGGCACCACGCACCAGGAACGAGGGACCACAGTCAAGCCGTGCGCTACCTTCGAATGCTCACCAACTCAATCGTGGCCGGAGGTCTCGCCACCACGTACGTGCTCGTCGTGGTCCTCCAGCTCAATCCCGCGCTTTCGTTGCATCCCGCCCGCGTCATGCCTCTGGTGACAACCGTTGGTTCGTTCTACGCCATTCAGTTGACGATCCTCAGCTTCACGATCCTGTTCGTGCGCTCGCTCCTGACACGCGGGGTCGCGTCGCCCGCCTGGATCAGCGTGGGCGTGCAGGTGTGGTTGAGCGCGCTGGCGTCGGCGGGAGGAGCGGGCCTGATGTGGGCCAATCTCGCGACCTTCGTCCGGGTGCTCGACGAGCGAACGGTTACGACGATGAACAGCGGAGCGGCAACATTGGCGCTCTGCAGCTTCTGCCTCTTGCTGCTCGCCTATGCTCGTCGGACCTTCGGGCGTGAAGCCCGCTGGACGTGGGCGGCCGTTCTTGTGGTCGTGGTTGGGACGTCCGTGGTTGTTCCAGTGGCGTTGCGCGGCGCCGGTGAAACGTCGCCCGTTGGCGGCCCCCCGCCCTCAGCAGCGATCGTCGAAGATGCGGCCCCGGCTGCACCCGGGTCTCGCCTCCGAGTCCTGGCTATCGACGCAGGGTCCCTCGAATTCATCGCCCGCGCCACCGCCGAAGGGCGGTTGCCAAACTTCGGGCGGATTCTCGATCGAGGAGCCGTCATGCACCTGGCCACGATTCACCCGACCTCCGCCGAGGCGGTCTGGGCGGCTGCGGTGACGGGGAAGCTGCCGCTCGAGAACGGCATCCGCAGCGCGGGAATATACGACCTCCGATACGGGAGCGACGCGGTCCAGCTTCTCCCGAACTACTGCTTCGCGTACCAGCTCGTGCGGTTCGGCTTTCTGGTCGAGCGACCTCATACCTCGGCAACGCTCCGGGCGCAGCCTCTGTGGAGCGTGCTGAGCGCCCACGGGATATCGGTCGGGGTCGTGGCCTGGCCATTGACGGAGCCGCCACCGCCCGTCCGCGGATATGTCGTCAGCGACACCTATCTACGGGAACCGGCCCCACTCTCGCACGCTCTTCGATCGCCCGGGGTGTCTCCGGAGACCGTCCGGGCTGCGGTGGGCCGCGCGCTCGAGGATCCGGCCGACGCGTCGGGCGCCGTGCCCGCGGCGATGACGCCGCTGCAGGTCCGGGATAGGACGGCCGGACGCATCGATCGAGCATCGGACCGGGTGGCGCGCGAACTCGACGCACTGTTTCGACCGCAGGTGACGTTCACCCGTTATCAGAGTCTGGATCCGATCGGCCACTATTTTCTGCGCTACGCGACGCCTTCGGTCTTCGGCGACCTGCCCGACGAGGAGCATCGCTCCCTTGCCGCTGTTCTCGAGCGCCACTATCGGCTCATTGACGAGGCGATTGGCCGGGCGATCGAGGCCCTCGGTCCTGACGATCTGCTGCTGGTGGTGTCGGGCTTTGGCATGGAGCCGATGGGCATCGGGAAGCGGATTCTCGAGCGAGCCATCGGAGACCCGGATTTGAACGGGACACATGATGCGGCGCCGGACGGGTTCCTGATGGCGTACGGCTCGCAGGTGGCGCCCGGTCGCCTGATCACGCGAGCGTCAATCGTGGATCTGGCCCCGACCATTCTGTATGTGCTCGGCCTGCCGATTGGCCGGGACATGGCCGGCTTCGCACGCACGGATTTGTTTCAGCGGGAGTTCACCGACGAGTATCCCATCACCTTCATTCCGACGTACGAACGGTAGAACGGCAGACTAGGTTTTGCTGCTATAATGCTTCCGCTCTTTAACGTGCTCCAGTGAGAGCGCGAAGAGGTGCCCATGCCCACCAGAAATTCGACGGTTCGCGATCACAATCTCCGAAGTCATTCCGAAATCAGTCTTCGAGCCGCTGACCGACACAGTGCCGGAGACCGTCCCGATCGCAACCCTGGGGTGACTCCCGGACTCAATCCCGCCAATCCCTCAATCAATTACCCGATTACCCGATTACCCAATTACCCGATTCCTTTTCGGAAGGTGCCGTCGTGGCCGTCGTGATGGATGCCGACCGCATGGGCCGCACCCTCACGCGCATCGCGCACGAGATTCTCGAGCGCAACCGCGGCATCGAGGAGCTTGGTCTGGTGGGGATCCGGACCCGCGGTGTCCCTCTCGCTCGTCGTCTCGCCCGCGCAATCGCCGAGATACATGGGCACGAAGTGCCGACGGGCGCCCTCGACATCACGCTCTACCGGGACGATCTGATGCGGCACGCGGTCGGACCGCAACCCGTCGTCCGCAGCACGGAGATCCCGTTTTCGATCGACGACAAGAAGATACTGCTGGTCGACGACGTGCTGTATACGGGACGGACCATACGGGCTGCGCTCGATGCGCTGATCGATTTCGGACGCCCGAAGGCCATCCAGCTGGTCGTGATGGTCGATCGCGGCCATCGCGAACTGCCCATCAAGGCGGACTACGTCGGCAAGAACCTGCCCACGTCCCTGTCGCAAAGCGTGCAGGTTCATCTGCAGGAGATTGACGGCCGCGACGAAGTCGAGATTCAGGAATCATGACGAAGGATCTGCTGTCGATCGGAGATCTTTCGCGCGAGGAAATCTACCTCGTCCTCGAGACTGCCGAGGCCATGCGGGAGATCGGGGAGCGCCCGATCAAGAAAGTGCCCACGCTCCGGGGCAAGACCGTCGTCAACCTCTTCTACGAGCCGAGCACCCGCACGCGCACGTCGTTCGAGATTGCCGAGAAACGGCTGAGCGCCGATACGCTGAACATCGCCGTCGCGGTCTCGAGCGTGCTCAAAGGCGAAACGCTGTCGGACACGGCGAAGAACATCGAGGCGATGGCGCCGGACATGATTGTGCTGCGTCATCCTTCATCGGGCGCCTGCCATCTGCTGTCCAGATTGTGTCGATCGCGGATCATCAACGCCGGCGACGGGATGCACGAACATCCGACACAGGCGCTGCTCGACGCCTTCACCATCCGCGAGCGGAAGGGCCGGATCGAAGGCCTCAAGGTGGCCATCGTCGGCGATCTGCTGCACAGCCGCGTGCTGCGCTCGAACGTGCAGCTGCTGACCAAACTCGGCGCCGACGTGTGGGCCAGCGGGCCGCGCACGCTCATCCCGGTCGGACTCGACAGGTTCGGTGTGACCGTATCCACCTCGGTCGACGAAGCCATCGCCGACGCTGACGTGATCATGATGCTCAGGATTCAACAGGAACGGATGCACGGGGCCTTCTTCCCATCGGTGCGCGAATACTTCCGGACATTCGGGATGACGCCAGCCAGAGTCGCGAATGCCAAAGCCGACGTCATCATCATGCACCCGGGCCCGATGAACCGAGGCGTCGAGATCGCGTCGGAGGTGGCCGACGGACCATATTCGGTCATCCTGGAGCAGGTCGCCAACGGCGTCGCGGTGCGAATGGCGGTGTTGTATCTGCTCGCGGGTGGGGCGGAAACGAATGATTGACGATGCGCTGACGAGGTCCGGCCGATGAGGCGACTGCTGAAGGGTGGCCGCGTGATCGACCCGGTCAACGGGCGAAACGGCGTGTTCGACGTGCTGATCGACGGCGACAGGGTCGTCAAGGTGGGGCGCGACCTCCCGCTCGAGCCTCAGATGACGGTCATCGAGATTCCGAGCGGGCTCGTGCTGTGTCCCGGCCTGATCGACATGCACGTCCACCTGCGCGAACCCGGGCAGGAACACAAGGAAACCATCAAGACCGGCACGGCGGCCGCCGTCGCCGGGGGGTTCACGGCTGTGGCCTGCATGCCCAACACCGACCCGGTCAACGACAATGCCGGCGTCACCGAGTACGTGCTGAAGAAAGCGGCCGAAGCCAACATGGCGCGGGTGTACCCCATCGGCGCCGTCTCGCGAGGGCAGAAGGGCGAACAGCTGGCGGATATCGCGGAACTCAAGAGCGCAGGGTGCGTTGCCGTGACCGACGACGGGCGGCCCGTCGCGACGGCATTGCTGATGCGGCGGGCCCTCGAGTACGCGAGCATGTTCAACCTGCCGGTGATCGAACACTGCGAAGAGCAGACCCTCAAGGGGGACGGCGTCGCACACGAGGGGTTTCATGCCGCCGTGCTCGGCCTGCGCGGGATCCCCGGAGAAGCCGAGTCCATCATGGCGCATCGGGACATCTCGCTTGCCGAGCTGACCGGCGGCGTCGTCCACGTCGCGCACATGAGCGCCCGCCAGACGCTCGACGCGGTACGGTACGGTAAGGCCCGCGGAGCGAAGGTGACCTGCGAGGTGACGCCGCACCATTTCGTGCTCACCGACGAAAGGCTCGCGTCGCCTGAACCGTACGATACCAACGTCAAGATGAACCCGCCGCTCCGCGAGACGGCCGATCGCGATGCGATGCTGCGGGGCATCGCGGACGGGAGCGTCGACGTCATCGCGACCGACCACGCGCCGCACCACTACGATGAGAAGCAGGTCGAGTTCGACCACGCGCCGTTCGGCATTACGGGATTGGAGACGGCAGTCTCTCTGTGTCTCGACAGACTCGTGCACGCGGACGTGATCTCTCTGTCCAGGCTGATCGAGCTGCTGTCGGTCAACCCTGCCCGGATCCTGCATCTCCCTGGTGGTTCGATCTCGGAAGGGGCAGCGGCGGACTTGACCATCCTCGCCCCCGATCTTCCGGTGACCGTGTCGGTGGCCCGCATGCGTTCAAAGTCCAAGAACACGCCCTTTGACGGCTGGTCCCTGCGCGGAGGCATCGCCGCGACCATCGTGGGCGGGCGGATCGTATACGTGAACGAAACCATCGACGCCTTCGCGCTCGAGCCGTGAGCCGTGCGCCCGGAGCCGTGACTTTGGCCTTCGCCAGCGAGGATTCGAGAGTGGACCGACGAGCGGAAATCCGGAACAAAGCCCTGAAGGACCTGCAGGAATCGGCGGTCCTGATGATTCGGGGGCACTTCGATTACGGCAACGGTTACCATGGTCGCGTCTACCTGAATCCACATCAGCTGTTTCGACAACCCTCGACGATCTGGCGATTCGCCCAGGACCTGATTGACATCCTGCCGGCGGAGCTGGTTCAGAAGACAGAGGTTGTCGCCGGTCCTGCGACCGGCGGCGCACTGCTGGCCCATACCATCGCCGGTCTGCTCGACAGCCGCCGCAGCCTGACGCATCCCCCTTGCAGTTTTGCGCCCTTCACGTATGACACCAACGGCGCCTTGACGCTGCGGCGCTTCTATCGCGGCGAGCTCGACGGCAAACGGGTGCTGCTTGCCGACGACGTGCGCAATACCGGTCAGACGTTCGCCCGGGCGGCATCGCTTGCCCGCGAAGCGGGCGCAACCGTTCTCGCGACGGTAGAAATCTACGACCGGATGGAAGCGCTCAATAACCTGGACGTTCCCAATATCGCGCTGGCGGAATACAAGGCTCCAGAGAACTACAAAGCTGACGACTGTCCCTTGTGCCGGGACGGCGTGCCGATCACGCGATTCTAGTCTTGCACTGAACGACCCAAGTTTCCCCTTGCGCCTGCCAATTCGCCGGTGCCAGACTACCCGCGTCCTTTGCCTGGAGGGTGGCCGGGTGACCAGATCTTTTCGTCGCTCGTCGTGGCTCGGCGTCATGGCCGTCCTGGTGGTTTGGGCCAATCCCGCCCGGGCCGAAGTAAGAAAAATCGTCGTCGACAAGAAAGTGTCCCCGGCGTTCGAGGGACAGTCCTTCGGCGCTGCGGGCCAGTACGAGACGCTGGCCGGCCGAGCATTCGGAGAACTCGATCCGAACGACCCGCGCAACGCCATCATCACCGACCTCAGACTGGCCCCCCGAAATGCGCGCGGCAAGGTCGAGTACGTCGCCACCTTCTTTCTCGTCAAGCCGATCGACATGGCGAAGAGCAGTCGGCTCATGTGGCACGACGTGCCGAATCGCGCGGGTCGTGTGACGATTCCTGTTGCCGAACGCCGCTTCGGCGACATCGGTCTGAGCAGCGGATGGCAGGGTGACAACGCCGGCAGCACGGTTCCGCGTGCGGATAACGACTACGTCGTGGTGCCGATTGCCAAGAACGCCGACGGCTCGCCGGTGACGGGCCCCATGATCGGAAGAATCTTCAACGCGCGCGGCGTCGAGTCGCAGCCCATCCTCGTGCAATCGAATCCCGTCCCGTACAAACCCCTGACCCTCGACACGACCAAGGCGACGTTGACGACCCATGCGTCGGAGACCGTCGAGGGGGTGATTGGCGAGACGAGGACGATCCCGGCGTCGGAGTGGGCGTGGGCGAAATGCAGCGCGACGGACCCGTTTCCCGGCACGCCGGATCCCGCTCAGATATGCGTGAAGAACGGATTCGACCCGAAGCTCCTGTATGAGGTCGTCTTCACGGCGAAGGATCCATACGTGCTCGGAATCGGCTTTGCCGCCTTTCGCGACGTCGCCACGTTCTTCCGCAGCGCCAAGCAGGACGCCGAGGGGACGGCGAACCCTGTTGCCGGAAACGTGTCGTGGGTCATCAGTCGGGGTCGGTCACAGTCGGGGAACTTCCTGCGGGCGTTGGTACAGCTTGGCTTCACGCAGGGCGAGGACGACAAGCCTGTCTACGACGGCGTGTGGCCGATTATTGCCGGGCGCCGCATCACGCTCAATTCGAGGTTCGCCATGCCCGATGGCGCCTTGATGGCCTATCAGGCCGGCAGCGAAGGCCCTCTGTGGTGGACGTCATGGCCGGACCCGGTTCGCGGCGTGCCAGCGGCGGGCATTCTGGATCGGTGCACGGCAACGAAAACGTGCCCGAAGATCATCGAGCACTTCGGCGCGGCGGAGATCTGGGGCCTGCAGCTGAGCCCGGACTTCGTCGGCACTTCGGCCGACAAGGACATTCCGCTGCCCGCGAACGTTCGGCGGTACTACATTCCCGGCACGCCTCACGGGGGTGGGTCGGGCGGGTTCAACGTCAC